>Ga0182012_10008078_pt1 | contig 10434 bp, 9 predicted proteins | sample 612S2SmetaG_FD_120486 | JGI IMG/M metagenome (GOLD analysis project Ga0182012, IMG submission 120486) | Permafrost microbial communities from Stordalen Mire, Sweden - 612S2S metaG | ecosystem: Environmental > Terrestrial > Soil > Wetlands > Permafrost | place: Sweden: Stordalen | collected...
GGCGGGGCCGATTCGGTGCCGACCGACCTGGAGGTGATCGCCGTGGTGCGCAAGGAATCGAAAAAGCGCGAGGATTCCATCGCGAGCTTCACCCAGGGCGGCCGGGCCGAACTGGCCGCCAAGGAGAAAGCGGAACTCGATTTCCTGAAGACCTTCCTGCCCGCGCAATTGACACCCGAAAAAATGGAAGCGCTGGTCAAAGAGGCCATCGCGGAAGTCGGCGCCACCAGCAAGGCGCAGATGGGCTCGGTGATGAAGGCGGCGCAGGCCAAAGCGGCGGGTCAGGCCGACGGCAAGACGCTGAGCCAGATCGTGCAACGGCTGCTGCCCTGAAGGAATCCGACCGGGCCATTTGTGGTGATGAACAAACGGAGCTTCACCCTGGGACTCGGATGGGCGCTCCTGCCGTCTTTCCTTTGGGCCGCGCCGTTGTCCATCCAAAATGAGTCGATCCGGGTCACCTACGATGACTCGACCCAGGAGTTTTCCGTGTCGAGCCTCCCCGCAGGCAAGGTGTTTATTTCATCGGGCAAATTAGCCATCTCGGGCACGGCGCAAAGATATGATGCGACGGAAATAGATATTGGAGCGGCTCAGTCGATCACCATCACGGATGCGAAGGGCGACGACGTCGAGTTGATGGTCTTTCCAGGGCTGCCCTTCTTGCGAGTCCGCGAGACGCTGAAGAATCCAGGGAGTCAGGACGAAGTCCTGAACAAGGTGCCACTTGTCAGGTTCAACCCCGAACTTGATCAACCCGCCTCGCATCTGAAAATTTGCGGGACGGGTGGCCTCCATGCGGCGGACGAATATGCCAACGGAACTTACCAGTGGTGGGAAAGCATCTGGGGTAAAGTCACCCGGCAGCCTTATCACCCGCCCGGCGGAAGCTACGAGTGGCTGGCCGTAGCCGATCCGCAATCGCGCAACGGCGTGGTGGCCGGTTTCATTACCCAGGATCAGGCGACGGGAGTGCTTACACCTGCTTATACCAATTCCAAGCTGACGGTCGAGGCTCGCACCGAATACGGTCAACTGCGCCTCAAGCCCGGCCAGGCGGCGACGACTGAAACGCTTGCCCTCGGCTATTTCGACGATGTTCGCATCGGCTTGGAAACATGGGCCGATGAAGTGGCCAAAAACGACAAAATCAAACTGCCTCCGCAGCCTGCCGGATTTTGCACCTGGTACACCGAAGCCCACGGCGGCGCGGCGGATGAGAAGTCGCTGGCCCAACTGGCCGATTTCGCCGCCACAAATCTCCGGCCCTTCGGGATGACCTTTGTGCAGATCGATGATCGCTGGCAGTTGGGCGAACCGGTCGACGGCGGCCCGGACAAGAATTTCACCGACTCCAATCCGCAGGGGCCTTATCCCTCCGGCATGAAGGCGACCGTCGATCACCTCCGTGCCGATGGCCTCACGGCCGGCCTTTGGTTTCTGCCGTTCGCGGGTGCCTATCAGGACCCCTGGTTCGCGGACAAGCAGGACCTCTTCGTGAAGACCAAAGACGGCAAGCCCTACAACACGGCTTGGGGCGGCACGTGCCTCGATATGACCAAGCCCGCCGCCCAGGATTACGTCCGCGGCATCGTCACTAACATCGTTCACCAGTGGGGCTTTACCTACCTCAAACTCGACGGCCTCTACACCGGCTTGGCCGCGCAGCAGGTCTATATCAACTCCGACTACAACGGCAACGACAACTTTGGCGATGCGGTCTTCTCGAATCCCGACGAGACAAACATCGCGGCGTTCCGCTCCGGCCTCGCCCTGGTGCGCTCCGTGGCGGGCCCGGATGTATTCCTTCTCGGTTGCAACACGGCCCAAAACATGCGCGTATTCGGAGGCTCCTTCGGGCTGGTCGACGCCATGCGCATCGGTCCCGACAATGCGCGTGGAACAGGTGTCGATAAAACCAACATCGGCCCGCCGCTGATCGCCGTCGATTGGCGCTCGTGGAGGGACGCCAGCCCGGTCTTCGGCTCGCGTTGCTATTTTCTCAACGGACGTGTCTGGTACAACGATCCCGATCCGAATTACGTGCGCGCCAGTCTCACTCTCGACGAGGCGAGGACCGAGGCGTCGTGGACGGCAATTTCGGGTCAGCTTTACACCAACAGCGACTGGCTTCCGGATTTGCCCGACGAGCGGGTCGAGATCATCAAGCGCACGCTCGCGCCCCATGGCATGACAGCCCGCCCAGTCGACTACCTGGAGAACGATCCGCCCCGCGTCTGGCAGGTCATCGACGACAAGGGAACGACGCGCCGGGATGTCATTGCGCTCTATAATTGGGAAGACACACCGCTGAAAATCGATGTTCCGCTGTCCCGGCTCGATCTGCCCAAGGCCGCAAGCTACGCGGTGTTTGATTTCTGGGCCAACGCCTTTCTGCCGCCGGTTCAGGACACGATTTCCGCCACCCTGCCGCCTCACGCCTGCCAGATCATCGCCTTGCGGCCGGTGGAGGACCATCCTTTCGTCTTAAGCACATCGCGTCATGTGACCCAGGGAATGATCGACCTCACCGACGAAACCTGGAACGCGGCGACGAGGACGCTCAGCGGCCGGAGCCAGGTCGTCGCGGGCGATCCTTATGAGCTGCGCATCGTCAATCCGAATGCCAACGCCCCGTGGAAAATCTTCGAGGCCGGTTTCGGTGATTTTCACGATCCGAACGGCGTAACGATTTCCTCCTCCTCGGATCACGGGCTTCGCGCACTGATCAAGTCGCCCCAAAGCGGAGTCGTTTCGTGGCAGTTGGTTTTTTGATTTCTTGATGCGCTTGCCCGGGCTACCTTTGCGCCATGGCCGTTTCAAGGGGGAAATTTCTGAAGTCTTTGGGAAAATCGATCCCGGGCCTGGTTTTTGGCGGCGGAATCGCCACGGCTGCGCAGAAGGTTTTGGGCAAAGTGGCTGCCGTTTCCGGAGAACCGGAAGTCACGGCGACTCCGGCGGGGCCTGAGGCGGCGAAGATCGAGCCGGTCGAGTTCATCAAGAGCGGACCACCCGGGGGCAACCGGGTCGCACTCACGTTCGACGACGGCCCTACGCCGGGAGTGACCGACCGGATTCTCGATGAGCTGAAGCAGAGGAAACTGCGCGCGACCTTTTTCATGATCGGAAATGCCATTGCCGCCGCGCCCGATCTTGCCCGCCGCGTGCTGGCCGAGGGCCATGACGTGGGCAACCACACGTTGACCCACCCGAAGCTGACCACCCTGCCGGACCAGCAGGTTGAAGCGGAAATTCAAAAGACGCAGGAAATCATCGGCGAAGTGCTGCATCATCGCGCTGTCTGGTTCCGACCGCCCTATGGCGCGCTGCGCCAGAATCAGGCCGGCCCATTGCAAAAAGCGGGACTGCGCGTGGTTCTGTGGAATGTCGATCCCGGAGATTGGGCGCAACCGGGCGAGGACAAAATCATCCGCATCGTGCTCGCGGAGTCGCGGCCCGGTTCGATCATATTGTGCCATGATAAATATCCGCAGACGGCGAACAGCGTCGGTCCGATCCTGGACGGCCTGCTCGAACGGGCCTTGGTTCCCACCACTCTTTCCGCGCTACTGACAGAGTGAGAGATGCCTCGAACCGATTGCATCATTCTCAAAAATGAAAGGACGCCATGAAGAGCCTAAATGTACAACTTAACCAAGGATTTATCGAATTATTTATTGACTAAAGGGTTCATCTGATAAATAGTGACTCACATGGAAACGATAGATCAAAATACACATTTGGCCGAAGAACTGGCCGAGATCGCAACGGAACTGCAAAGGTCCTTTTTGGTGGAGCTATCCACTGAAGTGAACCGCGGGAATATCTCCATTCCCCAATACACCTTGCTGGGCTTTCTCAATCAGACCTCCGGGTTGAACATGTCTCAATTGGCGGAACTCATGCGCCACACCACGCCCGCCACCACGGGTTTGGTCGAGCGTCTGGTCGAAGCCGGGCTGATCGAGCGATTCAGCCACCCCAAAGATCGCCGTCAGGTTCTCGTGCGCATCACCGATAAGGGCCGCGAGCTGGTCGAGGGTCTCAAGCGCGGGATTGTTCGCAATCTGCAGGAGCTCTTCAAGGATCTGAGCCAGGAGGACATCGAAGCCTGGTTGCGCATCTATCGGACGATCATCCGCCGAAGCACGCAGCAGCATCCGCCCAAGAGCTAAAAAGAGCCGTTGCGTCCACGGATGCGACAGAATTTTCTGGAGCGACCGCCGTCTTACGACGGCGGTTGCCGCAGATTGACCCCTGCCCCATTCGGCGTAATCTAGACTTCGTGCGTATTCGATTTTGGCTGCCGCTCCTCGTGCTGGGCGTCGTCGCGCCGCTGCGCGGACAGGACGAACCGGTCCAGATGAGGCCGGAATTTCCCCTAATCTTTCCGCTGGCCCAAAAGGGCGATGACGTGACGGTGAAGTTTCCCGTCTTGATCAGCCCCACGGTCGTCCTGAAACCGGGTATGGTGCTGCGCGTCATGTATATCCTGACAACGAACACGGACGGCTCGACCGATCTGGTCCTCGCCCAGAAGGGAAACCTGGAGCAAGCCTACTCGCGCCCCTCGCCAACCAGCGGTGATCAACCGACGATGCCGCCCGAGCTGGCGCATGAAATCGAGGGCTACCGCCGGACGGTATGGCAGGTGCCGAATAATTTCATCCTGGCCATGGCCCAGTATCCCACCGACGCGATGCACCTGATCTATTCGCCCACCGGCAAGGACAAGGATTTGGACGATGAACGGTTCAGTTTTTTTGATGGCATGTTCGTCGGTCTGCCTAATGGCCGGGTGACAGTGCTCGCGGTGGAAAAAGAAAGTCACGCGGAGAAGGCCGGAATCAAGGCCGGGGATGAAATTGTTTCCGTGGGCGGAATTCCCACTCAAAACGACCTGTCGATTTTTGCCGGAGCCTACTCATCGGCCAAAAAAAACGCGACGGACAACGAAGTCGACACTTACCCCATGACGATCCGGCCCGGAGGCAAAGAAGAGACGCAGGTCGTCAACATCGCGATGCCGCCGAAGATCAAAAGCAGCCTCATGGACGGGTTCTAACTCACATGCTGAACCGGTGCCCGAGATAAATCTCCCGCGCGATGGGATCGTTCAGCAGAAACTCGCGCGAGCCTTCGGATAGCACGCGGCCCTCGTCGATGATATAGGCGCGATCCACCACCGAAAGAGTCTCGCGCACATTGTGGTCGGTGATCAGCACGCCGAGGCCCCGCTCCTTCAGGTGGAGAATGATTTCCTGGATGTCGTGCACGGCCATCGGATCGACCCCGCTGAACGGCTCGTCGAGCAGCAGCAGCGTGGGCGAGGTGACCAGCGCGCGCGCGATGGTCACGCGCCGTTTCTCTCCGCCCGAAAGCGTAATCGCCACATTTTCCCGCACGTGTTCCAGGCCGAAATCCTTCAGCAGTTCGTCGCACCGCGCGTCGCGCTCGTCTTCCGTCATCGGCAGCGTTTCCAGGATGGCGAGCAGATTTTCCTCCACCGTCAATTTGCGGAAAATGGACTCCTCCTGCGGCAGGTAGCCGATGCCCCGGCGCGCGCGGCGATACATCGGCATGCGCGTGACATCCTCCGACCCCATATAAACCGTGCCCTCGGTCGGCGTGACGAGGCCGACGATCATGTAAAACGTCGTGGTTTTGCCGGCGCCGTTTTTGCCGAGCAAGCCGACCACCTCGCCCGACCGGACGTGAATATCGACGCCGTTGACCACGCGCCGTCCCCCGTATTGCTTCACCAGGCCGCGTGTCTGGATCAGGAACGGAGCGAGTTCGCTGCCAGGTGACGGCAGGGGCGGAGGCGACGCTTTTTTCACGGGTGCATTCAAATTGGAGCCGGACGCCGGAACGCTCACCAGGCCGTCGTCGATCATGTCGGGCAGGTTCAACCTGACCGTATCCGACTTTTTTTTCAGCGCTTTAGGCTTGGGGAGCCGGTGTTTCATGCTTCATTTATTATCGGTGGAGGTTGGTGCCGGCGCGGACGAGCCCAAGTTTGCGTTGCTGATGGTAGTCGTTGAGCGGCCTCCGTCGACCGTCATCTTTTGGCTCGTTCGCTCAACGGTGATCCTGGGGCCCTCTATCTTGTTGTTGTGATCAAGAATCGTTGGCTGATCGGTCAGGACAAATGTGTCCGTGTTGCGAAAATACTCGGCATGCCCGCAGTTCGTGACCCGGTCCGGCTGCGTGATGATGACGTTTCCCGTCGCCACGATCCGGTTCACCTTGTTGTCCGTCGTGAAGTAGACCGTCATTTCCTGGCACGTCATCCTGAAGTTGGTGCCGAGCGCCACGACCCTGCCGGTGAAGACCGAGATGTGCGTGTTTTGATCGGAGTGCAATTCATCCGACGTGATCACCGTGGTGCCGGGCGGCGGCGGCGTTTCGGAATTGGAGTCGTCCGCCGTCTGGGCTGGCAAAGCCGCCCACGGCATGAGCACGGCAAAAACGAGAAGGTGAACGGGCAGGCGCGATAATAATTTCATTTGGAATCGGGGTTCGACGGGGGGATCGGGGCGGAATTGGTGTCGGAATACGTTCCCGGCGTGGTCAGCAGCGACTCGTCATTTTGCGCGGGTGGCGGAGGCGTCGGAGCGGGCGCAGCCGCCGGCGCGGCGGCGGCTGGCTTGGAGGGCGGCGCAGAACCATTCGCGGGCGTCATGCTGATATCAAAATGTTTCAGGACGACTTTCACGTTGTTGCGCAGAACGTAGATTTTGGCCTTCCGGTCGAAATCACAATCTTGCGAGGTGGCCACCATGTCGGCCCGGTCGATCTCGACCGTGTTCTTCGTGCGCATCTTCAGCTCGCGCACGTAGAGATCGGCGTCGGGCGAGGTGATCGTCGTGGTCACGGCCCCGTTGTCATAGACTTCAATTCGCACGTTTTTGGCCTCGGCGCGATTGAGCGTGATGCCCGTCGCCTCCGTCGCATAAAACTTGGCCTTTAACTGCCCGTTCTCGTAATCGGGATATTCAAATTGCCTCGAGGTCTGCCCCACCGGCAATTCGGGCATGCCGTTGCCGGCATCGCCGGAGCTTTGCGCCCAGACCGCGCCCAGCAGCAGAACGCAGGTTCCGAGACTAAGAAAGAGTCGCCTCATGGATTGTCTTTAACGTTCGCAGCAGGCCCTCCATTTGCGCAAGTGGAATCATATTCGGTCCATCGGAGGGAGATTCGTCGGGCCGCGGGTGCGTCTCGATAAAAAGGCCGTCGACGCCGACCGCCACCGCCGCGCGGGCCAGCACGGGTGCCATCGCCCGATCCCCGCCGGTGCTCGCGCCCAGGCCGCCTGGCCGCTGTACCGAATGGGTCGCGTCGAAAACCACGCGATGCCCCGCCTGCCGCATCGACGCGATGCCGCGCATGTCCACCACGAGATTGTGATAGCCGAACGTCGTGCCCCGTTCCGTGATGAAGTAATCCTTGCAGCCCCCGGCGTGAAGCTTGGCCGCGATGTTGTTCACGTCGTCCGGCGCGAGAAATTGCCCCTTCTTCACGTTCACCGCCCGTCCGCTGCGCGCCGCCGCCAGCAGCAGATCGGTCTGGCGGCAAAGAAATGCCGGAATTTGCAGAACGTCGATGACCCGCGCCGCCGCCTTCACCTGCGCCGCATCGTGGATATCCGTCAGCACCGGGCAGCCGAAGCGCTTCTTGATCCCGCCGAGAATCTTCAGTCCCTGCGCCAGCCCCGGCCCGCGAAACGACTTGCCGCTCGTCCGGTTCGCCTTGTCGAACGACGCCTTGAAAATCAACGGAAGGCCAAGGTCGGCGGTGAGTTCCACCAGGTGCTTCGCGATGGAGACGGTCAGCGCCTCCGATTCCAAAACGCAGGGCCCCGCGATCAGGAAAAAGCTTTTTGTTTTCGTCGCGGGAGAAATCAGATTTTTTTTCACGGGAGAAGCAGTGAGCCTACCTGAGGTCCAAACCGGATGCGAACCTCATCTCATCCTCTTTTCCTCGTTCCCAAACTCCATTTGGGAACGAGGAAGATCAATCTGGGGAGGTCTTACTCTTCGTTTGGTCTTTCAAGCCAACAATTATTTGACCATCCCAGGAAGAATTACCGCAGGAAATAGCCACACCTGCTCTGCATGTATTTAAATACTTATCGTCTGGAAACGAGTTCGTGACGAAGAACCAAAGTGCGTCCTGTAGTGTCTCTTCAGAATGCCATGTGGTCATAATTACTGAGCCATCTTCCTCAATTGCGGATTGAACAATCTGCTCGTCAATGATGTCGTGCACCCTTTCGGAATCGGGCCCATAACAACAAAAATAGACGGCTCCAGCGCGTAACAATGTAAGAGCGATGCTCGAAATTATAGTGTGATCTAATCCTGTCGGGGCAATGGCTAAGAACACAGAAAAAGTCTGACTGGGTACTGAAATTCTTCCTGAAATGAATCCGGTCTGCTAACTGATAGGAAATAAATGTCTCTATCCAGCGCTGAACAATGGGTGATGAGCCTCGGTTGCATTTTGTCGTCAAAGTCGTCCTGATTACTACTTGCCCTTCCGATTAAACTTATTGCGCTTGAGATTCGTGACGGCCTCAGCAGGGCTATTCCCCAATTTTAACAGACGTCCATTCTTCCGAGCACGGGCAATTTCCGCATCCCATTTGACCAAAGCGGAACGAGGAATTTCGGGCCACTGTTTCAAGAGTTCTCCTCCTAAGACGCTGCGAACTCCAAAGAAGCGCGGATATCCTCAGGTTGCAGATCGGGATAATCCTGCAGGATTTCGGCTTCGGCCACGCCCGCGGCGAGCAGTTCAAGCACATCGACCACCCGAATCCGCATTCCGCGAATACACGGTCTTCCCCCGCACTGCTTGGGATTGAAGGTGATGCGATCGAGATGGCTCATGCGCTCAAGTTAATCGAATTTTAATGATTACGCCAGCGTGATCACTTCTCCCGATACGCCACCGCCGCCTTCACGAACCCGCTGAAGAGCGGATGCGGTTGGTTCGGTTTTGATTGAAATTCCGGATGGAACTGGCACGCCGCGAACCACGGATGGTCGGCCAGCTCGATCAGCTCCACCAGCTTTCCGTCGGGCGTCACGCCCGAAACGATCAGCCCGTGCTTCTCCATCTTCTCGCGATAAAGATTGTTGAACTCGTAGCGGTGCCGGTGCCGTTCCGTCGTGCGGTCGGTGCCGTAGGCCAGCTGGATTTTTGTGCCGGGAATGAGATGACAGACCGAAGCGCCCAGCCGCATCGTCCCGCCCAGCTTCACCACCTGCTTTTGCTCATCGAGCATCGAGATCACCGGGTCGGGCGTCTCCGTGTTGAACTCCGTGCTGTGCGCCTTCACCAGCCCCAGCACGTCGCGCGCGAAATCTACCACCGCAATCTGCAAGCCGAGACACAGGCCCAGGTAGGGAATCTTCTGCGTCCGCGCATAACGGGCCGCGAGGATTTTCCCCTCCACGCCGCGCACGCCGAAACCGCCCGGCACGAGAATGCCGTCCAGTCCGCTCAGGAATTTCGCCGCGCCCTGCTCCTCGATCTCCTCCGCGTCGACCGTCAGCAGCGTGATGCCCGCGTCGGCTGACGCGCCCGCGTGCGTCAGCGCCTCGTAGATGCTCTTGTAGGCGTCCTGGTTTTCCATGTACTTGCCGACCACGCCGATCTTCACGCGATGCTTCGGCGTGATGATCCGGTCGACAAACGAGCGCCACGCCGTCATGTCCGCCTGCGGCAGGTCGAGCTTGAAATGCCGCACCACCAGCTCGTCGAGCTTCTCCCGCTGCAGCATCAGCGGCACTTCGTAAATTGTATGCGCCACATCCTTCTCCTCGATCACCGCCTCGGGCGCGACGTTGCAGAACATCGAAAGCTTGGCGCGCAATTCGCGGTCGATCGAATGTTCCGTGCGGCAGATCAGCACGTGCGGCTGGATGCCGATCTCGCGCAGCTTCGCCACGCTTTGCTGCGTTGGTTTCGATTTCAGCTCCCCCGCCGCCTTGATGAACGGCACCAGCGTGACGTGGATGAACAGCGCGTTGTCGTGCCCGACTTCCAGCGCGAATTGGCGGATCGCCTCGAGAAACGGCAGCCCCTCGATGTCGCCCGTCGTCCCGCCGATTTCCGTGATGACCACGTCGCAATTCTGGAACTGGCCCACCTGGCGGATGCGCTGCTTGATCTCGTCCGTCACATGCGGAATCACCTGCACCGTCTTGCCGAGATAATCGCCGCGCCGTTCCTTGGCCAGCACCGCCTCGTAAATCTGGCCCGTCGTGAGATTGTTTTTGCGCGTCAGCTTCCCCGAGGTGAAGCGCTCGTAGTGGCCGAGATCGAGATCGGTCTCCGCGCCGTCTTCCAGCACATAGACCTCGCCGTGCTGGTAGGGGCTCATCGTCCCCGGATCGACATTGAGATAGGGATCGAACTTCTGGA
>Ga0182012_10008079_pt1 | contig 10433 bp, 9 predicted proteins | sample 612S2SmetaG_FD_120486 | JGI IMG/M metagenome (GOLD analysis project Ga0182012, IMG submission 120486) | Permafrost microbial communities from Stordalen Mire, Sweden - 612S2S metaG | ecosystem: Environmental > Terrestrial > Soil > Wetlands > Permafrost | place: Sweden: Stordalen | collected...
CCGGACGTGCGGGTGGCAGTATCCCGTCCTCGAAGGGCAACGTCGCCGACGAGTGAAGTTGGGTTCGGCTCACCGCCGTCGCCTGGCCCGCGACGGCAAACCGGATCGGTTCGTCAGAGCGTCGTTCTCGTCGCCGGTGTGTGTGGGGCGGCTTCTGGCTGGTTTGGCGTTCATCGGCCTCCTCGAGTTCCACCTTGGGTCGACCTTAGGGTTCTCGCGGACCAGCTCTCCGACAAGACTCGGTAAAGATTTGTCACAAGTCGCCGCGGGCCGACATCGTGGTGACGAAAACAGGAAGTCCTCACAAGCTCCACGGGAGTTCGCCTCACCTCACGCCTTCGGTTGCGAACACGATTCCCTCCGTAGCGTCCTCCTCGCCGTCGACCCCGATGACATATGCCTCGTAACCATCGAGCGAACGAACTAACTCGGGTCCCGCGTCCTCGGCGGCCACGAGCGCAGTGGCAAGGGCGTCGCAAAGTGGCAGGCTTGAGCCAACAACAGTCGCAGACGCGGTTCGGAACAGCATCCTGCCGTTCTTGGGGTTGATCAGATGCGGGCCGCGTTCGTAGCAACCTGAAGTGGCAACCGCCCGGTCGGCCTTGAGCACACATGCGAGCGCATCCGGCCTCCACGGATGGCGGATCCCTATCCGCCACGCCGCAGCGTTCTTGGGCAAGCCGAAGAGGGCGATGTCGCCTCCGCCGTTGACCATTGCGGATTCAACGCAGGCGAGCTCGAGGATTCCGAGCGCCTGCTCAGTGGCCCAGCCCTTGACCAGGCCGGTCGGATCGAAACCGCCAGGCATCGCCCAAGGATCGAACCAACCCTGCGAAAGCGCCCGTGCCTCGTCGCACAGCTCGAGGACGAGAGCCATCTCGGGCGGAGCTTGTGGTAGGCGCAGGATCCCGGCCCGGAAACGGTTGAGTGCGCTCCCCGGTTTCCAAGTGCTGAAGATGTCGTCCAGTTCGTGGAGCCTCGTGCAGGCCGCCTCAAGGGCGGTGTGGGCCTCCACCGCCGGGCACTCGCCTGGTTCGACGTGGAACGACACGACTGTCCCCATCACTTCTTCGGCGTGAACGATCACGTCGGCAGCGTCATTTCACCCCGAGGGCGTCGAGTGCCGACTGGACGGAGTAGGCGTAAGCCTCGCTCGTATAGGTAGCACCCGAGATCGCGTTTATGTGCGCACTCTGGGCCGAGAGGATCTCGTTGCGAAGCATTGGTATGACCTGTTGAGCGAGCGACTGGGAGTATTGCTCTGCTGTCTGAAGCTTCGAGGTAGAAACGTCTGTGATGCGTCCTCCCTGAACGGTGACCTTTACGGCGAGCACGCCGTAGCCGTACTGTTCGGCTGTTCCGACGGCTGAAGACGCTGCGCCCGTCGGCGGTTTGGCAGGGCTTGTCGTGCTCGGAGACGAGGTGACCGGAGTGGAGGGACCGGTCCCGGTCAGGATCGAAGGCGCGCCGCCCGTGTGCATTGCGACAATTCCGGCGAATCCGGCCGCGCCGGCAACGACCACCGCTGGAGCACGTCTCATTCTGCGCACCGCTTTCGTCGTGGTTGTGAGGCGCCCATGTGCCGTACGCGGCGCCCGCTCACAGGGAGTAGACCTCGAAATGCACCGAGTCCTTCGGGACTCCGAGCCGCAGAACGGTTGCGACTACGCGATTCACGAACCCCTCAGGCCCTGATACGTAGACGTCCCGCTTCTGTATGTCAGGCACGAGCTCGGACAGACGGTCCGTTCGCACCTCCGAGCGGGAACCCACGAGCTCATGAACCCGACCCTTCCGGTGGCGGACGAGCTCGGCCACCTCCGATGCGAGGGCCAGCTCTTCGGCGGTAGAGGCTCGAAGTATCACGACCGGATCGCAGTCCCGAGGAAGATCCTCGAGTAACGAGCGGATGGCCGTCACGCCGATGCCACCGGCGATGAGCAGAACCTTTGACCGGCGACGCGCATGAGTTGTGAAGGCCCCGTACGGCCCTTCGATCGCGACGCGGGTGCCAGGTCGTAATGAGGCCACCGCCGACGAGTAGTCGCCGATGCCCTTCACAGTGAGGCGTAAGAAGGGCGGTCGTGGCCGCGCCGAAAGCGAGAAGGGGTGGGCCTGCCACCACATCCCTTTGGTGAGGAATCGCCACTCGAAGAACTGTCCCCCTGCGACCGCGAGGCGATCGAGATGCTTACCACGGCAGATGACCGAGACAGTGCCCGGTCCTTCGGGGTGAACCTCGACAACCTCGAGGCGATGACGGAGAGTACGAAAAAGGGGCAGCCCGAATCGATAGGCGAGGACCACGCCGGCAGTACCGGCCCAGAGAACAGACCAGACGAGCCGCGTGAGCGGGTGCCCAACGAACGATGGTCCAAGCGCGATCTCGTGGGCGAACGCGAGGGCAAGCGCGAGGTACATGAAAAGGTGGACGGCCCACCAGGTCTCCCGTCGGAGGCGACGGCGAATCGAGTATATGGACGTGATAGCGATCGCGACCATCAGGGCCAGCGCGATCGTCGCTGTCAGCATGTCCGGGTACGACCTGATGAACGCACCGATCTGGTGCCAGACACCGGTTCGGGCAGCCTCGGCGTAGGCAAAGGTGAGCAGGATGGCATGGGCGACGATGAGGGACACGGGCCACGGGGCGAGCCGCCGGTGCGATGCCAGCAGCTTGTCCTGTCCCAGTACTCGTTCAACGATCGGGACCCGGCTGACAAGAAGCACCATGATCAAAGCCAGGTAGCTTCCAGCCAGACCCGACAGATTGCCGAGAAACATGGCGATGCCTCCCGGGGCCGAAAGTTGCTTCCAGCTTTCGGCGGTGACGGCGAGGGCGACGCACGCTCCGAAGCCAAGCCCGGCCAGGATCGTCGCGACCTCGGCGACGACGGGACGTGGAACCGTGCCCGGCCGCGATAGGACGGGCTGCCGGCGATGCTTTCCTCCGGGAGAGGCGAAGGTCGGGTCAAATGTGAGCGGAGTCATGCTGGTTATGACCCTACGAAGGTTGCCGTCCAAGATGAACCCAGCAACGGGTAAAGATTCGGCAAGGATTTCAGCCTCGACCCATGGCACCGCAAAGACCGGAGTCCGCTCGTGGCGTGGCTGCTGACACGACGCGACGAGCCGATCCTCATCGCCTGTGTAAAGCTATCGGAGCAGTGCAAGTACTAGTGGTCGAAGACGACAACGCCATCGGCGAGCCATTGGCAACCGGGCTTCGCCGTGAAGGCTTCGAAGTGATTCTCGTGCAGACGGCCGCGGCAGCGTTGTCAGCGCCGCCTGCCGATCTCGTCCTGCTCGACCTCGGGCTTCCAGACGCACGAGGCTTCGAGGTCTGCAGGCAGCTGCGGGCTCGCTCCTCGGTCCCGATAATCATCGTCACCGCACGCGACGACGAGACGGACCGGGTGGTCGGACTTGAGCTCGGAGCAGACGATTATGTTGTCAAGCCGTTCGGTTTCCGTGAGCTCGTCGCCCGCATACGAGCTGTGAGCCGTCGGAGCACATCGCCACTGCCCGTGCCCGGTTCGCAGCTCGTCGGCCAGCTCGAGATCGACCGGCGCTCCCACCGGGTGCTGCTGGCCGGCGAAGAACTGTCCCTTACTCCAAAGGAATTCGACCTGCTTGCCCTGCTCGCGCTCGATCCAGGGGCGATGGTCACCCGACGCGAGATCCTCGCTGAAGTCTGGGACCCTCATTGGTACGGCACTTCGAAGACAGTCGATGTCCACATCGCGTCCCTCCGAAAGAAGCTTGGCAATCCAAAGTGGATCGAGACGAGCAGGGGCGTTGGCTTCAGGCTTTCTGTTCCTCAATGAGGCGGAGGCTCCTCGCCAGTTTCTTCCTTTTTGCCCTCGGGCTGGTCGTTGCGCTCGAAGTTCCTCTCGGACTCAGCCTTGCCCGCAACGACCGAGCGACGGCTATGTCGGATGTGCAACGCGACGCCTCGTCGCTCGCCGTGCTCGTCGCCGGTAGCCTGAACGGGGACGCTGGATCCGGCCTTCAACTCGTTATCAGCCAATTCGCACGCGCTGACAGTGCTGTTGTCGCAGTCATATCGTCCGGACACGTGTTGGCGTCGGCGGGACGAGGTGCCGTCGAGGAGCTGCGCGAAGGCCGTACGAAGGCGATCACGAGATCGGCTGCCTCCGGTCACGTCTCGGGCGAGGAGGGCTCGAACGACTCCGATGACGACTTCCTCTACGTGGCGCTTCCCGTCGCGATCACGGCCCAGGGCTCGAGCGGTGTCGTGTCCTCAGCTCACCGGAGCGACGTGGTTCTCCTCGTCGCCGAGTCTGCAACGGCACTCCACGTCCGCATTCGCAACCACTGGATCGCGCTGAGCCTTTTCGGGGCCGGTGTGCTCGCTGTGGCGGCGGCCCTCGGGACGATTCTCGCAAGATCCCTCACCCGCCCGCTGGAGCACATCGAGTCGGCCGTTGCCGCGGTCGGCGCAGGCCGTTTGTCCGAGCGTGCGCCGATCGGGCGCGGTCCAGCTGAGCTCAACGCGCTAGGCGGCACCGTCAACGAGATGGCGGACCGCCTGGAAGAGCTGGTCCACACGCAAAGGGCGTTCCTTGCCGACGCCTCCCATCAGCTCCGGACTCCGCTCACGGCGTTGCGCTTGCGCCTCGAGAATCTCGAGGACTCGCTCGATCCAGAACAGCGAGCCGATCTCACGCCCGCGCTCGCTGAGACCGACCGGCTCTCCAGGATCGTCGACGGACTGCTAACGCTCGCGCGAGCCGAGGGAGGCGTCCGACCAACGAGGCAGGCCATCGATGTCGCAGCTTCATTGCGTGACCGTGCTGAGGCGTGGAGCGCCCTTGCCGAGGAGCGTCAGGTGAGCCTCGCGTGTGAGACGACCGCGGTTGAACCGCAAGATCGGGATCTGAGCGCTTTTGCTTGCGCGGGTCATCTCGAGCAGATCCTCGACAATCTCCTCGCGAACGCGATCGAAGCGACCCCCTCCACGGGGCATGTGTTGTTGCGGGCAGTTCGCGGGGTTGACGTCATCGAGGTTCATGTGACCGACGACGGCCCCGGGATGAGTTCGGCAGATAGGACGAGAGCTTTCGATCGGTTCTGGAGACGGGAGGGCGCCCCATCTGGCGGAACCGGGCTCGGACTCGCCATCGTTGCGCAGCTGGCGAGGATGTCGGGTGGAACTGCGTGGCTCGACGCTTCGCCTTCCGGCGGGATCGATGCTGTGGTGCGGCTCGAGGCGCTTGATGGCTGAGGGTTCAGCCACTGTGGGTGCGAGTCTTCCAAGGCTTTCGGAACCAGCACCTCGCGCTCTGATCGAAGGTACGGCGGACGACCAGGCAATGTCGCAAAGACCCGACCCCGAGGGCCCCGGGACTCTTGACGGATCGGCCCCGGCCGTTCCCGCCGTCGCCCGGCCCAGACGGTCGCGACGAGGATGGAAGGCCCGGCTTCGCCGGGCAATCCTGGCCGTGCTAGGTCTGCTCGTGGCGGTTGTTCTCGCTACCATGGGATACGCGATCTCCCTTCCGAGCGTCGCCAATGCTCCGGCGCTCGTAGCGGCAATCGTGCGAGCGCACAACGGCGAGGTTGGACGGTTACCGGCGCCGGTCAAGCTCGGCGAGGCAGTGGTGGCCGTCGAGGACGAGCACTTCTACGGCAACGTCGTGCTGAACGTCCTGGACGGCGCAGCACGCGCGAGCCTGACGGCCCTGCGCACAGGAGGGGACCCCGGCGGCAGCACCATCGCCCAGCAGCTGGCGAAGCAGCTTTACACGGCAGGAGGCGGTTTCGGCACAACTCTCGAGGAAGTTGGGCTCGGGCTCAAGCTCTCAGTCAGCTACTCAAGACCGATGGTGCTCGAGATGTACCTCAACGCCATCTACTACGGGAACGGCTACTGGGGCTATGTGAGTGCCGCTCGTGGTTATTTCGGCGTTGCCCCCAACCAGCTCACCTGGGCCGAGGCGTCCATGCTCGCGGGACTTCCGCAAGCGCCGTCGTCATACGACCCCGTTCAGCACCTCGCGCTCGCAAAGCAACGCCAACGTCAAGTCCTCGACCAGTTGGTCGCCAACCACATCCTGACCGTCACACAGGGGGATGCCACCTATCAAGCCCCGCTTCCCCTCATCGCCCAGCACGGCGACTGAACAGCCCAACTACTGAGCTCGTCCCGTGGCCGCTCGCTTCTAATGACGCCAGAGCTCGACTAGCCGACTTGCTCGCTGGCGAGCTTGGAACCCATCTTGAAGGCCTCTTCGTTGATCGGGATCATGGCGCACTTCTGCTTCAGCGTGGCGCGGATGGCAGTGAGGAACGTCTCTGTCGGAAAGACATTTGTTGCTCCCTGTAGGGCACCTAGCGCGACGACGTTCTTCACCAGCGCTGCGCCAAGCTCGCTGGCCACGCCGGTGAAAGGCACTGCCACTGTCCTGACCCTGTCGGCTAGGCCTTCTACCCGGCCGTTGATGACGGAGCTGTCGTAGATGACCATCCCTCCGGGTCGAACCGTTGGTCCGAACTTCGCGAGGCTCGGAGTGTTGAATGCAACGAGAACATGAGGGCGTGGCGCGGCAGGTGACATCACCTCTTTCAGGGCCACGTGTACGTCTGCATAAGACGTGCCGCCGCGAGATTCAGGGCCGTAACTCGGGATGTGGGTCGAGTCGAACCCTTCGTTGATCGCGCTGCGGGTGAGGATCATTGCCGCGGTCTGGGCGCCGTCACCGCCGGAACCGGCGAGCTTGAAGCTGATGTCCTCGGGGTCGATGTGGGCTGGGAAGTCCTCGGCGAAACGAGGCGGGCGTTCGGTGGTCGCGCCCACAGCGCTCAAGGTGGTCGCAGGATCGAACGTGGCTGTCGGGATGACCGGGAAGGCGATGCCCTCCGTGGCGTCCTTCTTCACGCCAAGGGGGAAGATCGGCACCATGTTGTCGCTCACCCACTCCTCAGCGGCCTCGGGTTCGAGGCCAAGATGGACTGGGCACTCAGAAAGGACCTCGACGAATGAAAACCCGGTACCGGCTACTTGCAGTTCGAGCGCCTTTTTGATGGAACGCTTTGCGTGGGTACGCCGTCGGTTGTCGAACAGAGCGACCCGTTCGACGAAAACAGGCCCGTCCAGACCCGAGATCAGCTCCGCCATCTTCAATGGTTGGCCGGCCAAGGTGGTCCGACCCTTCGGCGTCGTGGTTGTTTGCTGGCCGATGAGGGTCGTGGGGGCCATCTGCCCGCCTGTCATGCCGTAGATGGCGTTGTTGACGAAGATGACCGTGACCGGGATCCCGAGCTGTGCGGTGCTCACGATCTCAGCTAGGCCGATTGACGCGAGGTCGCCGTCTCCCTGATAGCAGATCACGATCGAATCCGGGTTCGCCGTCTTGTGCCCGATAGCTACCGCGGGGGCGCGACCATGCGCGGCCTGGGTGTTTCCGACGTCGAAGTAGTAGTACGAGAAGACCGAGCAGCCAACCGGCGAGACCAGGACGGTACGGTCCTGAACTCCGAGCTCGTCGATGGCTTCAGCGAGGAACTTCTGCACGAGACCGTGCCCGCAGCCCGGGCAGTAAGTCGTCGAGTGGGCATTGATCCCCTCGCCGTTGGCGTGGCGCTCGAACTGGCGGTAGAACACCGAGGTCGACATCAGCGCACCTCCTCCAGACCTAGCACGTGTTCGACGATCTCGTCCTGCGACGGGAGGATCCCACCCATGCGGCGGACGTGGCTCATGGGTGGCGGTGCGTGGACTTCCGCGTGGCTCAGTGCCAGCCGTAGCTCGTCCTCCAACTGGCCGCTGCTCGCCTCGACAATGACGAGGCGCTCCACGCGGTCGAGCACAGTGAGGAGCGCCTCGATTGGGAAGGGCCACAGTGTTATGGGTCGGAAGAGGCCAACTTTCAGTCCCTTATCCTGCAGCTCTTTGATCGCGCCTTTGGCCAGCTGAGCAGGTGTGTTGCAGGCCACGATGAGGATCTCGGCGTCGTCGCACCGGTAGAGATCGGCGCGCTGCTCTTCGGCTGTCATCTGTGCGTACTTCTCGTTCAAGCGCACGTTGTGCTGCTCGAGTCCCACCTCGGAGAGGTCGAGCGAGCACATCAGATTGCCCCGATGCGACCGGTCGCCGAACACTGCCCACTCGGGAATCCCCGGCTCGGTCATCTGGCGCGGCAGCCGTACCTTTCCGGTCATCTGGCCGAGATAGCCGTCGCCGACGATCACGACCGGGTTTCGGTACTTGAATGCCAGCTCGAAGGAGAGCATCGCGATGTCCAGCATCTCCTGCGGCGTTGCCGGCGCGAGCACGATGGCGTGGGTGTTGCCATGGCCCAATCCACGGCAGACCAGCTTGATGTCCGCCTGTTCTGGTCCGATGTTGCCCAGCCCGGGCCCACCTCGCATCACGTTCACGAACACTGCTGGGATCTCCGCACCGATCATGTAGGAGATGCCCTCAAGCATCAGGCTGAATCCGGGAGAGCTGGTGAAGGTCATGCAGCGCTTCCCTGCGCCGCCGGCGCCGTACATCATGTTGACGGTCGCGACCTCGCTGACTGCTTGGACGAAGACCCCGCTCAGCTCCGGAAGCACCTTCGCCATCAGCTCAGCGCCCTCGGTCGAGGGGGTGATCGGGTAGCCGAAGACGTGGCGGCAGCCGGCTAGCACCGCGCCGACCGCTGCCGCATAGGTCCCCTTGACAATGAGCGGCTCTCGTTCTGGCAGTGGAACCGAGGTGTCCGGCCACGGCTCAGGCTGGGGCGCGGCATAGGGGCGGGGCCCCAGAACCGTGCTGGGATCCACCAGCTCGAAAGCCGCCTCTTCACCTTGTGGCCGGAGACCGTAGGGCTCGGGGCAGGCTTCGAAGCAGAGACCGCAACCGTTGCACCGCGACAGGTCGAGCACAATCGGGACGAGTCCCGTCACCGGGTTGATCTCGGTACCCATCGTGATGCAGGCCTTCGTGCACGAGCTGATGCAGCGCCCGCAGCCCTTGCAATACTCCGGTAAAACGAAGGGCTTGGGTCGTTCGGCCACGCTGGTCATGGCGTTACCTCCTGCAGGGGCTGGCATCTCACGGCTCAGATGCTTCTCGCGCCCACCGCTGTCTTGGCTAGAAGGCGCGCCCGCAACCTTGTGGGCGCGGCTCGACTCGAACCGGACGCAAGGGTGCTGCGCCCGTCACCAGTGAGAGCCAGGCTCCGGGCATCGTGCGAGGTGCTCCTTGGATCACCCAAACCGGACAAGACGGTCTCACCGCTCCTATCTTCGACCTATGGGCGCGAGCGGGGTAGGCCTTTATGTCGTTGTGGGCCGGGCCGAAAGACTCTTTCGGCCCGGCCCACGATCCTCCACTGCGCCAGGGCACGCGCCAGGATTCCCAGGTCAAAGGGTTCCTCATCCCGGTTACAACCGCGTGTCACGACCGCGATCAGCCATTTACGCGGCCAGACGAGAGCGGTCCGAGTGCCCTTTGACCCTACAAGTAGGGCGGCAACTGCAGGAGACTGGGGAGGTGGGAGTCCTGCACAGGGGATCGGGCGTGTGAGCGAGCCGGATGCCGAGGTCTCGGAGGAGGCCCTGCGCATCAGTCGCCGGATTGGGGCCGATACCCGCGAGGCCTTTGAGGCCGCGAGCGCCCGTTACACCGACGCCGCTCTACGGGAGCGGTCCGACGCGGGACGGGCGGCTTTGGACGCGTTCCTGCGCCCCCATTCGATAGCTGTTGTCGGGGCCAGTTCGGATCCGAACACGATCGCGGGTTTGCTCTTCTGCAACCTCGTCGACAGCCACTTTGCCGGAGTCGTGTTGCCGGTGAACAGGAGTCATCCGACGGTGCAGGGCATCGCCGCCTATCCGGATCTGGCATCTTGCCCAGTCGTACCCGACCTCGTCATCGTTTGCGTGCCTGCTCCCGCGGTTCCCTCAGTGGTCGCCCAAGCCGGCCTTCTCGGCGTCACGGCGGCATGTGTGATCTCGGCAGGTTTCGCTGAGACCGGCCCAGACGGGTCCGCACTGCAGGCGAATTTGGCCAAGGAAGCTGATGTGTATGGCGTGAGGCTCGTCGGCCCGAACTGTACGGGGATTCTCAGTGGCACCGGCGATGAGAGGTTCAACGCCACCTTCAGCCGGGTCCTCCCCCTTCCGGGCAGGACGTCCCTGCTCAGCCAGTCGGGCGCGATCGGGCTCGCCGTGCTGGAGGCGGCGAAGAATCGTGGCCTCGGGATCGGCGCGTTCGTGTCGGTGGGCAACACCACAGACATTTCCGCAAACGACCTTCTCCTCTACTGGGGCCAAGATCCCGCCACGGACCTGATCCTGCTCTACCTGGAGGAGATCCAGGACCCGCAATGGTTCATCCCAATCGCCCGATGGGTGAGCCGGCGGATCCCAATCGTCGCAGTGAAGGCGGGTCGGACCGAAGCTGGGGTCCGAGCGGCGGC
>Ga0182012_10008080_pt1 | contig 10433 bp, 7 predicted proteins | sample 612S2SmetaG_FD_120486 | JGI IMG/M metagenome (GOLD analysis project Ga0182012, IMG submission 120486) | Permafrost microbial communities from Stordalen Mire, Sweden - 612S2S metaG | ecosystem: Environmental > Terrestrial > Soil > Wetlands > Permafrost | place: Sweden: Stordalen | collected...
GATGCCAGCACAGCGTTCTTGTTACTCCTAAGTCTTCAGAATTCAGACCGTTTGACCAATCTCAATGTCTCCAGCAAGATTACCACGAATTGCCCCTCAAATGCCACGCGACCAGCCCTCCACCTCGCGGTCCGATTCCACAACGGCATCGCTATTTTCCCGTTGCGTTCTCATCGAGTGCCCAATAGTTCGCCCTCGCAACAATATGCGCCCCGTAATCCTGCGCCGTCTTGACCCGCAGCGTATGCAGCCCCGGCGTCGGGTCCGTCGGCGAAAAGCTCAGCAGATAACGATTCCGGGCGTGCTGCGCCACCTCCGTCACTTCGCTCTCAAACCCCTTATCCCGCGTAAAAGGCGCATATTCCCCGCCGCTCATCAGCGCAATCTGCTTGGCCACATTCTTCTTCATCGCCGACAGCAGCATGGGAATCGTGCTGACCAGGCTCATCGTGCGCTCGTCGCCGCTGTCCTTCACATCGTGGAGAAACTCGGCCCGCGAAGGCGAAAACGTGAGACTCAGCACCAGAACATCCGTCAGCCCAATACGCTCCACCAGCTTTTCCGGCCGAATATGGCTGCTGCCATGGTCGCGCTCCTCGCTCAGCAGCAGCAAAACCCGGCGATACTCCTTGGGCTGCGTCTGCAACAAATCGACGGCATAGCCCACCGTATCCAGAATCGCCGCGCCGCCGTCGCCCGGCGCAAATTGACGCAGATCGCCGGTCAGGTCCGCTTCATTCTTTGTAAAGTCCCGCACCAGTTGCGGTTTGCTGTCAAAACCCACCAACGCCGCCTCGCTCTTACCGTCCCCAAGAAAGAGATCGAGCAGCGGGCCCAGCTTGGCCACCTTGTCGAACTCCAACCCGCTCATCCTTCCCTGTTCCACGGCCACCACCAGAGCCACCGGCGCCGAATCCATATCCTCCTCGACATGCACTCTCTGCGGCACACCATTGTCTTCCACCAGAAAGTCGCCAGCCTTGAGCCCGTAAATCACTTGTCCGTGGTCCTTCTCCACCAGAGTTGGCACCAGAACAACGTTGGTCGTAGAGCGAATGACGTTCGGGTCCGAAGGAGGCTGAGGCATCGCCTGCGCTGGCTCAGCCGGCGGAAGCTGCTGCGCGAACGCTCCCGCGGCCGCGAGCCCCAGCGCCAGACCGAGGAAAACTCGTCGAGCCCGGCGTTGTGTCATCCCGATTACCTTTGGCTTCATCCGTGCTGCGTCTCCCAAGGAACGTACTCCAAGATTAGACGATGCACGCCTCGGAAAGACGAACTCGAAGCCGCGCTTACCCATTAGCGCTGTTAGCAATCAGCATCGACTGCATAATCTGATCCGCCACATCCCTCACCGCAGCCGGCGAATGCGAAAGAAACAGCGTATTCGTCTTATCACTCTCCCCAATCGACTTCAACGTATCGAAGTACTGGGTCACCAGCACCAACTGCATCACTTCCTTGCTCGATGCGCCCTCAACGGCCTTCTGAAATTGCTCCACCGAAACCTGCAACCCCTCGATAATCGCCTTGCGCTGATTGGCAATTCCCTGCCCCTGCAGCGCCTTGCTCTCCGCCTCGGCCTCAGCCTTCTTCACCACCAGAATCTTCTCCGCCTCGCCGCGAGCATTCGCCGCCACTTGCTCCCGCTGCGCCGCGTTGATGTCGTTCATCGCCGACTTCACTTTTTCATCGGGAATGATATCCGTCACCAGAACATTGACAATCTCATATCCAAACGCTGCCATGTCCGCGTCCAGTTCCTGCTTAACCGCCGCGGCAATGCTCGACTGCGAAGCAAACACCTCATCCAGCGTCATCCCCGGCACATGCCCCAGAATCACCTGCTCCACATACGACTTGATCTGCGCCACGGGGTCGCTCAATTTATAGAATGCGTCATAAACATTCTCCGCACGCACGCGATTCTGCACCGAGATGGGGATGGTGACAAAGACATTGTCCTTGGTCTTGGTCTCCATCGTAAGCGTGATCTGGTTCACCCGCAGGCTCACATTGCCGGCCACAGTGTCGAAAAACGGGCTCTTCCAGTTCAACCCCGGCTGAGCCACGCGCAGAAACTTGCCAAAGCGCGTGATGATCGCCACTTCCGCCGTGCGCACCGTAAAGAAACTGCCAAATATCGTGAAAAGAACAATCAGGGCAAGAATACCCAGAAGAATTGCAAAGAATCCCGCCATTCCATGGCCTCCAATATCGATTGCGATATGCAGGCCGAATTATACAGAGCGTGCGGATTCCTTCCGGATCGGAGCCGTCAACCGCGCCAGTTGAAGCGCAACGCCGTAAGCGAGGCCGAAACCGAGGCCACCTTGGTATCCATAAAGCCAGCCCGGCGCAGCATGTTGCGAATCTCCGATTCGTTAATTGGCTTGCCTGCGCCCTTGGGGTACACAATCCAGATCGGCGGATGGCTCATGTAGCCGACGTAAACATCCAGCGCGTAATTGAGATCGGCCGCAGTCTTGACCAAAGCCAGCATCAGATCCGGATGACGGCTATCCGTCGAATCAGCTTCGGCAATGGCCTCCGCCAATTCCCCATCGTCAAAATTTCCAATCTGGGCCAAGTGGGTCGCCACGCCGATGCCCAGTTTCGCCGCCAGCGTCGGCGCCGGCGTGGTCAATTTCTTAGCCCAGCTCTGCGCCTGGGCGGCACCAAGCGCAAGCGAAACCTCATCCGCACCAGCACGGAAGCAGAGCCTCTCCCCGCGCACCTCGATTGCCGCCAGCGCCGCAAACGGAACACTGCGGCGGGATAATTTACCAGCCCCCCGCACAATCAGATCCTGCGATTCCAGCAGCACCTTAGCCGGACCGGATTCCCCGGCCCATTCAATCTGGCAAGTGGCTTCACGTCCCATGCGCTCACCCTCCCACCCGTTGCCCCTCGCGAGGGCTGAGCAAAAGTATAGCGGCAATTCCGCCCCGCGGACCGGGAAAAATCAGGACACCACGCTGTCTTCATCTGACCGGACAGGCACCGTCTTATCGGACGCCGACTGTCGCTCGGCCATCTCAGCCCGGTACCGCGACCAGCGATTCCCTCCCAGCCGCTTTGCCTCGTACATGGCCAGATCCGCCGACTTGTATAGCCGATCCTGCGTGTCACCATCGACCGGAAACACAGCGACACCGATGCTGCAAGTCGCCTTGAGCATGGAATCCTTGAAATCGATGCCCTCCGCAAGGCTCTTGAGTATCCGGTTGCAGACCACATCAATGCCCGAAGGGTCCAGCGGGCTGATCAGCAGAATGGCAAACTCGTCGCCGCCCAGTCGCGCCACGCAATCTGACTGCCGCACCGCCAGCTTGAGCAGACTTGCACTCCCCACCAGCACCGCGTCGCCGGCATCATGCCCAAACGAGTCGTTCGTCTGCTTGAAGTCGTCCAGGTCCACCAGCAGCAGCGCAAACGGCGTATCATGCCGCCGCGAAACAGCCAGCCGGGAACGGAATTGCTCCGTAAACATGCGCCGGTTCGGCAACGTGGTCAAGACATCGTAATAAGCAATCTCCTCCAGTTGACGATGGCTCTCCTGCAACTCGGCTGTACGGTCCTTCACCTGCTGCTCGAGGAACTCCTTCTGCGCAACCAAAGCCCGCACGCGAAAGTTCCATACACCGCTTCCCAGCAGAATCGCCGCAAGAACACAAGCCGCCATGAATGACCAGGTAAGCCACCACGGCCGTTTCACTGAGAAAGCAAATCGCGCCGGAACCGCGCTCCAGATTCCGTTCGGACCCGCAGCCGCTACCTCGAACTCATAACTCCCGCCCGGCAGCCCTTCAAAATGAACGCTGTTTTCCTTCGTCTCCGTCCACGTATTCTTCGAACCCACCAGCCGGTACCTGTAACGCGTCCGCGTCTCGTAAGCAAAATTCAAGCCGCTGAATTCGATGATCAGTGAGTTCTGCGCATGGGACAGCACCGGCCTGTCTCCGGGTTGATACTCCTGCGCAATCCCCTGAATGGACGTCAGCACAACCGCCGAAGCAACCTCGGGTAGCGGATAGGGCGACGGAGCATAACGCGCAAGCCCACGCGAAGTTCCCACCCACACATTGTCATTCTGGTCGACCGACAGCGCATGATCGTTGCCGTCATCCCACGCGAATCCGTCGTCCATGCCAAAGTGACGCCAGCGAGCAGAATCCGGCACGTTCGGATCGTGCATGGAAACGCCGTTGTCCGTGCTCACCCACAGCCTGCCCGCGTGGTCGAAAGCGATCGCATAAATCAGGTCCGACGAAAGCCCATCGTGCTGCGTCACCCCTGTCACCTGCAGCCGGTCACCCTGAAATTGCAGGCTGGCAATCCCCAGCGCATCGCGATACGCAACCCAAATCTGCCCATGGCCCGTGGCAATTCCCACCAGATCGCTCGACCTGAGCCCGTCGGCCTTGGTGAAGACCTTCCAGCGCGCCCCGTCATACCGCGCCAGGCCATCTGACGTCGCTATCCACAACGGACCGCCCGGTTGCAACTTCACGTCGTAGAAATAGGAGCTGGCATCAATCCCCGGAACGCTCACCCGGTCGAACTTCATCTCCGAGCCGGCATTCACCGGCAGCCGGCTGCGAAAGCAGCCTCCCGCAGCCGCCACCCAAAGCCGGTCCTCTGTGTCAATGGCCAAAGCGTTCACCTGCTCCGCCACCAGCCCAGACGACTGCCCATAGCTATGCAACAGCTTTCCATCCGCAGTGAAAGTCGTGATGCCCGCCGGAGCCGTCCCCGCAAAAACCTCGCCGGAGGGCGCAGCGGCAATCGCATACACGCCCACGCCGCTCAAGCCGTTGTGCTGAGTCCAGGTCTGAGCCAGCTTGCCATCCGGCCCAAAGATGCTCAAACCGCCGTTCGTCCCTACCCAAAGCCGGCCATTGCCATCGTGCAGCACAGACCACACGCTGTCATTCAGCAGCCCATCGGCCTTCCTCCAGGACATCCACTCGCCATGGCCCAGCCGCCGCACCAGTCCGCCCCCGCGCATCCCGATCCACAACGAATCTCCGCGATCCAGCAGTACCGAACTCGCCACATCCGAAGGTAGTCCATGATCCGCATCGATATATGTCCGATGCCCATCTTCTGGACCATCGAGCACCACGACGCCAGAAATCGTCGAAACAAAGAGCCTCCCATGGCTATCTGCAAACAGCCGGTTCACCATGGCATTCGGAACGCCCTCCGATCGATCCTGAAAGCGCTTTTCTCCCTTGGGCAGTTCAAACAGATGCGTCGCGCTTCGCACCCACAGATTGCCTCGCGAATCGATCACAGTCGCGCCCCAACGATCCAACGGCAGCCCCGCCGGCGAACCCACCCGCTCTGTCACCCCGCCGCTCAGCCGCCAAAGATCCCCGTCCCTGCGGAACCACACATCCGCCCCATGCACCAACATCCCGCCCGCCGCCCCCGGCGCCACCATGCTGAATCGGTATTCCCCGCCCGGCTCGCGCACTCCTCGCAGGATTCCCGAACTGTGCTCCAGATAAAGATTGCCCTGCGCATCGAAAGCCAGCGTAAGAAACAGCCCCGAAACGCCCGGATTCACCGGCTCAAAGCGAACTCCGTTCCGCCGCACCACACCATTCTGCGTCGCTACCCACAGCACTCCATCCGGAGACTCGGCTACCGCGCGAATCTCCGTGTCCTCCAGTCCCTCGGCGTGGCCGTAGGGCTGAAACATGCTGCCGTCATAGCGGAAGAGCCCGTTGTCCGTGCCCACCCACAAAAAGCCCAAGTGATCCTGAAACAGGCAATTGATCCCAAGATTCGTCAGTCCATCGCTCGGCCCGTATTGCCGGAAAGTATATTGCTGCGCCATCAACGGAATGGCAGCCAGAATCAATACTAGGACCCGGAGACAGAAAGCGCGCATCTGAGGAAATGGACTCATCAACCTCGGAACTGTTCAATTTATTTTCGCGTGATGACTTTATGGTATGCGAAGAATTCGGATTTGCACGACTTTTTGGGCATTTTTCGATAATGGAACGATAAGGGCCCCGTTCTTCCTCTTGAATCAAACACGCCGCCAGTAAATCGATTGCGCGAATCCCGCCTCACGGACGAGACTCGGCGTCGCAGCGAAATCAGGCCCGGAATCGCTCCGCATTGCGCGCCTTCGCCCGAGCCGCCTCTTCTTCGCGGATGCGCGGCGGCGATGTTGTGGCCAAAGAAGCCAGCAGCCGACTGGAGACCGCATGGACCTCCTCCACCGCTAACAAAAAAGCTGCTTCATTCGCTCTTGAAGGCTTGTTGAACCCGCTGATCTTCCGCACAAACTGCAAAGAAGCCGCGTGAATCTCTTCGTCCGTAACCGGCGGATCGAAGTTGAACAGCATTTTTATATTACGGCACATGGCGTGGACCTCCGCTGCCATTAGATTAACCAATCCGCAAAGGTCGCAACAGATTCGCCGCAATGCGCGTCTGCCCCTCAAGTCGTCGCGTCTTCTTCCCTGCCGCCGCGACACATCAATGCCGAGGCAAATCCTCCCGAGCCACCCCGGCGGTCTTCGCCAGGGCCAGCAGCATCTCTTGCATCTCCGGAGGGAATCCCCGCCGCTCCACATCCGGCCGCGCAAAGCTATACACCCAATAAAGCAACGAAATCAGGAAACTCACCGACACGAGCGGAGAGAGTTCGCTGAACTGCGTTGCCGTCGTCAGATGGGAATTCAGAGCCGCCACAACAACGCTCACCAGAGAATAAAATCCAAAGCCCGTCACGACCTGCAACTCCCGATCCCGCCATCCCAGAGCCAGCAAGTGGCTGCAACCCGCCAGCACCAGAAAGAACAGAACTCTCAAAATCGAAACCGTCTGTTGTAATTGCACCATCAGATGCCACGCCCTCGAAGGAGACACAATCCCGGAAATATCCGCAAACGGCCAGATCACACCACTTGCCGCCAGGATCGTCGACGCAATCGCCCACACCCCATTGCGCGACAGTCTGGTCCGAAGTGGACGCAGCACTGCCCACGCCAACTCGATAAACACCGCGAACTGCAAAACCGAATCCACAACGGTCTCAGCAAGATAGAAGTTGAGACCATACCCCGCCTTCGAGAACGTCATGGCGAAGCCGATCCCGTCACTCAAAAGCGCCCAGATGCAGTACACCAGAAAGAAGGGCAATTTGCGCAAGATATGACGATAGAGCACCAGTCCAATGACCACTGCCTCGATCACTAATCCAATTTCGAGTAGCACACTATCCAGTTTCAATTCAGTCTTTTCTCAATTCCGGCAAATCCCGCGCGCTCCAGTAAGTCTGGGCGAACGCAAACCGGTCCGGCCAGGATGCCGCGCCGGGAACAGAACCCCATCGCCGCATCACGCGCAATGCGGCCCGCATTCTTTCCAAACCCCAATCAAAGTATCGGCAACCCAGCGCAAATTCTGAATACAACCGTTACCTTGGGAAAACGCCCAGAAGTTGTACTCGGCGGGGGGCCGAGGTCTGTAACCGGCCAGCCAATCTACGTTCAATATCCGACGCATAACGTTAGGTGCGAGAAACCGTCCCCACCGCTACATTCCCTTCACCCCCGCGCAACGAAGCTTCTATCCAGTTTGCGTCTACTTACCATCGAAAAGCGCATAATCGAAACGTGAGCTTCCGCAAGCCCAATCCGGCCAGGAACCGAACCCCAAACCCGCGAGCGAACTGGTTCCGGCAAACTTCGTGAATCGAACAGCAATGCGATGCACAAGGGTGCACAAATACGCATCATAGGCGCGGTAAAACAGCCGCCGAAATCCATCTATCTCCAGCCATATGTGTAAGATAGAAGCACGACAGATATCCACTCCCCGGTTTTTGGGCGCAAAACCCGCATTTCCGCTACAAAACAGCTCCCAAAAACAGTCAGCGTCCTCGGCAAACACCTCGGAACGCACGTTTGACGACCGTCAATACCTCAGGTGTATGATTCGGCACCGGGAGAGGATTGCCATTTGCAATGTCCTCAATCCTCGACTCCCCTGAGGTGAAATTATGGCGACTTTGACTTCATTGCAGCCCGGCATTCTGGGCGGCGGACGGCACGGCTTTCGTGCCCGTTACGGCAACTACATTGGCGGAGAATGGGTGACACCCTCCTCCGGCCAGTACTTTGAAAACATCACCCCGGTTACCGGACGCGCCTTCTGCGAAATTCCCCGCTCCAATGCCGCGGACATCGAACTGGCGCTGGACGCAGCCCACAAAGCCAAAGCAGCCTGGGGACACACCAGCGTGGCCGAACGGGCCAATATTCTCAACAACGTAGCCCAGCGCATGGAGGACAACCTCGCCATGCTGGCCGAGGCCGAAACCTGGGACAACGGCAAACCCATCCGCGAAACCACAGCCGCCGATCTGCCCCTCGCCATTGACCATTGGCGCTACTTCGCCGGCTGCATCCGAGCCCAGGAAGGCGCGCTTTCCCAGATCGACCAGGACACCGTCGCCTACCACTTCCACGAGCCGCTAGGCGTAGTGGGCCAGATCATCCCCTGGAACTTCCCCCTGCTCATGGCCACCTGGAAGCTGGCTCCCGCCATCGCCGCCGGCAACTGCGTAGTCATCAAGCCAGCCGAGCAAACCCCAGCCAGCATCCTGGTATGGGCCGAACTCATCGGCGACCTGCTACCGCCCGGCGTGCTGAACATAGTCAACGGCTTCGGCCTCGAAGCCGGCAAGCCGCTGGCGTCTTCCTCGCGCATCGCCAAGATCGCCTTTACCGGAGAAACCACCACCGGCCGGCTGATCATGCAATACGCCAGCCAGAACCTGATCCCAGTAACTCTGGAGTTAGGCGGCAAGAGCCCCAATATCTTCTTTGCCGACGTGCTGCAGGAAGACGACGACTTCTTCGACAAGGCGCTCGAAGGCTTCACCATGTTCGCGCTGAATCAAGGTGAAGTCTGCACCTGCCCCAGCCGCGCGCTGATTCAGGAATCGATCTACGACCGCTTCATGGAACGGGCGCTCCAGCGCGTGGCCGCCGTCAAGCAGGGCAATCCTTTGGACCCTACCACGATGATCGGCGCGCAGGCCTCCAGCGAGCAGTTGGAGAAGATCCTGAGCTACATCGACATCGGCAAGCAGGAGGGCGCAAAGCTGCTGGCTGGCGGCAGGCGCAACATACTCGAAGGCGATCTTGAAGAAGGCTATTACGTGGAACCGACCGTCTTTGAGGGCCATAACAAGATGCGCATCTTCCAGGAAGAAATCTTCGGACCGGTAGTGTCAGTCTGCACCTTCAAGGACGAAGAAGAAGCGCTGCACATTGCCAACGACACGCTGTACGGTTTGGGCGCGGGCGTATGGAGCCGCGATGCGAATCGCTGCTACCGCTTCGGGCGCGGCATTCAGGCCGGGCGTGTGTGGACCAACTGCTACCACGCCTACCCTGCCCACGCAGCATTCGGCGGCTATAAGCAAAGCGGCATTGGCCGCGAAACACACAGCATGATGCTGGACCACTACCAGCAAACCAAAAACATGCTGGTGAGCTACAGCCCGAAGAAGCTTGGCTTCTTTTAGCACGTTAGCCGGCTGGCGAGTTAGCAGGTCAGTTGGATTTGTTGAGACGGAATGAAATGCGCCGCTCTGGATCGAGAGCGGCGCATTTCATTGTCTCAGGCTGCGCCGATTTTGTGCATGAAGTCAGCATCGATCTTGAGCGATTGCATCGGCGGAACATTGAAGGCTTCCTGCTCGACGAAGATGTGCTCGATGTTGCCGGTCTTCGAGGCGGCCTCGAAGATTGGTTTGAAATCCACGGTTCCAAGACCCAATTCTTCCACTTTCGGCTCACCCTTCTCGTTCTTGTCGGCGAGATTGAAGTCCTTCACATGCAGCATGCTGATGCGTTTGGGATACGTCTGAAGCATCTTTACGGGATCACCGCCGCCCACAATAGCCCATCCGCAGTCCATCTCAAACGTGACCTTGCCCGGATCGGTAAGGCGCATCAGTTCCGAGTAAGGTAATACGCCGTCTGTGACGTGGAACTCGGGAATATGGTTGTGATAGCCAAACTTTATTCCCGCCGCAGCCATTTTTTCGCCAAATTTGTTGAACTCGCCGGCATTCCAGCGCCAGTCTTCCAGCGTCATACCCTTCGCGGTGTTGATGTGATCGGGTGCATGGCCCGGCGAGGAGCAGATGATATGTCCAACGCCTAACTGGTGGTGAAAGTCGATGATCTGGTCGATGTCTTTGCTAAGAGCGCCGTAAGGATAATGAGCGCTTACCAGTTTGAGGCCGGCGTCGGAAATGGCCTGCTTCACTTCAGCAGCAGTATGGTCATAGTAGCCTGCGGATTCGACTTCCTTGAAGCCGAGATCGCCGAGTTGCTTGAGCGTTCCGGCGAAATCTTTTGGAAGCAATTCGCGAACCGAGTAGAGTTGCAGGC
>Ga0182012_10008082_pt1 | contig 10432 bp, 7 predicted proteins | sample 612S2SmetaG_FD_120486 | JGI IMG/M metagenome (GOLD analysis project Ga0182012, IMG submission 120486) | Permafrost microbial communities from Stordalen Mire, Sweden - 612S2S metaG | ecosystem: Environmental > Terrestrial > Soil > Wetlands > Permafrost | place: Sweden: Stordalen | collected...
GGAATACTCCGCGTTTCAAGGCCCAGATTTGGCGCATCAATCTGATTGCAAAGCTTGAGGATTTCGTCGCGATCATGCCGGTAGTAGCCAATTTCGGCTGTTGGCGCGAGTCCGCCCTCTGTTTCGTCCTTGCCTGTCGACACCATCAAAAAACTAGACATTCGCCCTCCTTGCGATGCCGCCCGAGAACCCAACTAGGCTTTGTCCGCAACCTTGATAAAACCCATTCACGAGCCCAGAAAACCCGGTCTTCGTGTTCTTCAGCTTGGTCAAATAAGAATGCAAGTTGCGATAAGAGTAAAATTCTTCCCTTGTCCGGGGCAACACAAGTTTCTCCAGACCATTCTGATCGCTAATCTCTTTTAAATGGACGTTCAGCCTTCTGGGATCACCGTCGACAATTTGTTGATGATCAAACCACTCCGCTCTGTACACATTGTGTTTGTCCGCCATACTGGCAGCGGTCAACTGCATTTCGCCCGCCCATTCTAAGAACATGCGCGACAGCTTCTCAATCTTGGCGAGTTTGCTGAGATCTAAATCGCGGTTGTTCTGGAAGTAGTCAGTGAGCCAGCCGTTATCTCCTAGAACCCCTTGTTGCTGAAAATTGATCAGGCCGGGTTTTACACACAGTAAGGCGAAGCTAAAGCGAGCAAATGCACCCATGCGGGCTCGCACAAAGTCGCGTAAGTCAAGCGGCGCGCGTAAGGGTATGTCTCGCCAACTATACTCTTCCTTGCGAGCCCGGCGGCAGAGGATGAATTTTGAATCGAGATCTTCTGACACGAGCGCATCAAAGATATTGCAGGCAGCAAAGAGTTCAATCGGGTGCGCAGAGTTCTTTTGCTCGCGGTCCCCGGCGAAGGAGAGGTCGATTGGAGCCATATCTGCCTCACCTAGGACATACAAGGCATCGCAAAAATCCAAATACTTTTGCTCGTGATAGTACTGCAATGCGGCTTTGCAATTTGGCAGAAAATTTTGTCCGGCGGCTTGCAGCGTCGCACCATCAACCTCCCGTATCGTGAAATAGGGCATGGCGAGGTTCAGGATGATTTTTGCCCTCTCGTGATCTGGGTCGTTGTGATGCTCTCTAAGCCGGTGACGCAGAATCTTTGCTGTATTCGGAATTCCTGCCGCGCCTGTCCCACCGAAAACCGACCCGCAAAGAACAATGCGTGTACCTCCGGTATTCAAACCCGTTGCAATGTCTTGGTCCAAATCTTTCCAAGGCTGATCTTCAAAGTCGATGGTGTCGGCAAAAACTGGTGCACCGATGTTGGGATTGCCTAGAAATCCTTTGTTAAGGGGTTCATTGATTTGCGCCGGAGAATACAACAATTCAAGTAACCGAGAGCTCATGTCGCGCTCGTGAGAAATGCCGTCATAGCCAAATCGCGCGCCCAGACATTCGTTGGCTCTCTTCAACGGTTGCCATACCAGATCTGAGTAAACATCAAAATCTACGTTGTACGGCCTTATCGGATCGTCATTATCAGTTAAGATCTGCCTGACGGCCCGGTAGGTTTCAAGTGTCTCCACTGTGCGAAGTGTGTTGCCGTTTCCCCGGTCTTGGTCGACAAGCAGAATCTTCACAGGTCGGGGCAAGCGCAGTGCGCCAGCGGCACCCATCATAAGTAGTGCTTGCACCATCTTCGCGCCGGTACCGCCAAAGCCGATCACTATTAAGCTCATTGGTGTAATCCTTTGCTCGATGAAAATTGCTATTTTTTCTTGATCAAAGTGGCCAGCACCACCGATCTTGGATTAGGCGAGAAAAACACGCTGCTAATCCAGTACTGCAAAACAACCGGAATCACAATCACTAAGAGTGCGTCAAGCCAACCATCCTCAACGGTTGGCAGAATGAAGAATCCGCCAAGCGTGGCTGCCAAGGGCGGCAGTGCGTGCAAAATCCAGTAGGGCATCTGGGTGTGGTTTCCGCTCGGATCGATTGGGTATTTATGCGCTGACAGATAAATCCAGCCTAAGACGCTCAGGGTGCATATTGCGGCGGCGAACACGCACGACTTGGTAAACTCCAACATCCATTCCTTTTGGGAAATAGTTTTTCCCGCAACTTCCCCAACACTCGGATCGAGCATGGGAGCTAGCACGAATATGAACGCTAATACAGTTAAAATTCCGATTCCGATCGTTCCTGCGTAGTTCTTTACCATTGGTCCCCTCAGTTCCTATTTACTGTCGATATAGAAACAAACGTCCATCGCCACGGCGTGGCGTGCCTTCAAAACGCTCTCGCCAATTGCTTGCAAAAACGGGTCGAGATCAGTTGTTCTGGATCCATCAAACACATCATTCCGGCTTTGCGAAAAATCGCCGACCCACCCTGGCAGCTTGACGGATGTGCTATCCGAGCTTAGTTTCAAATCAACGACGTACAACTTTCCGGGCCGGGCCCGGACATCTTTCGACTGATCGCCACGTTTCCCGAAATCTAACGTAACCGGCGCGATCAGCCTTCTTTTATCGGTTTGCTCCATATCGGGAGCGCCATCTTGCGATGGATAGAGAATTTCATAGTCTTCGGTTGTCACTGGGCAACTATCCTGCTCGGAAATGGCCGCATCTTTTGTTTCCTTACGCCCAAATAGTCTAGCGAGTGTTTCAGTCAGAGACGGTGAAGTGTCCGAGCACATGCGTACTTCGCGCTCTATGTGCCACTGGTCGGTCGGCACCACTTCGTAAGGCTCAAATGATACTGCGGCCTGGAACTTGACGTGAGGTTGCTTCGCCGAGCGGACCAACCGCAACTGGCGAGCAAAAGTTCTCTTGCCACCTCTAATCAAGCCTTCGGACTTGTCAAACCCAGGCGCCTGGAAGCTGATAGCTCCGTCGTACTTCGAATCGCTAAAATCCTCCGACGCCAGTTTTCCCGGGCTATTAGAAAAAAGCGCAGCGGAAATGTTGGCTTCAACTTGGTTGTGTCTCTGTACTTCTTCAATCAACGAGGCGATTGCCTGCTGCGGTCCGAGGAAAATCGCATAGATGGGACGCGGCTTGTGAGGATACTTCTGGCTGGAGTGGTTTGGCGGAATGTCATATATCCAGCCGTCGAAATCCAACTTGCAAGCGATAATTCCGAACTGAAACTTGGTCCCGAGACCTTTTTCTATAAGTTGTTGACGAAATGGCCCAAAATCACTTCGATCCGGATATAAGTCAGTAACGATAATTGCAAGATCATCAGACTCCAGATGTTTAGTCACCGCCGTAAGATCGGTATTGTCAAACTCGTCCTTCGTGGCTGAATAGAACGAAGGCAGCCACGCATCCACCAACTGATTGAACGGTCTGACAATCTTGCCGAATCTGTGAAAACCTTTTGAAGCTTCTGGAAACAGCGTGCTCAGTCCCTCTTGTATCGCCCTCGTAAAATAAACATATTGCGTATCGCTTCCGTCCTTCACAAAGCCTTTTAAAGAAAGCGTCCCATCGACATACCAGTCTATTTTGCGAACTTGCACGGATTCATCGTGTCCGTAGACTGGCGCCTGGCGACGCGCAGTTTGACACGCACATAGGACTACCAGGAAAGGAAGCAAGAGTAAGCTAGGCGACACTTCGCGCGCTGGAAATCGGTTAATCGACACAACCATCCGAGGCTTCGCGTAAGTAGAGCTTGTTCAGCATTACGCGAATATCAAGAAATTTATTTAAAGGTATTATAGGCTGTAGATCCAGCAAGTCAAGATCTTATTTCTTAATCCAGTTGAACTTGGTTTAGTAACGTATAAATTGTTACTTGAGATATTCGCGGAGAAGTACATCTGTGATACCTTTTAAATCGCCAGGTTGCAAGCGCCCCGCGAGGACCAACAGCATATCTGAGGTAACCTTTTTCTTCCATAGATTAGCCATCTGCGTCGTGAGACCAGCGAAAGTGATCCCGGTCGCACCAAAAATTGCGGTGACTCCATTCGGACTGTCGATGAAATGCAAAAGCAACGCACAGCTACCCCCAAAAAGCACCATGAGGAAGAAAACGCAAACTAGGAAGTAGTTTCGATTAGCGCTGCTGACCGCCTGCAGGTTCTTTCGAAAGATTTCAAGGTCTCGGTTTTCGGCGGCGACATCTATTTCCGACTCTCCAAACTCAGGCGCGGGCGGCCGGAAAGCTTCAAGAGCGGCGCGTAAGTTTTTTATTGGCTCTATTTTTTCTTCCATAGCGTTTAATCAATGCCTTTCTTGTTTTCAGCACTGCTTCCTCATAAGCCATGGGCGTCTGCGCGAGCAGGTTAATAACCTGCGCATAAAGCGCCAATCGAAAATCGAAACTCGTTTTACCGACGCTTGCTAATGGTTGGCTGCCCTTACAACGGATGCGGACTTCCTCGCCCAGAACTACAGATTGGCAAACGGTCAGATCAAGCACACCAGAAAACTCGACAGGAAAGCCAGTCACAATAGACTGTAAGTCCCGAAAGGCGTCGGCAAATTCCACTCCTGCTCCGCCTACCACTGAGTTCCCAAGATGCTGCTCTAGCTCATGCCGCCGAACGTGCCATTTGAGCTGTTTTGCGGCGGCCTCGCCGGGCGAATTCTCCAAGACATCATCGAAGCGTTCGTCTTTCGTTTGAAGTATAAGGTTTAAATGCTTCGCCAATGAATTGCTATCGTTGTGTTTAGTCATTTCGTCTTTTGAAAGAATCCCTTTCTCAACCAGAAGGTTTTTTACTTGGTCAAGGCTCTTGATGTCCTCAGCTCGAAATAGAGCGCTACGCCAATGCGCTACTAATGTGACAACTTCCCATTTCGCCACTAAACGATGCAGATCTTTGAGCGTTGCTGAAAGAGCGACTTGCACCCCGAGTCCCTTAACTTCTTTGCAGACCTCAGTGGCGAGGGTTGCGTACGGGAGATAAGCCTCCCATACACTTTCATTAGTTTGGTTTGCCCTCCCGTCTAATTTGAAATGCCGCACAAAATCCTTGGTTGGATTGGAGAGATCAGCAAGGAAGCTCTCTCTGTCTAGCGGAATCGCCAAAAGTAACGCACAATCAGCCGGCGTGACGGGCTTGGACTCTACCTCGGACATCTGGATTGAGAACAAGATAAAAATCCTTTCCTTCTTTCGATACTTTGGCCTCTACATAGTCAATGTTTGGGTTGATATGCGCTAGAGCTCTTACAAACGCCGATGTCATAAGCACCGAATCGTCTGCTGTCGTGGCCTGCTGAAGCGCGAAGGCAGACGAAATTGCCTCTCTAAGCGAAGCCATTAGCTCTTGAGTCATTGCTAACCCTTGTTTCAGAACAATGGTGATTCGAACCAATAGCGAGGGCTTACCGGTACTGATGGACGCGCAGTCAACATCGAAATGAACGCCGTTTCGGCCGTCTTCCGTTACAAATTGCTCAGCCGCTTCCCGAATGGTAATTTTCTTAAAGTTGTAACCTTCCGCGAGAAGCGTTTTGAGCTTCTGTGGATCATAGTCTTCCTCCACTACGGAAGCTCGTATCCTCGGAGTTTCTTTTGTTCCTTCCAACTGCAGTTCAGCGGTTTCAACGAAGCCCTTCGCCTCTTTCGGCTGAAAACCGAGGAAATGGAGGTGTACTTCTTGAGATGCTTCGCCTTTCGCCGTCAGCGCCAATACGGCGTCTATTGCCCCAGGCTTTGTCGCAGCATTTATGATTGCTCGCTTAGGACCATCTAACACCACATATCCGCCCGCCGGATTACGCTCAATTACCAAGGCATGTAAGTGAGTCGCAGATAGCGCCGTAATGAGTCGGCCCTGGGCCGTCGTTGGCATCTGCGGGCTTTCCCACCATCCAGCTTGCTGTGACTCCGCTGGTGCTTGTTCCATCTGAAAGCCGCGGGCTTCCGCCGGCGATTCACCCTTTGCAAACCCGAGCGTGTCTGAGAGCGGTCGCATGTCGGTCTTAGCTGACGCCAGGGCCTCGCGTGCCTTTGCTTCTAGGTTGCTAGTCGATGTGTCTTCCTCCCGAGCTAAGGGTCTGACTATTTGTTGTATACGGTCGGCGTCCGACTCGCTGTACTCAACAATCTGTTGGCCGTTCTCTTTGATAACCTTGAGTTGCCCTGATCGGAGCTCGCTTGTTGCTCGCAAGGCGGTGGCTGCCGCGTCGAGATTGTGCCCCCCAGTTACCCCCGCGAGATCCGCTGAAGGTTTGGAGATGACCACCGAAGGGGTATGGACCCAGTTGGCAGTTTCGTGCTGAGCAAACCGCACATAAGTTTCAAATATCTGGGCAAGATTCATGTCTGCCAAATCTTGAACCGACTGAAATGCTTGTCCGCAAGCTATGGCGACCTCGCCAACCTTCTGTTCGTCGTTAGTTGCTTGCCTCATAAATAGTCGCGGTGCGGCAACCGCAGATATAAAGCTGTTGAGAAGTGTCGGATCAGCTTCCTGTTCTAATTTAGAAACTACTTGGCTGCACTGAACCAACTTCTGGGGCGAATCTGTTTTCTGCGACTCGATATGCGAATCGGACGAGCTTGCTAAGCGTCGAAATACGACCGCCAGTTGCGATTTGAAAATCGGTGGCACGCTAGCGTGATAATCCACCGGTGCTTCCGAAGCTCCTATCCCATAGCGCTTGAATATTTGATAGAGTACAGCGTACTGAACTACCCGCACAAGGTTTGGATCGCTTAGCCCGGCAAAATATTCGTAACCAGTATCTTCGGCTGAACGTAGTTGTGTATCGCTGCTTCCGAGGTAATCCACTGGCAGCGCTCCGGTTCTAGTCCAAGCAAAGATATCTAATGGCCCGAAGGCTGATGAATAACCCGCGCCTTTGGTATTCCAATTAAAAGTGACTCTATGCGTATTGGCGTACATACTCAACAACGGCTTTGGAAATGGAAAATGGGTTGGGTCTGGATAGTTGAAATTTACGTATCGGATCTTTCCTCGCATGGACCACGATTTCAATAACTGGTCGGTGATATTAAGAAGGCTGCCGTATTCTGTATCGATCAGCGAGTCCGAGAGATAAATGGGAGCCCAATCGTCAACACCATCGAACTTCCCTGCAAACACATGGGTGCGTTCGTAGCTCTGAGCTAACTCTGAATCTTTGACGGATGCGAGTTGCATTATGGTCTCGGTCCTAAGAGGAGGAAGAACATTAATTGGGGCAACGCGTTCTCTACCTACGATAGCCACTCTCGAGTCGTTCGCGACCGAACCCAAAATGATGTCGGAGTCCAAGGCGAATCGTCGAGCTTCACGCCCAACGAGATCGAGCGGATCTTGCCGTGAAAGTATCCACAGAAGGAGCCCGGGGTTAGTGCTGTAAAAGAGCCCCTGAGCTTTGTCGGAAAGCAGCTTCCCGCAAGTGCGCGGCGTACCTCCCTGCGGAGAGTCAAATGAAATCAGCTCTGCTTTCAATCGGCGGTAATGCGTAAATCCACTTGCGCCAAAGTAGACCGTAACCAAACAAAGAACCAATGCGAGACCATGCTGAATCCCCCGTTTGGGTCCAAACATGCCCAACGATAACAAGCCTAAGATTGCTCCCAGCCCAAGCCAAGCGAGCGGCTTCGAGGAATTGACGGGTTCTGGCAAAAGCCATCGCTTCAAGGTGCCGGCCGATACGCGGAGATCGAACGCGTACTTCCGATTTACTAACTCTGGCCTCTCCGGGATTCCAATGGCGACTGCCTTGTAAGCCGTTCCAAAAAGTCTCAAATGAATCTTATCCACCAACTCCGACAGTTGAGCTTCGCCCATGGGTTTCAGTTCAATCGCTGCATCTTGTACCCATCCGTCAAATCCGATCCGCTGTCTGGGTAACGACATTTCGCCAAAGCTTTTGGGATCGATCGCATAGATATCGCTCGGCTTAATTCCTGGCGGCGGCTCCGACAGGATCAGTAAACGATTCCCGTCGCTGTTCGGCTGCGAAACAGCGACGGCTTGAATGTGGTAAGGGTATGCCTGCCGAAAAGCAGTCCACTTACTCTGCCAGCTTGAAACATCTGCCTGCAACGAAAACACAAAACTCGCAGCGATGACGGCCAGATAAAGACAGCGGCCCATGTCAACCTCCTCCAATGACTAACTCGTCGCAATTTGCGGGCCAGTCTAACATGAATCCTTTGCCGGCGCTAAGCCCTCTAATATTTGACTTTTAACGGCAATTCATCGACTGATCATCGTGTAAAAGGTTATCCGTATCGTTACTTCAGACTTATCTCATTGGATAGCAACTCTGAATCGAATGTCATGCGTGATCCTACTTTGCGATTGCCGCCACAGCAAGTCAGAGGTTAACTCGTTCAATCAACCCCATCGCTATTGTTCGTGGAGCCTAACATGACTTAATTTTTAGGTTATTCGCGGTTCGAGAAAGAATGAACGAAGAGATTCAAGGAGTAATCCGCACAATCCCAACAGGATGGCGGTTGGTTGGCCAGGCAGGCCCTGAAGTAAGGCGGTCGCGAAACCCACCGCGCTCACGCCCGATTATTTCTCTTTCGTATCATAATGGCGAGACATATTGTGTAGCCCTGAATTAAAGCAATTCCTAGAAACCTACGCCGCGTTGCAAGATCTTGAGAGTTGGAGAGTCATACCGGATTTTTAAGATTCATTCAATGACTTGGGCCGGAAAAGCAACACCGGAGTTGCCAATTAGCCCAGCTTCAGCAACCTCACCGCATTCTCGCCATAAACCTTCTTCAAAACCTCATCCCCCAAGTGAATTCCATAGATCTTCCACCTACCCTGCGGGGGAACCGCCGCGGGCGCGTAGTCGAAGTACTCATCGTCGGTTTCCAAAAACCGAAAGTAGATTTCGTATAACTTGCTCCCATAAACCTGCTGTGGAAACTGGTCGCCGTGCGGCGTTGCATCGGTTCCAAATAAAATGCGGTCTTGATACTTTTCGAAAAATGTGCGCACCGTACGAGGCTGTCGGCCTAGCTCGCCAATCCGTGCACCGATATCCACATGCATGTTTGGGAACCGATCCAAGTTCTCAGCCACATTTCCCAGATTCTCCGCAAAATTGCCGACATGCAGGGCAATAAACTGAGTCTTTGGATGCCTTGCAAATACTCTGTTTCGGGCTTCCAAGATCTCCGCGTTGCTCGGAAAGTCGCCTCCATAAAAGGACCAGTCTGGGTGGTTACTCAACTCTTCGTATCTTTCGTTGAATCGATCGGTAGGTGTGAAAAAGGCCACTGGGTCGGAGACATGGATCGCGACGGGCATGCCCAACTGTCCACAGGCATCCCACATGGGATCGAACCGCGTATCGTCCACCCGAACCAACTTCCCGCTGGTAATGTTCTCCCGCAGATAAAGTCCTAACGTCTTCAGCATCTTTAAACCTTTTGCGCCCGCCGAATGAGCATCCGCAATGGCCTGTGCCTGAATTTTCGGATAATCTGCATCGAGAAACCGGTTGTAACAGGGCTCGGTGAATGTAAAGAAGCGCCCTGGGTAAGTCTGGTCGTACCTTTGAATGCAATCACCCAGACCCGCGCCGAACCCTCCCGTCAAGTTTGTCAGCGCTCGGATATTGTGCCGATCCATCGTGGGCAGCAAGTAATCTGGACCTGCCAAGTAGCGGCGCTCCGCCCCAAGTGCAACGCCTTTCTCCTGCTTTGCAGACATGGACAAGTGCGTGTGGATATCAATGACGGCGTACCGGGCACGCACCACCTCGGTCTGTTTCACTTGCAGCATACTCTTCGGTTCGTACTGCGCCAATTCGAGGGGTGCCGCCGCATCCATCGCATTCATTTTTACCCGGCCTAGCGCGATGCTACCGGCCAACCAAGTTCTTCGCTTCATGCTCATCTCGCCATTATGAATGGGCGGGAGCATGCGGCTGACCTTATCTAGGTTGACAATGTGGCGGCGCTATTCAAAAACCCCGCGAGGAGCAGTAAGCAGCCGAGACGAACGACCCCAAGGTATTGGGCTTCGTAACACTTTTTGTCTTACCAAGCACCTTTCACGCCAGCCAAAGTCAGCCGTGGGATGCCGTTTTGCGATGCAGCTTTTTGCGAATATCGGGCCAAAATTCTTTGAAGACCAAGGATATTGTGTCGTATCCTACCTGCGTACCCCAGACACTGGCGGTATTGGCAAGCGTGCGATCCGAACGAGGATGATAACTGTAAGTGGAAATTCCCGACGCGACGGCGCTTCCCAGAATCTCCGAGTAATTGAACTGCGCGGCGCCCGAGTCACTGCGTGTGATGACGATGCGGCTGGTGGCGTAGCCCAGGCGGTGAAGGAATCGGCCTTGGCTGGACTGATAAAAGCGCGGGTCCTGCCGGAGGAGTGACGGAAGGGCCGCACCCACCATGAAATTCTCGATGGTGCCATCAGCGAAATATGCGGCGTAGCGTTTACCATAGCCCTCTCCCCCTTGCCCGAATCCCGGCTCACTGTTCTCTGCTTGGCTAAGACCGGAGAGTAGA
>Ga0182012_10008085_pt1 | contig 10431 bp, 10 predicted proteins | sample 612S2SmetaG_FD_120486 | JGI IMG/M metagenome (GOLD analysis project Ga0182012, IMG submission 120486) | Permafrost microbial communities from Stordalen Mire, Sweden - 612S2S metaG | ecosystem: Environmental > Terrestrial > Soil > Wetlands > Permafrost | place: Sweden: Stordalen | collected...
CAGCAAGGGGATATCGCCGGGACGGTCGCGCAGCGGCGGCAGGAAGATCGGCACCACAGCCAGTCTATAGTACAAATCCGCGCGGAAGGTGCCTTTGGCGACCGCCTCCTCCAGGTTGCGGTTCGTCGCGCTGACCATGCGCACGTTCACCTTCAGGGTGCGCGTGCCGCCGACCCGTTCGAACTCCCCTTCCTGCAACACGCGCAGCAGCTTGGCCTGGAAAGCGGGGGAAATCTCGCCGATCTCATCGAGGAACAGGGTGCCGCTGTCGGCCAGTTCGAAGCGGCCCTTGCGTTGCGCGATGGCGCCGGTGAAGGAGCCCTTTTCATGGCCGAACAGTTCCGACTCCAGGACGCTTTCCGGCAGCGCGGCGCAGTTCAGCTTGATGAAGGGCTTGTCCCGCCGCGGTGACGCCTCGTGCAAGGCCTGGGCGAACAGCTCCTTGCCGGTGCCCGATTCGCCGCGCAGCAGCACCGGGGAGTTACTGCGCGCGACCAGGCGCAGCTTTTCCATCACCGCCCGCAGCGGCCCGCTCTCGCCCACGATCGGCGACGATCCGGCTCGGCGCGGCAGCGGGGCCAGCACCTCGCGTTCCTTCTCGAGTCGCCGCTGGTCCTCCAGGATGCGCTCGCGGTCGCGGATTACCAGCCGGTGCAGCCGCACGGTCTGGCCGATCAGGTTGGCGACCATCTTGAGGAACCGGACATCCTCATCCGTGCGCATGTCGGCGAGTTCGATCCAGGCTCTGTCGATGGTCATGACGCCGATCACTCGCCCGCGGTCGCGGATCGGCACACCCAGGAACGCATAATTATTGCCGCCATCACCCCACAGGCTGGTGTCCCAGGGCCCGAAAGACGTATCGCGCGCAACATTCTCGATCACGACCGGCATATCGGTCACGACCATCTGCCCGACAGCCTTTTCCGGCAGCGCCTCGAAATAACGGCGCGCGACGATGGGGCTGTGGGTAGCGGAGAAGACCTCCTCGGGTTCGCCGGATTCGTCCAGCAGGGCGATGACGCCGGTCCCCATATCCAGGAAGCTGTGCAGCACATACAGGGTGCCGGCCAGGACCTCCTGCAAACTACCAGGCCCACACAGGGATTTTGAGATTTCGTAGATCCCCAGCAACGCCAGGTTGGACCGGTACGACAGCGGCGTACTCGGGGCGAAGGCGGCAGCGTCATGCATCAGCACCATCTGGTCCTTCCCTCTCCTGTGTCCGACGTCCTCCCAGCGACAAGCTTATCATGGCAGTTAGGAGCACCGCTTGACGACTTGCAATAAAATTTTGCGGCCAGGCAAGCGGGAACAAGTTCCTGACTGCATTTTGTCGGGTTTGCGACAAGACTGCCCGGTCTTGTCTCATGAAATGCGCTTTGCGGCCCTCATAAACTCTGGCCCGGCTCTTGCACACCGACTCATACACACACGCCGCTGTCCCACGCGGAGATGCCACCATGCGCGACACATTGCGACTGATCGCCGGCCTCGAACCGATGCCGGTCCTGGTACTGGGTACCGACGACATCGCCTCCGCGGTCGGCCATGCGCTGGCCAGTGCCGGCTTCAACACCTTGCTGGCGCGCGATCCCGACCTGCCCGTCCTGCGGCGCGCGATGTCGTTCGACGACGCGCTGGACTTCGGATCGGCCCGCCTGGACGGCGTGACCGGCTATGCCCTGGACCCGCCCTTCCGCTACGCCGCCGCCGGCCGGCTGGGCCTGACGACGCTGGAGCCGGACGCGTTGCTGAACCCGGCGCTGATCGAGGGCGTGATCGACGCCCGCATGCACCGGCGCGAAGAAAAGCCCGACCTGCGCGGCGGTCTCGGGTTCGCCATCGGCCTGGGCCCGGGATTCCGGGTGGGCGGCAATGTCGATATCGCAATCGAAACCGCCCCCGAGGCCACGGGGCGGATCCTGCGCCGCGGCGAGACGATCGCGGCGCACGGCAAATCGGCGCCGCTGGGCAGTGTCGGGCGGGAGCGCTTCGGACGCGCCCCCTGCGGCGGCATCTGGCGCACGCATCACAATATCGGCGACGCGGTGGAAGCCGGCACGCTGGTCGGCCTGTGCGGCGGCGCGCCGATCGAGGCGCCGATCAGCGGCTGCCTGCGCGGGCTGGTGCAGCACGGCAGCTCGGTGCGCAGTGGCATGCGGCTGCTGGAGGTCGATCCCCGCGGCCCCGCCGCGCAATGGAGCGGCATCCCGCCGCGCGCCACCCGGATCGCCGCGGCGACCCTGGCGGCGGTGCGGGAACTCATGGGCGTGTCGCGGCCGGCCGTGCGGCCCGAGGCGGTCTCGTGGCTCGCGTAACCTTCTGGGGCAAGCCCGGCTGCGCCGGCAACGCGCGTCAGATCGCGTTGCTGCGCGCCTCGGGGTATGCGCTGGCGGTGCGGGACCTGCGCGCCGAACCCTGGACGGCGGTTCGGTTGCGGCCCTTCTTTGGCGACCGCCCGGTCAGCGCCTGGTTCAACCCCGGCGCCCGCCGGGTGAAGCGCGGCGAGATCCAGCCGGCGGCCCTGACGGAAGCCAAGGCGCTCGGCCTGCTGATCGCGGAGCCGCTGCTGATCCGCCGGCCCTTGCTGGAAGCGGCCGGACGGACCGTGTCGGGGTTCGATCCGGCGCTGATCGCGGACTGGATCGGCGTGGCCGACGGCCTGCCCGCGGTCGGGGAAGGCTGTCCCCGGCCGGACATGGCCCCCGGCCCTCCGGCCGACAATTCCCTCGTAACAACAGGAGCATGACGTGAGTAACGTGACATTTTCGTCCCCCAGCATGGCGCGGGACGTGACGGTCTATGCGGTCGCCGGTGACCGGGGCACCGTCCTGGCGGTTGCCAAGTCGCACAAGATCCCGATCCCCTTCGACTGCCAGGACGGCGAATGCGGGTCGTGCCTGGTGGAGGTGAAGCACCTCGATCCGACCCGGAAATACGCCATCGCGCTGACCGAGAAAGAGAAAGAGGGCCTGCGCCAGCTTGGCAAGATCACGAAACAGGAAATCGAGGACGCCGAAGTCAGCGACATGCCGCCGCGCTACCGGCTGGCCTGCCAGTGCTTCGTGCGCAACGAAGACATCCTGGTCGCCTTCGAGGGCGACGAGACCCTGCCGGCCCAGCCGCCGCATTTGTCGATCGCGGCGAAGGTCTTCAAGGGCGGGATGCATATGTCCTCGGTTGGGGAATTCCTGAACTATGCCGTGAAGGTCGAGGAAGACGCGGCCCTGCACTTTGACGAGCTCGCCGGCGAGATGGACCGGTGCGGCAACCCGGAAGTCTCCCGGCTGTTCGCCCAGCTCGCGGCGTTCTCGCGTTTGCACCTGACCGAGGCACGCAAGCGGGCAGGGGCGGTGGATGCCGCGATCGAGATTCCGCCGGATTACGTCTGGCCGGATCACGCGACACCCGAACGGACGGCCTTGTGGGCGGGCGATCCCGCGCTGTCGCGGCTGGATGCGCTGCGGGCGGCGTTGCAGGGCGAGAAACGGGGCTACGAGTTCTATTACGCCGTCGCCGGAACCTCGACCGATCCGGAGATCATCGGCATGGCGAAGGAATTCGTGCGCGAAGAGGCGGAGCACGTGAAGGTGCTGGAGGCCTGGATCACCCGCGAGGAATGGCTGGTTCGGACGCACGGGGCGGTGAGCTGAGGCGACCCGGCGGGCGGTGTTTTCCCGTGTTGTCAGGACCGGCCCTGACAGCACGGGGTTGGGGTGAAGGCTGGGGCCGAGCGGTGTGCGGAGATCCGGGTGCCTGGTTTGGACTTGCCTAGTTTGAACTACGCAAGTTTACGCTAGGTACCGGAGGGGCCCTTGTACGTGAGAGTGCGGGCTACGCACGGAGCAAGGCCGTCTTCAAAGACGCCGGAGAGCGCGCTGGGCTACTGGCAACCCCGGGCCGTTACGACGGCGGCCGGCGATCTGTTGCTGCATTTGGTAACTTTGGTAACCATTTTCGGTATTCCACAGGACCGGATTCGGAATGACGTAACGGGGCCGTTCCCGGCCTCATGAATTCGGGCTCATATCACGTTTGTTATCGGTCCAGTCAGAGGAGTTTTCTGGCATCGCCGGTTACGCTCGCAAGTCCGCTATTTTTAACACGGAGGAAACGCGGAGGGCCACGAAGGGCCACGGAGGTTGAACCCATACCGGGCGCTCACCGAACCCGCGGGCCAGCGCGCGCAACGGATCCTCGAACGCGCGCAAGGCCGGATGTCTGACCGCTCGATATCGAGGGCGCCTCCGTGGCCCTTCGTGGCCCTCCGCATTTCCTCCGTGTTAAAAACAGCGGACTTGCGAATATCCCAGGCGTCGCAAGCAAGTTTCTGATGACGGTTTGACCGGCATCGCCAATATTGCACGCGATAAGAGCCTGAGATTTTGCAGAGCCAACCGCGCCGGCCTCACCATCGCATCATCCAGCCACGACCCGCCGTTCCACCGGCGGCAATCCCCCCTCGCGCACCCCGGTCCAGGCCAGGATCGCGGCGGTGTCGGGCGGCAGCACCTCGGCTGGCGCGCCCAGGAACGCCTGCCAGGCCGCCAGCAGATCGGCCCGCACCGGCGCCAGCAGGGGCACGCCGGCCAGCAGCGCTTCTGCCATCTCGGCGCGCATGCCGCCGCCGGCGGCTTCCTCCTTGCCGAAGCGGCCGGCCAGCAGCAGATCGGGGCGGTCCAGCGCGGCCTGGCGGAACGCCATCGCGGCGCGCGCCAGGGCGTCGGTGTCGAGGATGCAGCCCTGTACGCCCGAACCGCGCGGATCGTTCAGCCGGATCATCGTGCCGCCCGGCAGGACCTGCAGCAGCATCTCCCGCTTGCCGGGCCCGACCCGGGCCCCGAAGCGTTGCAGCAGCCCGCCGACCCGCCGCCCGGCGCGTTGCAGGGTTTCCACCGCGGCCGACAAAGCCGCATCGACATCATCGCCGGGGCCATAGACCACGGCAGCGCAGCGCCATTGCAGGCTCATCGGTCCTACTCCGCCGCGACGGCCATCAGCGACACCAGTTCATCCCGGGTCACCGACCGCTTCACCCGTTCCGCGTGAGACCGCAGGCGGGCGAGCAGGTCGGGCAGCGCCACCGGCGCGACATTCATCCCGGCCAGCGCGTCGCGCAGGGATGCGGACCCGGAGTGCTTGCCCAGCAGGATCCGCCGCTCGCGGCCGAACAGCGCCGGGTCCAGCGCCTCATAGGTCGCGGGATCGCGCAGCAGGCCACTGACATGGATGCCGGATTCGTGGGTGAAGGCGGTCTCGCCGACGATCGGCTGGCCTTGCGGGATGGCGCGGCAGGCGGCGGCGGAGACCACCTCGGCCAGGTTGGTCAGTTCCGCCATCACCGTGTTGACCAAGCCCATGCCCAGGCGCGGGATCGCCGCGGCGACCTGCTCCAGGGCGGCATTGCCGGCGCGCTCGCCAAGACCGAGGACGCAGACGCTGGCATGCACCGCCCCGCCGCGCAGGGCGGCCAGGGTGTTGGCGGTGGCCAGCCCCAGGTCGTCGTGGCCGTGGAACTCCAGTTCCAGGCCGGTGCGCGCCCGCAGGCGGCGGAAGGTGGCCTCCGTGGCGAAGGGATCAAGGACCCCCAGCGTGTCGGCGAAGCGGAACCGGTAAGCACCCGCCGCCGCCACCGCATCGATCACCCTTTGCAGGAAATCCTCATCCGCTCGGCTGGCGTCCTCGGCGCCGACCGAGACGGTCAGGCCCCGGTCCAGCGCCAGCGGCACGACGCGGGCGATGCGGTCCAGCACCTCGGTCCGGCCGCCGGGATACTTGGCGGCGATCTGCCGGTCGGAGACCGACACCGAGAGGTTGCCGTAGCGCACCCCGGCGCGCAGGGCGGCGGCGACGTCGGTCTCGGCCATGCGGCACCAGGCGGCGACGCGGGTGTCGGGGGCGGCGTGGACGGCGGCGGCGATGGCGGCGACTTCCTCATCGCCCATGGCGGGGGTGCCGGCTTCGATCTCGTCCACCCCGGCGGCCTGCAAGGCGGCGGCGATGGCGGCCTTCTCGGCTTCGGTGAAGGCGACCCCGGGGGTCTGCTCGCCGTCGCGCAGGGTGGTGTCGTTGATGGAGAAACGCTGGATGGTGTCGGACACGGTCGGCACTCCTGTTTCGGACAGGCGACACACAGCAAGTCTGATGCCAGACGGAAGATGATGGGTTTTCAAGAGGTTGGAAAGCGACAGCCGGTGTCGGGTTCGCGACACGCCACGACAGGCGGCGGCTTAAGGGTTTGTTAACCCCTTCGCCCGATAAGGGTCCGGATGGCTCATCCCCGAGCGGATTGGATCTCCATGAGCGTGGCCGCTGACCTGCTGTCTCCCCGGGTGTTGCTGCACCAGATCGTCTGGTCGCCCGAAACATTGGCCGCGATCGACCCGGACTATCCGGTGCTCGACAACCTCGCCAACGACCGCTCCGACTGGCGCGAATACTGGCCGATGCGGCGTTTCCTGCTGGGCACCGACCTGGAGGAGGACAGCTACTACGGCTTCCTCAGCCCCAAATTCAGGGCCAAGACCTTGATGGGCCTGTCCGAGGCGGCGGCCTTCGTGCGGGCGCAGGCGCCGCGGGCGGATGTGGTCCTGTTCTCGCCGCAGCCGGACATGGGCGCGTTCTTCCTCAATGTGTTCGAACAGGCCGAGATCTTCTACCCCGGACAGATCGAGGCCTACGAGGCCTTCCTGGCGCATATCGGCCAGCCGGCCTCGCTGGGCACGATGATCATGGATTCGCGGCAGGTCGTCTTTTCCAACTACTTCGCCGCCCGGCCTGCGTTCTGGCGGGCGTGGCTCGCGGTCAATGAGGCGCTGTTCGCGATCTGCGAGGGCCCGGACAGCGAATTGCGGCAGGCGCTGTGCCATCCGACGGCCTATCCCGGCGCGGTGCAGCGCAAGGTCTTCCTGATGGAGCGGGTGGCCTCGTTGCTGCTGGTGACGCAGCCGGGATGGCGCAGCGTCGCCTGCAACCCGTTCACCATGGGTTGGTCGGCATCGCGGCTGAGCCAGTTCCGCACCGAGGCGATGATCAGCGACGCGCTGAAGATGGCGTTTCGCGACCAGCCGTTTCCGCAATACATGGAGGCTTATGCGACGGTGCGCGATCGGTTCCGAGCGGGGGCGATGATTTAGGACCCTATTTCCCGACCTTGCGACCGACGACGAAACTGACGCCCCCAGCCATGAGCGCAGAAAGGACCGTTTGAGACCACCGCCTGGTATCAACCGATACGGTCGCGTCAAAAAATCCCTCATACGCCGAGAGGACCCCTATCCCAGCGACGCCGATCAGAAGCACGATGAAGACCGCGATTCCCTTGCAGTCCTCTATCAAAGCGCTGCGTTGTTCTGACCGCAGCCGAGCAGCCATTTCGTCGGGATGTTCCTCAGGCTTTACCGAAACCTGGGCACCGCGCGACCCTTTCAGGAAGCCGCTCAGGTCGATTTGATCGGGCGGCATAGGGTCAGATCAGGCCAACAATCTCCGTATCGAGCTTGCTCGCGTCGCGAACGATCCCGAGGTGTTTTCCGTCCCTCTTGGCCAAGTGTGCCACCTTCATGAGCGCAAGCGCCTGGCGGATGACGTCGGTCCGGTTGACCCCGGTGTTTTCCGCGATCTCCTCGATCGTTTGGTTCAGCTCTTGAGAGACCTGCAAGCTGAGGCGGATTTTCTCATTTCCGGCCATGTCAGACCTCCTGGGACGACTGCTGCCTGGGTGGGGTATGGTGATTTGTGTGTTTTCTGCGCGCTGATTATGTGCGTTTTAGGTGCGATTGGAAAGCTTTTTCTGGTTAATTTTCGCCGCAAAAATTCGTGGGAATCATGCCCGGGGTATGTTGAAAGCGGGTAATTTCTTGGCCGGATCTGGGCGGCCCCTCTGCCCCGCATATCTTCAAAACCTCACCACGCGGCGATCCAAGCCCCCCTCCAATGGGCGCAACAGGGGCAAAATCCCGAGCACGCAAGCCACGGCTTCTCCGCACCCCCAGCCGCGTGCCTTGGCGTGCATGCCTGGACAGCCTAAACTGTGCAGCCAACGACGGGCAGCCAACGCGGCATGAACGCTCGGCTGCGCCTGGCACGCCCGCGCCACGGAGGACACACCAATGCAGCCGCCGACCGCGCCCATACGCACCTACCCGACCATCGACAGGCTTTCCGACGAAACCGTCACCGACCTGCTGCGAACGACCAAACGCATCGCCCTGGTCGGCGCCTCCACCGACCCCGGACGCGCCTCGCACGGCGTGATGCGCTTCCTGCTGGAGCGCGGCTACGACGTAACGCCCGTCAACCCCGACCACCTGGGCGAAACCATCCACGGCCGCATTGTGGTCGCCACGCTGGACGAGGCAGGGCCGCTCGAAATGGTCGATGTGTTCCGTCGCAGCGAGTTTGTCGCCCCGGTGGTCGATGCCGCGATCCGGCTCGGCGCCAAAAGCGTCTGGATGCAGCTCCGGGTGATCGACGAGGCCGCCGCCGACAAGGCGCGCGCCGCCGGCATCGCCGTGGTGATGGATCGCTGCCCGATCATAGAGGATCGGCGGATGAATCTCCGGCTGGCAGGGTTGGAACCGCGGCCACGGCCCTCTTACGCCCCGGTGTAACGGGTGCGGCCACGCCAGCGTATCATTGGTGTCGGGGTTCCCAACCACAGGACCGAAATGGCAGAACTCCCGGGACATGGATTGCGCCGGGGCCGCCGTCGGATCTCCACTCGGAAGACCACACCAAGTGCGTAGGGGAACAAGTTGGGCCGCCCACCCGCACACGAGCCGGTCATGGCACCGCGCAACCTTCCGGGTTTTCCGCACGCCCGAAGGGTCAGGCCGAAGACAGGCTTTGCCGGGGGACGGCGCCCCCGATGGCGTGATGCGAACAAGGATATTCTTGAATGGGATGCGCGCCACGGGCGGGTCGAACGTTACGACGCCAGGGGAACACACCTTGGCGAGTTCGATCCCGAGACCGGGGAACGATTGAGCCCGCCCGATCCCACACGTAAGGTGGAGCCATGAACGTCCTGCTGAAGGTCAAGCCGCCGGATGCTGCCAAGATCGCGCACAGCGTCATGGCGTATGACCGTGTGACAGAAGAACTGGACCTGGAGCTGCCGCTTCCCTTGTTCCTCGACACGCTGGCCCTGAAGATCGCCAGAGTGCCCCCCGAAGACAAGTACGGTGCCCTCTCGTACCCGTTGGACGCGCGCGCTGTCGATACCTTCCGGTTCCTCCTCGGCCTTGGCGCGGACCTGTCGAAGCGGGATTACTTTCTGGAATCGACGGCGGGCCACGTGACCAGCTTTGGACCGCGGAAGCTGGCAGCCGTGGAACTTCTGACCCGGGTGACTCCCCATCCTCGCTACGCCAGGACTGAGAAACCGTGCATCGCCGAGCGGGAGCTGGTCGTGCCGACGTTGCGCTTGCTTGATGATGGGAATACGGGGTGGATGGCCACGATCGACATCATCGCGCGGCTGACGGAGCTTTTCGCCCCTTCAGGACAAGACGCTGGGATTCACGAGGGGCGTGGCGATCCCTATTTCGCGCAGAAGGTCCGGAGCATGATCGCGCACCGGGATCAGCCGTCGAACTTTATCCATCAGGGGTTGGCGCATTACGACGGGCATGGCTTGCGGATTTCCGACGAAGGCCGTTCGACGGTCCGGGCCCTATTGATGGCGACGGACGATTCCCCCGCCGCCTGAGAGGGCAAGGGACGGCGGTCTTGGATGCCTCCGCCCACGGACCGTGTTGGTCATCGCAAGCCGCGTCAGGCGACGCCCAATCATAAAGGCTCATATCGCGTTCGTTGTTGGTATCGCCCGTTGGCATCGTAAGGGGACCGGTCTGGCATCGCCGGATGCGTCTGCAAGTCCGCATTTTTTAGCACGGAGGAAGAATGAAGCTCACGGAGAGCCACGGAGGTCAATCCCGCCGGGCGCTCACCGAATCCGAGGGGCAGCACATTGAATGGATCCTCGAGGGCGCTTCCATGGCGCTCCGTGAGCTTCATTCTTCCTCCTATGAAAATAGGGGAGTAGGAGGCGGTCGCGGATATTGGGGTTGCCAGGGCATTGGGCACTTCCTTCAAACGATGCAATCGCTTACGCCGCGCGATGAAGTGAGTCTCTCCTATGCGTGCTCCCCATTGGCGGGGGCGACAAAAGGCAATGCCTTGAGGCGGCGCGGATCAAACTACCATGCGGGGTCATAGCACCACCGTGGAATGATACCACATCGAATCGACCGCAAGGGTAGTGTGCCATAGGTCGGGCCAGTCGTCACGCGGGCCATACCCCCAGGATTCCCGAACAACCCCGAATCGATACGGCACCTCGCGTAACTGGAAGGGCGGCTGGGTGGTTCTGGCCGCCATCGAGCGGTCCGACGACTTCGTGATGGGTCGGCTTGCGCGGGATGC
>Ga0182012_10008087_pt1 | contig 10430 bp, 8 predicted proteins | sample 612S2SmetaG_FD_120486 | JGI IMG/M metagenome (GOLD analysis project Ga0182012, IMG submission 120486) | Permafrost microbial communities from Stordalen Mire, Sweden - 612S2S metaG | ecosystem: Environmental > Terrestrial > Soil > Wetlands > Permafrost | place: Sweden: Stordalen | collected...
GACCTGCTGACGAAGAAGGAAGTCATCAAGCTGGAGCGGGAACGCAAGCACCTGCAGGCCAACCTGGCCGGCATCAAGACGATGAAGCGGCTGCCGGATGCGCTGTTCATCGTCGACTCGAACAACGAGGCGATTGCCGTGAAGGAAGCCCGCAAGCTGGGGATTCCGGTGGTGGCCGTGGTTGACACCAACTGCGACCCGACGGTTGTGGACTACGTGATTCCGGGCAACGACGACGCGCTGCGCGCCATTCGCCTGTTCACCTCGAAGATCGCCGATTCGGCGGCCGAGGGCGTGAACCTGGTGGGCGACAAGGCCTTCGCCGAGGAACTGCCTGTGCCAGTCGCGGAAGAAGCGGCTGTCGAAGCGGCTCCTGCGGAAGAAGTGGACCTGGAAGCGGCGCTTGGCGGCGGCATTCGCAAGGCGCCGGCCGTGGTGGCTGCGCTGGACGAGGCCGAAGTGGCCGAGGGCGCACACTAAGCTTTCGTCGCACTTCAAGTGCGGACAACGGGACAAGCGTGGCCGCCAGTCAGACAGCCACGCTTTTCTTTTGCCATCTGCGGCAGGGCGGACCAAGATCGAAGAACAGAAGCTCCGCGAGGGGCTGGGGAAACCAGGAAGAGAGAGATGACGACAGTGAGCGAAAAGATTGATGCAAAGTTGGTGAAAGACCTCCGCGAGAAGTCCGGCGCGCCCATGGGCGACTGCCTCAAGGCTTTGCAGGAGACCAAGGGTGACATCGAGGGCGCGTTCGTTGTGCTGCGCAAGCGCGGCATGGCTTCAGCGCAGAAGAAGGCCGCACGCAGTACGAACGAAGGCGCTGTGGGCACCTACATTCACGCCGGCGGCAAGATCGGCGTGCTGCTCGAAATCAACTGCGAGAGCGACTTCGTGGCCCGCACCGATGACTTCCAGGATCTGATGAAGGACATCGCCATGCACATCGCGGCCAGCGATCCTCGCTACGTGAAGCTCGAGGACGTGACCGTGGATGACCTGGAGCGCGAGAAAGATATCTATCGCGCGCAGGCAGCAGCAACCGGCAAGCCGGCTCCCGTGATCGAGCGCATCGTCGACGGCAAGATGGCCAAGTTCTACGAGGAGGTTTGCCTGCTGGAGCAGCCGTTTATCAAGGACCAGGCGGTCAGCATCAAGGAACTCATCGCTCAGAAGGTGGGCAAGCTGGGCGAGAACATCACTGTGCGCCGTTTTGCGCGGTTCAAGGTGGGTGCGCCTGACTGGACCGTGGCAACGACCAAGGCCGTTGAAGCGGCTGGCGAGTAGTTTTCTCGCCACGAATTGGGATGAGGAAAAGGCCCGGGGCGCAAACCCTGGGCCTTTTCAGTTTGAGGTGACCTGGCATCCGGATCAGGGCGCGGAATCCTTCACGTTACCGCCGCAATCCGAGTGGCCGCAGAGGCAGACAATCTCCATTCTGGTTCCGATCTGTTCGCAATGGGGACTGCAATACTTGGCATTCGCGGGTGGGACACACGTGCATGCCAGATTGGCACATTTCTTGGGGTTCGCCATGGTTCTCCTTCCTCGATACCTTCCGATAGGCTGCCGCTTGGCGGCACGCCAGCATTAGACTCCAATCCGTTGCAAAAGGAAAGTACTGGAACGATCACGGCAACTTGAGATGGGGAAGCGGCCCGTAACCAGAGCGGGCGGGTTGCGTCTCAAAGCGACCGGCCCAACCCAGCGGCTGGTATGCGATACTCGAAAAGGCATGTATAAACGCATTGTTCTCAAGCTTTCAGGTGAGGCACTGGCCGGGGATCGGGGCTTCGGCCTTGACGCCGACAAGGTGGCCGGGATTACCGATGAAGTCGTCGAGATTCACGCACTTGGCGTCGAAATCGGCATCGTGGTGGGCGGGGGCAACTTCTTTCGCGGCGTGGAGGAGCAAGCCAGGGAGATGGACCGTGTGAGCGCCGACAGCATGGGCATGCTGTCCACGGTCATCAACGCCATTGCGCTGCAGGACTCCATTGAAAAACGCGGCGTGCAATGCCGGGTGATGAGCGCCGTGTTCATGAACCAGTTGGCCGAGCCGTATATTCGCCGGCGGGCCGTCCGCCATCTCGAAAAAGGCCGGATCGTGATTTTTTCCGCGGGCATTGGCAACCCATTTTTCTCATCCGACACGGCAGCGAGCCTGCGCGCGATGGAGATCAAGGCCGATGTGCTGCTGAAGGGCACCAAGGTCGAGGGCGTCTACAACGCCGATCCGGTGCTGTTCAAGGATGCGGTCAAATACGACGAGATTACCTACATGGAAATCCTGCAGCGGGGGCTGAAAGTGATGGACCTGACCGCGGTGAGCCTGTGTAAAGACAACAACCTGCCGCTGATTATTTTCAACATGAACCAGCCGGGAAACATCAAGCGGGTAGTGCTGGGCGAAAAGGTCGGATCGCTGGTAACGGCGTAGAGACAGTGGTTAGTGGTTAGTGGTTAGTGATCAGTGGTCAGCGTTGGATCGCCGGGCCGGTACGTATTGGTCAATTTTGCATGTCATCGTTCTGGCCGGAGACGTCTAATAGCTAAGTGGAGACGAGCAAGCCAGCGCGACTGAATGCACTCACGGGTTTGCGCACCTTCGCGGCCATTAACATTGTTCTCTTCCATTTCTCCGACCCACGCAGATTTGGCTTTCTGGCGCCGGTGATCAATGCCGGATATGCCTCGGTGAGCTTTTTCATCCTGCTCTCGGGATTTGTGCTGGCGTATAACTACGCCGGGCGGGCGCGGGCCGGTAAACTCGACCGGGTGAAGTTCTGGAAGGCCCGGTTCACGCGGCTTTATCCCATTTACCTGCTCAGTTTGATCCTCAGCTGGCGCGTGGTTTCCCAGGAACAGGGCGCGCACACCCACGCGATGTTCTGGTTGGGAATGGTGCTGACGCCGCTGCTGCTGCAGGGATTCATTCCGTCGATTGCGACGTTCCTGAACACACCGGCGTGGACCATGTCGGCCGAATGCTCCTATTACGCAGTCTTTCCCTGGCTGGCGAGCTGGAAGCGGCCCGATGCGTTGAGGCCGTACCTGATGAAGATGGCCTGCATCTGGTGCCTTGGGATACTGCCCGGCGCGCTGTATATCCTATTCAATCCAGACGGGATCGCGCATCCGGACCGGTGGAGTTACGGGCCGTGGCTGCAGGCTCTCAAGTACACGCCGTACACGCACTTTGCCAGCTTCGTCTTCGGCGTGATGCTGGCCAATCTGGACGAGATGATCCCGCGGCAGAGCCAGCGGCGGCTTTGGCTGGGGCTGGGTGGGTTCGCCGCCCTCTTCACACTGCTTGAACTGGGACCGGCGGTACCTTACGCGTTGATTCATGACGGGCTGCTGATGCCGCTGTTCGGGTGCATCGTGCTGGGGCTGGCGGGACAGAACCTGCTGGCGTCCTGCTTCGGCTTGCGGCCACTGGTGTTTGTAGGTGAGGCCAGCTACTGCCTCTACCTGCTGCACTTCTCGCTGTGGAATTTGATTCACGACTCGCATGTGCTGAATCGGCTAAACCTGAGCCAGTACGACCCGTGGATCAGCTACGGGATTCTGATCGGGCTGGCTCTGCTGGCGCTGCACCTGGTGGAGAAGCCGGCGCAGAAGCTGCTGCGCCAGTGGATGGACGCGACTCCTCGAGTGAAGGAACTGAAACTAGAGTTGGCCAGCGCGGACAAGGATGGGCCTTGAGTGCAGATGACAGGTTACAGATGACAGTTGGCGGTTTTAGCTTTCCCAGGTCTCAAAAATCGAGATCCTTCGGCAAGCTCAGGACAGGCTCTGGGGCACCCAGCTCCTCTTTCAATGCGAACTTTTGAGTCACGGCGCTTGCTCAGTCTTGCTGGGCTAGGGCTACGAAGCTGTGGGCGGGTATATCGACCTGGAAGTCGGTGTGCGGGGGTACGTGGCGGGGATGGCGCAGGTTGGACGGCGGCGGGGGTGGGGGCGTGGCTGCGATCGCTTCTCCGGTGGCCAGGTTTCTTAACGTGGCGGATGTGCCGGGTAGGGTGACCGTGACCTGGGTAGGCTCATCGCGATAGGACTCGACCACAAAGGTGTGGTTGTCGTAGGCGAAGAGACTGACCTGGGAGGGCGCGTCGAGTTGAACCGGCAGGTCGCGCAGCAGGTATTGCTTGATCTGGGTGAGCACCGGCTGCGGGAGCGCGTAGAGGTCGTTGGGATTCTCCGGAATCGTGAGCACGTAAAGAATGCCTTTGGAGTAGCGGTCCATGATGAGCAGGGGCGCGCCGCGTCCGTTGGCGGTTCCGCGCACCACGGGCCACGCGTCGTTGGTCTGGAAGCCGATCTCGGGAATGAGCACATCGGAGGTCTTGCCCAGGTCAGCGCCTGCGCCTGCGCCGGACGCGCCCCAGTATTGCTGTACGCGGAGAATGTTGCCGGTGGCATGGATGTCGGCAATCTGGTCGATTCCCTTCCCCTGAAGGGCGCGCAGCAGGCCGGAGGTGATGACGATGTTGCCTCCCCCTTCAAGGTGCTTCCTGATTTTCGCGACGAGTTCGGGATCGAATTTGGCTGACTCGGTGAGCAGGATTGTCTTTGCGGCGTCTGGGAATTCCGGATGGAGGTCGATGGGGATGCCGATCATGCCGAGGTAGTTATGGAGGTAGTCTTCGCCGGTGGATTGGTAGGGCTTGTAGCTGGCGAGTCCGATCGGGTTGCCGAGCTTGCCGACGAGGGCGTTGACGGCGCCAAGCGCGTAGCCGGCCGTAGTGGCATAGGTAACGGGTGCTGAGGGAGCGTAGGCACTGTGCCAGTTGTTCAGGCCCGCGGCGGTGAATGTGGTGTCGCGGGAATCCCATGCGGCGCGGTCGCCGAGAACGGCTGGCCGCAGCAGATCGCTGTATTGGAAGAGCAGGATCTGCGGGGCCTTGGCCAGCATGGTGTCCCACAACTGCTCGGCGTAGCGATCGAGATAGCGGTTGTCGTATGTGTCAACCCAGCCGCCGCCGTTGCGTCCGGGGCTGATGTTGTCGAAGTAGCGGACGATCTGGTAGCTCTCATACTGCTGGAGGTGCTGGTCGGTGGTGACGGGGTCGCGGGTTTCGGTCCCGGTGTAGATGCTATCGAAGATCTTCGGCTCCTGGTCGAGGTCGTAGCCGTTGGCCTGAAAGTGCTCATACCAGTTGGGGAACTTGATGACGATCTTCACCTTGGGGTTCACGGCCCGCGCGGGACCGACCACCAGGTCGCGCGAGACCTGATCCATAAGCTGGAGGCGGAAATCGGTCCAACTCTGGTTGCCCTTGGCGGCAATGTCGGAGTCGCGCTTGGTGTTATTGAAGAAGAAGTCGTCGAGAATGATCTCGTCGAAGTGCCGCGCGGTGACTTCGGCAACGTTCTTCACGTAGTCGCGCTCTTTGGGGTCGGTGTAGCAGAAGGAGATGAACTGGCCGTCGGTGCCCTGGCTGTTTTCAAAACCGGCCATGTCGCCGCCGGCGGCATAGGCAATGCCGCCGGCCACCTGAACGCCGCGTGCGATGAAGAAGGCCTTCACAGTCTCAAGCAGAGCGCCGTCGGCGAGCGTGCCGCTGCGATAGCTCTCGATATAGACCTTGTCGACATGCACCTGGCTGGAGATTTCGTCCCAGGAGGTTTGCAGGTACGCAGGATCTTTCATGCGCTCGACGACGCCGACCGGGATGTAGACGGCCACGCGGAACTGGTTGGAGAGAGGGGCGGCGAGCGCTGCGGCGTTTATTGACGGACAGGGGCAGGCAACTAGAAGCATCAGCAGGAATCGGGCTCGCACCACGTTGGTATCTCCTCGCCCGATGGAAAGCCGGGCCGAGCCAGTATATGCGCTGAGGGCTTATGGGTAGAACGATTGTGCAGAATACAGATGACAGATTGCAGATGACAGATTACAGGTTGCTGCCTGCGCCGAATTATGCGCGCCAGTTCGGACCGGATTTAAGCGTTCCCCGACATGCGGCGGCGTCCGGGAAGGATCCGGAGAAGCAGAAAGCCCAGCTTTGGGGGCTGGGCTTTTGCGTTCAAATGCGGTTGAGTATTGCGATCCAAGGAAGCGAAAACCGCCTCCTGGAGAACTTGCTACGGGCTGATGGTCTCCGTGGCGTGGGTGCCATGGGGAACCGACGCCAGCGCGGTTGGCTTGAACCCGGTTGGGTACGGTGTGGAAACTGTGGGAGTGAGTGTGCCGGTGACCGGGTCGAGCCTGAAGCCGGAGACGGAGTTTCCCTGCAGGTTTGCCGTATAGGCGAAGCGGCCCAGCGAGGGGTCGACGATCACGGCGACCGGGGTGGTGTCAGTGGCGTTTGCGGAGCTGCCGGTGGCATTGACCGCAGTGGAGGGCGCGCCGGTGGACAGGGTGATGTCGTAGGCTGAGATCGAGGAGTCAAGCGAGTTGGCAACATAGACGAACAGGCCGCGTGGATCAACGGTCACAGCCTGCGGTTCACTGCCGGTCTTGTAGGGGCCGCTGACCATGAAGTCGAGGACGCCGGTGCTTTGAACGATGTAGCCGACCAGTTCGTTGGAGGCAAAGTCGGTGACATAGACAAAGCGGTTTGCGGGGTCGGAGACGACGGAGGTGGGCTTGACGCCGGCCTCCCATGGGCTGCCTGAAACCGGGGTCAACGCACCGCCGGAGCCGACGGTGTAGCCCCAGATCCAGCCGGGGTTGGCGGTGCTGGTAACTGTTCCGCCGGGATTGTAGGCGGACTGATCGTAGCCGATGACGTAGACGGCGGAACCGTTGGCCAGAACGTCGACGCCGGTGGGGACGACGACGTCGTTGAGGTGGCCGGGGACGGCAAGTGTCACAGCACCGGCAGAACTGCCTGGCGCACCCGACGCGATGGGAAAGACGGCCAGCTGGGAGGGGTTGGCGCCGGAGCCGTTGTAGGCCACAAACAGGTCGGTCGCAGCAGCATTGACCGCGAGGGAAACGGGCGAAACGGCGGTTGAGAATGACGCCGTTTCCTTCATCGTCAGGACGCCATTGGCGGCAATGTCGAAGTGGACCACGGAGGAACCGCCAGAGCCAGTTCCCGCGTTGGCGACATAGAGGTTCTGATAGTCCGAAGTCACGGCCAGGGCAACCGGATTGACTCCGCCGGAGGGGACGGGGGCCGGTCCGACGCGGAGCGCACCGGTTTCGGAGTCCGCGGCATAGGTTTCGATCTGCCCGGCGGCGCCGGTTCCCGAGCCCGCGGAGTCGGCCACAAACACATAGTCGATGGTCGAGATCTCGCAGGAGGTCAAGAGTGAGGCGAGGAGAAGACCTGTAGTAGAGACCAGAAAAAGCTGGCTCAATTTGCTGAACTTCATGCGCTTCCTTCGTCGTGGGCTATCAAGCTGAAGCCCGAAGAATACTGGTTAAGTTGCCCCGTATGGATTGTAAGAGCCCGACACGGGGTGTTGCTACTCGGTTTGGCCGCGGCGGCGCCGGCTGCTACTTCGCTATGCCGGCCCCCATGCCGTTATGAGGAATTGCAATGATTGCGGTGGGCAGGGCGTCGACCGTGTAAGGAGCGTTCTGCGAATTGACCAGCGTGCCGGCGGTTGGGCTGAGCACGAAGCCGGAGACGGTGCCGCTGATTCCGCTGCCGAGATAGTTGGTGGTGTAAAGGAAATGGCTGGTTGAAGGATCGATGCCCATGGAAACCGGCTCGAGGCCGGTCGAGTACGTTCCCAGGCTGGTAAGGGCGCCGCTGCTCATTGAAAATGCCGTCACCGTCGAGTCCTGCGCGTTGGCGACGTAGAGGTACTGGTAAGTGGGGTCGGCGACAATCGCGGAGGGTTGGTTGCCGGTTGTGTACGGGCTGCCGCTGAGTTCGGTCAGGAGCCCGGTTCCGGAAGCGATGGTGTAGCCGTGGACCTGGCCCAGATGCGAGTCGGTGACATAGAGATAGGTGACCGGGGAACTGGCTGTGGTATTTGTGACGCTAGCCATGGCGGAGGGGCAGGTTCCTACAACAAAGGGCGCGTTGAGGAATGCGGTGGGGCAGGAACCGGTGGCAAAGGGCTTGGTGGTCAGAGGAGCGCCACCGTTGAGCGGGGTAAGCGCGCCGCCCGAGGCGACAGAGAAGCCGAATACATAATTTGCGGAAGTGTTCAGGTCGTACCCGGCGACGTATAGATAATCGCCGGAGGGAACAACGCTGAGGGCGGTCGGCTCGATTACGTCGGAGGGGCTGCTTGGTAGGCTCAACGGCCAGTAGGTCAAAGTGCCGTTGGCCAATGGATACGGCCCGATCGAATCGCTGGGAGGAGAAGTGGGCCCGACGGTAATTGGAAAGACGCCGATGGACCCCGAGCACGGAGCAGCAGTGGAGCAGATGGGCAGCGGCTGGTAGGTGTCGAGGACGAACAGGTTTTTGCCGTTGACGGCGACGGCGAGGGGGTAGATGCCGGGTGTGTTCACGGTGTTCTGCGGATAGAGCTTGCCGTCATTGCCGATGATGAACTGGACGATGGTGTTGTCGTCCTGATTGACCACGTAGAGATTGGTGTTGTCGGAAGAGACGGCTTCAGCCACCGGGTTGCGCCCGCCGGAGGGGAAAGGCGAAGTGGGAATGTGGCGCATGTAGCCGGATTCCGAGTTGATCTCGAGAACATCGAGCTCACCATAGTTGTTCGGCCCGGCGGCCTTGGAACTGGCCACGAAGACGAAATCCACGGTAAGCGTTTCGCAGGCGGTCATCACTCCAGCCACCAGGAGGCTGGCCGCGGAGACCAGCAGCAGCTGGCTCGTTTTGTTGAACTTCATGCGCATCTTTCGTCAGCGGACCGGAACTCCGGTCCCGAAAAAATCAAGTTTGGAATCGAACCCCAGGGCGCCCTCAAAAAGAGCCGCGCCCGGCATTCGGCTACGTTTGATGAAGAATCCACCCATTGAAGAAACCTGGGATGGATTCCGGGGCGCGTGCATGGCGAGGAAGCCGGTTGGCCGGCACCCACCCCAGACACAAAGGTGCGGCACCCCGACCCACTAGTTCGTACGTCCGTCAACCAGGCACCATGTGGCCGGGCCCTGAAGCGCATAGGTGCTGGTCGAGCGCAAATTGGTGAGATCGCCTGAGTTCGGATCAACGGCGCGGCCGGTCACGCTGGAATCGTCGATGTCGGCCGAGTAAACGAATTGGTCTGAAGGGTCCTCGACCAGGCATTGCGGACCGGAGCCCGATCCAAACGGCTGGTCGGCGATGAAGTTGAGCTGGTAGGCAGGGCTGGTGGTGATGAAGTAGCCTGCCAACCCGCTGTTGGCGTTGGCGCCTGTGGTGTTATTTCCCTGGTTCGCCACGTAGACGAACTTGCCCTTGGACTCGACCATCAAATAGATGGGGTTGGCGAGGGTGGGGTCATCGGGAACGATCCCGCCCGACTCGGCCTGCAACGCGCCGTTGGAACCGACTGAGTAGGGAAGAATCTGGCTCTGGGCGGACTTGGAGGCGTTGTTAAAGTCGACAGTAATGGGCTCGTTGTCGAGCACGTAAATGATGCCACCGGCGTAGACGATCGCATTGCCCTGGCCGATGCCAAGCGGCTGCGCGGTGTTCTGGTTGATGGTCAACTGCCCGCTGGTGGAGTTGTAGGTGTAGGGAAATACCGAGGCGCCCCCAGTGTAAGGGTACGAGGTGGGAGGAGTTGATCCAAAGAGCGTAAGGAAGCTACCGCTTGCCTGGACGAAGTCGACCGGATTGGCCGGAACGGGGAAGTAGGGAAGCGCGGCGCCATTGGCCGCGGTCACCTGTGCGTTCACAATGAGTTGAAGGCGGCCGGTGGTCTGGTCGACTTTGAAGACCGTAACGTCGCCGCAGGTGGTGGTGGCGGCGCCGAGGGCCAGCGTGCAGGCATCTCCGGCGGCGGGAGCAGCGTTGACCGGGGAGTCGTGGTCAAGCACATAAATGAAACTCCCGGAGGAATCCGCGAGGATGCGGAAGGGGTTGATTCCCTGGCTGTAGAAAGTTTCCTGCGGGGTGAGGATGCCGTTGCCTCCCACCGCGAACTCGGTAATGTTGGAGCCAGTGCAGGGGTCGGCCAAGGTGCAGTCGCCGTTGCCCGCGGAGTTTACACCCCGGTTAAGTACATAAAGGAAGCGGCTGCCGGTGATGAGGATGGCACGGACCGGGTTGGCGCCGCCGGAACCTATTGGTAAGCCATGAATGGCTGTCAGCTTGCCCGTATTGTGATCGATGCTGAATCCGCTGATGATGCCGTTGCCGCCGGCCTGGGCGGTCACTGTGCCTGTCACATACAAATAACCGGTGGCATAACTCTCGATGCAAGACGTAACGCCGAGGATGACGCCTGCAGAGAGGGCGCTCAGCAGGAGGGCCTTTCCGAATTTCGTAAACTTCATGCGATTCCTTCATCCTGGTCAGGCGTGCGCCGCCAAGTTTGCTAGTTCCACAGCAGAGCTGGGTTGGGAC
>Ga0182012_10008089_pt1 | contig 10429 bp, 8 predicted proteins | sample 612S2SmetaG_FD_120486 | JGI IMG/M metagenome (GOLD analysis project Ga0182012, IMG submission 120486) | Permafrost microbial communities from Stordalen Mire, Sweden - 612S2S metaG | ecosystem: Environmental > Terrestrial > Soil > Wetlands > Permafrost | place: Sweden: Stordalen | collected...
AGCTGTAGGCAAAACCAAAGCGTGGGGCAAACTCATCTTTTTGATTAGGGACCAATTGGCGCGGCGCGTTGCGATTGACGGGGATCTCAGTATAGAAGCTAGGCGGCAAAGCATCGTTACGGCCTTTAACGATATCGAGTTCGCCGGTGGCAATGTTGAAGTTTGCCAAGGCGTTGTAGCGTTCCATGACATGACTCACGAATTCATAACGCAGCCCTAAGTTGAGGGTCAGTTTGCTCGATACCTTGAAGTCGTCCTGCACATAAAAGAAATAGCCTGGCTGTTCAAATTGATCGTTGATGAAGGAACTGATTTGGGCTGAGTCTGATATAGCGCCCAACAGAAAATCCGCCGTGCCGAGGCCCGTATTGGAGACATTATTAGGGTCGCGAGTGGCATTTCCGTTAAAATTAAAAGCTCCGCGTGGAACGGGCGGCTGCAAAATCGAAAAGTCAACTTTCGGCTTCAACTCAGTTCCGAATTTAATGGTGTGACGGCCTTTGATCCAAGACAGGCTGTCGATGATCTGATATACATTTTGAACTTCCACGGTGGGTTGATATTCGGAACTCCCAAATGCTGTAAGATCTTCAATGTTGAATTGCGGCAAGCCACCATTGTTGGTAGAAAATGGAATACCAGGAATGCCATATTTCGCGGAGAGGTCTTGGCTCGAATCGAATTGCAAGCGTTGCGAGCGGTTGCGGTTATAGCCGAGCCGCAGTTCGTTTACGATGGCAGGGGTGAAAATGTGAGTTTCCGCGAGCGCCACGCTACGCGCATTGTTGAGAAAATCTCCGGAGGAGAAAGACGCGCCATCGAGAGGAGGAGGAATGGGACCTTGCGGCGTTAGAGTTTGGTCGGAGAAACTAAATCGGCCGAAAAGCGAGTCTTTGTCGGAGATTTTGTGATCCACCCGAATATCGTACTGGTCCGTATTGTTGGGAGAGCCGGGGTTTGAAAAGAAGTTATTCGATACGCCGGAGGTAGCGACACTGCCGGCCACGTTCGGTTGCGGGAATAGGTTGATCAGTTGGGCGGCGGCGGGATCAAAGCGGTAGGTGGGGATTTGGTTGTTCTGAAAAGCCTGCCGGCTCGTGCTGCCATCGGGGTTTGTTACCGTGCTTTGCGGATCGAAAATTTGCTGGAAGCCACTAAAATCACCGGTGCGCCAAGCCGCAGTGGGGACACTCGCTAAGCTGGTTTGGCTGGTGCGGATGCGGGTGCCTTGATAATCGCCGAAAATAAATGTTTTGTTCTTGATAATAGGGCCACCGGCGCTAAAACCAAACTGATTTTGTTTGAACGGCGGAATGGCCGAAACCGGCGAATCAAAATAATTCTTGGCATCCATCGCGCTATTGCGCAGGAACTCGTAAACCGTACCATGCAAATCGTTGGTGCCCGCTTTAATATTTACGTTTAAAACCGCGCCACCGGAACGGCCGAATTCGGCGCTCATCGAATTGGTTTGTACGCGAAACTCAGCGATAGCATCTGGCGGAGGCCCGACAACATAGCTGGCTTGACTGACGAGGTCTTCAGACAAGCTATTGTTATCCATGCCATCCAAGATGTAGGTGTTCTGGTAAGGACGCACGCCGTTCGCACTGAACCCGCCCGTGGCTTCGTCGCGCGCGCCGGTTGGGGTGGGAACGGTTCCGGCGGTGAGAACCGCCAGACGCGAGAAGAATCTGCCATTTAACGGGAGATCCTCAATGCGCTTACTCTCTACCACTTGGCCCAAATTGGAGGAATCCGTTTGGAGAAGCGGCGCGGCGGATTGCACTTCGACGGTGTCGATGATGTTACCGACCTGCAGCGTGAAATCAACGCGCAGGCGGTCTTGCACGTTCACTTGGATATCTGAATGGACATCTTTCTTGAAGCCTTTCAATTCAACGGATACGGCATACCGGCCAATCGGGAGCAGCGGAGCTACATAGCTGCCGGTGGCATTCGTGGTAACGGTGTTGCCAATGTTGGTATCCATGTTCGTCACGGTTACCGTTGCGCCGGGAATCACGGCGCCGCTTGTATCGGTAACGGTACCCAAAATCGAACCGGTGGTCGATTGGGCTGGTGAAATCGCCTCAAAGGCAGAAATAAACAGGCAGCAGGTGAAGACTCGGATCACAGCTTTTCGCATTACATTATCCTTTGCTTGTTAAATTATGAGCCGCTGCAACAGAGCGAGCGAGAGCAACGCAGACTAGTTGAATCAGTATAAATCTTTGCGAGTCGGTTTGGCTAGGTACTTTAGTTTACGTAGAAATTCGGCGTCGGGACTATAATCTGGAGAATATGAAATCAAAAGTCGGTCAATCGCATCGCCGCCGCATGGTGGCGATGTTCGCGGTTAGCGTATTTCTGATCACAATGATGAGTGCCCAGAGTGCTCCCGTAGCGCTGGAGAAGATTCAAGCGAAGACTATTCTTCTCTTTACGCCGCACCCGGATGACGATACGTTTTGCTGTGCCGGCACACTGGCGCTGCTGGCGAAGCAGAACAACAACATTCAAATTTTCATTTACACCAACGACGACAAGGGCTCGTACGATCCGGACATGAGCAGCCAGCGCCTGGCGCGGATTCGCAGCATGGAGGAAGAAAATGCGTGCAAGATCATCGGGATTCCAGCGGCAAATATTCACTGGCTGCAATTCCACGACGGGATGTTGGAGTATGCCAACACATTTGACTTAGTCGAGGAAGTGACGAAAATTATTCGCACCTACCGTCCCGATGTCGTTATGTCTATCGATCCAGGATCGGAATACGTCCGCTGGCACAAGACTGACCACCGGATGGCGGCGAACAACACGATTGATGCAGTGCGCGCGGCTGAGTGGCATTTATACTTTCCGAATCAATTGCTGCATGATCGTTTGCAGCCATGGCATGTGCCGCTCGAAGTCTATTACTACGTAACGCCGCAGGACGCCAACTATTGGGTGGATATCAGTTCGCTGGTGGAAACGAAGCTGAACGCCGCCCTGGCGCATGTCAGTCAGTTCGATCCTTCCATCACGAAGTACCGGCCGGATTGGGATCCGGCGGACCTCAAGAGGGAAAAGGAAAACTTGCGGAAAGAAGCCACCATGAAAGATGGGCACGCAGTGGAAGCGTTTCGCATCAGCGGCGGATTTAATCAGAAGTGAACGCCGGATGAGAATTACGCGAATTGAAGCGGCCGGCTTGCGCGGCGCAACTCCGGAAGGTGGGTGGTCAACTGAGATCAAGCCAAGCGACTGTGTTCACACCTTGATCGCTGTCCACACCGACGAGGGAGTCACTGGGTGGGGATCGGTCTTTACGAATGACGCCTTGGTGCAGGCTGCTCTTGGAGTGCTAGAACCGCTCTACTTGGGTGAAAACCCTCTTGAGCCGGAGCGCGTGAGTGAGAAGTTACACACAAATACATTTTGGCTTGGGAGAGGCGGAACACTCACTCACGCCATTAGTGGGATCGATATAGCTCTATGGGATATTCTCGGACAGACTACCGGCCAACCCGTTGGCCGACTTTTGGGTGGGAGATATCGTGAGCGAGTGCGTCCCTATGCGTCATTATTGATGCGCGCACCAGCGCTTTTAGCGGAACACTTGCATCAAGTTAAAGCGCTGGGATTTAAAGCGTTCAAGATCGGCTGGGGGCCATTTGGGCGAGAGAGCCAAAAGACCGACGAAGAAATTGTGAAGGCAGCGCGCGAAGCAGTTGGCTCGGAATCTCTGCTGATGGTCGATGCCGGCGGCAGCGATGCCTATTGGGCGCAAGGTTATAAATGGGCCCTGCGCACGGCAGACATGCTGCATGCCTACGATGTTCGCTGGTTCGAAGAGCCGCTCGCGCCGGATAACTTGAGGGATTATGTGCTTCTCCGAGAGAACTCACGAGTTCCTATCGCGGGCGGCGAAGTGTTGACCAGACGGCAATCTTTTGCTTCTTGGCTGGAGGCGGGCGCCTTTGACATCGTGCAGCCGGATGTAACCAAGGTCGGAGGTGTTTCGGAAGAGCGGAAAATCTCATGGATGGCGGAGGATCATGGCGTGCGCTTTATTCCGCACGGCTGGAATACCGCGCTGGGGTTGGCGGCAGATCTGCAGTTGGCGTCGGCCGCCAAATATACAGATTTGGTTGAATACTTAACCGGGTCGCCGTTTATCGACGATATTGTGGAGAAAAAGTGGGCGTTGGATGCCGAGGGCTACCTGCCGATTCCCTTTGCTCCCGGACTGGGCATTTCTCTCGATTTCGACGCGGTTGAAAAATACACCGGAAAACGATTTGGTCTATGAAGGGGGCGCTCCTTTCCTTGACTGCGGATTCTTGGTTAGCTAAATAATAGGGAGAGTCGTTACTTGGCGCGTTTGTTAAAGCCGGCAACAACTTGCGCATGGTTTAGGGCCGAAACAAGAGCCACTCCTCCCAAAATGTTGCCGATCAACGTAGGAAGCATATAGGAGTCTAAGTAAGCCCACCACGAACGAACCCCAGCCATCACCAGATAAAGGAACTCAACCGAACCCGCGATGACGTGAGTCAATCCCGCCAAGCCGACAACATACGTCAATGTAATGATGATGGGAATGCGGCTGGCGTCAGACGCCGCGTTCATCCAAACCATCATGGCGATCAGCCAACCGGCAAATACGCCCCGCCAGAGGGCAGTACCAAAAGTCATGGCGACGCCCTCTTTGGCCAACTCCAATAAGGCGTTTTGGATATCGTTCCTCAAGAATGTGGTATCCGCCGCGGCCCAAGCGAAAACATGAGCGCCGAGCAGATTTGCGGCTAGTACAATAGCCCAAAGCCGCAGAACCGATAACAACGTTGGCAGATTCCGGTGAGCCAATAACGGAATGATGGCGGTCAATGTATTCTCGGTAAAAAGCTGCTGGCGGCCGATGACGACGATGAGAAAGCCAAGAGGATAGCCGAGTCTTGTCGCTAAGGGTCGCCAGGGCGCAGCAGGCAAATAGGCGCGGATAAGACCCTCGCAGACAAACGAAAAACCCATGGAGAGTCCCGCCGCCAGCCCAGACCAAGCCAGAGCCGACATCGGCCGCTTCAGTTCTTCGTCGCCATCAAGACGTATCGCTTCGTGAACCACGACAGCACTGACGGAAGTCCTGTCTTGCGCGTCTTGCCGTTGCCGCTTGCTTAACGGAGGAACAGCATTATCTGTATCACTGGCGGATTTTGTGGGCCTTTCCGGAGTTTGCGGCATATCGGCGGCTAAGAAGCTTTGGGCGGAATTCTAGCGCCGGCGCTACGAGCCTCGCTTAGTGCGATGGCCACTGCTTGTTTTCGCTTGGTTACTTTTTGCCCGCTGCTCGACTTCAAACTGCCATGCTTGAATTCGTCCATAACCTTGCCGATTTTTTTCTTGCCTTTGGAGTCGGATGATTTTGTTGCCAAGGGTTTCCTTTCAACCGCCAAAAGGCGGAGTCTAATCAGTAGATTGGGCGCGGGCGCAGATCGTTTCAAGTTTGCCTTTCGGTAAACTAGAAGGCTTGCAGGGTCTTGACAAGCTAACCGGAAGCGAAGGTAATACGCCACGGGATCTCGAGCCGGAATGGGCATCCGGAAGTGAGTTGTACCGTGTCCAAGTTCGCGATTTAGCGCAATATGCCATGTTCGTTTTTGATACGGCCGGGACCATATTGACTTGGAATGCGGGCGTTCAGCATATTCTTGGCTACTCGGAGGAAGAATGGATCGGCCAGCACGCGTCCCTCATTTTCAGCGCAGCCGACAAAGAACAAGACATATGTTCCGCGGAAATGAAGAAAGCGGCTGAGAATGGTTTCTCTTCCGATGTGCGCTGGCACGTGCGTAAAGATGGGACTGAACTCTTCGGCCAGGGATACATGACGGCGCTACGCAACCCCACCGGCCAAGTGGTGGGTTATTCCAAGATTTTTTCCGATGAGACGAAGAATAAACAACTGCAGGATTCCCTGACAGAATCGAATGCGGCGCTTGAACAGTTTGCCTATATTGCCAGCCACGACCTGCAGGAGCCGTTGCGAACGATGTGTTCTTATGCCCAGATTCTGCTGCGGCGCTTCGGCGCCAAGTTCGACCATGAGGCGCTGGCGTTTCTAGAACATATAAATAAGGCGGCACAACGCATGAGTGCGCTGGTGCAAGACCTGCTCATCTATGCACGGGTGCAAACCGAGTGGGACCGGCCAGGCTCCGACTCGTTGGATCAGGTTCTGGAAACGGCGCTCTCCAGCCTGAAAACAGCGATTGACGAGAGCAAAGCGGTGGTCACTCACGACCCACTGCCGGAAATCGAAGCTGACCAAGGCCAAATGGTTCGGCTGTTTCAGAATCTTTTGGGGAATGCCGTAAAATATCGAAAACCCGACGTTGCACCCCAGATACACGTCTCTGCCAAGCAACAGAACTCAGAGTGGGTTATTGTCGTTCAAGACAACGGCATTGGTTTTGATCCGAAATATGCGCGCGAGATTTTCGCGCCATTTAAGCGACTGCACAGCAGAGATCGATATGAAGGCACCGGCGTTGGCTTGGCGATTTGCCGGCGGATCGTAGAGAACCACAAAGGCCGGATCTGGGCGGAATCCAAGGATGGCGAAGGCAGTACATTCTTCTTTACTTTGCCCTCAGCAGGTAAACCCCCGGCTCCTCACACGGACCCGGTCATTGAAGGCTTTTAACAGGACCAGCGCGGAGCTAATCAGCAATTCCAGGATTCGGCGGGTCGATGCCTAGAGCGGTGGCCAAGGCGCTCAGGTGGTCCTGCTCTTCTACCAGAATTTCGCGAATACTCTCGGCGATGGCAAACTCGTTCAGTTCGTCGGCTTGTTTGACTCGCCGCCGGTATTGCCGGATCGTCTCCCTTTCATTGTCCAGATCGAATTGCAACATCTCCTCGGCCTTTTCGGAAGTCTTCACCGGTTTCGGCGTAACCGACGGCATACCGCCTAAATAATCAATGTGGTTGGAGATAGTAAGGGCGTGATCTAATTCCTCCTTGGCGTGAACCGCCAATTCGCCGGCGATATTCATGTAAGCAGCGCCCTTCAGAACCTGCGAATAGTTCACGTAGGCGATGATCGCCTGATATTCACGCGAAAGATCCTCGTTTAAGGCGGCTATAAGCGCTTCCCGCGAAATTGCATCTTTAGACGACTGTGACTTCATAGTAAGTAGGACTCCTGGGAGTGACATTTGTTTCGTAAGCCGTGAGGCACCGCGACGTTTTTTGAAGAACACGAACTTTCCTTGAACGCTTCCTTTTTTCAAAAGGGTCTAACCGGAGAGATGAAGGGTGCTTTAGTCGTTTCTCTTTTGGTCCTGGCAGTTTTTCCGGGTAACGTCTGGCCGCAGGCACCGGCTGCTAACAAAAACGCCGATCCGTTGAACCGTACTAACCCCCGTTCGGCAGTCACCGCTTTTCTCGAAGCTTGTCAAGATCGTAATTATGTACGGGCGGCGGACTATCTTGATCTAGGGCAGATTCCAGAACGATTGCGCGGCGAAGAAGGCCCCCGGCTTGCCAAACAGCTGGAGTCGATCTTGAATTCGGCGAGCCAGTTTAGCGTTCTTCGACTCAGCCAATCGCCAGACGGCGATGTGGCAACAAACGGAAGTGCAACATTAGATCACGTAACGACGATTACTCGCAATACGAAAAGCTTGACGATTGACCTGGAACGAATATCTTCAAATCCGGGAACGCAGATATGGCTTTTCTCTGCTGCTACCGTTGCCATGATTCCCGAGCTTGTTCCGGCAACTACGCAATCCTCCATCGAAGAAAGATTGCCGCCATTTCTAAAAGCCATTACCGTGTTAGAGACGCCGCTTTGGAAATGGATCTTGTTGGGTGGGCTGGCGTTCGTCCTGATTTTCCTGCTGCGCCTGTTCGGGCGTTTGCTGGTGTCCCTCGCCGGCAGACTTGTCCCCGATCTCACAACCTCCCGGCGCTGGGCTTGGATTCATGCCGTAATCGAGCCCGGGCTTGTTTTCCTTTCGGCTATTGCATTCGGGTTAGGTGAGCAATTTATTGATCCTTCCGCTCTCAGCCGGCTGTATCTCGCGCGAGGTCTTTTGTTGGTGGTGGTCTGGGCCTTCTCTTGGTCTCTCATCAATCTTATCGATCTGTCGCTGTTGCGTATCGATTCCTTGCTTGACCCACGCCAGAGAGTGGTCTCCCATTCGCTGCTTTACTTGGGCCGCCGGACAGTGAAGGTCGCAGTCGTCGTGATAGCCATGATCATTGTGCTTGATAACTGGGGCTACAACATGACGACCATGATTGCGGGTCTGGGCGTGGGCGGAATCGCGGTTGCGCTTGCCGCACAAAGCACAATTGCCAACGTGTTTGGCGGCGTGTCAGTCATTGGAGATAGGCCGGTTCTACTAGGCGATTTCGGCAACTTCGGCGGAATTATTGGAACCGTGGAAGACATAGGCATGCGGTCGACCCGCGTCCGCACGCTGAATCGAACGCTGATGAGCATTCCAAATTCGTCCTTTGCCGGCATGAACCTAGAAAACTACACATCGCGCGACAAGATTCTGTTTAATCCTACTCTGCAGATTAAGCGTGGCACGCCGCAGGAGAAAATGCGTCTTTTGATGAAGACGCTGGAAGACACACTCAGAAACAATAAGAGACTGGAAACCGGGCCCTCACCTGTTCGATTAAACAGTTTAACCGCGGCGTTTTTTTCGTTAGAGATCTTCTCCTACGCTCTGACGCCTGACATCAACGAGTTTTACCGGATTGAAGCCGATTTGTTCCTGGAAATAGACGAGGCGCTAGCGGCATGCGGCGTCGAGTTGAGCTGAAGCTATAAACTCAACACGGGACATGGCGAATTCCAGATGATTTCGTAGGTGTGGGTTGCAACTGTCCCATGGTTTGATTGAGGTTTCCGCGACCCGTTACTACCAAATTCGCATCTCCATAGCGGCGGCTTGCCGTATCACTTCACCGGCTGGACCCTCCAATACATGCACCTGCGCGTCAATCCGCGGTTCCTCCAGGCACTCGCGCAAGGAAGAAAGCGTTTCACCTTTCAGGAAGTGCACAGACCTCGCGTCTTTATGACTTGGCAGATGGCTGGGGCAAGGAATAGCGCTGACAAAGCTTAAGCGCTCTGAAACAGGTCGGCGGATTCCTTGGCGCACCGCAGCAGGCCGAGGTCCGGGAAACGATAGTCCCTCCACAAATCAGTCGGCGGTAGACGCGAAAAGGGCCAAGCTCGGCTGGGTGCGGACTGGTCCACGTGGGGCAACGGACATCGTGCAGTACCTTCGCTGCCACGGAACCGATCAGAAAAGGGCGAGGCACTCCCACTGCATGAATCGGCATCATGATGAGATCGGCCTCCATCTCCTCCGAACACTCCACAATGGCTTCCGCTACCGCGCCGCTCTTAGTTCGGAGGTCGCATTCCACTCCGGCAAAGTGTTGCTGCTGATCGTTGCCAGTTCCTTAAGACACGAGGCTCCCGATGTTTCTCGGCCCGCTTCCAGCTCCGCGAGCGCCTTATCGCTAAAGGCGAAGTGCGGTTCTGACGCGCCTGCCAACTTAGCGGCCACAATGTGACATTCAGTAGACAGACTTTGGCATGAAGGGCGCGCGCTAAGCCAACGGCATGCGGCGCCGCGGCCTCGCTGGATCCACCGAAGTCGGTTGGAAAAAGAATTGTGCGGATTTGAAATGGCAGATGCGCATCTTCCTACTGAATGATGTTCCGCATGTTAGCGGCCACTTCATTTCCGCCTAAGAACAATAATCGGCCCCGATGACAGTGCGAGCCTTTGGGAGAAAACACGCATCCATTGTGGAGGCCGGCGCAATTTGGATGGCAGAAATGTATAAATTAGAGTCATGGAAACTGTTGAGGCGACTGGTCGCTTGACCCCAGAGTTGCTCGCCGAATTCGAGGCTAATGCGAAACGGCCGTTGAAGACCCGCATGCGTTATGCCTTCATTCGGACCTATAAGCCCGTACTGGACGATGCGCGTTATCGATCGTTCGACACCATGGAAGAGTACCGCCGGTGGTGTAATGAGAAACTGCCCGAGTGGCTTGGATATCGGACAGAAGAGTCTTGACATGGCGGCGTTCGAATATCGCCAGGCCCAAGAAATTCAGCGTGCCTTCGCCGAACATGGGGTTAGATATTTGTTTCTGGGCAAAGCGGGAGCAATTCTGCTGGGTTTCCGGACACTACGCAAGAGTCGTTAAGCCGTCTTGAGGCATTCCGCGAGTACTGGCGAAAAAAAGGATTTGACGGGAGTCTGTAGGCCTGAGCACTCAACGATGCCTTCGGCACCGTATGCCTCACTGCCTTTGCTCAGGCCGATCTTTTGGTAACCACCGTAGGCTCAACTGTCGGTAGCGGGGTTACGTCGGAAAGGCACCCGGCGCAGA
>Ga0182012_10008090_pt1 | contig 10429 bp, 10 predicted proteins | sample 612S2SmetaG_FD_120486 | JGI IMG/M metagenome (GOLD analysis project Ga0182012, IMG submission 120486) | Permafrost microbial communities from Stordalen Mire, Sweden - 612S2S metaG | ecosystem: Environmental > Terrestrial > Soil > Wetlands > Permafrost | place: Sweden: Stordalen | collected...
GGGCACGTCACGGACCGTACCGTCTTCTCGGATTTCGAGCAGGCGATCGGTGGTCCGGCTGAGGAACGTGCGATCGTGCGATACCACGACCACGGTGCCCGACCATTGTCGCAGGAACTCCTCGATGAGCCGTATCGTTTCGAGATCGAGATCGTTCGTTGGCTCGTCGAGCAGCAGGACGTTTGGGTGGGTGGCGAGAGCGAGAAGCAGTTGTAAACGACGACGCTCCCCTCCCGAAAGTTCCGCGGCTCTCGTCAGTGTCAAGGGACCGCTGAACCAGAATCGCTTCATGAGAGCGAGGTCACTCAGTGAACCGGGGTCGCCGTGAGGACCGGCCACCAGTTCTTGGACCGTCTTGGTCTCATCGAAGTCACCACTGCCCTGCTCAAAGTACGAGGTCACCACCGTTGGTCCGTGCTTGACCGTCCCGGTCGTAGGGACCAGACGCAGATCGAGAAGATCGAGCAAGGTGGATTTTCCGGCCCCATTAGGTGCGACGACGCCCACGCGATCGCCGGGTCCCAACTCGAGGTTCACGTCGACCAATACTTCTCGCTCGCCGCCGTAAGTGAAACTGACGTTGTGCGCCTTGATGACGGTGTTGCCGAGTCGCGGAGTTGCCACGTGTAGCTCGAGGTTCCCTTCTCGTGCGGCCCCTTCGGGGCGGCGCGCGAGTAACCGCTCGGCGGCGTCGATGCGTGCTTGAGGCTTCGTCGATCGCGCCTTGACGCCCCGACGAAGCCAGGCCAACTCGGTTCTCGCGAGATTGCGCCTGATTTGTTCGCTCGTGGCGGCCAGCGCTTCGCGTTCGGCTTGCGCTTCGAGCAGCGCGGCGTACCCACCGGCGTGAACGTAGGCGTTGCCACGATCGATCTCGACCATGCGCGTGGTCACCTGGTCGAGGAGAAATCGATCGTGACTGACGAGGACCACGGCGCCAGAGAAACTGAGCATCTGTTGTTCCAGCCACTGAATGGCACCCAAGTCCAAGTGGTTCGTGGGTTCGTCGAGGACCAACAGGTCCTGCGAGCCCGAAAAGACCAATGCGAGGGCGACTCGCTTGGTCTGACCGCCCGACAATTCTTCCGTGGGAGCGTCAGCCTGGTCGAGCATCCCGAGGCGATCGAGCGCGGCGTCGATCCGCCATCCCTCGCCCAGGGCTTCACGAACGGTTCCCTTGGCCAGGACCGGATCCTGCTCCAAGTACCCGACACGAAGGGTCTTGGCTCGCCTGATGACTCCCGAGTCCGGCTCGCTCATCCCGGCGATGACTCGCAGCAGGGTGGATTTGCCGGTTCCGTTGATGCCAACGACTCCTATGCGGTCCCCGGTTTGAATCGTGAGCGAAAACTCACTGAGCAGCGGACGTTGGAAACCTTCGAGGGTGACATTCTGGAGATCAAGAAGAATAGTCACGGCCCCTACAGGTTAGCGACCCAACTCGTGACTCCAGAAGGATATGGAAGCTTCAGACGTCACGTTCGCTTGCGAGGGTTTCACGCGTAGAACGCGAGTGGCACGTAGGAAGTGCAATTGAGGCGCTTTCGTCGACACCGCTCCTGCTTTGGCCGGAGTCGCAGTAGGTTGAAGTCAACGTCAGAATATGGTGGCGTCGAGAGGTCGTGACATGGATAAGACGCGCCGATACCTATTCGGTTTTGAACCTTTCCTCGAGGGTGGTTGGCTCCACAAGGGAAAACGTGCAAATAGTTGGGTCGTCGAGGAGAAACTCGTCGCGATCTCGGTGTTCGGTGACGTCACGATCGACCTCACGCAAACCAAGAGTCTGCCCGACGTCGTCGAGATCAACGCGTACGCCATTGGCCGCGATGTGGACGTGATCGTGCCGAAGGGCACTCTCGTTGAGTTAAATGGCGGAGCGCACAGCGGCCACTTGACCAACGGAGCCACGCTCGTCGCCCCGGCGCCCGGCGTTCATTCGGTCAGGATTACGGGGCACACCTTCTTGGGTGACGTAACAACCCGAACCCAGACGGGCTAGGTCGCACCACATCAATCAACGTGCATCGGTCTACCACCGAGAAGAAGCCGTCACGACATAGGTCGGGATTCTTGGCAGATTCGCTTCACCGAAACGAGGACCGTCGTCAAGAGGTATCGACCCGAGCGACGCTCTTCACCTTTTTCGAGTGAACGAGTTCGTGGCGTCATACTGGAGTTGTGGTGAACGCAAGTAGTTCCATGCGCCCTCGCGCCTGGACTCGATTCGGAAAAAAGTGAGCGCCGTGTCGCCGGTCCTCTCTCGCAACTCGCACCGTTGGTCCGTGCTCGCGGTCGTTTGCGTGTCCGCGCTCATCATCAACGTCGATAACACAATCCTTAATGTGGCCCTACCTACGCTCGTGCGCGACCTTCACGCCTCTTCGAGTCAGTTGCAGTGGATTGTCGACTCGTACTCAATGGTCTTTGCGGGACTGCTGCTCGTCGCGGGGAGCCTCGCTGACCGCTACGGTCGAAAGCGCCTTTTTCTCATCGGACTGATCACGTTCGCCGGCGCGTCCATTGGCGCAGCCCAATCGGGGTCAGTGGACTGGCTTATCGCGTGGCGCGCCGTGATGGGGCTGGGGGCGGCACTGACGATCCCCGCTTCACTGTCGATACTGAACGACGTCTTTCGCGATCCGACGCAACGCGCGAAGGCCATCGGCGCTTGGGGCGGGACGATTGGTCTGGGCATCGCGATTGGTCCCATTGCGGGAGGATTACTGCTTTCGCGATTCTGGTGGGGCTCGATCTTTCTCGTCAATGTTCCCGTCGCCGTCGCGGGCGTCGTCGGTGTCATCTTCTTGGTCCCCGAATCGAAGAATCCACAGACCGCACGTCCTGACCGCGCGGGCGCGCTGCTTTCAATCGTGGGACTGGGACTGTTGCTGTGGGCGATCATCGAAGCCCCGATCGAGGGTTGGACCTCCGGTCTCGTACTGGGAGCCTTGGCCGCGAGCCTCGCGGTTCTCGGTTCCTTCGTCTTCTGGGAATCTCGTAGTTCTCATCCCATGCTAAAGCTCAGCCTTTTCTCCAATCGCCGCTTCTCGATTGCGGCACTGGGCGAGACCCTAGGAACCTTTGGCCTCCTGGGCGCGTTGTTCGTGCAGACGCAGTTCCTGCAGTTCGACCTCGGTTACTCTCCTCTTCAGGCCGGGCTACGTATCTTGCCCATCGCAGCGACCCTGGTCATCGTGGCGGCGCTCTCGCCGTTCATCGTCCGGGTCCTTGACGTTAAATTCACCGTGGGCGCTGGCCTCGTGTCGATCACTGGCGGCCTCTGGCAAGTCTCAGCGGTGTCATCGAGTGCCGCTACCTACGCCCAGGTCGTGCCCGGGCTCTTGCTACTCGGCCTCGGCGCCGGCCTCCTCATGCCAACAGCAACCAATTCGGTGGTCGGATCTCTCCCCCAGGGAGATTCGGGCGTTGGTTCAGCGAGCAACGCCGTCGCACTCCAGTTAGGAGGCGCACTCGGCGTTGCCGTGATTGGAAGCGTCCTGTCCACGCGCTACCAGGACAACCTCGGCGCGGCACTCGTCGGACACCTCATTCCCCCTGGCGCTAAGCAGACAATTCTCGGTTCCCTCGGCGGGGCGCTCGGTGTGGCCCAGAGAGCCGGCGGTGACACCGGTGTGCTGCTGGCTCGTGCGGCTCGAAGCGCGTTCATGAGCGGAACAGCGCTCTCCTTGCTCGTCGGTGCCGTCGTTGCCCTCGTTGGTTCCCTACTGATGGTCGTTTGGTTGCCATCTCGAGAGGCCAGGCCTTCGACCACCCTGCAAAACAATCCTGAGCGCGGCGAGAGTAAAAAAAACTAAGGCAACTGATCGTGACGTCCTTCACGGTTCGCAGTTCTTGAGTCCGCGCTCAACCGAGAAATCAGGAAACAGGGCCCGGTTCGTTCCAGCGCCGCCGAAGTTGGTGAAAGAGATCGTCGGCGATCTTGCCCGCCCTTTCATCAAGGTCCGTGGACTCAAGGTCGGGACGGAGCCGCTGGCCCACCGCTCGCACCACACCTCGAAAGACCGCGCCGTCGAGTGGCACGTCCACGGCACGCTCGCCGATTTCTCGACTGCTCAGGCCTGACATCAACTGGACTACTTGGGATCGAATGTCAACCACTTCAAGGCCGAGTTCGTTAAGGACGCGCACCGCCGAATCGTCACCCTGACGCAGGAGACCGAGCAGCAAGTGCTCGGTGCCGATGTAGGAATGACCGAGCTGCAACGCTTCGCGCAGCGATAATTCCAGGACCTTCTTTGCGCGTGGCGTGAAGGACGGCGAATTAGAAGAAGTGCCATGGGCGGACTTTGGCAGCTCCTTGACCTTTTCGCGAATGGCGTCGCACGTGACCCCTAATGCGTCCAGTGACTTTGCGGCGAGCCCGTCACCTTCACGCGCCAGACCCAAAAGGATGTGTTCGGTGCCGATGAGGTCGTGATTGAGCTCGCGTGCTTCATCTTGGGCGTAGGCGAGAACTCGACGGGCCCGATCGGTGAATCGTTCAAACATAGTTTCCTCCGTTGCAAACTACCGCTATTTCGAACTTTGCGAACCTCGAGGCCCTCGCCGCTGCTCTTAAGGTATTCCAATGGTCGATGATTGGTCGGATTGACGATGTTGTGGGCATCCATCCAGCAGACCTGGGAGCCGTTCGTCCTCGTGATCGGACTGCTGCTCATTGGACACATCGCCGCGAGCGACGGCATCTTCGAAGCGGCGGGATCGCGGCTCTCTCATCTACGCGGCGGCCCGGTCGTCCTCTTCGTCTCGATGATGATCCTCACCGCACTGGTCACGGCGACATTGAATCTGGACACCTCGGTCGTCTTCCTGACGCCGGTCCTTCTTTCGACGGCAAGTCAACGTTCAGTCGACGAAAAGGCCTTTCTGTATGGTTCGATCTTCATGGCCAATGCTTCGTCACTGCTGTTGCTCGGTTCTAACCTCACGAACGTTCTCGTCTTTTCTCGGTCCGGCGTCCAAGGCACCACGTTCACCCGCACGATGTTGCTGCCGTGGCTCGTCTCGGTCGTGCTCACCACCGCCGTCGTGCTGGCGTGGCGTTGGCGGGCTCTTTCGGTGGCGCCGAAATCCTTTCACGGCGACGCCAAGCGCCTCACCCTGGGTCCGGGGCTGCTCGGCATCGCCGGCGCAACGATTCTGATGCTCGCGCTTAGTCGCCCCGCCGTTCCCGTGCTCGCGGTCGGACTGGGCGTCGTGGGCCTTGACCTCTGGCGAAGGCGAGGTGTCAGATTGATGCCCATTGTTCGAAGTGCGAATCTGGTAGTGATTGGCGGTCTCTTCGTCTTTGCGACGTGCGTCTCAGTTTCCTCGCGCTACTGGCATCTTTCCCAGCACCTGGTCGGCTCGACGACTATTTGGCAGACAGCAGGGATTTCCGCGCTCCTGTCAAACGTCATCAACAACCTTCCTGCCGCCGCTCTGTTGTCGGCCAAGCTTCCTGCTCATCCCTACAGTCTCTTGCTGGGCCTCAACCTTGGACCGAACCTCACGGTGCTCGGAGCACTCTCGTCGGTCTTGTGGCTGAAGGTGTCCAAGAGGGAGGGAGCGACTCCTTCGGTGTGGACCTTCTCCAAAATCGGCGCCGTGGTGACCTTGGTGACGTTGATTGGCTGTCTCTGGGTTCTCCAGGTATGACCCGGGCACTCAGTGGCGTCAAAGAGACCCGCGAAGTAATCCACGGCCAGTCAATTTAAGACGAGAGGAAGCAGCTCCAGTTCGAAGGTTATGACGACGGTGCCATACCGTTCAGTTCGCTCAGGTCATCGGCACCGAGTGACAACGCGGCCGCAGCGACGTTCTCACGCAAGTGAGTCAAGGTTGACGTGCCCGGAATGAGCAGGATATTCGGCGAACGCTGGAGCAACCACGCTAACGCGACCGCCATCGCCGTGACCTCCAGTCGTGAGGCGATCGCGTCCAACTCGTTGGATTGCAACGGGTTAAAGCCACCCAATGGGAAATATGGAACGTAGGCAATTCCTTGGGCCGCGAGTGAGTCAATCAGGTCGTCATCAGACCGGTTGGCGACGTTGTAGAAGTTCTGCACGCAAACGATCGGCGCAATGTCCTGGGCCTCGACGATCTGCTCAGCCGATACCGTGCTGAGCCCGAGGTGCTTGATCAAGCCCTCTTGTTGCAGTTCTACGAGTGCGCCGAACGGCTCGGAGATCGAGCCGGGTTCCGGAGCGCTCATTCCTCCGACGCGAAGGTTCACGACGTCGAGCGCTTCGAGTCCGAGACGCGCGAGATTGTCGTACACGGCTTGACGGAGTTGCTCGGGAGATCGCGCGTGGGGCCAGCCGCCCTGGGCATCTCGGAGTGCGCCCACTTTCGTGACGATACACAATGAATCGGGGTAAGGGAAAAGAGCTTCTTTCACGATCTCATTGGTGATGAACGGTCCGTAGTAGTCGCTGGTGTCGATGTGGTTGATGCCGAGCGCGATGACCTCACGCAGCACGCGAATCGCCTCGTCACGGTCCTTAGGTGGTCCGAAGACCCCGGGGCCCGCCAACTGCATGGTGCCGTAGCCCATGCGGGTAACCGTAAGGTCCTCGGCCAAGTTGAACGTGCCACCAGGAACCGTATTTGCAGTCACGGATATTCCTCTCTTCGTCATCGCACTTCAATGACCGACCAACCCAGACTAGGAGTTGAAGCCCTGGACGCAACAGTGTCCGTCAACTTGGGCTACGAATTCGCGCTCAGTTCCATCAGGGCCCGTTCGGCCGCACCGCGCAGCAGGCACTCTGCCTCGATGCTCTGGCGAGGAGTCGATCCCCATACTGAAGCCATCACCTCATGATGCCACTGACAACCCAGCAACGTGGCAACTTCTACAACAATGGACTGGCGATCGATGTACTAAGTCAGTCCAATAACGCAACGCCCCCTAGACGGTTCCAGGCGCATTGACAGCTTCATAGACCGAGATAGTTGGTTCTCCATTCATCCCTATCGAAGCCATGACGTCGCCAATCTTCGGGTTCGCGGCGAAGAAGTTGTGAAACTGCTCCGCTGACTGCCACTCGTCGATGACCATGAGTTCATCATCCCCTGATACGAAACGGTGGCTGATAAGTCCTCCGCCATTCGCGCTTGCCGTTGTTTCTTCAAAGAAGGACGCATTGACGTGGAGACCTTTGATCGCTTCTGCAACATCGGCGACCGGAAACTTCACTGTGACAACGACACTCATAGCGGTGTCCTCTCTAACTAAATGACGCATCGCCAGAAGCGACCTTGGGCAGAATAACCCATGACAAAGAATTTCCAGTGAATTTCTTGTGTCAGTTAGAGATCACCTGCACCGAACGGGACGTCGACGGCGAGTTCACGGAGAGCTTCGAGAGCCACGATCTCGAGGGCGCGCTCGTGCGTCGAGGCGAGGACCACGAAGGCCGCCGCCCCGTCGCGATAGGCACGGAGCCAGTTGACGGCGGTCACGCACCATCGGTCGCCGGGCACCAAACCCGGAAACCCGTGGTGAGGCATCGGCGTGGAGAGGTCGTTGCCGATTACTCTCTGGTGCTCGAGAAACTCGGCGGTGACCACGGCACAGATGGTGTGGCTCCCTTCGTCCTCTGGTCCCGACGTGCAACAACCGTCTCGGTAGAAGCCGGTGACGGGGTCGCTGCCACACGGCTCCAAGGGCCCACCCAGTACGTTTCGATCATCCACGTGCCAAGTATCGCTTATGAGCCTGACCCGGCGCTCCATTTGTGAGCAGCTGGTCGGGCACGTTGAAGCCACGAGGGCCGTCTTGCACCAGCAATTCGGGGTATTGCCCAACGAGGCTTCACTACCCGGAACTACATTGTCCCTTAGCTAAAAATTGGGGGTCATGAGATGACGAAGTTCCTAATCTCGTTCGATGACGGAGCGATGAGCTTCTCCAAGGAGGAGACGCCGGCTGTGGGAGAGGCCGCGCACCAAGTGATGCGGGCAGCACAAGAGGCGGGAGTATGGGTCTTCGGTGGCGGGCTCGAGAGCCAGCGAGCGAGCGTCGTCTCCACTGACGGGATGGTGACGGACGGCTCTTACCCGGAGACCAAAGCTGTTATCGGCGGGTTCGCGATAGTTGAGGTGTCATCACGCGATGAGGCTCTGAAGTGGGCCACGGAGTTCGCCGTTGCCTGCCGCTGTGCTCAAGAGGTCCGCGAGATAATTTTCGACCCGCTCATCTGATCAGGGGTGCTCGCTCCAGCCTCTGCCCTTCTCGGGTTCGACTACTCATAACTGAATATCCTTGCCATGAACGGCGTTTGAAACAATCTGACAGCCCTCAATTCAAGTCCCCGAGCACCCTCTTCGACAAGGCGGGACTACCCGCGATGAAGTAAGTGGGTCTTTGAAACGTCCTCGGTTGTGCTGCCCACGTCGATCGCTTCAGCATTGGTCGCACCGCTTCGATCAAAGTACCCGGCTGGGACCGGATTCGACGCGCTATCATCAGCGACAATTCGACTGCGACCGCGAGTAGGAGGATGCATGCGCACACCAGAGACCACGTTGGATTCGCGCTACAGCGATCCCAATGCTGTAGCAACGAACTGGGAAGTAACCCGTCGGGAAATCGAATCCGCACAGCTTTTCTGGCTTACGACGGTGCGCGTTGACGGGCGACCGCACGTGACTCCTCTCGTTGCGGTCTGGTTCGACGACGCTCTGTATTTCACCATGGGTGAAGGCGAACAGAAGGAGAGGAACCTGCGCGACAACCCCCACGTCATCCTTACGACTGGTCGCAATGACTGGCGAGAGGGCCTCGACGTCGTCCTCGAGGGCGACGCTCGGCGGGTCACTGATGAGGCGGTGCTTGAAAGTCTCGGGGAAGCCTGGGGCGCCAAGTGGGATGGCCGCTGGAACTACTTCACTCGAGATGGTCGCTATTACCATCCCGATGGCTTCGAAGTTCTCCCCTACACGGTTGCGCCCACCAAGGTGCTCGCCTTCGCCAAGGGTATGTTCGGACACACGGTGCACCACTTCAGCGAAGATTGAGCTTGGCGATTCGCTTGGAATAGTGCGGCCACCGCTTACGTTGGGACACCTCAATCTGGGTGTTTTATTTCATCAGGTAGACTGACAAGTAACACTTGAGTTACTGAGTAGATGAAAGGCGAGTAGATGACAGATGTTCAGTCACCGAGGCTGATCTACCTGGTGAAGCAGCTAGAACTGGCGGTCCGAGCCCGCCTAGACCTGATCTCTCGTGAATATGGCGTGACGACAACCCAATACACCGCGCTCAGTGTGCTTAGGGTGCGACCGGGGATGTCTTCTGCCCAACTTGCCATTCGATCATTTATTAAACCCCAATCCTCACACCAAACGGTTGCCCAGCTCGAAGCCTTGGGTTACATCGAGCGTCGAGCTGATGAACTCAATCAGCGGATTCTAAGAATCACACTTACTGACGAAGGTCGCGCGCTTCTGGAATCGTGCGATGGCGCCGTTAACCAACTCGAAGAAGAGATGTTCGAAGGGTTTGAGAAACCGGAACGACTGAAACTGCAGACCTTACTCAACCGCTGCGTGAGTAACCTGACGCCCTGAGTTCTGAACGCTAGCTTCTTGAGGCTCCGGCAGTGAAGCGTATTCGTTAGAACTTCTCCATGCTTTTTGAGTGACCTACGTAACGATGAGTGCGTCTAACGCGACTACACCTTGACCAATCGGGAGTACCACGAGTGGATTCACCTCGATCTCTACGCATCCAGGTGTCGCTCGAAGAATTCCACCGATGAGTTCAATCGCGTTCGCGAGAGCGTCAAGGTCGGACATTGCTCCACCCCTAGCTCCACGCAACGTGGCTGCGCCGCGCAACGAATCGATGGCGTCGAGGATCTCGTTTCGATCTGCGTCTACGGCAACTACGACCGCGTCCCTGACGACCTCCGCCCAGACTCCTCCAAGACCAATCAGGACGGTATCTCCCCAAAGGGCATCTCTTCGCGCTCCGATGATCATTTCGATCCCGCCGTTCACGACTTCTTCGACGAGAACGCCGTCGACCACGGCTTGTGGAAGAGTGTCTCGAATCCGAGTCAACATCTCTTCGTGAACTCGAACGAGCGCTGTTTCCTCGCTGACGACGACCACGGCGCCAACCTCGCTCTTGTGCGGGATCTGTCTCGAGACCACTTTTAACACCACCGGGTAGCCCAGACGCGTTGCAGCCGCCTGAGCGGAGTACACGTCGAAGGTCAGTTCACCCTTTGGAACTCGCAATCCCGCGTCAGAAAGCAGTTTCTTCGCCTCGTATTCGTTCATCTGGCTGCTTGAATCGAGACTGAGGGCTACGGATTCACGAGATGAAGTGCGAGAGGACGCGCGTCGCACTGTTCGCGAATAATCAGTCACGTTTCGCGCAGCGATGAGTGCCCGTTCAGGAGAACGA
>Ga0182012_10008091_pt1 | contig 10429 bp, 8 predicted proteins | sample 612S2SmetaG_FD_120486 | JGI IMG/M metagenome (GOLD analysis project Ga0182012, IMG submission 120486) | Permafrost microbial communities from Stordalen Mire, Sweden - 612S2S metaG | ecosystem: Environmental > Terrestrial > Soil > Wetlands > Permafrost | place: Sweden: Stordalen | collected...
GCCGCGCGGTTCTGGCTTGCTGTCTGTTTGATCGGCGCGAGTACTGGTTTGGCAGCTGCGGCGCTGACTCGTTTGCTTGAAGTCGTTCAGCGCGCGGCGTGGAATGGATCCGGCACAAACATAGTCGAGACTGCACGCCAAGCAAGCACGTTGAGACACATCGCCGTTCTGCTAGCTGCCGGTATTCTGACCGGCGTCGGGCAGGCTCTCCTCAAACACGTTTCGAGTGGCAACGGAATTGATACGACCGAGGCGATCTGGTTTTACGCGGGACGCATGCCGGCGCTTAGGACTCTTGGCAGCGCCTTGTTGTCAATCTTTGCCGTGGGTATGGGGGCATCGATGGGCCGTGAAGGTGCGCCGAAACAGGCTGGAGCAGTCTTCGCCAATCTCTTCGCGGACGCCGAGACTCTTTCCGATGAGCAACGGCGGCTGCTTGTCGCTTGTGGCGCTGGTGCCGGCATGGCAGCGGCCTATGGCGTTCCACTCGGTGGTGCACTATTTGCGCTGGAAGTGATGCGCGGGAAACTGGCCTTGCGCTTTGTTTTGCCAGCGCTCTTTGCCTCGCTGATTGCGACTGGAGTTTCCTGGGTCGCGCTGCCCGACGCACCAACCTATATCATTCCATCGTTCTCGCTTTCGGTTTCAGTGATCCTGTGGGTGATCGTCGCCGCTCCCATCTTTGCTTTCGCGGCCATCCTCTATGTGCGGCTCGTTCGCTGGGCCGACAAGCACAAACCCCGCGGGTGGCAACGATTCATAGCCCCCGCGGTCGCCCTCGGGCTCGTAGGATTGGTCTCGGTGCGGTTTCCGGAGATACTCGGCAATGGCAAGGACCTATCCCAGTTGCTTTTCACGGATCAAGTCGGTGTGCGACTGGTGGTGGCCCTTCTGTTCTTGAAGCCGCTTGCCACCATGATTTGCATGCGTAGCGGTGTGCCTGGGGGCCTGTTTACGCCTTCACTCACATTCGGCGCTCTGCTCGGCGCTGCATTGGGCTACGCCTGGAGCGCACTCTGGCCAGGCACGCCCCTTGGATTCTTTGCGCTGCTCGGCGCGGGCGCGATTCTGGCCGCCACTACCCAAGGTCCTATATCAGCCGTTGTACTGATCATGGAGCTTACTGGCAGGGACCGATCATTCATTTTGCCGCTGATTTTGATCGCCGGAATCTCGACGTTGATCTCCCGCTCAATTGAGCAGCGTTCCATATATGACGCACGCCTAAGCGACAAGCAGGTGGCACTGAGACAAAAAATGCGTGAAGAAGAACCAAACCCGATTGGCGTATCGCAATAGGCGTTCTTCAAAATTACTGCGAATGTAAAGCGGGTGCGCTTTGGTGCGAATCCTATATCTGAAAACTGATTCATCCTTAAGATGGGGTGTGGCGACGTCTGATTTGGGAGCGAAGGCGCGGCTGATGACGAACGATCTGGGAACGATCGACCATCAGCGGAAAAGATATGACTTGGTTGTGTGCGCATGCGTAGAATAAGTGACCAAGAAACAGGATCTCTTTTAGCGGAGACTGCAATGCTATTACGTCATGTGTCCCGGGCGCTTCTCGTTGGGATTCTACTGTCGTCTTTTGTCTCCGGATCGGTGGCTCAGCAGAGATACTCAGATCGAGAGGCTCTTCTCAACCTGAAGCTCTCGAATCAGCCAGGAGAAATCCCCGCCTACTATAGTGCCTGCTGCAAAAGCCGGGCATTGGAGGTGCAAGCCGCTCTCGAAGACGGTCTCCACTTTTACAATGAGAAACTTGGTATCCATCTGGATTTCGTTGTGGCCGTACTCGACAAGAAGGACTGGAATCGCATTCTGGATCAGCGGCCAGACCATATTGTCCCTCCTTACGGAATGACCTACGTCCCCTTTGACGTTGCGTTCATACCTGCCGATGACGATGGGGTAATCACGCAAGGCCTGTTGGCTGAAAAGACCCATGAAACGGCAGAAACACGCCGATTGCTCGAATCGGTGCATCTTGGTTTTGACGAGGCTGCTCGCAGATTCATCATGCATCCGATTCTGCATGAGTTGGGCCACAGGCTTGTTATCCAGTACGGTATCGCTCCTCCCATGCAGAATGGCTCTTGGTGGGTTGATGAAATGCTCGCCAGCTACTTTGCCTACGCCTACGAAAAATCCAGGCGACCGGAAACTGCAACCATTGTGGAGGCAATGACCAATCTCTCGTCGGAAAATTTGAAGTACACGTCACTCGACGATTTTCCGAAGACAGTTCCGCTCCTAATGGCTGGGGACTCCTCCAATATGACCTGGTATCAGCGTCAATTTGAGGCGCGCCTCGCTTCTGTGTACGAGAAGGAAGGTCTCGATTTTCTGCCCAGGGTGAAAGCGATGTTTCCTGCTGGATCGAAAGACGACCTGAGCCCTGCCGAGGTGCTTGCAAAACTGGAACTCGTCTGCCCGGGATTTCAAGCCTGGGCAGTCCAGATGACAAACGTAAAGGCGGCCGGCAAGACGGGTGGTCAGTGAGCGCGAGGTGAGGTTGGCCAGCCGATCTTGAATCTAAAACTGGGAAACATATACAGGGACGCTTCACTTTCTCGATATATAACGGAGGTTCACAATGTCTTCGGTAGCTGATAACGGAATTGTTCATCTTGCTGCTTCTCGTTCCGTCGACGAAGTGCTGGAGCACCTTCTTTCCATTCTCCATACGAAGGGCATAACCGTCTTCGCGGTTGTCGATCATAGCGGTGAAGCTGCGAAGGTTGGCCTTGAGATGCCTGCGACGAAGCTAGTAATCTTCGGGGATCCAAAGGCAGGTACTCCGCTAATGATTGCCGCGCCGGACAGTGCCCTCGATCTGCCCCTGAAGATTCTGATTGCAGAAGAACCGAGTGGCAGTACACGGGTCAGCTATAACAGTCTTGCTTATCTACTGGCACGCTACCGACTAACCCCTGAGATTGCGACTAATATCGCGGCAATTGAGCAGATTGCGGCAGCGCTCGCGGGCGCAATCCAGTCATAGGCCGTGAGGTCTGCGCCTTATACCGGAGCACAACTTCTGAAGAGGACTCCTTCATTTGTGAAGTTCACTAAAGGTGAATCCATCCGGCCTTGATCATAGAAAGCGATCCCACGGCGACGATGAGCCAGAGGAGAGCACCCTGAAGAAACGGGCGAATGCCCACTTCATGGAGCGTCTTCATAGACAACCCAGTTCCAATCAGATACAGCGTGACAGTTAGGCCGATGACGCCCAGATGCTTGAGCACAGGATACGCGGGCTGGAAAGCGGGAACGTAAGTATTCGCGACCGCTGCAAGACAGAAGAAGAAAATGAACCACGGCCATTGAATGCGCGCCTTGCTCTTATTTGCCAATGCGGTTCCAACTGAAAGCGGCACGATCCATAGAGCGCGGGCCAGCTTGACGGTGGTGCCAACGGCCAGTGCCACCGCTCCATACTTTGCCGTCGCACCAACAACCGAACTTATATCGTGAATCGCCAGCGCCGACCACAGGCCGAACTGCGTCTGCGTCATGTGCAATCCGGCCCCTATTACGGGGAAGGTGAGCAAGGCGACCGAGTTTAGAACAAAAACTGTTCCCAGCGAAACAGCGATTTCCTCCTGGCTCGCATTGGTGATTGGGGCTATTGCAGCAATAGCGCTGCCGCCACAGATCGCAGTTCCCGCCGAGATTAGATACGAGATTCGTTTCCCCACGCGCAGCAGCCTTCCCAGTCCCCAGCCCAATAGCAAGGCTATGCTGATGCTTCCTGCGGTATAGAGGAGGCCAGAGCGGCCAGCTTGCATAACCTGCTGCAAATCCATACCGAACCCAAGGCCCACGACAGAGGCCTGCAGCAGCAGGTTCGACAACTGCTTGGCTTCAAGATGAAACGGATGAACGAAACTGAATCCGTAGACAAGACCGCCGGTCAACGCAATGGGGGGCGAAACAAGGCCGCTGGCGGCAATAATCAGACCGATAAAGAACAGATTCTTGGACATACATCCAGTGTTCCGGAAGAACGCGTCGCCGTCCAAGCAGAAGTAATCATGCCCTATTTGCGAATCTTATTGGTTCGCGCAAACCATCAACAGTGGGGCAGCGAGCTCTCAACGTCCCTAAGCAGGAACTGGTAAACCAGCCGGCTAGGGCAGTTCTGCCGGAGCAAGGCTCTGAATGAAACTTGTACGCTGCGCCACAATGCCGGCCGCCGGGAGGTCCTCAATGAATTCAGGTCCGGCAAAGCGCCGATAGAGACTCGCCCGTCCTGCCGCCGCCACTTGCACAAACTCAACGGCCAGCAGCTTGTCGGGAATGCGTGCTCCAAACCAGTGCGGGTCGTCGCGCTGCGTCCATGTAACCAGCGCAAGCACCGCTTCAGCAGAATACGCCGGAGACTGCGATTGGCTGATTGAAGTGCCGCGAGCATGCACGGCCTGCATGGCTGCTTCGTTGCCGTAGAGCGTCGCCGTTGTGTGGCTCTTTGGGTCAACATACATGGTGATCGCGCCCCAACTGAGCGGCTGAAACGGAAGACTCGTAGGCAATGCGGCAGCCCGATTATTGACAACCTCATCGTGGCTGGAAACTGCTGATGTAACCGGCAACGTGTAGACGTAGTCGTTGCCGCGCACGGGCTGGTGGCAGCCTGTGCATTCATTCACGAAATGCTCATCGTTGCCGTAGGGTTTCAGCTCCAGACCCCGCCACCTGCCCCAGCCCCATCCTTCCGTGTCCTTATAACGCTTGGCATCTTTCTCCATGAATTCAACCTGCCAGAACTTTCCTGGGTGCAACAGTCCATCGGGCCCGGGCTCCTGGAGCCACGCAACTTTGGCAAAGCGAGTTCCGTCCGGCCAAGGCGAGATGTTTCCCGAAATCCCTGCCTTCACTGCCACGTCATTTCCGAGGACGAATCGGAAAGTATTGTTGTCGCCGCGGTCGGTCGTACTGATCGGCTTCCAGCTCTCAAAGTTTCGATCGAATGGAAATCCGTTAAACTCCGGCTGCACCGCCGCCAAAGCGATGGGTTCATGAGTCTCAGCGGGAACTGCCCCTGGCGCATTGCCAGACTGGTTTGGGGCGGGACCCCACGGAGCCAGATACGCCTTCAAGGCTGCCAACTCCTCTGGCGTCACCTTTGCTTCGGGATGCAGCGTAACAAACTGCGGCAGTGGCATTGCGCCGAGCTGGATCATGTTCACTGCCTCGTAGAGCGTCGCCTTCTGTATGGCAGCGGGCTTGGCGCCCAGTGTCGAAAAGTTGAGGTGCTCGCGCGCTGTAAGAATGTCGCACCGCACCAACCAATAGCCGGGGACGATCTGGTCGAACCACGCCAGCCGCCGCTGATCCGAGTGGCAGCTGTAGCAATCCTTTTCGAGAATGTGCCGAACCTCAGGCGGGGCCTGCAACTCGGCGGTCGCTGGCTGTGTTGGAATACTTGGCCGAAATATCTGTAATGCCCCAAATACAACCACTCCTGCAACGACTACTTTGCCAACCATGCTGATTCTCGACATGGTAAGAGTATTCCTGAATCAGGCAATCGCGTCCAAGCAGAATTGTTCATACCTCATTTGCAATTCTTATGGCTACCGGCGGTTAGGTTCGCCTGGACTTGGCTGAGATCCTCTGCAGGCCTGCACGTGCTGTGACGAATCTCTGAAATTCAATAGCCAAACCCTGCGGCTCGGGACCGGATGCATGCGCGACAAGGAACTCCCGCTTGATACTCAACCCTTCCACCTCAACAATCTTGAACGTGTTGCCGAGCCTCAAGTCCTTCGCAATCGCCCAGCGCGAGACGAATCCAACGCCCAAGCCCGCTTCGACAGCGGATTTGATGGCTTCGGTCGAATCAAGCTCCATCACAATATGCATCGAATTCCGCTTGACGCCCTGCCGTTCCAACGCTAATTCGATGACATGTCGCGTCCCTGATCCGCGCTCCCGCATCAGCAGTGGAATTGATGCAATTTCTGAACAAGAAACCGAGGAGCGTTCAGCCCACTCATGAGCGGTGGACGCGATAAGCACGAGCTCATCCTCAAGGAATGGTTCTGTCTTGACATCCCGGCTGCGAGTGGGACCTTCGATGAAGCCCAATGCGATCTTCTGCTTCTCCACAGCCTCCACAATATGTTCTGTGTTGCCGCTGACCAGGGTGGGATGAACCCGGGGATGCTCCCGACAAAACTCCCCCAGGAGCCGTGGCAACACATACTGTGCAATGGTGGTGGAGGCGCCAAGAGCAAGTTCTCCGGAATGTTCACCGCTTAATGCCGCAATGGCATGCTCCGTCTGAGCGAGCAGCGTCTTAACCTGTTCGCAATAGTCAAGGAGAACTTTGCCTGCAGCCGTAAGCGTGATGTGGGATCCAGTACGATCAAAGAGCTGAACGCCAACGTCCTCTTCCAATGCCTTGATCTGGAGACTCACTGCGGGCTGCGTCAGGTAAAGCTCTTCGGCTGCCTTGCGAAAACTGAGTTGTTCCGCGACTGCGCGGAAGGCTACGAGACGGAAGTTTTCGAGAGTCGCCATTCATTGATTAGAACACCGGCACTTGGCGACAGTAGCATAGGAGCTCCGCTCTGATCGTTGCGGAAGTGCCGGCTCGCGAACTTCGACGCGACGGCCACATGGGTTGCTGAAAAAGTGTTGATAGCGGCTCTCAGCCGTTGGACTCAAGGACGAAAACCTATGGCCCTGATCCGCGCTCCGCTCAAGCTGCGGTATTCGCAGATTGGACAGGGACTGGCGCCCCTTGGAGCGAGATAAAGCGCTCAGGCGCGCAGCAAGCTCGGCTGAGCCGAGCCAGATCGTACTTCATCTCTTCGTCAGATTTGAAGGATTCAAGTACGGCATTGAGGATGGAGGCAGTTGAGGCGTCTGCCGAGTGATCGATCCGATAGTGCATCCACTTTCCTTCTCTTCGTGCCGACACCACCCCCGCCTTGCGAAGATAGGCTAAATGCCTGGAAATCTTCGGCTGCCCTTGCCGCAGTATTTCAACCAGGTAGCAGACGCTACTTCACGTCCAGCAATCAAATTCAGCAGACGTAGCCGTGTTCGGTCTGCAAGGGCCGCAAACAGGGGAACGAGATCGGTCGACTTTGCCCGGGAACTCATACATTCATAATATGCGTGTTGACAAATATGTCCAGCGTTCTATATATTCGCTTTAACGCATACGATAGAGGGCCACATGAACACAGCCATCGAAGTTCAGCAGCAGGTCAAAGAGAAGTACGGCAGCGCCGCGCGAGCTGTCTCCGAATCCGGCAGCGTTCAGGCTTGCTGCGACCCGGCGCTTCGCTGTTGCGATCCCATCACCATGAACCTCTACAGCGCCGATGAAAAGGGTCTCATTCCGGAGAAGGCAGTGCTAGCCTCCCTTGGCTGCGGCAACCCCACCGCGTTGATCGAGCTCAAACCAGGCGAAGTCGTGCTTGATCTCGGTTCCGGCGGTGGGATCGATGTGCTTCTTTCCGCGCGGCGCGTTGGCCCCACCGGGAAAGCCTACGGCCTCGACATGACCGACGATATGCTGGCCCTCGCCCGCGAGAACCAGCGCCAGGCCGGCGTGACCAATGTCGAATTCCTCAAGGGCGAAATCGAGAACATCCCCCTCCCCGATAACTCTGTCGATGTCATCATTTCCAACTGCGTCATCAACCTCTCGGCGGACAAGGAACGTGTTCTCCGCGAAGCTTTCCGTGTGCTCAAGCCCGGGGGCCGTTTCGCTGTCTCCGATGTCGTTGTGCGCGGCGCGGTGCCAAACGTCGTTCGCCAAAGCATGATGCTCTGGGTTGCTTGCATCGCCGGCGCCCTTGACGAGCAGGACTACCAATCCAAACTCTTCGTCGCTGGTTTCGCCGACGTCTCCTTCGAACCCACACGCGTCTACGACGTGGAAGACGCGCGCCAATTCCTCAGCGCGTCCGGCATTGACGTTGACGCCATCGCCGGCCAGGTCCAGGGCAAGTTCCTCAGCACCTTCATTCGCGCTACTAAGCCCCGGACCCCCTGCTGCCAACCCGGCTGCTGCGCACCCACCGCAGTTACGCTGAAGGCCTGATTGCAAATGTCCACTCACTACAAAGTTCTTTTCCTCTGCACCGGCAACTCGGCGCGCTCCATCATGGCCGAGGCGATCCTGAATCACAGGAGCAAGGGCAACTTCAAGGCTTATAGCGCCGGAAGCCATCCCTCGGGCACACCCCGCCTTGAAGCGCTCGCTCAACTTCAGTCCGCGGGCATAAACGTGGAGGGCCTGCGCAGTAAGTCCTGGGACGAATTCGCTGCCCCCGGCGCGCCTCATCTCGACTTCGTCTTCACGGTTTGCGACAACGCCGCGAATGAAGTCTGCCCCTACTGGCCCGGCCAACCCATGACGGCCCATTGGGGCATTCCGGATCCGGCCGCGGTAAAAGGTACACCGGAGGAAATCGCCCGCCCATTCCGCGATGCTTTCGTTGTCCTCGATCGTCGCATCGGACTCTTCCTTTCGCTCCCGTTGGCCACGCTCCAGCAGCTCGCTATCCAGGATGAGATCAGAAAAATCGGCAAAGCATGAAGCCCACTCTCATGCAGCGTCTTGCTGCCGAGTTCATTGGAACCCTTTTGCTCCTAGCCGCCGTGGTCGGATCAGGAATCATGGCCGAGCGCCTGGCAGGCGGGAATGTCGCACTGGCGCTGCTTGCTAACACCATCGCTACAGGAGCCGCGCTCGTTGCGCTCATCCTCGCATTCGGTTCCATCTCGGGGGCACACTTCAATCCGGCCGTCACGCTGGCGGACGCGTACGTCGGCGGAATTTCTTGGCGATATGTCCCTGCCTACCTGTTTGCGCAGGTCGCAGGGGCCTGCTCCGGCGTGGCCGCCGCTCACCTAATGTTTGGCCTTACATTATTCTCGAGTTCGACACACGCCAGGAGTGGAGCAGCTCAGGTGTTCAGCGAGTTTATCGCAACTTTCGGATTAATGGCCGTGATTTGGGGTTGCGCACGCTCGCAGCCTAATGCAGTCCCATATGCCGTCGGTACTTACATCACCGCCGCCTACTGGTTCACTGCATCCACATCATTCGCCAATCCGGCCGTCACGCTGGCCCGCTCTCTGAGCAATACGTTCGCCGGCATTCGCCCAGCCGACATCCTCTGTTTCATCGCAGCGCAGCTTGTTGGAGCATTTGCCGCAACTGTTCTGTTCCAATGGCTCATGCCCGCACTCATTAAGGAGCAAGCTGTCGTTCTGTAATTCCTCAGGCAATCGCGTGTCCGCAAACAAGTTGACGTAAACATTCCTTGGCTCATATCGAGCCGCGCCGCCCTCGCCAACTCCTTCTTTCAGCCAGGTTGATGAAATTCCCGCTCGATCTACCAAATGCAGGTCTGTTCACAGACGAAGACGACGTCTATACTGACCAGCGAGGATCAAAGTGAATGATTCAAGGTCTGGTTCCAACCCCCAGGCAAGAACGGCTATGCCCCGCGCCTAAGGGTCCGCTGCGCATCGGGCTGCCTGTGATCGCGCTCCTCGCCCTCACCTGCTGTCATGCCTCGTCCCAGTCTCTGGTGATCCAGTACGTAACCGTGATCGACGCCACCGGACACGCCGCGCAACCTGACAGAACTGTGGTCGTCAATCAGCATCGCATAGTTGCAATTGTCCCATCGAGGAAAGCACATATCCCGAAAGACGCACGAATCATCAACGGCGCCGGCAAGTTCCTCATCCCCGGATTGTGGGATATGCATGTGCATGGCGCATCAGACGATCGCGCTCCCTGGAGCCATCTTCTTTTTCTCGCCAACGGAGTAGTAGGCGTTCGCGATATGGCAGGCCCACAAGATGCCCACGCGTGGCGCGCCGGGCAGGCTTCGGGTCCATCGCCGACCATTTATCTTGGAAGTCCCATCATCGATGGTCCAAATCCGGTTTGGCCTGATTCCATTGTCATTACGGATGAAGCGCAAGGGCGACAAGGAGTGGATCAGCAGCAACAGCGCGGCGCGGACTTCATCAAAGTCTACAGCCGGTTGCCTCGTAACGTTTACTTCGCGATCGCCGACGAGGCTATCAAACGCGGCATTCCGTTTGAAGGACATGTGCCGGAGCTGGTAACTGCAGCAGAGGCATCCAACGCCGGCCAAAGAAGCATCGAGCATCTGACGCGCGTAGCAGACGCCTGCTCCAGGGACGAATCAGCAATCGATTCTGACCTGCAGAGGTTCACAGAGTTGTTCCGCAAGCCAGACGCAACCATGAGCCAAAAGGTGGATGCCGGGAGAAACATCATTCTCCTCAACATGCGCACCGTTGCATCCCTTGACGAAGCGACCGCCCAAACTCTATTTGCGTTGCTCGTGAAAAACGGGACCTGGCAATGTCCCACACTTACCTTGCTGCATGCGCAGATAGACGATCCGTTACC
>Ga0182012_10008092_pt1 | contig 10427 bp, 10 predicted proteins | sample 612S2SmetaG_FD_120486 | JGI IMG/M metagenome (GOLD analysis project Ga0182012, IMG submission 120486) | Permafrost microbial communities from Stordalen Mire, Sweden - 612S2S metaG | ecosystem: Environmental > Terrestrial > Soil > Wetlands > Permafrost | place: Sweden: Stordalen | collected...
CGTTGAACGCTGGATGGCGGACGCCGACGAGGTCGACCACCGGATCCTCGACCGGGCGAGCGGGCCCGTACTCGACGTCGGGTGCGGCCCGGGCCGCCACGTCGAGGCACTGGCGCGGCGCGGCACGGAAGTGCTGGGTCTGGACTTGTCATCTGATTTCGTGGCCGTGGCGCACAGGAATCAAAGGCCCGTTCTTCTCCAGTCCGTCTTCGACCCGGTCCCCGGGGGTTCGCGGTGGAGCTGCGCGCTGATCCTCGACGGGAGCATCGGCATCGGCGGTGATCCGGGCATGCTCCTACGCCGGGTGGGCCACCTCTTGGCGTCGGGTGGGCGCGTGCTCGTCGAGACGGGTACTCCCGCCGAACCGAGCGAAACGCTCTCCTTGTGCATCGAGTCCCAGACCGGCGAGGGCGACGTGTTCGAGTGGGCCACCTTGAGCGCGTCCGACGTCGCCCAGGTGGCTGCCCGCAGCGGCTTCGATCTCACTGATCTGTGGGAGGACGCCGGCCGCTGGTTCGCCCAACTCGAGAAGCGACGGCGGTGGTCAGCGCCGCACAAAGCGGTACGCCGGCCGTAGCTCGAGATCGGTCACCGGATAAAAACAGCGGGCGCAGCTGAAGACCTTGGTCGGTGTCAACGAGAAGTACGGGTCGGAGTAGATACCAAGTGCGAAATTGGGGTAATCGCTATAGACCGTCGCTCGCTGCGACGACCTCAAGAAAGCATCGACACTGCTGTCGAGATCGCGCCGGGCCAAGCTCGGGCCGGCCCGCATGATGTCGTGCATCGCCTCGCCCTGGGCGAACGACGCCTTACCCGCAAGCGTGTCGTAGTACGGGTGGTTGACGACGATCACCGTCCCTCTGGTACGACGGACCTGATCGATGAAGGCGCGACCGGCGGTGGCGTCCGACGGCGTGGGGATGAAGCGTGAGGGGCTGTAGTGGAGCGCGCCGACCTGGACCGCTACCACCACGCTCAGCAGGGCGCCGGCGACACCGGGCATCCATGACCCCCGCCCTGGCCATGCCCCCTCGGCCGATCCCTGGCGGCTCGGCCGGGTGGCGAATCGGAGAACGGCGTCGTAGCCAAAGGCGCCGAAGAGCGCGGCGGCGGCGAAGGCCGGCATCAGCACGTCGGGCCCTCCACCCGAATGGAGCCGCGACACCAAGGACGAGCCGAGAAGGCCGACGATGGTCGAGGCCCCGTAGAGCCAATCGATAGACGAGGCCCGGCGGTGCCGCAGGCTGAGCGCCAGCCCCGCCGCGCCCAATCCAATTGCCCAGGGGATGTGCCAGAGGTCCTTGGTGAAGAACGTCCGCCACACCGAGTGCACCACTCCTTGACGAAAGAGCTCCTCGAACACGTAGTAGCCGTACCAGTCATCCGTCAGACCATTGAGGACGATCGTCGATCCGACCACGAGCACGGCGGAGGTGACAAGGGCGGTTACGCCGGCCCGGCGCCGCGTGAAGACGAGCCACAGCACGACCGGAGCGGCTGCAATGAGATCGCTCTGCTTGGCCAAAAAGGCCACGAAGACGAGTGCCCCGACGACCAAACCACCGGAGATGCCATCGGCCCGCCGAGCCATGTAGAGCGCCACCAGGAGCAGGAGGAGGGCGAGCGAATCCACTCGTCCGATGTCGAACCACGCTCCGCTCACCGCGAAGGTGGCAGTGTAGAGACCGCTGGCCACGACGCCCGCCACGACGTCGCTCGTCTCCCGCCACACAATCCTGACCAGCATGGCGCAGGAGCCCAGGGAGGAGAGGAGCGAGACCAGTCGCAGGGGCAGGAATCCCACGCCAATGAATCGAGCGAGGGTCCCGGTGACCCAGAAATACAGGGGCGTGTACGGGTAGGGAACGTAGTGGATCGATGGTGCGACGTAGATCGCCTGCCCGTGTGCCACCCGGCCGGCGATCTCCGCTGCTCCGCCCTCGAGCCATTCGAGCTCATAGGGATACCCGATCCGTCGCAGCGCGACAACGAGATACACGAGCGTGGGCGCCAATGAGATCACCACGACGAGACCCCGCGATACCCGCAAGGTTCGTCCCCGCACTGTGGCGCCGTTCACCCCTGCGTCAAACGTGCTCGACGCCAGGATCGCCAGGCCACGAGCGCGCTGAACGCAGTGATGCAGCCGAGCACGATGAGCAGGCTGTGGGCATAGTTGTGAGGGAGGATGCTCGGGTTGGTCTTCGATCTCCCGAAGTCGCCCACCAAGGGGTAGGCGTACACCGCGACTGCGCCCGCCATGATGAACCAGACCTGTACCGGCATCATGAGCCAGTTCGGTGCCAACCGCCGGACGAGGAACGCCAGAAGGAGGAGGGTGGGGATGACGACCGCGTCGTTGACGACGTTCAGGCCGACGAGCAATCGGAAGACCTTGAAGGCATTGGCTGAGCGCGGATGGTCGAACACACCGAAAAGCCCGACACCGATGACGGTCCATCCGATCGCCGCCAGGGCCCAGAAAGCGGCGGAACCTTCCGCTGACGAGGGGGTCTCTTCGGTTTGGTGACCGGCTTCGTCAGACATGGCGTTCACAGAACGGTCACCTGGCGAAGCCACTTTGTCTGCAAGACACCGGGACGGTCTGGCGCAATCAGCCGAATCGGGAAGCCGTGGTCGAGATCGAGGACTTCCCCGTTCAGCTCTAGCGCAAGCAACGTGTCCGGGTCGGCGGCGTGTTCGGGATCGATGACGGAATTCGAGTAGAGCTGTGACTCTGACTCAATGGATTGCACCATCACTTTCGATCCCTTGGGCGCCCCCACCATCTCGAGCAGCATGGGGAGGGACACGCCGCGCCATGCTGCCGCGGCACTCCATCCTTCGACGCATTCGATCGGCAGCCCGGCGCCGCGTTGGGGCAGCGAGCGAAGTTCGTCGAGCGAGAATGACCGGGGATGCCGGCATTTCCCACCCACGACGAGGCGATAGTCGGCGCTCATGGCCTGCTCGATCACGCCGGCTCCATGGGCGGTCTTGTTGACGGGAAGACTCTGAGGTCCGACGGTGGGATTACGCGGGGCGAGGAGGGCGAGGTCCCGCAGGGGCGCCACCGTCTCACCGGCCACGGTGAGCAGAAGCACCCCCGCGCCACCGCCCACCGCGGCAAGGAAGCCACGACGGTCGAGGCCCGCGGCGACCGCCGGCTTGGCGGCCACGATCACCTCGGTGTTCGTGACCATCCCCTTGGCCGCCCTGCCGTGACGCCCCGATACGACGTCCCGGGTGAGCGACAGCTTCGCCCCGATGTGAACGATCAGGCCGCCGATTGTGATCCATGCCACGTAGAAATGCGCCACAGTGAAATTGAACGGCATGGGGCTGTACCAATAGGCGATGTTGGCGATCCCGGTAGCCAACTCGAAGAGCGCACCGCCCACCAGAGGGACGAGGCTGATCCGCTCCAGGGCATGGGCGACGCTGCGGACGGGTGGATACGCGAAGAAGTTGGGATAGACGACCCACAACTTCGCCAGCACCAAGGGTATGGCGATGATGCCAGTCAGGACGTGAACCCCCTCGGTCACCCTGAAGAAATTAACGGGATGAACGGGAAGGTGGAACCAGGAGGGAGAGTGCTGGGCCAGATAGTCCACCATGCCGGTGACGAAGCACACGGTAAAGCTGACGCCGAGAGTGATGCCCATGACCGCAGCCAGCCATTCACTGTGCAGCGGGCTGTGGAAGCGCGCCCTGATCCGGCTCACCTCGTGCTCGCCCCGGGCCGCAAGGGCCGCCATCAGGCGGCGCACACTGGCCCGCAGGTTGGTGCCGATGTGACCGGCCCGGGCCAGGGCCCGCCTCACCGCCTCGGGTTTCGCTGGCTGGAGGTCAGGGGCGAGAGCGGTGCCGGACTCGTCGACGCCGTCGTCCTCCTCACCCACGCCGGCACCACCAGCACCAGGGAGAGCGGCCGCGTGCGAAGGTAGTGACTTCCCCTGAGCACATGCATCGACGGTACCGCTGGCGTCAGGCACGAATTGCATGAGAATCTTACGAAATGTGAACTTTTCGAGACCGCCAGCCTGCCCGTGGACGGCCCGCCAGCCTGCCCATGGACGAATTGACGCCCCGAACTCCGCCCTGCAGGGAGGACCGACCGAGGCGGCGGAAGTTGGTCCGGTATCGTAAGCAACTCGTAAGCACGATCGCCCGGCCGGAGGGCGAACTTTCCCTATGGTGGAGTTTCGATGACCAACCTGTCCACCTACGGTGGCACCGAAGTGGGCAACGCGGAAGCACCCTCTTCGAACATTCTCGTGGTCGACGACGAAGATGTCGTGCGCGACGTGGTGGTCCGCTACCTCGAACATGCGGGCATGCGGACGGTCCAGGCAGCCGATGGCGAGGAGGCCCGCGAGCTGATCGAGCGAGATCCGCCGGACCTCGTCGTGCTCGACGTCATGGTGCCCAAGATCAACGGACTGGACCTATGCAGCTGGATCCGGGCCCACGGTGAGATTCCCGTCATACTCCTGACAGCCCGGGGTGAGGAATCCGATCGCATCACCGGCCTCGAACTCGGAGCCGACGACTACGTGGTCAAGCCCTTCTCGCCGAGGGAGCTCGTCATCCGGGTCAAGGCGATCCTCCGCCGGACCGGCAGCGCCGAGCGCCGGACACCCCAGAGCATTGAGATCGCCGGGTTGACCCTCGACAAGTGTTCACGTCAGGTGTACCGCAATGGTACCGAGGTCACCTTGACGGCGACCGAATTCGACCTTCTCTTCTGCCTGGCCAGCCACCCTCATACCGTCTTTTCGCGCGAGCAACTCCTCGCCCAGGTCTGGGGTTATGACGCGGCTCTGGACGCCGGGACGAGCACGGTCACCGTCCACGTGCGTCGTCTCAGAGAGAAGATCGAAGAAGACCCGTCCAATCCCCGTATCATCGTCACGATCTGGGGTGTCGGCTACCGGTTGGAACCATGACCGTCCTCGGTACCTGCGTCGGCGTCGGGACGCTCTTGATCGGGACGATCGCCGCCTTCTCATTGCGCTCGCTCCGCTCGGTGCGCCAGCAGCTGATCGGCTTGGCCCTGGTCGCTGTGATCCTTCCCCTGGGCGCGGTGCTCGTCTCCGGTCTGGTGATGTTCCACATGGGCGGAGACGAGGACTTCATCTTCATCACCGGAGTCGTCACCGCCAGCGGGCTCGTGGGCGCCTTCGTGCTCGCTCACAACCTGGTCCATCCTCTCGACACCATCCGCGCCGCCTCGCATCGGCTGGCTTCGGGTGACCTCAGCGCGAGGGCTCCCGAGAGCGGCCCGGCGGAAATGGCCGACTTGGGCGCATCGTTCAACGCGATGGCGGCCCACCTCGAGGAGGCCTTCGACGCCCGCCGCCAGCTGGTGGCATGGGCCAGCCATGATCTGCGGGCCCCCATCACCTCACTGCAGGCGATGCTCGAAGCCATCGAAGACGGCATCGTCGAGCCTCTTCACTACCTGAACCCGCTTCAGAGCCAGGTACGACTCCTTGGTGCGCTGGTCGACGACCTCTTCGAACTGGCCTGCATCGATTCGGGGGCGGTCAGCATCGAATTCGACAACATCGATATGGCGGCGCTCGTCTCCAACTGCGTCCGCCGTTTCGAGGCCGAGGCGCGAGCCCGCCGGATCCGGCTCTCCAGCCTGCACCGCGGGGGTACCACCCTGTCCCGATGCGCTCCCGACAAGATCGAGCGGGTGCTCACCAACCTGCTCACGAACGCTCTGCGCTATACCCCGGCTGGTGGGCAAATTCGTGTAACCGTGGCCGGTGGGGCCGGAGCGGTCTTCGTGTCGGCCGAGGACACCGGGATCGGCATCTCCCCCGAAGTGGCGGAGCGGGTGTTCGAACCCTTCTGGAGGGCCGATGAGGCCCGCAGCTCGTCGAGCGGGGGCGCGGGGCTGGGCCTGGCCATCGCCCGGGGACTCGTCGAGGCCCAGGGCGGGAGGATCTGGGCCGAATCCCCTCCGAGCGGCGGGACTCGTATCAGCTTCGTCCTTCCCGCTCTTTCGGACGACGCAGGCCGGGCGCTGGACGTCACCAGCATTGCGGTCGCCCGAGCGTATTTCGCTGGGTACGTCCATTCTGGTCCGGGTGTGCGCAACTAGCGATGGGCATCATTGGACCCTGTCAGCGCCGCTCCGTGAAGCTGGCCGGCAAGGTATGGAGAAAGGCTCGGGCTACCAACGCAGATCCCTGTTCCGAGAGCGACGAGCCGTCGGGCGCCAAGATGCCGCCCACACCACCGCCCTCGAGTGCCTGCACGAGGACGGAGTGGACATCCACCAGCAACGCTCCCGTCTGGTGAGCCACCGAGGCGATGGTGCGGTCATACACTGTCACCGCCGACGCGAGGGCGCTGGGGGAGAGCACGACAGAAGAGGACGCCGGGTCAGGGGCGCTACATCCGTCAAAACGCTGAGTGCACGTGGCAAAGGCCGATTCGAGAGTTGGCGGAACCGCGTTGGCCACCAGGACGGTCGCCCCCTGTCGGCGCAGCGCACTGATGAGCTGGCGTAGCTCGGTGCCATAGGTGCCGGGGTCGGTGCCGTCCACTATGTCCGCTGTGCTCAGCCACACAGTGACCAGGTCGGGGTGCACGGCCTGGGCCTGTCCCAACTCCTGTGCCAAGACATCGGCGACCGTCTGGTCGGGCATGGAAAGGTCATAGAAGGTACCCGAGGTCCCCAGCGCCGACCGGTAGAACATCTGGGTCCACCCGTCGCCGACGTTCGCCAGGAACCTGGGGTTACCTTCACCGTTCTCCCCTAGGGCGACGTACACGTGCGAGGGACCACTCCCGTTTGCACTTGCCGTGGTGTTCGGCGTGACGCTGGAACAGGCAGACGCCATCACGGCCACGATCCCCAGGACCAGCATAGGAAGGGGACGCCGGGCCTTCACGCCTCCACCGCTTCTCGCGCCGACAGCCGGGAAGCCCGGCGAGCCGGAAAGGCACCAGCGACAATGGACACCAAGGCTGCGCCTACGATCGCACCGACGGGAATGTCGGTGGCCAATGTGATCGGCACGCCTCGCAATCCTTGTGACGTGAGGTAACTGTTGGCGAAGTCGCCGATACCGACGAATATCACGATGCCGACGGCTGTCCCGAAAATACCCCCCACGAGGCCGAGGCAGCCGGCTTCGACGAGGAATGCGCGCATCACGTCGCGGTCGCGCGCACCAATGGCCTTCATTACTCCGATCTCCCTCCGCCTCTCCCGCACGGCGGCCAAAAGCGCGTTGGTGATACCGAGCGCGGCGATTGCCAGAGCGACCAGGCCGATGGCCGTGAGAATGAGCTCGATCACGTGGAGGTACTTCTCCACCGAAACGATCACATCCTCGGGCGCGCTGCTCGAGTAGCCGATGGCTGCGATGCCGCTGCGGACTTCACCGACGTTGCTGAGTTGGTCCGCTTCCACCAGGGCGCCCACGTAGGGCGACCGCGGTGCATCAGTGTCTCCGTTGATCCGGCCCCCGGCGGTCCACTGAACGTCAGCCCTCACCAGGCCGGGATACGCCAGGAAGTCCCCCGACCCTGCCTGCTGGTCGACCACTCCCACAATCTGAAGCGTCGACCAGCGAAAGCCGATGCGAAAATCCGGGCTGAGCACTTTGAACGCCCCGATCTCCACCTCGGTCCCGATCACTTCGTGCGCAGCGGCGACGCCCAGGCCGACATGGTTCAGGTACCCGGCAGTGACGTCAACCTCAGTGGTCGATCCGACGGCGGGGTACTTGCCGACCACGAGCGAGATGGGCAACGAACTGGAGCGGGAGAGGTCCACGCCGACGATGTTGTCCCCATAGCTACCCGTCACCGACGGCCCTCCACCCAAATGGGCACCGGCCAGCGCCTTGGCGGGCGGGATCACGATCACTTCGGCCTGCACGATCGGGACGACGGCGGTGACGTGTGGGAGATGCTTCATGGCCTGGATAGCGGATGCCGTGAGGATCTTGCTGTGGCCCGGTGTCGGGTCGTCAAGGCCCTCGTCGGCCGGGTTGGGCGCCGCCGCCGCCACGGAGATGCCGGCCAAGGCCGCCCCGTGCGTGATCTGGTCAAGCACGCGGGTGCGCCCGGTGGTGGCGATGGCGACCAGCGCGGTCAGCAATGCCGTGGCCAATGCCACGGCGACCATGGTCAGGAGCGCGCGTCCGGGGCGGCGCAGCAATTCGCGCCCAGCCATGCCGATCGCGTCACGCCAGTTCGTAACCCGACCGTCCTTTCGGATCGGCCACCTGCATCGCCACCTCGGTCAGTCGGCCGTCGCGCAGCGCATAATGGGCATCGGCATGGCTGGCCATGAGGGGATTGTGGGTGACGACCACCAGCGTGCAGCCGCGGTCCCGGCGCAGCGACGAGAGGAGATCGGCCACCGTCTCCGCCGCCTCGACATCGAGATTCCCGGTCGGCTCGTCGGCCAGGATCACGTCGGGATCGTTGGCAATGGCCCGGGCGATGGCCACGCGCTGACGCTCGCCTCCCGAAAGCTCGTGGGGTCGATGGCTCAGCCGGGCCGCGAGACCCACATGGCACAGGAGCTCGGTGGCCCGGCGACGTCGGACCGAGGAAGGTACGCCATTCAAGGTCAGTGCCAACTCCACATTCTCGAAGGCGGTCAAGGCTTCGAGCAGGCCGAAATGTTGGAAGACGAAGCCCACCGTCTGGCGCCGGTAGAGTGCCAGCCCGTCCCCGTTGAGGGAGGCAAGGTCGGTTCCGGCCACGGTCACCCGCCCGGACTGAGGTCGCTCGAGGCCCCCAAGTACAGCGAGCAACGTGGACTTGCCAGAGCCCGACGACCCCACCAGCGACACGTACTCCCCGCGCTCCAGCACGAGGTGCACGTCGCGCAACACTTCGAGAGTGCCTTCCCGTCGGACGTAGCGGTGCGAGAGCCCCTCGACGAGTACGCTCGGTTCACTCATCGCGATGCGACATCTGCGCACCGGCCGTTCGGCCGGTCGGCGCGCGACGAGCCGGCGCTTTGGGGCACGAAGGGGCGCCGACGCGGTGGGGCAGAAGGCTTCATCTCCCTCAACCTAGGTGGACTGGCCCGTTCGGCAACGGCACGACATATTACGGAACTCTAAATTTGCCGCTAATCGACCCGGGCTCTGGGTCGCAGAGGTCAGAACACCTCTCAACAGGTGTCGGTGATGTGCGTCGTGAACACCCACGCCCGCCCTGCCGGGACTCGTAGCCCAGCCCGGCGCGCCGAATCGCTACGGGACCACCACGCGGGCGATGTCTTCGAGTGCGATCAACATCAACTCGTCCGTGTGCTCCACCGTCTCGTCGTTGAAGCCCCGAAGAGCGAGATGGCCGGAAACAACTTCGGCGAGAACACCTCCGATCAGGGATCCGTCTCGGAGTTGGATGTCGATCGCCAGCTCGTGTTCACAAAGGGGAGCGAGAGCGACAGACAGCCAATGAGCCCCCGGAGCGAAGTCGATCCTTGTCCATCCATCGTCATCCGACAGTGCGTCCATCATTCAACATTCGCAGATTGGCCGGCTCGTTGCGGGGCTGTGCACTCAGCGGGCGAAACGAACATCTTCCTTATACCGAGGTTATGGATGAGCTCACACCGGTCAGGTTCGGAGCGCGACGTCCCGTAGATGACCGGGTGGAGGCGATTCGATCGAACACATGCTTTGTGTCCATGTACTCCTTGAATTCAGCCACTGCGCCGTCACGAATTACGAAGAGAAAATGGAACGCGTTCTCGTACGTGCCACCCTCGACGAGCTCAGCGGCCGAGGACGCTTCCACACAGACTCGATCCTCTTCCGCCGTGACTGCGCCGATGTCGAGTCGCAGGATGCCGTCTTTGAACAAGCGATCGTGTGATCCGCTCGTTCGCCGAAACTGACGGGCAACCGCATCTCCTTCGAAGGCGCCGCTATTGGCCAGATCTCCGGAAACCCACAATCGACAGTCGCTCGTCGTCATCCCGACCAGTTGATCGATGTCACCTCGCACCATGCATTCCAAGAACTTCAACGCAGTTGCTTTGTTCCTTGCGGTGGTCACAGATCCGTACCTCCCCCCAGTGGTGGGAGCGGCTCCCATACCGGCTCCTCCCACGGCAGGTACCCCGGCGGCATGTCGGTGCTGACCCGGCCCGTGAACTGCGGGGGCCGTTTCTCCATGAATGCCTTGACCCCTTCCGCCGTGTCGTGGCGCGGCCCGAGGAATTTGAGCGCTGCCGTGTCCATGCGATGCGCGTCCCAAGGGGTCGCGGCCGAGGCGGAGCGCCACAGCAACGCTTTGGTGCAGGCCACCGAGACCGGGTTTGCCTCGGCGATCTGCCGGGCCAGGTCCAGGGCGGCGCCGCGCACCTCGTCGCCGGGGTAGACGTCTCGGACCAGACCGGCGCGCGCTGCTTCGGCCGGGGTGAACAG
>Ga0182012_10008093_pt1 | contig 10426 bp, 7 predicted proteins | sample 612S2SmetaG_FD_120486 | JGI IMG/M metagenome (GOLD analysis project Ga0182012, IMG submission 120486) | Permafrost microbial communities from Stordalen Mire, Sweden - 612S2S metaG | ecosystem: Environmental > Terrestrial > Soil > Wetlands > Permafrost | place: Sweden: Stordalen | collected...
CTCAGAACCAAGCCCACTGAATCGTACCCCACCATCGAGAACAGAATGAACCCCGCCGTCCTGATCGCTTCCGTTTACGTCTTCGCCCTGGCCGCCTTTCTCGGCTACCAGGTCATCAGCCGCGTCCCTCCTTTGCTGCATACGCCGCTCATGTCCGCCACCAACGCCATCTCCGGCATCTCGCTGATCGGCTCGCTCGTACTGGCAGGCGCGGTGCATTATCCCCTCGGCGCACATATCCTCGGCTTTGTCGCCGTCACCACCGCAACCATCAACGTAGTCGGCGGATTCGGCATCACCGACCGCATGTTGAAAATGTTTGGCAAGCGCAAGCCCGAAACGAACCTCGAAGCAAAGAAGGAGGCGACCAAGTGAGTTTGACCTCCTACTTCATGGAAGCCACGTATCTCGTCGCCTCCATCCTCTTCATCCTCTCGCTCAAAATGATGTCCCACCCCGAGACCGCCCGCCGCGGCATGTTCCTCGCGGAAGGTGGCATGTTCGCGGCCATCGTCGGCACGCTGGTCGGCGCACACATCGTTACCTGGGTATGGATCATCGCCGGCCTCACCGTCGGCTCCATCATCGGCGCGTGGATGGCCGTCAGCGTCCCCATGACCGCCATGCCCCAGCGGACCGCGCTCTCCCACGCATTCGGCGCTCTCGCCGCGGCCCTGGTCGGCATCGGCGAATTCGTCGTCAAAGCCTCGGAGATGGGCGCAGTCACCCGCGGCGCTCTCGGCTTTGAAGTCATGCTCGGCGCTCTCACCACCACCGGCTCGCTCATCGCAGCAGGCAAACTGCAAGGAGTCATCGCCGGCAAGCCAGTTCAATTCCGCGGCCAGAACGCCATCAACCTCATCATCGCTCTCGCCATGGTCTCCAGCTTCATCCTCTTCTGGATTCACCCCGAAATCGCCGCGGCCTTTTACACCATGCTCGGCCTGGCGTTCGTCTTCGGCGTCATGCTGGTTATCCCCATCGGCTCGGCAGACATGCCCGTCGTCATGTCCCTGCTCAATTCCTACGCAGGCCTCGCCGCGGCCGCAACAGGCTTCGTCCTCGGCAACAACGTGCTTATCATTGCCGGCACCCTGGACGGCTTCTCCGGCTTCATTCTTTCCGTACTCATGTGCAAGGCCATGAACCGCTCCATCACCAACGTCCTATTCGGCGGCTTCGGCGCGGTAATCGCCGAAGCCTCCTCAGCCAACGCCGGCGGTGTCATGCGCGAAATCTCTCTAGACGATGCCGCCATGCAGCTCGCTTTCGCCAATCGAGTAGTCTTCGTCCCCGGCTACGGCCTCGCGACTGCACAAGCCCAGCACGCATGCCGCGAATTAGGCGAATTGCTTGAAGGCCGCGGCGTCACCGTCAAATACGCCATCCATCCCGTCGCCGGTAGAATGCCTGGCCACATGAACGTCCTGCTCGCCGAGGCCAACGTCCCTTATTCGTCCCTCTACGAAATGGAACAGATCAATCCCGAGTTCCCATCGACAGATGTGGCTGTAGTCATCGGCGCCAACGACGTAGTCAACCCCGATGCCCGAGACAATCCAAAATCCCTCATCGCCGGCATGCCCATCCTCGAAGTCGATCGCGCCAAGAGCGTCATCGTACTCAAGCGCGGACAAGGCCGCGGCTTCAGCGGCCTCGAAAACCCGCTCTTCTTCAAGCCCTGCACCACCATGCTCTACGGCGATGCCAAATCCAGCCTCAGCCACCTGGCCCAGGCCGTCCAACACGTATAGTGCTCCTTTTGGCTTAATAAAAACAGAAACTATGCGCCCCATCTGAACCATGCGCCTCATCTGGACCAACAGGAAAGATAAGTATAGGAAAGGATTGAAGATAGGCCAGGCTCTCTTATTATTTTCTTGACATGATTTGCGTCTTGACGTACTCTGACTGGAGGCTGGGATGTGCCGATCTTGTTTGCGGTGCGCAGGGTTGTATATCCCTCCCGGCCGATCCATGGGAGGTTGCATATGTGCAACCTCCTTTTTATTGGAATGAACAATGCACCTTTTGTATGCCGATGAGTCCGGAAGTATTGGAGATCCCCAGCAGCAGCACTTCGTATTGGCAGGGGTATCGGTTTTTGAACGAGAGACACATTGGATCGAGTGCGAATTAAACAGGATCGCTGCGCGATTCTCCCCGCACCTCCCACATGCCGTGGAACTTCACGGCTCGCCGATGAGAACCGGGCGCAACGGATGGGACAGACATTCGCAAGCAGACCGCCATCAAGCCATACTCGACGCCCTGAATGTGGGAGTATGCACCCGCCATCCCCACGTAAGAATTTTTGCGGCGGTCCTTGAGAAGAAGAATTTCTCTGGCCAGGATATTGCCGAAGTAGCCTTCGAACAATTGAGCAGCCGCTTTGATCAGTATCTGGGCCGGCTGTATCGGCAGAAACAAGACAGCCAGAGAGGCCTCATTTTGTTCGACAAATCGTCCACAGAGAGACGTATCCAGACATTGGCAAGAGAGTTCAAGTACACTGGCCACACGTATGGAGTGACCAGAAACTACGCGGAAGTCCCTGTATTTATTGATTCGCAAGCATCCAGGCTCATCCAGCTAGCCGACTTAGTCGCGTATGCCATATTCTTGAAGTTCGAGCGCGGCGACGATCGCTACTACAAATCAATCGAGAGATGCTTCGATTCCGAGGGCGGTGTTGTCCACGGCCTGTATGTTAGGTAGGGCATCCCACGAACTCGGACTTCCATATGGGTCACCCCACCCCCAAAAATGGGCGGCAAAGGTATTAGCCTTTGCCGCCGCCCGTCCCTGGGTTGTCTTGAATTCACTGCAATGCTGCATTTGCTGCTAAATCTGTTCGCTTCACAAGCTGCTTATTGCAACAGCTTGGTAACCTCCTGCTGCACGGTGTTGGCCTGCGCCAGCGCGGCAATGCCGGTCTGGCTCAAAATTTCATACTTCGACATGTTCGAAGTAGCTGAAGCATAGTCTGTGGCCTGGATCGCATTCTGCGCCGACACCACGTTATCCTGTTGCGTGGTCATCACCTGGCCCACCGAATTCAGCGTGTTGATTTGCGCGCCAATATACCCGTCCATTGCTGCGGCGTCCGTAATGGCGACATTCAACTCGTTGAGCGCGCTCTCGGCGTGGGCCTGGGTCAGCAGATCCGTGCCGCTGAGCGACTGGCCGGCAGCGTCGGAATAGCCCATGGTGGCTGTTCCCCCCGCGGCATTGGCGTCCACCGTGATGCCCACGTTTGCCGTCCCGCCATACGTCGTCACACTATTGGCTACAACCGCGGTGCTGCTATCCGTGATGTTGCCGGAGATTCCGATGCTGTAGTAGTTGGATGCGGTCGTCGGTCCGCCGGTCAGAGCACCAACTCCGGAAGCATTTGAACCGTGAAGGACCGTAGCATCCAGGTTCGTGGTGTTCACTGTCATCGCCGGGTTCGCCGACGCAAACGTCATCACACCGGTGCTTGGGTCGTACGCTGCGGTGACGCCGTAGTCGCCCTCGTTGATAGCAGCCGTTAATAGCGCCGCATTGTTCTGCGTCGAGCCAATTGCGATCGTGTTATTCCCGATCGCGAGGATGCCGCTAAGCGTATCTGTAAGCGGAATTGTGAGAGAACCCAGTGTAGTTATCGCTGTGGAGCCATTCACCGGGGTCTTTGTGAGCGATATCGAAGTCTCTACCCCTGGCGTTTCATCGGTGATACTTCCTACGTTGGCCAGAGTCGGTGTGCCGGTGTCTCCCGCCGTCGCTGAGAATGACAGGACGGTACCGTTCTGGCTGAGTTTTGCCGTAATTCCATACTGCGCATCGGTGACGTTGATGGTTTGCGCCAGATCCTGAAGCGTGTCGGTACTTCCCGTATTTCCCAGAGGGATGGTGTAAGAGATCGTGCCGTTCCCTTCCACGCCGCTGAGCGTTCCACTCAGTAAGTCGGATGCGGTGTTGACTGTCAGGCTGCCAAGACTGCCACTCGGAGCGATGTTTGTAATATCCGAATCGGTGATTGTCGAGCCCACCACAGAAGCTGCGAAACCGCCGCTAGTCTGAGTGAACGTCAGCTGAGTTCCAGCCTGGTTGAGGGTGGCGGCGATCCCAAGATTCTTCTCCGCCCCGGTTGTGAAATCCTTCGCCAGGTCAGCCAGCGTGTCGGTGAACCCCGTTGTGCCCAGTTGGAGGGTGCTTGCCCCGCCAAAGCCCGAATTGATTTTCAGGGAACCACTCAAGAGATCGGCGGTTCCGATCACTCCCAATGTGTCCTGCATTGCACCGGCCGCCGTGTTGATCGTAACGTTCGAAGGAGTGGCGTTCTGGTCGACGATGACCGTTGACTCAATCACATTCGCGTTGCCGGCGCCCAGATCTCCGGGGGTTGCTATGAATGTCACGGCCGTCGCCAGACTGGCATTTGCGTTGTTCAGAACCGCCGTGATCCCCAGGTCGGACAGGTTCTGGCTGCCGGTAGCGGTATTGAAGTCGGCGGCAATCTGAGCGAGAGTTTGGCCGCTGAGATTGAAGGTCGATGCAGTCTGGTTCGTATCGATGCCTTCGGTGATGCTGAGGGTCCCCGTGAGCGTATCGCCCGCTGCCCCGACTCCCAGCACATTGGCGTGCCCGCCTCCACCTTCGATCGCCCCGGTAATCGCGGTGACGGGTATTTGCGGCGTCGCCGCTGCGTTGGTCTGGTCCAGAATCGGGCTTGCGATATCGTTCTGGATATTCGCGGTGTCCGTGTCTCCGTCGGTTTGCGAAAATACCAGCGACGTCCCATTGGGGCTGACAGTGGCCGTGATCCCGTCGGCCTGCAGGTTGACGAATGCGCCGACTGCGCCATTGAAGTCGTCGGCGATGTTTTGCAGGGTCTGGCCATTGCCTAGCGTGAATATGTGATTAGCCGCAAGACCGGTGGTGCCGCTCGTGATGTCGAATGTCCCGTACACAACATCGCTCTTGTTGGCCACCGTCAGTGTGTTCAGGATGGTGCCGGGTGCGACAATTTGATTGGTCGTCGAAGACGGTGTCATGTCCTGAATGTTCAGGCCGCTGACGGCATTCGGACCGCTGCCGGTAAAGGCCAGAACATTCGTAACGGCATTGTAGGTGGCCGTGATCCCGGACGTGTCGTTTTGCCCTCGGGCGGCCGGTTGAACGAGTCCGCTATCTCGCTCAGCGTTTGGCCCGTGAACGTATAGGGCGAAATGACGCCGGCACTGTTGGTCACTTCGAGAGTTCCGCTCAGGTAATCCTGAGGCGTCAGCGAGGTGAGTGTGCCCAGTTTGCCGACGCTCGGTTGCACGCTGACATTGGGATTGCTGTTCAACGCGGCCGAGTTGTCGATGATCGCTCCGTTGTTGGTGAGGGATGCCGTTCCCAGGTCTCCGCTGCTTTGCGAAAACTTGAGAGTCTGCTGGTTGGCACTGAGTGTCGCGCTAATTCCGTATGTGGACCAGTTGTCGGTGCCCGTTGTGGTATCGAAATCCGCTTGAATCTGTGCTAAAGTCTGGTCGCTGAAATCGAGACTGTAGGGGGTTTCCTTGCTGTTTGCCCCTTCAGTGATCGTAAACTCGCCGGCGAATGTGTCGCCCACCGTGGTAGCCGTCAATGACCCCAGGTTCGCAGCCTGGGTAAAGACCGCGCTGGAATGTGCCGCGCTGACATTGTCCGTGACCACATCCGCCGGAGCCGCAACCGCGCCCGCGGTGCCAATATAGACTGCGGCGCCGGCCGTACCGTTCGCTTCGGTAAACGTCAGCGTCGTGTGCGCCGCATTGAGGGTCGCCGTGATCCCGGTGGTCCCGGTAGTTGCATTGATTGTGGTCGCCATGGTTTGCAGGGTCTCGCCGCCGGTGGAGGTCAAATCGATCGTCGCTTCTGTAGTGCCATTCCCCTTGATTACCAGGCCATCGTTGGCGCCTCCACCCGCCACGGACACTCTGTCGCCCGATTCGGCAACCGAAATCTGCCCCAATGTGAGACCGGTATGATTGAAGGTGGCAGGCTGGGTTGCGTACGTCGCGTCGTTGATGCCGCCTACCGCGCTGCCAATCGCCGCCGCATGAGTGTCGCCGCTATTCTGTGTAAACGTCAGCACCGTATTTGTCGGATCGAGTGTTGCAGTGATCCCATAGCCGCCCGCATTGATCGTATTGGCAAGGTTATTCAGTGTGTCCGAAACACCGGGTGTTCCAATGGCAATCGGCGTAGCCGCCGCGCCGGTGATGCCCGATACGATGTCTAACGATCCCGAAGTCAGGTTGTCGCTTGCCGAGGCCACAGCCAGAGTCCCCAGCGTAGTTCCTTGAGCGACATTCGGAGTAGCCACATCCGTGATGCTGGAACCGCCCTGGACAGAAATGGCAGGCGTACCCTGGTCGCTCGCGAGCTTGGTGAACGTAAGCGTAGTGCCGTTCGGGCTCAGTTCGGCGTCAATCCCATAGTTGCCGCTGTCGATCGTGGTTTCGAGTTGCAAAAGGGTCTGCCCACCCAGAACCAGCGGCGTCGTTGTGGCGCTTTGATCCACGCCCTCGACAATTTTCAGAGTACCCTGCAAAGTATCGCTGGAGTTGCCAACCGTCAGAGATCCCAGACCCGAGCCTGCAACCGTAATCGTTTGCGAAGTCGGAGCGCTGTTCTGCGTGAGATTTGAAGCGGAGACAGTCACCATCGAATCCGCCGACGTGAATGTCAGTTGCGTGCCCGCCTGGTTCAGTGTGGCCGTTACCCCGTAGTTCGCCGCGTTGATGGTCGCTTCCAGGTTGGCCAGCGTGTCCGTCGAGTTCGCCGTGCCCAGCGTCAGGTTGTGGCTGGCGCCGTCGGATCCAACAATGGTCAGAGTGCCGCCAAGCGTGTCCCCCTGGGCTAGCGACAATGCCCCCACCACACCCGCGCCGTTGGTGCCGGCGCCGATTCCCGCGCCCGAAACGATAATACCTGTGTCGCTCGTGGTGCCGCCACCGTTGTTGGCGGTCAAAGCCGTTGCTGCCGCCGCCGCGCCCGCCGATGCCGCCGTGCCGAAGGTGGCGCTCAGGCCCAGCCCATCATTGTTGATGGCGCTGATCAGACCTTGCACCGTGTTCGCATAGCTGGTTCCCAATCCTACACTGATCGCCGCCGTCGACGCCGTCGCCGCACCCGATGTCTTCGTCAAGTAGCTGACATTGATCGTCGTCGCGCCGTTCGAGTTCAGGCTATCGGTCTCCGCCGCGTTGTGACCGGAATTCGACAGGTCGATGAACACATTGCTCTGTCCGCTGCTATAAGACATCGTTCCGTCGGTGTCGCCAATGCTGGCGGACGACAGGGTGCGAATACTCAGATTGTCCACCGAGGAGCCGGCCGTGGATGAGTCGCCGGTGTAGATGGCAACCGTTGAACCATTGAATACCGTCTGCTGATTGTATGTGGTGGTCGAGCCTATGTTGTTCACCTCGGCCAGAATCGACTGGTACTCGTTGTTCGCGGCGCCTTCCTGCGTGCTGTTCAGGGTTCCGTTCGAGGCTTCCGTCGCCAGCGTGATCGCGCGGTCAAGCATGCTCGTCACCTGCGACAGTGCGCCGTCGGCCACTTCCAACAGACCTACACCTTCAACGGCGTTGGTCCCAGACTGCATCAAGGCCGTCTGGTTGGCTTCCAGCCCGTTCACAAGCGAGAGCCCCGCAGCATCGTCGGCCCCGGAGTTGATCCTCGACCCCGAGGACAGCTGCTGCAACACGGTCTGTAAGCTGTTGTTTGTGTTGTTCAGGTTGTTCTCTGCGTAAATCGCCGAAAGATTGTTCAAGACTCCGAGGGCCATGGAAGTAACTCCTTTTCAGGATGCCCAGCCGCCTTTGGCCGCGGAGTTTCTTTCCTTCCGCCAGGCCTTCCGCAAATTCCGGAGAGGCGTTTCTGCATCCACCCACTTCATCGGAGCGCACGGGAATAACTTTAGTCATTATTTTTAAGAATGTTTCCTTGCCAATTTGTCTCCCACTCGTACAATCTGTCCCGCTACGCTGCAGATGCTGTATCAATCTGCTCCAATCGATGTCTCAATTCGCTCCATCCACTGCCTCGTTCCGCGCCATCCAGTTGTCTTGATCCGATGCAGTCAAGCCAGCCTTTTCCCGCTCCAATGCCGTCGTTCTCAATACAAAAAAATCGGCGGCAAAGGGATCGCCCCTTGCCGCCACCGGTATTGACTTCAACCGTATTTGCTCTCTGCCTTTAAAACCTTGACGAACAAATCCTTATTGAAAAAACAGCTCAAAAAGATGTCTACTGCTCAGCACCCTGCTCCAGAGCAGGAGGCGCATCCGGACCCGGCGCCGAATCCATCATGCTCTGCGGTCCTCCCGGCGGAGGCGGAGCACTCTGTCCATCTCCGGCAGCCGGCGGCGGCCCCAGCGGATGCCGGGCTCCCGGCTGCCAGTTCCCGCGTCCTGGGACTGCTTGTTCGCGCGCCGCTTGACGCTCCGCCCGGTCGGCCTGCATCGTCTTCCACTGTTCCGGCGTTAGCTTGCTGCGAATCGCCAGCAGGAACCGCGCATTCGCCTTCTCCAACTCGGCACGCGCCTGCGCAACCTTGTCAATCTGCGCCAGAATCTGGCTCTCGTTGGGCTGGTCCTCTTTCATCATCGGCTCCAGCTCCAACTCGGACTTCTCCAGAGCGCCCCGCAGATCTACCAGCGTTTCGCGGTGTTGCTGCAACGTGTCGTCCATCGCTTTGCGTTGCGCATCGGTCAGCTTCAACCGCTCCGCTACTTTTGGATTGTTCCACCAGCGCCCATGTTCGCCCTCCCCTGTCATCGCCCGTTCAAACGGAGGTCGATGGTCCCCAAAACCCATTCCCGGCCCCGGCCCGCCCGGCGGAGGCGCTTGTGCAAACGCCATCCCCGCAAGCAAAATCCCGCCAACTGCCATCCCCAGTCTTACCGTTAAACTGCCCTTCATCGTTCTCTCCTTCCCTCAGAAACTGAGGGCCTCGTCTGAAATCCTGTATTTCCCGCTCTAGTGTCCTGAGCCCAAAGTTCAAATCAAGAACAGACCTGTCATCCTGAGCGAAGCGTACTTCAGCGGAGCCGAAGGACCAGCTTTTGGGCACTTCTTGACCCGAGTGCTCAGAAAAGACATCGAACTTCAGATTCAACCGTTCACCTGCTTACTTGGTCTCGTCGTCGGCCATCATCTGTGCCAGCGGCTCCATGGCGTCCGGAACCTGCCGCGACACAGCGCTGTCCACATCGGCCAGCAAAACCTCATCCGTAATCTTGGCCCGCGCCTGCTGCTGCTGAAGTTGCCTCGCCTGTTCCACCGCCCGCTGTTGAGCCGCAATCCGCGCCAACTCGGCCCGGTGATGCCGCTCCATCAACCCGCCACTCACGCTCCCGGCCACCAGCACGCACCCCAGCGCCCAACCAGCCGCCAGCCGCCAACTCCGCACCCGAACCTCACGCGCCACAGTCCGCGGACGGCTATACGCCGCATCGCTCCACGCATGAACGCTGCTCTTGAAATTCTTCAGCGCCTCTTCGAATTCCGCGTCCTCGAAGTCCACAACCTGCTCCTTCAACCCATCCGTATTGTCATCGAATCGCTGCATCATCGCCTACCCCCGAGTTCCAGCCGAACCCTGGCCACTGCCCGCGAAAGGTGTGCTTTCACCGTCCCCTCGCTCAACCCTGTCGCCGCCGCAATCTCGCTCAACTCCTGCTCTTCCACATACCGCAGCAGAAACACCGTTCTCTGCCGTTCGCTCAATCCCTTCACCGCCGTCCAAACCTGCTTCACCCGTTCCTTTGCCAGCAGTTGCTGCTCGATTGAGCTTTCTCCGCTCGGCAGCCATTCGCTGGCCTCGTCCAGATCCACTGAATTGGTCCGCGTCGTCCGCCAGAACTGCATCCGCCGGTTCCGCCAGTGGTCTTTCTGCAGGTTGATCGCGATCCGCATCAGCCACGTCATCGCACTCGACTCACCCCTGAAGCTCCCCCAGTTCCGGTGCGCCTTCAGGAAACACTCCTGCGTCAACGTCTCCGCCAGGTCCACGTCGCGCGTAGACGAAAGCAGAAAACGAAAGATCTGCGGCCGGTGCCGCTCCACCACCTGCGCAAATTCCTGCGCTGCGGCGTCGTCTGACGTCGTTATGGCCATCGCGTCCAATGCGGTGCCGGCTGCCATCACCCATGTAGACGCCCGCACCGTGTCCGAGTTTACAACCTGATTCACAATTCTCATGCATTCCCGATTCAGGTTGAAGAACCTCCTTCCCCCTCTTCGGCCCACTCTCCCCCAAAAAACAAACCTGTCATCCTGATCCTCATTTCGAAAACAAACCTGTCATCCTGAGCGAAGCGTACTTCAGCGGAGTCGAAGGACCTGCTTTTGCACCTCAACGCACTCTCCCCTAACCAGCCATGTCATCCTCATCTCAAAAACA
>Ga0182012_10008094_pt1 | contig 10426 bp, 6 predicted proteins | sample 612S2SmetaG_FD_120486 | JGI IMG/M metagenome (GOLD analysis project Ga0182012, IMG submission 120486) | Permafrost microbial communities from Stordalen Mire, Sweden - 612S2S metaG | ecosystem: Environmental > Terrestrial > Soil > Wetlands > Permafrost | place: Sweden: Stordalen | collected...
CCATGTAGTAACTTTTGTCACCATCGCGCAACTCAACAGCTTCGTGTTCCCCTGTCGACGCGCCCGAAGGCACAATCGCGCGCCCCTGCGCGCCGCTCTCCAAAATCACGTCAGCCTCAACGGTCGGGTTGCCGCGCGAATCCAGTACCTCACGAGCACGAATTGCCACAATCTCAGTCATATCGCTCCTTGAAATGCGGTGCTGCAGTCTGTCGTTTAGCTTGGGCCGTCGATCGACGGCAAGCGTTTCACCCGTCACGCTCTGAATGTTACCCAAAAGTCCTTGCAATCGGATGAATCTCCCCGCCGCGCCAATATTGCTGGAACGGACTCGTCATAGGGATTCTAACAAACGGCGACTCAGGAACCGTGTAACGCCCATCACTCTTGCCTCACGCTCAGGCAAGCGTATTCCATGACAATCTTGATTCGTACTAGGTAAGGCACCCAGTCCACATCCTCATCCGCTGCTACGCCACACGCGGAGGTACGCTTATGTTGCCGGGTTTGTGTGCCAATTCAATGTATGGTCATGCGCGCAACTTTTCCGGGGAGTGCGGGTTTCCACAAACGTAGCGATTTAGGGAGATCTGTGTCTATAGCGAGGTGACGAAGATGAAGAAAGCATATTTTGCATACGTCTTGCTGCTGGCCGTCGGAGTTTCTCTGGCAGCGCAGGATGCAAACCAGCCCAGCCCCTATCAGGGAACCTCATCTCCACCGCCCGACGATACAATCACCACGCAGGCCATCCCTCAAGCACGTCCAGCCAAGCCCTCGCCCGCGCACCGCGCAACCAATCTCTACGCGCCGGTTCCCCCGAGCGACCAGGACCGCGACAACCAGATGCCGCAATCGCTCGCCGACGATCCTCAGTCCAGCGCCCCTGCGCAGTATTCCCCCGCGCCCGCTTACCCAGGGCAAGCTCCATATCAAAATTCACTTCAGGCCCCGGCCCAGCCCATGCTGCCGGCGCAGCCCGAATTAGCCCACCCTGAACTATCTGACCGCAGATACCTCGAAGACCCCGACGGCGACATCGTTCACCCCGCAGGCCGCCCCGGCGAGCTCATTGAGGGAACCACCATTCGCGCCCGCCTGATTGACGGTCTTTCCACCACGTCAAGCCAGCCCGGTGACGCCTTCCGCGCCCAGGTCGCATCCGACGTCCTGCAGAGCGGCCAGACGCTCATTCCCGCAGGCTCAGAGATCGACGGCATTGTCGTCAGCGCCTCACCCGGCCGCACAGGCGGCCATGGTTCCATGCTGCTGCGCCCGCAAACCGTGATTCTCTCCGGTGGCCAGCGGTACAAGTTTTACGCCCAGGTATCCGGCGCTCCCGGATCAAAAACCAAGGTCGTAGGCGAGGGCGTCATCAGCCCCGATTCCCGCCTGACCAAAGATGAAATCGTGTACGGCGGCACCGTAGGCGTCGGCGTGCTGACTGGAGCCGTTCTCGGCGGCCCGGTTGGCGCACTTGCAGGCGGCATGGTCGGCGCAGGCGTAGTCACTGTCCACCTGCTCGTCAATCGCCCCCAAGCCACGCTTGAACCAGGAACTGTACTTCTGTTCACGCTCACAGAGCCGCTCGATCTGATCGCATCCGCACCGGCAGCCGGCAACTAGATTGCCCGGCGTGCAGGGTATTCTTAACTCTAGGAGCGCGGATCAGATTAGTCGCAGCCCCCGAGCCATGATCGCCTTGTGGGGTACAAACGAATCGTAGGAGGCTTCCCATGGGAGCGGCCATAGCCATTTTCGTCTCGCTATTTGTAGCGATTTTCCTTTCTTCCCTTCCGTTCATTCTGTCAGGGGAACAATGGAGAGCAGCGCAGGAGAAGGCGCGCGAGCGCCGCATGGCCGAGCATAGGATGGATGCAAGACTCCTGAGACTCGACATTTGAAGCGTTGCTGAAAGCGCTCCTCAACAAAAGAGCCTTTGTACAACCGATGGCTGCATGGCTGTCTATGGGCCACTAGCTCTTATATTGATCTGCACGCCAGACTAAAACTCGATCCAATCCCGTTCCTGGATTAGGCCGCTCAGCCGACCCTCGCCCTCATGTTGTACCTTTACCCTTGATGCATTTTTCTTCTGCCTCCGGCCGGGCTACGCAATCCCCGGCCTCGCGCAATATGCGGTAAAGGGAGTTTCGCTTTCAGATGATGGAATTTCACATTGCGCAGAAGGCGCGGGAACGCTACCAGTTCGCGAAGTCCCTGTTCTCTTTTACCGGCAACGTCATCCTTGCCAGCATGTCGGCCTGCCGCGAGTTTGCGCACCGCATGAACACAGTTCGCGACAGCGCGAACCATCCCAAACTCGCCGTCCATCCCGGCCAGCTCTACGCCATGGGCCTTATCGACGAGGCCAGCCACGTGCTCATGGCCCGCTACCGCGAGCAGCTTGACCCCACCGTCATGACCGCGGCCCTCGACTGGTTCGCCGGCCAGGTTGGCAACGACAAGCTCAATCAGATGCTGCTGGCTTTTGTCGAGCAGTTTCCCGGCTCAACTATCATCAGCGGCAAAGACACTCCGAAGCAGTGGCTCGCCGCATCTACCGACGGCGTGCCCCACATGGCCGCCGCGCTCGAAGAGTTGCTCCTGCTCTGGACCGCCAACCGCAATCAGGCCTTCCAGCCCTTTGAAGAACTCTTCGACGAAAAGCCCCTCGCCGAAAAAACCGTCTATCGTCAGGTCGCCGCACAGTTCCCGATCTACTTCGCCGGCCGTCCGCTCATTCCCGTCCCAGACGCCAAGCCCATCAGCCTGCTCGACCTCCTGCGCCTGCCGGCTATGCGCTCCCCTGGCTCACTCAGCGACCAGTTGGAACTCATCCGCAAACTCTGGCGTCCGCTCATCGGAGACAGCCTCGACAAACTCCTCGATCTGGCCAGCGAGATCCTGCGCGAAGAGGAACTCGCCATCTGGATGCAGTTCAACCCGCACGGCGGCGAATCAGCCTCTGAGCGCGCACGCCGAGGCCGGCACGGCACCGTCGCCACCGCCGACGTCCCCGACTTCACATCCACCGCGCACGAATACGAAAAGTTCTCCGCCGATACTGCCTGGATGCCCGGTGTCGTGCTGATGGCCAAGAGTACCTACGTCTGGCTCGCGCAGTTGAGCCGCCAGTACGGGCGTCACATCGGCCGCCTCGACGAGATCCCTGACGAAATTCTGGCCGCGCTCGCTCATCGCGGCATCAACTCACTCTGGCTGATCGGCGTGTGGGAGCGCAGCCGCGCGTCCCAGACAATCAAGCAACTCTGCGGCAACAAGGACGCCGTCGCCTCCGCTTACTCGCTCTTCGACTACACCATCGCCGATGATCTCGGCGGCGAGGGCGCATACATCCATCTCCGCGACCGCTGCTACCACCACGGCATCCGCCTCGCCAGCGACATGGTCCCAAACCACATGGGCATCGACTCTCCATGGGTCATCGAGCACCCTGACTGGTTCATCTCCCGGCAAGACAAGCCTTACCCCGCTTACTCCTTCGAAGGCCCCGATTTGTCTTACGATGGCCGCGTCGAAATCAAGATCGACGACCACTACTACTCGCAGACCGACGCCGCCGTTGTCTTCCGCCGCCGCGACAAATACAGCGGCGAAACTCGCTACATCTATCACGGCAACGACGGCACCAGCTTCCCCTGGAACGACACCGCGCAGCTCGACTACCTGAACCCCGCCGTCCGTGAGCAGGTGATTCAAACCATCCTGCATGTCGCACGCCTGTTTCCCGTCATCCGCTTCGATGCCGCCATGACATTGGCCAAAAGGCATTTTCATCGCCTCTGGTTTCCCGGCCCCGGCGCAAGCGGAGCTATTCCCTCGCGCGCGGAATATGGAATGAGTCAGGCCGAGTTTGACCGTCACATGCCCCACGAGTTCTGGCGCGAAGTCGTCGACCGCGTCGCCGCCGAAGTGCCCGGTACGCTGCTCCTCGCCGAAGCCTTCTGGCTCATGGAGGGCTACTTCGTCCGCACCCTCGGCATGCACCGCGTTTACAACTCCGCCTTCATGGTTATGCTCCGCGATGAGGACAACGCCAAGTACCGGTCCGTCATCAAGAACACACTCGAGTTCGACCCCGACATCATGAAACGCTACGTCAACTTCATGTCCAACCCCGACGAGCGCACCACGATCGATCAGTTCGGCAGAGGCGACAAATGTTTCGGTGTTGCCGTCATGATGTCCACCCTCCCCGGCCTGCCCATGTTCGGCCACGGCCAGATCGAGGGCTATACCGAAAAGTACGGCATGGAATACCGCTGGCCCCGCCACGAAGAATGGCCCGACGCGGATTTAGTCGCCCGCCACGAACGCGAGATCGCGCCGCTGCTGCAAAAGCGCTGGCTGTTCGCCGAGAGCGCCAACTTCCTGCTCTACGACTTCTTCACCCCAAACGGTTCGGTCGACGAAAACGTCTTCGCCTACTCCAACCAAACCGGCACGGAACGCGCTCTCGTCATCTACAACAACCGCTACGGTTCCACGCACGGGACCATCCACAACTCCGCCGCCTACGCCGACAAGGGCTCAGGCCAACTGCGCCAGCGCCGCCTGCGTGAAGGGCTCGGGCTAACGGACGACGGCAACGCCATCCTCGCCTGGCGCGACTCGCTCACCGGCCTTGAATATCTCCGCCGTGCAAGTGATCTAAGAGACCGCGGCCTTACCTTCGACCTGCATGCCTATCAATCTCATGTCTTCCTCGACTGGCGCGAACTCTACGCCACCAAAGACGAGCCCTGGGACCGCCTGTGCGATCGCCTGAACGGCCGCGGCGTCCCCAGCATTCACGACGAGCTCATCAATCTCGAACTCCGCCCCATCCACGACTCCCTGCGCCACATCCTTGAGCCCGGCATCGTTCAGTCCTTCACCGACCTCGCCGATCACCTCGCAGAGGTTGCCCACAAGGGCGGCGAACTGGAGCAGAGAAAATTCTTCGATCAGATCTGGCCGCGCACGGAGAAGCTGATCGAGATTGTCCAGCCGGCTTATAACGCCCGACGCCTCCGCGAAGGCCAGCCAACCATCGCAGCGCCACCGTATGAGCCCGCCGCTATGGCAATAGCATTCCGTCTCCGCGTTCGCGCCGCCCTGCGCCTGCCACTGGTTGAAGCCATGCTGCCCAAGCCTTTCACCGCCGCCGCGCGCCACATCATGCCCACCCCCGGCTCGCAGCTCATTGGCGCAGCCGTCTGGGGTCCCATTCTCGCCTGGTGCATCCTGCAGGAACTGGCCGAGAGCCTCAACGCCCGCAACCCGCACTACGCCGCGCTCGATCTCTTTGACCGTCTCCGTCTCCGCGAAACCCTCGCCCATGCATTCAACGCGCTGGGCTTTGAATCCGAAGAAGGCTGGCGAGTTGCCTCCCGCATTAAGCTTCTGCTCATTGCCGAGTACAATGCCGCCAAGTCCGCAGCGCTGGCGGTTCATGAGGCAAAAACTGCGGACCTGGGAACAGGCTTCAGTCCGAACATCAATCAGCTAAGCGACGATGGGGCTTTAGCTCCCGTAGAACAACCAGCGCCGGAGCAGGGAATCAGTGTGTCCGCCGTCTCCCCAAAAGAAGGCATCGCAACAGTGCACGAGTTAAGCATCGCCCAAAATGCCGATGAAGGATTCGGGGCTTCAGCCCCGGCGATCGAAGGCCAGCCTCGGAAAGGGCACGACTTCAGTCGTGCCGCAGCCGCGACTCAAGACGAGGGGGCTTTGGCCCCCGTAGGAACTCAGATCGAGCCCGACCCCGGGCCAGTCGAATTGGAGAGATTTGAATCGGAAGGAGGCCAAGGCGAGACCCCTGTAAACGCGGCGACAGAAGCGGCGACGCCCTCGGCCGCCGATCCAATCCCCGGCTTCACCCCAACTCTCTGGCAAGACCCCGACCTCCGCTGGCTCACCGGCGCGCACCAAGCCGAAGGCCACGCCTACATCGTCCGCGAGCCATATGAAGAACTGCTCTGGTGGCTTCAACTCCCCGCGCTTCTCAAACTCGCCATCGAGCCCGCCCCCAACCGCGAAGCCGTCGAGGAGCTATCCGCAACCGTCCAATCCGCTCTCTCAACCATGGAAGCCGCAGGCTACCGCATCGACGATCAAATCCCGGAAGCGAAATCGAAATCAAAAACAGATTCGTCATCCTGAAGAAGTGAAGGGATAGGAAAGAGCTTTATCCCTTGATCATGGCCGTCGGAAATATCGAAAGTAGAAGGCCACGAACACCAGGACAATGCCAATATTGGCAGCCAGCCGCTCCCAGAATCGGCCACGAAAAAACGCCACATCCACACCAACGATCACTGCGGCCATCGCCACCGCGTAAAACACTCCAACAATCTGTTTGCCCGTCTCAGTCAATGTGCCCTCTCCCGATAGAGCGCCTTGGCTCCGCAACTGCGGTGCAATAGAGACCCGCCAATGACTTTCAAGGCATGAAGTCAGGCCATTTTTGGTCGTGCCCAAGTGGTCATAAACGGCTTCGCTTCTGAAAGAACATCGTAGCCATAGCCTTGCAAAATGGCTTCGATTTCCATATTGGTCATCCTTCCATCTACCTTAGGATGGTTCGTGTCGATAGCTAAGTATATTGAATTGCGACTTAACGCATCTTTCGCAGCAGCTAATGCCTCAATCTCGGCTCCTTCAATATCGATCTTGCAAAAAGCAGGCGGGCCCCATTTTTCAACAGCGTCATTCAGGGTGACTGCCTCCACCGTTACGGTAGAACCTACGGATTCTCTTAACATGAGAGACGTCAGGCTCGAACCGATGGTTCCCTCGCAGTTAAAGGGCAGTTGCCCGGTTCTTCCTGCGATCGCAATATTGACTGCGACGACGTTCTTGAGGCCATGCCTCTCAATATTTCGCCTGAGAATAGCAAAATTCAACGGATCAGGCTCAAAAGAGATGACTTTTCCTTCAGGTCCGACCGATTTTGAAAGCAAATAGGTGGATACCCCGCAGTGCGCTCCTACATCGAACACGAGGTCGCCTGATTTCGGCTTGTACCACCGGAAGTATTCTTCTAAGGCCTCCTCCTCTTCAGGAAATGAAGCCAATTCGAATTCCAGCCCTGAATTTGCATACCGTTGTACGGTCCCAGGGCGCGAGTAATCGAGGATCAAGAGACCATCCTGCTCCCGAGGAGTCAGAGGGTCAAAATACAATTCAAAATTCGCCGCCATAGATACACTGTAAACAAGATGCTGAGGCGCCAAAATCATAACTCGAACGCCCTTGCGCAGCCAGACCGTGCCATCGCGACTCTCAATGGAGACGCCCAGCTTTAGGCATGCATGCTCCCAGTCTGCCGCCTCCGGATTGACGCTGAAGTCGGTAACCTCAATATCGTCTTGGTGCGCTTTCGGCAGGACGTGCCGATACAGTTCGAACTCTCTGCAAATTTCCGGGGCGTATCTAACCCTTCGAGGCTGTACGCGAATAACATGATTCTGATTGCGCAATTCAACAAACTTGCCGCGATTGCGCACACGAACTCCATATCGCTTGCCATCTTGAGCGACGAACCACCAGGCAAGATTCAGAAATCCCGGAACAATCAGTAACAACTGCTTAACCTTGCTGATAAGCATTCTTTCCCCTGAGGTCTCCATTTTCATCTTCGATTCGGGCGTCGTCCTAAAGTAATGCCTCGCAGCTAAAGTGGATGGGCTTTGCGCTTACCTGGCGGGTACATTCAGACTCCGAATTCAAAAGTTATCGTGAACAGAATCAATTAAATCGATGCAACTGCGCCGTGGGCAAGTGGGAGACGCTTCTGCTTTTCACATTTTTAATGGTCGTCAGTTAACCAATTCCCAAAGGTGATTATAATTTGATTCCTGCACCAGGTACCTGAATCAGCAGTAGTTCATTCTCTCATCGCCCTCGGTTCACAGGTGGAAAGGCACAAGTAACTGGCACCTGGCCTTTTCCATTTCCTAGTCCCTAATGCGGCCTTCCCGGCAGCACAAAGTGCTCCGCGCATCGCGGCTCATAATTATCCCCAGCCATAATCACCGGGCTCTCATACACCGCCGGCTTGCCGTCAATCAGTCTCTGCGGATAGAGCGCCTTCGCCCCGCAACTGCAATAGGCCACCAGTTCCGTCAAATTCCCCGCATACACTCGCACCAGCCACGAAAGATCCAGCATCTCCCCAAACGGCAACCCGCGAAAATCCAGTTCCAGCCCTGAAACCATCACGTCGTAGCCAGTCTCCAGCAGCCGCTTGGTAAACGCGAACAGGTCCACAACAAACTGCCCTTCGTCGATCGCCACGCACTCCAGACGCTTGCCGATGCGCCGCTCCGTATCCGCAATGAGAGGCAAAATCATCCACGGATCGGTGTTCAAAAACTCCACCGCCTCCATCTTCCCGCAGCCATTCTGATTGCGGCTCTCCACCAGCCCCGCCGCCGCCTTGGTATCCGCGCTGGGTTTGAGCAGCAGCACATGCTGCTTCGCGTATTGCCGCCGGATCTCGATGCGCCGCAGCAACTCTGCTGTCTTGTTGCTCCGCATCGGCCCAACGATCATCTCCAACTTGCCCAGTTCCACCTTGTTGCTCACCGCTGCCCCCAAACCATTCCCGTATATCGTATTCTCGCCTGACTGGCGCCTGTCGAATGCAGTGGAAAACAGGGCACAATGAACACAGAACTCGTATGCAACCCGCCCAAGGCTGATATATATTGGCATCTATTCTGTGGGAGGCAAACAATGGAATGGTATCTACTCGCCTGGCACCGGTACGCGGACTTCGAAGGCCGCTCGCGCCGCAAAGAGTACTGGATGTTTGGCCTGTTCAACTTTCTTGCCACCCTGGCTCTCAGCGTTATAGGCTGCTTCGGCCTCCTCTTCTCAAGGCATCTCGGCATAATCCTCTTCGCTCCAGCCGCCATCTACGTGCTTGCCGTCATCGTCCCCGGCATCGCTGTCTCCATACGCCGCTATCACGACACGGCCAGAAGCGGTTGGCTGTTGCTGCTCTTCACCGTCCTCGGCATGATTCCCGGCGTCAATCTCATCAGCTCCATCGTCAACCTCGTCTTCCTCTGCGAAGACAGCGCCCCCGGCGCAAATCAATACGGCCCCAATCCCAAGCTCTCCGATCCGGCCTATGCCGCGTTTGCGCAGGCTCCCGCCTACGCTTCGTTCACTTCCAATCCGACGCAGCAACCCTCATCCGGCGAATCCCCATGGCGCATCTGCAAATCCTGCGGAGCCGCGCAGACTGAGCCCTCCAATTACTGCCGAAGCTGCGGCGCGCCGAACGAGCCCTAGCCTCAAACCCTCCGCGAATGGAAGCCCCCCAACCACGCACCCGCTGACTCGCTGACTCGCTGGCCCGCTGACTCGCTCAACGGCCCATGTTCATTCATCACAAACCTTCCCGCCGCCCGCAAGGTAAAATTGTCTCAAATCATCGAATTGTTCGCGCAACAGGAGACAAGGCATGAAGGGTATCTTCGTCGTAGGGGCCGGACCCGCAGGTATGTTTGCCGCCCGGCAGATCGCGCTGGCCGGGTTCGACGTTACGCTGTTCAATCGCGACATCAAGCCTGGCGGCCTGGCCGAATACGGCATTTACCCCCTCAAAGACAAGATGAAGTTCGGCCTGCGCAAGCAGTTTGCCAAAGTGCTCGACCTGCCCAACGTCCACTATTTTGGAAATATCCAGATCGGCACCGACTACGACCTGACCATTCAAGACCTGGAAGCCATGCGTCCCGCCGCCATTGTCTTCGCCTGCGGAGCGCAGGGAACCGGCAAGCTAGGCATCCCCGGCGAGGACGCCAAGGGCGTCTACGCCGCCAAGGAGTTCGTCTACAGCTACAACTCACTGCCCCCTTACTCCACGCAGGATTACTCCACCGGCAAGCGCGCCGCTATCGTCGGCATGGGCAATGTAGCCATCGATATCGCGCGCTGGCTGCTCGAAGACAGCCCCAACCGCGAGATTGAATCCGTAGTCATCCTCGCCCGCCGCGGCCCCATGGAGGCCAAGTTCGACGAGAAAGAGATTCACTACGTCGACAAGCACATCGACCGCGCCGATCTGGTCGCCGAACTCGATCGCGTGAAGGACAAATGCGCCAAGTGCAACCAGGACGTAAGCCCGGAAGAGTTGTTCAAGGAACACTTCACCAATCTCAAAGATCCTGCTTTCGCATCCGTCCCGCCCAAGCTGCAATTCCGCTTCCTTACCTCGCCCACAGCCATCCTGCCCGATGCCACTGGCCGCATCGCCCGCATCGAAGTCGCGGAAAACGACCTGGTGCTCAACGCAGACGGCAGTACCAAAGCTGTCGCAACCAAAGAGCGCACCATCATCGAAGCCGACACGCTCATCTTCGCCATCGGAGACAAGCACGATCCCAAGATCGGCCTGCCCATGGGC
>Ga0182012_10008095_pt1 | contig 10425 bp, 7 predicted proteins | sample 612S2SmetaG_FD_120486 | JGI IMG/M metagenome (GOLD analysis project Ga0182012, IMG submission 120486) | Permafrost microbial communities from Stordalen Mire, Sweden - 612S2S metaG | ecosystem: Environmental > Terrestrial > Soil > Wetlands > Permafrost | place: Sweden: Stordalen | collected...
CCCATACTGCGACGTGATCGTCACACTCTCCGCATCGGCAACCGAGTAGCTCAGGAAGTAAGGCTTCTGCGCCAGAGTCTTTTCCTTGCTCGAACTCGCCGGCTGTGCAACACCGCCCAACTCCGCCAGCGCGCGATGCAACTCGGACGTCATCGCGTCCATCAGCGGCGGCTGCGCAACCGATGCACTCGAACCAGCATCCTGCGCCGAAGCTGCCGGCGTAAATGCCAACGCCGGAACACACAGGCTGACAATCACAACGTTGCGGAAGATTCTTTGCAAGGAAACAATCCGGAATATGGCGGGGCCGTGCGAATCAGGTGAACTCAAGGAGGGTATCAACTTCCAGTCTGTGCGCATCAGCCTGCGCGATATGCTCTGAGTGTATCGAATTGCTCGGCCTTGCTGCCGATAGCCTTCCATCGCCATGCAAATCCATAAGACGAGGAAACTTTCCCGAAGACAAGGAAGCTTGCCCGCTTCGCTACAAAGACGCAGACTGGATCATCGAGATTTTTCGCCAAGGAAGCTCATGAACCTGCGTCGGTTGCCCCTGTTGATCATCGTAATCAGCCTCACCCTCGCAGGTCTTACAGGCTGCGCACGAGAGACCCCCGCAGAGCATGCCGCCAACGTCTACGCCGCCCACGAGCTCGCCGCCGCGCCGCCCCACGGCAACCTCCCCGACTACGCCCTCGCACCCGCCGACCTCGCCAAAGCCCAACACCTCGGCACCCTTCGCGTCGTCTTGCACTTCGGCGGTGAGGCCTGGGAGATCCTCTGCATCCTCCTTCTGCTCAACTTCGGCATCTTCGCCCGTATGCGCGACACCGCCGTCAAGATCAGCACCAACCGCTGGGCGCAAGGCTACATGTTCTTTCTTCTCGCCGTCCTCGTAGACACCCTGCTCGGCCTTCCCCTCGATCTCTATGCGCGCCATCTCTCCCTGCGCTACGGCCTTTCGGTGCAAAGCTGGCCAGGCTGGTTTGCCGACCAGGCCAAGACCTTCGCTCTCACCTGGCTCATCGGCGGACTTCTCCTCGTGCTCCTTTTCTGGATCATCCGCAGGCTGCCTCGCACCTGGTGGTTCGCCTTCTGGTGCGTCTCCATTCCCATCATCCTGTTCGGCATCTTCGTCGCCCCGTACATAGAGCCCATCTTCTTCCAGTACCAACCTCTCGCCCAGACCAACCCCGCCCTCGTCGCGCAGCTCGAGCAGGTCGTCGAGAAAGGCCACATGAACATCCCGACCGAGCGCATGTTCCTCATGAAGGCCAGCGCCAAAACCACCACCCTCAACGCCGACGTCGAAGGCTTCGGCTCGAGCAAGCGCGTCGTCGTCTGGGACACCACCATCGCCAAGATGACGCCCGACGAAATCCTCTTCATCTTCGGCCACGAGTCCGGCCACTACGTCCTCGGCCACATCGTCAGCACAATTATTTTTTCGCTCGGCCTGTTGCTCGTAACGCTCTACGTCGGCTACCTTTTCGTGCATTGGGCAATCGCGAACTTCGGTGCGCAGTGGGGCATCCCATCTCAGAATGATTGGGCCGCGCTCGGCGTCCTCCTCCTTGCCTTCTCCCTCTTCGGCATCATCCTCGAGCCCATGGAGAACACCTACAGCCGCATGCACGAGCACGCCGCCGACATCTACGGCCAGGAAGCCATCCACGGTCTCGTTCCCAATCCGCAATCCACCGCAGTCACCGCCTTCGACGTCCTCGGCAAAGCCTACTTCGCCGATCCGAACTCAAATCCCCTCTACGAGTTTTGGACCTCCACCCATCCCTCCATCGGCCGCCGCGCCGCCTTCGCCAAAGCCTATAACCCCTGGCTTCCCGGAACGGAACCGAAATACTTCAAGAAGTAGCCGCCACGGTTTAACATCCGCATATGGCTACACTTCCTGATTGCCTCTTCTGCAAGATCGCTGCGGGTATTATCCCTGTCACGCGCCTCTATGAGAATGACCACGTCCTTGCCTTCCCCGACATCAATCCACAAGCGCCTGTGCATATCCTCATCATCCCGAAGCGACACATCAGCTCACTCGCGCACATCTCGTCCTCTGACGCCGAGTTGCTGAGCGAACTCTTACTTTCGGCGAACAACATTGCACAACAGCAACACCTCGACAACGGTTTTCGCGTTGTCATCAACACCGGTCCCGATGGCGGACAGACGGTCGATCATCTCCATCTGCATCTGTTGGGAAGAAGGCACATGCATTGGCCCCCCGGCTAAAGTAATCCCCCATAGTCATCGCGCAGTGCGTTACGAATTCAGGCGTCGAGTAACGCGCAGACTCGGCACCAGGTAACGTCTCTGCACCCGTCGAGTAACTTGACAACCTTAGTGATTACTAACACTTCAAGTGCGGGATGAGGTCGAGTTAACTAGGTTGGTTCACGCTGCACGCACCACGCTCCACCCTGCGTTTGTGCGTCGTTCCATCTACGGCACGCGTCCAATGCGATGTAATGGTGACGTGCCACTTCGCACGCTCGATGGAACAAAATTTCTCTATCGTTCGGTATTCGTTGGCGCGTCGCGTTGTGGAAAATCAGTCCCCCGGAGGCATCCGCACCATGGCAAGCGCGTTGAAACAACCTGTCCCTTCTCCACTTCAAGACACCACCGTTCCCGCAGCCGGTTGGCCTACTGGCCAGCGCGAGAAAGCCGTCTTCGCCGGTGGCTGTTTCTGGGGTGTGCAATCTGTATTTCAGCGCGTGAAGGGTGTTGAAAAAACCGTCGTCGGCTACTCCGGTGGCGATGCCTCCACGGCCAACTACCGAACGGTATGTGGCGAAGGAACAGGCCACGCCGAAGCCATCGAGATCACCTTCGATCCTTCCGTCGTTAGCTATGGAACGCTGCTGCGCGTCTTCTTCTCTGTAGTCCACGACCCCACGCAGCTCAATCGCCAGGGCGCCGACGTCGGCACCAGTTATCGCTCGGCTATCTTCTATACCGGCGAGTCCCAACATGCGATCGCCCAAGCCTACGTGCAACAGCTCGACGCCGCGCACATCTTCGCCAAGCCCATCGTCACACAGATCACACCGCTCGTCGCGTTCTATGCCGGTGAAGACTACCACCAGGACTACGCCATCAAGAATCCGCACAACCCCTACATCCAGGTCTGCGACATCCCAAAAATTGCCGCCCTCGAACAACAGTTCCCCGACCTCTTTACGGAGTACGCCCGATAAAGATCCCGCGGACACCACCTCCACCGCGAATCTTCCACTCGAACGGCCTATGCTAAACATGAATGCTAGCGAGGTCGACTCCCTGCTCTGCGATCGGAACGGACTGACCCACTGATGCACGTGACTGCAGGAACCGAAAGCACTCTGCCGGAACCAACTAGCACAACGCCTCTCGAACATTGCTCGCTGCGCGCGATCCTCCTCTGCTCGGTCCTCCTTCTACTTCGATGCGCGTCTGCGCAAACAGTCACGCAGCCTTCCCAAACTCCAGACCAAGCGGCAAAACAAGCCGCAGCTAGCATCCCCAATAGCAACACGCATAATTCCGGCAAAGAAACCGACAAGAAGCCAAAGCCCGAGCAAGCTCCCTCGAAAAAAGGTGAAGAGGCCGCAAGCACCACGCGACTAACCCTCGGCCCACTCGACCCCTCCACGCCGCCCACCAACGTCCCAACCAATCGTCCCGTCATCGGCCTCGCTCTAGGCGGCGGCGGCGCGCAAGCCATGAGCGAGATTGGCGTGCTGCAGTGGTTTGAAGACCACCGCATTCCCGTCGACGTCATCGCCGGAACCAGCATGGGCTCCATCATCGGAGCACTCTACGCCACCGGCCACACGCCCGACGAGATGAAGCACATCCTCACCGAGGACTCCATCAACACCGTCTTCCGCATCGAGCAGGCCTACAGCGCGCAAAGCTTTCGTCGCCGCGAAGACAGTCGCGATCTCCCCAACGGCGTCACCGTCGGCCTGCGTCACGGCGTCGCCTTCCGCAACAGTCTCCTCACCGAAGCCGGCCTTAACGAGCTCCTCGAAAAACAATTCCTCCGCTACAACGATCAGACCGACTTCAACCGCCTGCCCATCCCCTTTCGCTGCCAGGCCACCGACCTCACAGCCGCCAAGACCGTCACCTTCGCGCGCGGCTCTCTGCGCGACGCCGTGCTCGCCTCCGCCTCCATTCCCGGCGTCTTCCGGCCCTTCGAGCTCGATGGCCACGAATACGTCGATGGCGCCATCCTCGAAAACCTTCCCACGCCCGACGTCAAGGCAATGGGTGCCAACGTCGTGCTCGCAGTAAGCCTCAAGCTCGCGCCTGTCGGCAATGGCGACCTCAACAGCATCCTCGGCGTTCTGCAGCGCGCCTTCGCCGTCGGCATCGAAGTCAACGAGGAGAACGATCGCAAGCTCGCCAACCTCGTCATCACGCCCGACGTTACCGGCTACACCGCCGCCAGCTATCTCAAGGTCGACGACCTCGCCGCGCGCGGCTACACCTCCGCCGAAGCCAACAAGGCCGCGCTGCTCAAGTACGCGCTTCCCGAAGCAGAGTGGCAGCAATATCTAGCCCAACGCAACGCACGTCTGCACGGACCGCCTGGCAACGTGCTGCGCGTAGAAGTCAACGCTCCCAACGCAGCTGTGCAAGCGGCCGCTGAACGCATCTTCGCACCGCTGGTCGATCAGCCTATCGACACCAAACGCATCACTACCTTGCTCTCCCAACTCCGCAGCGACGGCCGCTACGACGCCGACTACACCGTCGGCTATGACCGCGCCGCCGGCTCCGACCGCAGCGTTCCCAACCGCCCCATCCTCCTCATCACCGTGCAGGACAAGCCCACCGGCCCACCCTTCCTCGAAGCCGGCTTCAACGTCGACGCGCAGACCGGCGGCGTCACCCGCGCAACCGTCAACTTGATCCTCCTCGACCAGGACCTCGGCGGCTACGGTTCCGAGCTCCGCACCCATCTCGACTTCGGCTTCTCCACCCGCATCGAGACCGAGTACTACCGCAAGATCAACTGGGCCGGCCTCTTCGTCGCTCCTCGCGCCAACTTCACCCGCACGCCCTACTACATCTACAGCCGCAACACCCGCCTCTCCGAGCGCCTCGATCAAACCGGAGGCACCGGCCTTGACCTCGGCTGGAGCAATGGCCGCTCCCAGGAAGTCCGCGCCGGCTGGCAGCTGCAAAACGTCCGCTGGTACACCACCACCGGCTTCGACGGCCTGCCCGACTTCTACGGCAACGCGCAGACCGCCCGTCTGCAATACATCTACGACTCGCGCGATCGCGCCCTCGTGCCACACTTCGGCATCCGCTCGCAAACCGACGTCGGCTATCTCTTCGCGACTCCCGGCAGCCCCAGCGCTCCCGAACTCACCAGCACCATCGCCTTCTCCCACACCGTCGCCAGCAAGAACATCCTGCTGATGCGCCTGGAAGGTGGAACGATGTTGAACCGTGACGTCGCGCAGCCCTTCCGCTTCACCCTCGGTGGCCCCCGCCGCCTCGGCGCCAGCGCCATCGATCAATATCGCGGCACCGACTACTTCCTCGTCACACCCGGCTACCTGCGCCGCATCAAGAGCCTGCCCGCACCCCTCGGCAACAGCCTCTATCTCGGCGGCTTCTACGAGGCCGGCCAGGTCCGCGCACCCGACGCCTCCACCATCACCCAGCAAGACCTCTTCTTCGGCCTCTTCGCCGAAACACCCCTCGGCGTCATCTCCATCGGCCCCGCCATCGGAACCCACGACGAGCGCAAGCTAGTCTTCACCATCGGCAAGTTCTTTTAGACCAGAGTGCCTCACCGCCCCGCGCCCAGCCTCACCGCCAGCCGCTCCGGCAGATGCGCATCGCGAATCGCCAGTTGCGACACGGCCACATCATACGGCGTGCGAAAGAACGTCACCTGCGCCTGCACTTCATCGTAGATCGCGAACGCAGCCCGCCAGTCCCCATCCCGCGGCTGCCCCACTGCACCCGGATTGATCAAATACCGCGAGCCCAGCGGCACCTCCATCGTGTACTGCTCCACTCCCTCGCTGTTGTCCGCGTCGTACTCCGGATAATCTTCCGCCCAGTCTTCTTCGCGTCGCGAGAACCCGCCCTGCAGATGCGTGTGCCCGAAGAACGCAAGCTCCGTCGGCATACTCTGCAGCGGAGACCACGCATCGCGCATCGACGCAATGTACTGATCCTCATGCAGCGGCGAGCCATGCGCACACAACGCGCGCTCCGTCGCCTGGATCGGCCCCATCGGCAACTCGCGCAGCCACTCCCGATTGTCCGCACGCAGATTCTGCCGCGTCCACGCAGCCGCCGCAGCCGCAATCGGATTGAATCCCGCTGAGCTGCTAATCCCGCAACACACACGATCATGATTACCCCGCACATGGATCGACCGCGCCGTCTCCAACCCCCGCAGCGTATCAATCACCTCATTCGGCCGCGCTCCATACCCCACCACATCGCCCAGATTCCAAAGCTCGTCGAACCCTCCACCGATGCGACTCCGCGCAACTCTAAGCACTGCCTCAAGAGCCTGCAAATTTCCATGGATGTCCGAAACCACAAGCGCGCGCATACACAGCCGTTCTGAAGATCGGGAAATAAGCAGTCCGCAGACGATTAGACGCCCGACCGCACCATCGTAGCAAGTGGCCGCTCGCGATCCGTATGCATCGTCGGCGCCGAAGCCAGCAGGTTTCGCGTGTAGTCATGCTGCGGTCGCGTCAGCACCTGCGAAACGCTGCCCTGCTCCACAATCTCCCCGTGCCGCATCACCGCCACGCGATCCGCCACCTGCCCCACCACCGCCAGGTCATGCGAGATAAACAGCATCGACAGATTGTGCTCCCGCTTCAGCGTCTTCAGCAACGCAAGAATCTGCGCCTGCACCGTCACATCCAACGCCGTCGTCGGCTCGTCCGCGATCAGCAGCCGCGGCTTATTAATCAGCGCCATCGCGATCACGATTCGCTGCCGCTGCCCCCCGGAAAACTGGTGCGGATAGTCGTCAATCCGTCGTTCAGGATCCGGCAGCGCCACCTCTCGCATCGCCTTAAACACCCGTTCCCGCACCTCTTTACGCGAGGTCCGCGGAGCATGCGCCAACAGCGCCTCCGCAATCTGCCGCCCCACCTTCATCACCGGATTCAGCGCCGTCATCGGCTCCTGAAAGATCATCGCAATCGACGACCCACGATGCCGCCGCATCACCTCTTCCGGCAAACTCAACAGCTCTTCGACCACCCCATCCGCCCGCGCAAATCGAATCCCTCCACTTACCGCCGCGCTAGCCGGCAACAGCCGCAGCACCGCCAGCGACGTCGCCGACTTCCCCGACCCCGACTCGCCCACCAACCCCAGCGTCTCCCCCGCCGCAATCTCAAACGAAATCCCGCGCACCGCCTCCTGCCCCGAAAACGCAATCCGCAAATCCTTCACTGAGAGCAACGGCGCGTCAACATCCTGTAGATTCGAACTCACTCTTCGAGCATAGCGGATCGTAATCGACCGCAAGCACTACTTGGTCAGCGTGAACGCACGCCACGGACTAATCTCGACGGCCCCATGCGTACCCACACTCCACACCCTCCACCGATACCTCCCATTCGCATCCGCAAACTCCGCGATCACCTGCGTGCGCAGGGTAGGACTGCGATCCTCCACCAGGTACAGTCGCGCATCCGACCACGCGCCACCCTCGCCCCGCTGCCACTCCACCACCTGCAACCCCGCGCCGCCGCGGTTGTCCCACACCAGCTGCGGCACCTGCGCCACGTTCTGCCCATCCTGCGGCGCAGCCTGCACAATCCCCTTCACACCCGACCCCTGTTCCGCCGCCGTCGGCGGGTTGCTCACCATCAACGCCGCGCGCTCATTCGCCTGCTCATGCTGAGGTAAATTCAGCGACATCTGCAGCACCTTCCACTGCCCATCCTTGCCCGCGCGCAGCACCACCAGCGGATGCGCCACTCCAAACACATTCGCAGACGACACCACCACCCGCAGCCCCACCGCCGCCAAACCCCCGTTCGCCGACGCCTCCTCCACCTGCACATGCACCCCGTCCGCCGTCACCGTCGTGCTCCCGATCGTCGCCAGCATCCGCCGCACCCCGCGCGAAGAATCCATCACCAGCAACGGGTCCGCCTCATCCCCCAGCGGCTCGCCATTCAGCAGCCGTTCCATCGCGCTCTTCGCCACCGTCGCCGCCGCGGACTCGCGTCCCGCAAGGCTAGCCTGCACACACCCCGGGCAACCCGAGCTCGGCTCACTCATCCACAACGCAAACGCCCGCGCTGCCTCCATGTGCGGCGCATTCCTCAAAATCGCAACCTGCGGCTCACCCTCAGAGTTCTCCGTCACCCCATTTGGATAGAACACCGCCGGCCGCAGCGACCCTAAACCAAACTGTGTGTCAAGCCCACTCCACCACGCCGCCGGCAGCGTTCCCAGCAACACATCCGGATAGTCCGCCGACCCGCGCGTCGCGCTCAGCCTCTCCTTCAGTTGATCCGGATCAACCGCAAAAAATCGAACCTGCAAATCCGGAAACGTCTGCCGCAGATTCTCCTTAGCCTGCTCCGCCGCTGGACTACTCAGCGGCCCCTGCTGCACTGGAGCCGTCGCATTCGCGGCCGCAGGCGCAGCGTTCGCATTTGCCTCCGCTCCAGCCCCAAAGCTCGCCGCGTTCTGCCCCACATTGCTCGCTGCCGTTCCATAGCCACCCGCTTCCGTGCCGTAGCTCCCCGCATTCTGCCCGGCCGTGCTCGCCTCCTGCCCGTTGTTGCTGGCCGCCGTTCCGTAGCTCGCAGCGTTCTGCCCAGCCGTACTCGCTTCCTGCTCCTTATACCCAATCCCGTTCTGCTTCTCTGTAGGAGCATCCTGCCCCGCCGTGCTCTGCGGCGCACTGATCGTGCGGCTATCCGCGTCCACGCCATAGCTTCCCGCGTTCTCCCCATAGTTCGAAGCATTCTGCCCAAAACCACTCGAAGTCTTCTCGCTGTAGTTCAGCGAAGTCGCATGATGCAGATCTGCAATCGCATTCAGATTCGACTGCGGCGGCCGCGTCGACGCCGCCAGGTACCACACCACCAATTGCCCATGCCGCAACGCGCCCAGCGGCTCGCCATCGCCGCCACTCTGCCCCACAAGCGCACCCGCGCAAACCAGCAGCGTCGCCGATAAGATTCCCGCCATACGCCACTTGCTCATCACCGCTGCGTTTGCCCTTGCCTTTCTTTCTGTCATTCCCTCGAGGAATCTAGTTCTTCTCTTCACCTTCTGATGCAATTGGACGTTTCGCTAACCCGAATGATTCACCACGCCCACCGAATCGTCCCATCCGAAGCGTGTTCCCCATCATCTAAGAACCATGGGCCTTAACGCCAGCAACTTCCCTCTACGACTCTCCGTCCTCGATCAATCTCCCGTCCCCGCCGGCTCCACGCCCTCGCAGGCTCTCGCCAACTCCCTCGACCTCGCCCGCCACGTCGATGCCCTCGGCTACACCCGCCTCTGGTACTCCGAGCATCACGCCATGGATCTCCTCGCCTCCACCGCGCCCGAGATCCTCGTCGCCCGCGCCGCTGCCGAAACCTCCCGCATCCGCGTCGGCACCGGCGGCATCATGCTCCCGCACTACTCCGCGTTCAAGGTCGCCGAAGTCTTTCGCACCCTCCACGCCATGTTTCCCAACCGCATCGACCTCGGCATCGGCCGCGCTCCCGGCGGCGGCCAGCTCGAAGCCTACGCCCTCCGCCGCGATCGCAAGAACCCCGTCTCCGACGACTTCCCCCTCCAGCTAGCCGAGCTCCGCGCCTACCTCCACCCCGAACGTTTCGCCGAACTCCTCGGCCCCAACCACCCCTTCGCCCGCATCCGCGTCGCACCCGACGCCCCCGGCGCCCCCGACATCTGGCTGCTCGGCTCCTCGATGTGGTCCGCGGTAACCGCCGCCCAGCAAGGCCTCCCCTACGCCTTCGCCCACTTCTTCTCCCCCATCCAGACCCGCCGCGCCATCGAGTACTACCAGGCCAACTTCGTGCCCTCGACTTCCCGGATTAGCAGTGGCCCTCAACCCTCTGCGTCTCAATCCACCTCGACTTCCCGGATTAGCCCTGGCCCTCAACCCTCTGCGTCTCAATCCACCTCGACTTCCCGGATCAGCCCTGGCCCTCAGCCCTCTGCGTCTCAATCCACCTCCTCTCCCCGGATTAGCAGTGGGCTTCAGCCCACTGACTCTCAATCCACCAGGGAACCGGGCTTTAGCCCTGGCCCCTACGAATACGACCGCCAAACCCCCGAAGCCACCCTCGCCATCGGCGTCATCTGCGCCCCCACCGACGCCGAAGCCGAACACCTCGCCGCCTCCGTCCGCCTCCTCCAACGCCGCATCCGCATGGACGACCGCCG
>Ga0182012_10008097_pt1 | contig 10422 bp, 5 predicted proteins | sample 612S2SmetaG_FD_120486 | JGI IMG/M metagenome (GOLD analysis project Ga0182012, IMG submission 120486) | Permafrost microbial communities from Stordalen Mire, Sweden - 612S2S metaG | ecosystem: Environmental > Terrestrial > Soil > Wetlands > Permafrost | place: Sweden: Stordalen | collected...
AGCGCGCCTGGGCGCTGGCCTCGGAGCGGGTTGCGCCGGCACGGGCGGCCAGGGCGGCAGCCATGAAGGCATCCAGGTCGCCGTCCAGCACCGCGTCCGGGTTGCCCTTTTCGACCCCGGTGCGGAGGTCCTTGACCAACTGATAAGGCGCCAGAACGTAGTTGCGAATCTGGTGGCCCCAGCCGATGTCGGTCTTGGCGTCTTCCTCAAGGGCGGAGGCGGCTTCGCGCTTCCGGATTTCGGCTTCGTACAGCCGGGCCTTCAGCATTCCCATGGCGGTGGCGCGATTGCGGTGCTGGCTGCGGTCGGTCTGGCAGGCCACGATGATGCCGCTGGGCACGTGGGTGATGCGGATGGCGCTTTCCGTCTTGTTGACATGCTGCCCGCCGGCGCCGGAGGCACGGAACGTATCCACCTTCAGGTCGGCGTCGTTGATCTCGATCTCGATCGTGTCGTCCACCACCGGATAGACCCAGACGCTGGCGAAGCTGGTCTGCCGGCGTGCGTTGGCGTCGAACGGACTGATCCTGACCAGGCGGTGCACGCCGGCCTCGGTCTTTAGCCAGCCATAGGCGGTGGGGCCGGTCACCTGTAGCGTGGCGGACTTGATACCGGCCTGTTCGCCTTCGCTCTGCTCCATGAGCTGCGTCTTGTAGCCGTGCTGCTCGGCCCAACGGATGTACATGCGCAGCAGCATCTCGGCCCAGTCCTGCGCCTCGGTGCCGCCGGCGCCGGCGTTGACCTCGATGAAGCAGTCATTGGCATCAGCCTCGCCGGACAGCAGGCTCTCGATCTCCCGCCGCTTGGTGTCGTCGGCCAGGGTGCGCAGCGACGCCATGCCGTCGGCGATCATCGCCTCGTCGCCATCGGCCTCGGCCAGCCCGATCAGTTCGATCGTATCGGCGAGGTCGGCTTCCAGCTTGCGCACGCCCTCCATCTGGCTGGCGAGCTGGTTCCGCTCGCGCATCAGCTTCTGCGCGGCGGCGGCATCCTTCCAGAGGTCGGGGTCTTCGGCGCGGGCGTTCAGCTCCGCGATGCGGCCTTCGGCGACATCCCAGTCAAAGATGCCTCCTCAGCAGCGCGATCGACTGCTTGATCTGTTCATTCAGGGCGTCGGATTCGGCAGACATCTGGATCCCGTTCGGTTTTGGCGCTGTCGCTTCAGGGCTTTCGTGGCAGAGACACCCCTCGTGCCGTTGTGGGAGGGCTCAATAAAGGCCGCCCATGTTCGTGTCGACCCCGCCGCTGACCGGCTGGGCGCTCGGCTCCTGGCTTTCGCTGGCAACGCCGGTGCCGCCGGAGGACTCGCCGGGCAACGAGGCGGACGCACCGGGAACCTGGTCCGGCTTGAAGGCATCGGTGCGGTGCCCCGCACCGGTGTCCCAGGCAGCGAGGGTCACCCCCGGCGGCGGCTGGAAGGCCAGCGCCGGGCGGTTCTTCAGCGCCGTCGTCATGAACGCGCGCCAGATCGGCGCCGCGATGGCGCCGCCGGTCTCCTTGTCGCCGAGCGAGGCGGGATTGTCGAAGCCGATCCAGACGGAGGCCACGAGGTCCGGCGTAAAGCCCGAGAACCAGGCGTCGAAAAAATCCTGGCTGGTGCCGGTCTTGCCGGCGATCTGCCGGTTCATGCCGGTGCCGGCGGCGATGCCGGTGCCGTGCTGCACCACGCCCTCCATCATGGTCACGAGCTGGAAGACGCTTTGCGGGTCGGCGATCTGCTTGCGGTCGTCGGTGACCTGGGGCGGCGCCTGGTCCGAGCACGCGGCGCAGCCGAGCCCTTCCGGCCGCCAGACCACATGGCCGTCGCGGTCCTGCACGCTGTCGATCAGGGAGGGCACCACCTCGCGGCCACCCGCCGCCAGCGCCGCATAGGCGCCGGCCTCGCGCAGCACCGTGGTATCGACCGCGCCCAGCGCGGCCGGCAGCACGCGCGGCATGCTATCGACCATGTGGAAGGCGATGGCGGTTTGCGCGACCGCCTCCATGCCGACATGACGCGCCACCCGCACCGTGACCAGGTTTCGCGACTCCTCCAGCGCCAGGCGCAGCGACATCGGCCCCTTGAACGAGCCCTCGTAGTTGGCCGGCCGCCACGGACCCTCGGGGGTGTTCACGACGATCGGCCCGTCCAGGAATTTCTGGCTGGGCGAGAGCCCCTGTTCCATCGCCGTGAGATAGACCATCGGCTTGAAGCTGGAGCCAGGCTGGCGCTGCGCCTGGGTGGCGCGGTTGAACTGGCTGATCTCGAAGCTCCAGCCCCCGACCATGGCGACCACCCGGCTGGTCGTGGGGTCCACCGCCACCAGCGCGCCCTGCACGAAGGGGATCTGGCGCAGCGCGACGCGGCCGGCGGATTGGGTTGCGGCTGCCGTCAGGCCCTTGGCCGGCGGAGCGGGGGCCGGCCCGGCAGCGTTGGCCGGCGGCTCCACCATCACCACGTCGCCGACGATCAGCACATCGGTGATGCGCCGCGGGGTTCCGCCGGGCTTGCCGTCCCTCACCGGCCGCGCCCAGGCGAGATCGGACAACGGCACGAAGCCGATCGTTGGCCGCGGCGGCTGGCCGCCGGCGTGCGGCTCCAGCCAGCCCACCCTTGCCTCGCCATCCGCCGTGCTGGTCACCACCGCGAGACGCCAATTGGGCAACATGCCAGGCGGGTGGCCCAACTGGCCCAGCGGGCTGGTCCAATCGCGGGCGAGCGGCGCGGCATCGACATGCGTCACCGGACCGCGCCAGCCGCCAAGCTTGCGGTCATAGGCCATCAGACCGTCACGCAGCGCCTTCTCGGCGGCGATCTGCAGCACGGGGTCGAGGCTGGTGCGCACCTGCAGCCCGCCTTCCGTCGTCACATCCGCGCCGAAGCGGGCGACCAACTCGCGGCGCACTTCCTCGGCGAACCAGTCGGCGCCGGGCAGCGGCTGCGGGCGGCGGAACTCGGACGGCACGATCGGCTCGGCCTTCGCCGCGGCCGCCTGTTCGGCGGTGATCGCGCGATTGTCAGCCATTCGGTCCAGCACCCAGTCGCGCCGCGCCTTGGCGGCGTCGGGGTAGCGGAACGGATTGTAGTTGTTCGGCGCCTTGGGCAAAGCCGCCAGAAAGGCGGCCTCGGCGATGGAGAGCCGCTCGATCGGCTTGTTGAAGTAGGTCTGCGCCGCCGCCGCGACGCCGTAGGAGCCGAGGCCAAGATAGATCTCGTTCACATACAGCTCGAGAATCCGCTCCTTGCTCAGCGTCTGCTCGATCCGCATCGCCAGGATCGCTTCCTTGACCTTGCGCGACAGCGAAACCTGGTTGTCCAGCAGCATGTTCTTGGCGACCTGCTGGGTGATGGTGGACGCGCCGACGGGGCGCTTCCCCTGGCCCATCTGCGAAAGATCGGTCAGCCCCGCGCGCATGATCGCCAGCGGATCGACGCCACGATGGACCCAGAAGTTCTGGTCCTCCGCCGAGACGAAGGCCTGCTTCACCAGATCCGGGATCGCTGGGTACGGAACGAACAGGCGCCGCTCGGTGGCGAGTTCGGCGAGCAGCCTGCCATCGCCGGCGAAGACGCGGCTCATGACCCGCGGCTGGTAATTGCGCAGTCCGTCCACGTCCGGCAGGTCGGCGCTGAAGCGCTGGTAGGCGACCAGCCCGACGATGCCGCCAACCACGGCCGTGAGCAGGGCGATCCCGAGGATCGCGCCGAAAAGACCGCCGAACACACGGCGCAAGCCTGCCAGCGCGCCTGGTCGCGGCTTCGGCGCCGCCTGCGGGCGAATCGGGCGCGAACCTGGTGTCGCGCCCGACGGCGGGGGAGACAGGGGCTCACCCGCTTTCATCGGTTCCTTCATGATTGGGTGATATGGGGTTTTCGCTCAGCCAAGCCAGCCAAGAAGACGCTAACCGGCCATGTCCTGTCGCGCAACGTTGCCGGCCATGCGGGCATGCCCGGCGAAATAAGCGTCCACCGCCCGTTTCATCGCCTGCGCGACCTTGAACCGATGGTCGGCGTGCCGCAGCAGCATCTCGTCCTGCGGGTTCGACATGAAGCCCATCTCGACCAGCACGCTCGGGATGTCGGCCGCCTTCAGCACGACGAACCCGGCGTGCCGCGCCGGGTGATCGAGCATTGGCAGGTCGCGGTCGAGGTTGCCCACGAGATCCCGCGAGAACTGCGCCGAGCCGATCCGGGTCTCCTGCCGGACCAGGCTGGCCAGGATATGCGCCACCTCCGGCGAGGCGTTGCGCGCAAGCGGGCCGCCGAACCGGTCGGCGCTGTTCTCCCGCCGCGCGAGCGCCGCGGTCTGCGCGTCCGAGGCCGTGGGTGCGAGGGTATAGACGCTGGCGCCGCGAATGCTGTGGTCGGACAGCGCGTCCGCGTGCATGGAAACGAACAGCGCGGCGCCGGCTTCCTGCGCCCGCATCACCCGCTCCTCCAGCGGAATGAACACATCGCGCGAACGTGTCAGCGCGATTCGGTAGCTGCCGCCGGCTTCGAGCTGGCGCTTCAGCTCCTGTGCGGCGGCCAGCGAAACATGCTTTTCGTAAGTGCCGGAATAGCCGATGGCACCCGGGTCCTTGCCGCCATGGCCCGGGTCGAGCATCACCAGGGGAGCGGGCGGGCGGGCGCCGGGCCGCGGGGGTGATGCTGCTTTGCGGGGCGGCGCTGCTGCCATGGCCGCATGCAGCGCAGGCGGCAGCAAAAACGTACCGACGACGCCGGCACCCGCGCCGAAGCGGGCCAGCACGACGCGACGCGCGACGGGATGCCAGACGGACATGGATGGAACTTAACACACAAGATGCAGGCTTGCACCTTCTCTATTGATGAACAAGGATTCACGTCGTTGCCACTGGTTCAGCTTGCAGCGTCGGGCGGTTTGCTTCATGGTTGAGCGGCTCCGGTGGTGCAAACGGGGGCGCGGGTTACCGCGCCCCTTGGCCGATCCGGCGGACGTTTGAGGGCCTGTGGTCCCGATCTTGTGTTACCGCTTCGATGAAGCGGGGCGCGATGTTGGGTCGTTCCAAAGGGTTGGTCCCCGTCTGCCCGATCGAAGGCCGCGCCACCGCCCGCATCGCGCCACAACTTGGGGGTTGGTGCGGCGGGGCCGGCCCGCGGGGCGGTCCGGCAGGCGCTCGCTTCACAGCGGGTTACGTTCCGATTGGACGTCATGCCCGCACTGTCAGGGAACGATGACGATCGTCGTGCCAGGCTTAAGCTTATCGGGCCTTCCCTTTTCGGGCGCAGGTTCCATCTCGGCGTATGGCGCTGGCGTCATGCGCGGCGGCTGCGCCGCCCGCGCGGATCGGCCCCTTTCCGCAAACCAATTCGGCCGCCCGCCGGCGCGCGACCTGACCGGGTCAGCGCCAGAGCGATGTGCGGCGCACCGGAGTTCAGGAGTTCATGGCCAAGCGCATGCTGATCGACGCCACCCACGCGGAAGAAACCCGCGTGGTGGTGCTGGACGGTAACCGCCTCGAGGATTTCGACGTCGAGACATCGACCAAGAAGCAGCTCAAGGGAAACATCTATCTCGCCAAGGTGGTCCGGGTGGAGCCCTCGCTCCAGGCTGCCTTTGTCGAGTATGGCGGCAACCGACACGGCTTCCTCGCCTTCAGCGAGATCCATCCCGATTACTACCAGATCCCGGTCGCCGACCGGCAGCGCCTGCTGGAGATGCAGGCCGAAGAGGCACGGCGCGAGGAGGAGGAGGAAGAGCGGGAGTTGCTCCGGAATCCTCCGGCAGACAACGGACCGGTGAGGGACGCCCAGGAGGGCACGGCTCAGCCGGCCGATGACCTTGCGGACGACGAAGCCGCAGCGGACGAGGGGCCTGCGGAAGCCGAGCCCGGTTCGCCCTCCGCGCAGCCGCTGGCGATCCGCTCCGATCGCGTGAGCGGTCCGGTCGAGGGGGCCGAGCCCGTGTCGGCGCCCGAGCCTGCGGCTGACGAACGATCGACCAGCCCAGGGCCGGCCCACGAGGTGCCGGACCAGCAAGCGCCGGTGGCGGTGGAGCCGACCGACTCCGGCCCTGCCGGGGTGGTGGCCGGGGACGCCCCAGTCGCCCAGCCAGTGGGGACCCAGCCGCCGGCCGTCTCGGATCAGGAAGCGCCGGCATCCGCGGACGCGGCCCTGCCAGTCTCAGCCGGGGCCGAGATTGGTGGCGGGATCGACGCGAACAGCGCCATTGCCGAGCCTGCCGCGCTGGAGCCCTGGGCGCCTCCTGCACACCTTTCCGAGACTGCCGCACCGGCTGATGGGCCGGTTTCCGAGACTGCCGCACCGGCTGATGGGCCGGGCGATGCGCCCGCGGAACACCGGCCGACGGCAAACCAGCCAACGGAAGAAGATACCGCGTCTGGTGATGAGCTCCGCGGAAAGGCAGCGGACACCGCAGAGCCCGATGACGATGACGACGAGACCGGCGGCGAGATTTCGCCCCCACCGGAGACCGTCGGCGGCGACGTCGAGGCCGACGAGCGGGCCGAGCGCCGGCTCGCTTCGCGGTTCATGCGCAGCTACAAGATTCAGGAAGTCATCAAGCGCCGGCAGATCCTGCTGGTGCAGGTCGTCAAGGAAGAGCGCGGCACCAAGGGCGCGGCGCTCACCACCTACCTGTCGCTTGCCGGCCGCTTCGGTGTGCTGATGCCCAACTCGCCACGCGGCGGCGGGATCTCCCGCAAGATCACCTCCGCCACCGACCGGCGCCGTTTGAAGGAAATCACCTCCGAGCTCGACATCCCCAAAGGCATGGGCCTGATCGTCCGTACGGCGGGCGCCAACCGCCCCAAGCCCGAGATCAAGCGCGATTGTGAATACCTGCTGCGGCTATGGGACGACATTCGCGAGCATACGCTTCGCTCGGTGGCTCCGTCGCTGATCTACGAGGAAGCGAGCCTGATCAAGCGCTCGATCCGCGACGTGTATTCGCGCGATATCGACGAGATCCTGGTGGACGGGGAGGACGGCTGGAAGGCGGCGCGCGACTTCATGCGCATGCTGATGCCGACCCACGCGCGCAAGGTTCAGCTTTGGCGCGACACCACCTCCGCCGGCGGCCAGCCGCTGTTTGCCCGCAACCAGGTTGAACAGCAGCTCGACGGCATGTTGCAGCCGACCGTGCAGCTTCGCTCCGGCGGCTATCTGGTGATCAACCAGACCGAGGCGCTGGTCGCGATCGACGTCAACTCCGGCCGTTCCACGCGTGAGCGCGGCATCGAGGAGACGGCGCTGCGCACGAATCTGGAGGCCGCCGACGAAGTGGCGCGCCAGCTCCGGTTGCGCGACCTCGCCGGCCTGATCGTGATCGATTTCATCGACATGGAGGCCAAGAAGCACAACGCGATGGTCGAGCGGCGCATGAAGGAAGCGCTGAAGAACGACCGTGCGCGCATCCAGCTAGGCCATATCAGCCATTTCGGCCTGCTGGAAATGAGCCGGCAGCGGCTGCGCCCGTCGCTGGCCGAGACAAGTTTCATTCTTTGTCCGCATTGCGGCGGCACCGGACACGTGCGCAGCACCGAAAGCGCGGCGATCCATGTGCTGCGGGGCATCGAGGACGAAGGCGCGAAGCGCCGCGCGGCGGAGATCGTGGTGCATGTCGCGACCTCGGTCGCGCTGTATATCTTCAATCACAAGCGCGAGCGGGTGCGCGAGATCGAGGCGCGCTACGGCTTGCGTATCCACTTTGCCAGCGACGACGCCGAGAACGCGCCCACCTACCGTATCGAGAAGCTGCGTGCCCTGACGCCATCGGATTTGCCACCAGCGGTGACGCCCGACGCGCTGGCTGCTCCGGTGGAACCTCCAGGCTCACGCCCGGGCGCAGCGGCGTTGCCGGCTGCTTCGGGCGCAGCCCAGATCGATGACGAGGAGGAAGAGGACCTCGCCGAGGGCGACGAGGAGGACGGCGACGACGCGGATGACGGCGTCCGCGCCGAAGCCGGGGAGACCGCCGAGGAGAGCGAGCGCCGTCGCAAGCGTCGTCGCCGGCGGCGGCGCGGCGGGCGACGCGAGGACAACGGCGCCCTCCCGTCGTCGGCGGAAGCCGCCGAGCCGGTGAGCGAGCACGAGGTGGCCGAGATCCATGTCGAGGGGGTTCCGGAGCACGCCGAGCCCGGCGCGGAGGACGGCGACGCCAACGGCGACGAAGCTCGCGGCCGCCGCCGCGGGCGCCGCGGCGGGCGCAGGCGCCGGCGCGAAGGCGGCGAGGCCGCGCTGCCGCCGACCGCACTGCCTGGTGCCGAGCAGCCGGAACTGCCGCCGGTCTATACCGGGCCGACGCCCGCCAACCCATTCGGCGGCCATACCTTCGACATATTCGATGTGCTGGAGCAGGCGGAGGCTTCTGAGGCGCTTCATGCGACGGCCGCGCCCTCGACGGATGGCTTCGCCAACCGCCATGAGGCCGTCGTAACCGTCGAACCGGCCTCGGCGCCGGACGCTGCCGTGACCGCCGTTGCGCTGCCCGCCGGCGCCGAAGCCGACCTGCCCGCCGGGGCGGCAATCGTTGCATTGGAGGCCAACTCAGAACCAACCAACGTGGAACCAGCCAACCCGGAACCAGCCAACCCGGAACCAGCCAACGTGGAACCAGTCATATTGGAGCCGGCCGGCTTGCCCCCGGAACGGCCAGCGCCGGCGAACGACGAGGCACCTGAACCGCTGGTGAAGCCAATCCTTATTGGCATCGACGATGTGCCGGAGGCGGACAAGAAGCGGGGCTGGTGGCGGCGCTAGAGCCCGTCCGGTCGCGTACGCAATCCTCGCTCGGTGTGCCCGCGCCGATCAGGCCGGTGACAACCAGCGTCTGCCGAACTTGCGACCACGTGGCGACGGTCGCCGGGCACCGAGGCCGCAGCGAGGCTGGCAGGCCAGGGCCGCGGCCGCAGGTGGCCCGCTCTGCTCCGCCGCGCTAGTGCGCCGTTAGCGCGCCACCTGCGGCGCCAACGCCGCCGCCGATCAGCGCGCCGGTCAGCGGCCGGCCGCCGGTGACCGCGGCAACGCCCGCGCCGGCGCCGGCGCCCAGCGCACCGCCCGTCACGGCCCGCGTGCCTGGGCTGGAGCCGCAGCCGGCGAGACCCAGAGCAAGGCCTCCCAACATCATTACGACTACAATCCTGTTTTTCATATCGCTCCTCCCCTCAGCCAGTGGGCGTCGTCGGCATGCGATCCCGAAGGCGCGTCGGCGGCGTTGCGTTGATCGCAGGGCTCGGGTTCGCCCCTCTTGTTAACCCTGGGCGGCTTCGTTAAGCCCACCCGCGCCCCTGCGACGTTCCCTCGTCCGCATCACCGATCCCGCACTTTGCTGGGCCGCATAAAAGGTTCTCCGGATGTTCTCACGGTTGCTCGGCTTCATGTCAGCCGACATGGCCATCGACCTCGGCACTGCGAATACGCTCGTCTACGTCAAGGGCCGCGGCATCGTGCTGGCCGAACCGAGCGTCGTCGCGATCGCCGACGTGCGCGGCAAGAAGCAGGTGGTCGCCGTGGGCGAGGAAGCCAAGCAGATGCTCGGGCGGACTCCCGGCTATATTACCGCCAGCCGGCCACTGCGCGACGGCGTGATCGCCGACTTCGAAGTGGCCGAGGAGATGATCAAGCACTTCATCCGCAAGGTGCACGCCCGCCGCGGCTTCGCCTCGCCGCTGATCATCGTCTGCGTGCCCTCCGGCTCGACCGCGGTGGAGCGGCGCGCGATCCAGGAAAGCGCGGAGAGCGCCGGCGCGCGCCGGGTGCAACTCATCGAGGAGCCGATGGCCGCCGCGATCGGCGCCGGACTGCCGGTGACGGAGGCGTCCGGCTCCATGGTGGTCGATATCGGCGGCGGCACGACTGAGGTGGCGGTGATCTCGCTCGGCGGCATCGTCTATTCGCGCAGCGTGCGCGTCGGCGGCGACAAGATGGACGAGGCAATCATCAGCTACATCCGCCGCGCCTTCAATCTGCTGATCGGCGAGTCCTCGGCCGAGCGCATCAAGCTGGACATCGGCGCGGCGTGCCAGCCGGACGACGGCGCCGAGGGGCCGTACCATGACGTGCGTGGCCGCGACCTGATGAACGGCGTGCCACGGGAGGTCGTCGTCAGCCAGCGCCAGATCGCCGAAAGCCTGGCCGAGCCGGTGAACGCCATTCTGGAGGCCGTGAAGGTGGCACTGGAGAACACGCCGCCCGAACTGGCAGCCGACATCGTCGACAAGGGCATCGTGCTGACGGGCGGCGGGGCGTTGCTGTATCGCCTGGACCAGGTGTTGCGGGACGCGACCGGGCTCGGCGTGGTGGTAGCCGAGAATCCGCTGCAATGCGTGGCGCTCGGCACCGGGAGGGCGCTGGAGGAGCGCAAGCGCCTCGGGAATGTGCTGACAACGATGTATTGAGTCAGCGAGCAACGGCCGGCGATCGGACACGGGCCCGCGACGGCGGATCGTTTCGCAGGCTGG
>Ga0182012_10008099_pt1 | contig 10418 bp, 10 predicted proteins | sample 612S2SmetaG_FD_120486 | JGI IMG/M metagenome (GOLD analysis project Ga0182012, IMG submission 120486) | Permafrost microbial communities from Stordalen Mire, Sweden - 612S2S metaG | ecosystem: Environmental > Terrestrial > Soil > Wetlands > Permafrost | place: Sweden: Stordalen | collected...
GGAGGACGGGAGGTTGACCGACGCCCAGGGCCGCTCGGTGGACTTCAAGAACACCGTGCTGATCATGACCTCCAACCTGGGGACCGCCGACCTCCGCAAGTCGTCGGTGGGCTTCGCCAAGTCCTCCGAGGCCGTGACCTACGAGCGGATGAAGTCCAAGGTCAACGAGGCCCTGAAGGCGCACTTCCGACCGGAGTTCCTCAACCGGATCGACGAGGTCGTGGTGTTCCACGAGCTGTCCAAGGTCGAGGTGGTGGAGATCGTGGACCTGATGATCCAGCGGGTCTCCAACCAGTTGGAGCTCCAGGGTCTCAGCCTGGCCCTCACGCCTCCGGCCAAGCAGCTCCTGGCCGACAAGGGGTACGACCCGCAGCTGGGGGCCCGCCCCCTCCGCCGGGCCATCCAGCAGATGATCGAGGACCCGTTGTCCGAGCGGATCCTGTGGAAGGAATTCCGGGTCGGTGAGACCATCATCGTGGATGTCGAGACCATCACGCCCGAGGCCGCTGCGGCCTACGACGTGAAGGGTGCCCCTCCTCTGGTGGCGGGTGAGCAGCAGCTCACCTTCACCGCCATCGAGGGGATCGAACCGCCTCCGGTGGAGCTGGCCGGCGCCGACTCGTCCGCGGACTGACACACCGGACCGCGCGGCCGGCCCGCCCACCCTCGGATGAGGGCTCAGGGCCGGTGTCGGAGCCACCGCCACGGAGCGACCCGGAGTACGGTCACCCCGGTTGACACACCCGGTCCCTACCATCGGGGCCATGGCAAAGACGGCTAAGCGCCACCGCTGTATCGACTGCGGCTCGACCACAGCCCGGTGGGCCGGGCGGTGCCCGACCTGCGGGGAGTGGAACACCCTGGTGGAGGAGGCCCACCTGGGATCGTTGGTACAGGCGGTCGACGCCCTCGATCTCTCCCACCTGCCCGTGCCCCTGGCATCGGTGGACGTCTCGGAAGCGGTCCCGGTCCCCACCGGGGTGGCGGAGTTCGACCGGGTCCTGGCCGGTGGCCTGGTGCCGGGGTCGGTGACGCTGCTCGGTGGGGAGCCGGGCATCGGCAAGTCCACGCTCCTCCTCCAGGTCCTGGTGGCCCGGGCCGCGGCCGGCCACCGGGTCCTCCTGGTCTCGGCCGAGGAGTCGGCCCACCAGGTACGACTGCGGGCCGAGCGCCTGGGCCCGGTGCCGCCGGGTCTCCTCATCCTGGCGGCCACCGACGTGGGGGCGGTCATCAACGCCGTGGTCGAGGCGGCCCCCGACCTGGTGGTGGTGGACTCCATCCAGGCTGTGGCCATCGGGCCGACCACCCTCGGCGAGCGGCGGCCCACCGGCGTCCCCGGAAGCGTGACCCAGGTGCGCGAGTGCACCGACCAACTCATCGGTCTGGCCAAGGCCCGTCAGGTGGCCACCGTTCTGGTGGGCCACGTCACCAAGGACGGTTCCCTGGCCGGTCCCCGGACGCTCGAGCACATGGTGGACACCGTGCTCAGTTTCGAGGGTGACCGCCACCATGCCATCCGGCTCCTTCTGGCCGTCAAGCACCGTTTCGGGCCCACCGGGGAGCTCGGGATCTTCGAGATGGGCGATCAGGGTCTCACCCCGGTGGACGATCCCGGCCGCCTCCTGCTGGGCGACCGGATGACCGGGGTGCCCGGCGGGGTGGTGCTGCCGGCCCTCCAGGGGCGGCGGACCCTGGTCGTCGAGTTGCAGGCGCTCATCACCCCCATGGGCCAGGCGCAACCCAAACGGTCGGTCGTCGGCCTGGACGGGGGTCGCCTGGCCATGACCCTGGCCGTCCTGGCCCGCTACGCCGGTCTTCCGGTGCTGACGGTGGACGTGTTCGCGTCGGTGGCCGGCGGTATCCGGGTGACCGAACCGGCCGCGGACCTGGCCGTGGCCCTGGCGGTGGCTTCGGCCGCCACCGACGTGGCCCTTCCCCCCACACTGGCCGCCGTGGGCGAGGTGGGCCTGGCCGGCGAGGTCCGTCAGGTCGCCAACCTGCCGCGGCGGCTCGACGAAGCGGCCCGGCTGGGGTTCGACCGGGCCGTGGTGCCGGCCTCCACCACCGGTGGGCCCCCCGGTCTCGATCTGGTCAGGGTGGACAGCGTGGCCCAGGCACTGGCCCGTTTCGGTTGCTTCCCGTCACGGTGAGCACGGGCCGCTACGGGTGCCGGCCCGGGTCGGAACGGGCGGCCCCCCGGGGACGGAGGCGGCCGGTCCGGCCGACGGTCCCGCGGCCCCCGGGGGGTACCATTCGGGTGTGAACACCCGCCAGAGTTCGCCGCTCAGTGATGCTCTGGCCATGGCTGCTCCGGGCCGACCCCTCCGTGACGGTCTGGATCGGATCCTGCGGGCCAAGCGGGGCGCGCTGGTGGTGGTGGGCGACGGTCCCCACGTGCTGTCCATCTGCTCAGGCGGGTTCTTGTTGGACGCCGAGTTCAGTCCCCAGCGCCTGTCAGAGCTGGCCAAAATGGACGGGGCGATCATCCTGGCCGCCGACGCCTCCCGGATCGCCCGGGCCAACGTGCACCTGATGCCCGATGCGTCCATCCCGACCTCGGAGACCGGTACCCGCCACCGCACGGCCGAACGCGTGGCCCGGTCCATCGACGTCCCCGTCCTGTCGGTGTCGGCGGCCATGTCGGTGATCGCCGTCTACCGGCACGACCTCAAGCACACCATCCAACCCACCGGATGGCTCCACGATCGCACCGACCAGGCCCTGGCCACCATGCAGCGGTTCCGGAACCGCTTCGACGTGGCCCTCAACGGTCTGTCGGTGCTGGAGGTCGAGGACACGGTGTCGGTGGGGGATGTGGTCAGCGTGGTCCAGGCCGCCGAAATGCTCCTGCGGATCGCCGAGGAGGTGGACGGTTATCTGGTGGAGCTGGGCGACGACGGCCGTCTGGTCGGGCTCCAGTCCATCGAACTGGTGGACGGGGTGGCCCCGGTTCTGAACCTGGTGGTGCGGGACTACCTCGGGCACCTACCCGGCGACGACGAGACCCGGGACGCGGTGGTGGACCGTGTGGTGGGCCAGCTGTCCAATCTGACGTCGGAGCAGCTGCGCGACGCCGGTCGGGTGGCCGGCATCCTCGGACTGCCCGAATCGTTCAACGACACCGAGTCCGGCATCGAACCCCGGGGCTACCGCCTGCTCTACCGGCTGCCGCGGTTCTCCGACACCATCATCGAACGGATCGTGGACCGCTTCCTCAACCTCCAGCAGATCATGCGGGCCTCCCTGACCGAACTGGAGCAGGTCGAGGGGGTGGGCCAGGCCCGTGCCCATTCGGTGAAGGACGGTCTGGCCCGGTTGGCCGAGGCCAGCATCTTCGAGCGCTACCAGTAGGCCGGCCCCCGCGGCGCGGCGTATCGGGTCGGTCCCCTCACCGTGTATCATTGGACCTTCGCCTGACGCGCTCCCGCTGTCGCTCACCAGCCCGGGATTTGCACGCAACGCCTGGAGGCATGGTGTTCGATATCGGTGACAAGGTTGTCTATCCCCACCACGGCGCGGCGGTCGTCGAACGACGCGAGACCAAAGAGGCCTTCGGGAAGAAGCAGGAGTACCTGGTGCTCCGGCTGGCCTACGGTGATCTGACCCTGATGGTCCCGGCCGACAACACCGACGGGGTCGGGCTGCGCGAAGTGATCAACGACGAAGAGGTGGAAGAGGTGTTCGCTGTCCTCCGCAAAAAGGAGGCCCGGATGCCCACCAACTGGTCCCGCCGGTACAAGAACCACTCGGAGAAGCTCCGCTCGGGCGACATCTACCAGGTGGCCGAGGTGGTGCGGAACCTCTCGATCCGCGACAAGGACAAGGGTCTCTCGGCCGGCGAGAAGCGGATGCTCAGCCGGGCCCGCCAGATCCTCGTGTCCGAGCTGACCTTCGCCCTGGGGGTCGACGAGGAGACCGCCGAGCTGCGGCTCAACGAGGCGCTTCCCTGAGCCGATCGGGGCCTGTCTGGGCCATCGTGGTGGCGGGCGGATCCGGTCGCCGGTTCGGGGGCCCCAAGCAGTTTCTCCCTCTGGCCGGACGGCCGGTGGCGGCATGGTCGGTGGCGGCGGCCCGCTCGGTGGCCTCCGGTGTGGTCCTGGTGGTCCCGGCCGACTCCCCGGACGATCCCACCGGACCCCTGGCGTCGCTGGGTGCCGACCGGATCGTTCCCGGCGGGGCCACCCGGTCCCAGTCCGTGCGGGCCGGCCTGGCCGCGGTCCCCGACGAGGCCACCATCATCGTGGTCCACGACGCCGCCCGCCCCCTGGCCCCGGCGTCGTTGTTCGCCGCGGTGGTCGAGGCGGTCCGTTCGCCGGGGGTCGAAGGGGCCATTCCCGTCCTGGCGGTGACCGACACCCTGACCCGGGTGGTCGGCCGGCCGGGGGGCGGCACCATGGGCCCCGGCGTGGACCGTGAGGCGCTGGTGACGGTCCAGACCCCCCAGGCCTTCGTGGCCACCGCCCTGCGGGCCGCCCACCTCCAGGGGGGCGAGGCCACCGACGACGCCCGGCTGCTGGAGGACCGGGGCGCTACGGTGCGCACCGTGGAGGGCCACCCTCATAACCTGAAGTTGACCCGGCCCGAGGATCTGATCCTGGCCGATGCGCTGATGGGTACCACCCCACGATGACGGAGGCGACCCCGGCGGTCCCGGCGGTCCGGATCGGTCAGGGCCTCGACATCCACCCCTTCTCCGACCGGCCCGACCGACCGCTGGTCCTGGGTGGGGTGGTCATCACCGGGGAGGGGGCCCGGGGACTGGACGGCCACAGCGATGCCGACGCCGTGGCCCACGCCCTGGCCGACGCCGTGCTGGGCGGGGCCGGCCTGGGCGACCTCGGCCGCCACGCCCCCGACACCGATCCCGAACTGGCCGGGGCCGACAGCATGGAGATCCTCGCCCGCATGCTCGGTCTGGCCCGACGGGCCGGATGGACCGTGGTCAACGCCGACTGCACGGTGGTGGCCGAACGGCCCCGGCTGGCCCCGTTCGTGGACCGGATGGCGGCCCGGCTGGCTGAGGTGCTCGGGGCCCCCGTCAACGTGAAGGCCACCCGGGCCGAAGGCCTCGGGGCTCTGGGCCGGGCCGAGGGGATCGCCTGTGCGGCGGTGGTCCTGCTGGCCCCGGTTCCCTCCGGAGGACCGTTCTGATGGCCGGAGCGGCCCGTGGGGGCGGACGGGGTCGTGCGTCGGGGGCCGGACGGGGTGGATCAACCGGTGGGGGCGGTGGCCGGACCCGCAAGCCGCCCGCCGGATCGGGCCGGACCCGCTCCGGCGACGGCCGCGGTGCCCGCTCGGCGGCCGGCCGCACCGCCGGCCGCAACGCCGGCCGCGGCGCCGGAGGCACCCCTGGGTCCGGCGGACGCAAGGGTGCGGTCACCGAAGGTCTGGGGGGAGATCAGGTCGAGGGACGCCAGGCGGTCCGCGAACTCCTCCACGCCCGTCGCCGGGCGGTGCGCTCGGTGTCCATGGCCGAGGGCATGGATGCGGCCCCGGTTCTGGACGAGATCGAGGCGCTGGCCGCCGCTCGGCGGGTCCGGGTCGAGTACGTGAGCCGGCGCCGGATCGACACGCTGGCCCGGACCGATGCCGCCCAGGGGGTGGTGGCGGTGGCCCGGCCGGTGGAGGAGACGCCGCTCGACGCTCTGTGTGGACCCGGTGACCGCGGCCGGGTGCCGTTCCTGCTGGTGCTGGACGGGATCACCGACCCGCACAACCTCGGGTCGCTGCTCCGGAGCGCCGAGTGCGCCGGGGTGACCGGGGTTGTCCTTCCCCGGCACCGGTCGGCCCATCTCTCCCCGACGGTGGCCAAGGTGGCTGCGGGGGCTATCGAGTACCTGCCCATGGCCCTGGTCCCGGGGATCCCCACCGCCCTGTCCCGCCTCTCGGCCCTCGGGGTGTGGTCGGTGGGGCTGGTCGGGGAGGCCCCGGCCTCGCTCTACGACCTGGCCGTGGGAGAACAGCCGGTGGCTCTGGTCCTCGGATCGGAGGGAAGCGGCCTCGCCCCCCTGACCAGGAAGAGATGTGACGTCCTGGCGGCCATCCCCCAACACGGGCATCTGTCGTCGCTCAACGTGTCCACGGCCGGAGCCATCGCCTGTTTCGACGTGGCCCGACAGCGGGCCCGTTGACCACCGGCCCCGGCCCGGTCCCTCCGCCTCGGGGTCAGGCCACCTCGTCGACGGTGACGCCCTTCCAGAAGGCCACCCGGTCGGTGATCTCAGCCGCCGCCTCCTTCGGGGTCGGGTAGAACCAGGCCGCATCGTCGTTGCGGGCCCCGTCCACCACCACCGAGCGGTAGCTGGCCTCACCCTTCCAGGGGCAGGTGGTGTGGGTCCCGCTGGGTTCGAAGTACTCGTCGTGGACGTCCTCGGCCGGAAAGTAGTGATTTCCCTCCACCACCACCGTCCGGTCGCTCTCCGCCAGCACGGCACCGTTCCATGTCGCTCGTATCGTCATGCCGGGTACAACCCCGCGGCGGCGGCCGGTGTTCCCGCCCGGCCCGGTGATGGGGACGGCAGGTCGGCCCGGTGATGGGGACGGCAGGCCGCCCGGTGATGGGGACGGCAGGCCGGCCCGGTGATGGGGTAGAACCGGTAGAACCGGTGCCACGGGGTGTGATCCAGAGGAGTGGACGTGACCGAGCGAGCTGATGTGGTCGTGGTGGGCATGGGCCCCGGTGGGGAGGATGTGGCCGGACGACTGGCCGCGGCAGGGCTCGACGTGGTGGGGGTGGACGCCGAACTGGTGGGCGGGGAGTGCCCGTACTGGGGGTGCGTCCCGTCCAAGATGATGATCCGGGCCGCCGACCTGCTGGCCGAGGCGGGCCGGGTCCCCGGGATGGCCGGGGGTGTGACGGTCCACCCCGACTGGGCCCCGGTGGCCCGCCGGATCCGCGACGAGGCCACGGACTCCTGGGATGACACGGTCGCCGTGCGGCGGTTCGAGGACAAGGGGGGCCGGCTGGTCCGGGGCTGGGGACGCCTCGAGGGTCCGCGGCGGGTGGCCGTGGGCGATCGGATGATCGAGGCCGACCGGGCGGTGGTGGTCAACACCGGAGCCCGCACCTGGGTCCCACCCGTGGCCGGCCTGGCCGGGACGCCCTACTGGACCAACCGTGAAGCCGTCGAGACCGAGGACGTCCCGGACTCACTGGCGGTGCTGGGGGGAGGCGCCATCGGGGTCGAGATGGCCCAGGTGTTCCGCCGCTTCGGGGCCCGCGTCTCCGTCCTCGAGGCCGGCCCCCGCCTGGCCGGTCCCGAGGAGCCCGAGGTCGGCCGGCTGCTGGCCGAGGTGTTCACCGCCGAGGGTATCGAGGTCCGCACCGGGGTGAGCATCGACTCGGTCCACCACGACGGCCACCGCTTCGCCCTGTCGGTCGGGGACGGTCCGCCACTGGTGGTCGACCGCCTGCTGGTGGCGGCGGGGCGCCGCCCCGATCTGGTCCAGCTCAACGTGGCGTCGATCGGTCTGGACGACTCGGCGCACGCCCTCCCGGTCGACGACCATCTGCGGGTCGAGGGCGTCGAGGGCCTGTGGGCCCTCGGTGACGTCACCGGCAAGGGGGCATTCACCCACATGTCCATGTACCAGGCCGACATCGTGGTCCACGACATTCTGGGGGAGCCGGTGGTGCCGGCCGAGTACCGGGCCGTGCCCAGGGTGACGTTCACCGATCCGGAGATCGGGTCGGTGGGGCTCAGCGAGGCCCAGGCCCGCGAACAGGGCTTCCGGGTCCGGGTGGGCATGGCCCAGGTGCCCGACTCGACCCGGGGTTGGATCCACAAGGTCGGCAATCAGGGCTTCATCAAGGTGGTGGAGGACAGCGAGCGGGGCGTCCTGGTCGGCGCCACCTCGGTGGGCCCGTGGGGCGGTGAGGTGCTCGGCCTCCTCACGCTGGCGGTCCACGCCCAGGTGCCCACGGCCACCCTGGCCCACATGATCTACGCCTATCCCACCTTCCACCGGGCCATCGAGGCCGCGGTCAAGGACCTCCACCCCGCCTGACCGGCGCGGGCATCGGCGACGGGGGATCAGGAGGACGGGCGGACCAGGGTCAACTGGAACTCGTCGCCGGCCGAGGTCCAGGCCGACTCCACCACAAATCCACACTCACCCAGTTCGGTCCGGAGGGCCCCGGGGGTGAATTTGGTGCTGATCTCGGTCAGCATCTCCTCGCCGGCGGCGAAGGTGATGTCCATCCCGAGGTCGGCGAGGCGGACCGCCTGGTCGCGGTCGGACCGGAGCCACATCTCGATCCGCCGGTCGTCCTCGTTCCACCGGGCCACATGGGTGAATGACTCCGGGTCGAAATCGGCGCCCAGTTCACGGTTGAGGACCGTCAGGACATTGCGGTTGAACGCCGCCGTCACCCCGGCGCTGTCGTCGTAGGCCCGGACCAGGCGGGCCCGGTCCTTGACCAGGTCCGTGCCCACCAGGAGGTGGTCCCCGAGGGCCATGGTCTTGCCCAGTTGCATGAAGAACTCCTGGCGCTGACCGGGATCGAGATTGCCGATGGTTCCACCCAGGAAGGCGAACAGGCGGCGCCCGTCGGTGGGGAGTTGGTCGAGGTGCCGGTGGAAGTCGGCCACCACGGCGTCAACCGCCACCCCCGGGTACTCCCGGGACAGGATCCCGGCCGCCTCCCACAGGGTGGTGTCACTCACGTCGAGGGGGATGAACCGCCGGAGCCGTCCGGTGGAGGCCAGGGCGTCGAGCAGGACGCGGGACTTCTCGCAGGTACCGGCGCCCAGTTCGACCAGGGTGTCCGCCCCGGACCGTTCGGCGATGTCCCCGGCGTGGGCGTCGAGGATCGATCGCTCCGCCCGGGTCGGGTAGTACTCGGGGAGCCGGGTGATCTCGTCGAACAGCCGGCTGCCCCGGTCGTCGTAGAAGTACACCGGCGGGATGCTCTTGGGCCGGGCGGTGAGGCCGGTCCGGACGTCCCGCTCCATGGCCTCCCGCAGATCGCGGGCGCTCAGCTGGACATCGATGGTGGGGGGGATGACGCTGGTCATGGTGGGACGTCCTCGGTCGGGCCCGGAGCGGAGCGGGTGGGCCGGTCAGCAGTCCCGGGCCAGGCGCAGGCCCGTGAAGGCCCACCGGGACGCCGGGGGGAAGAAGTTCCGGTACGAGGCCCGGATGTGGTCGGGCGGGGTCACGCACGATCCCCCCCGCAGAACGTACTGGCTGACCATGAACTTGCCGTTGTACTCACCCACGGCCCCGGACGCCGGGTGGAAGCCGGGGTAGGGGCTGTAGGCGGACGACGTCCACTGCCAGATATCCCCGTAGGGGGTCCCGTCCGGAGGGGACGGCGTCGGGTGCAGCTTGGTCTGGTCCAGAAAGCGGCCCTGGACGGGCCGCCCGGAGGCCGCCACCTCCCACTCCGCCTCCGTCGGCAGGCGGGCCCCGGCCCAGCGGGCGAAGGCGTCCGCTTCGTAGTAGCTCAGGTGGCAGACCGGCTGGCCCGGGTTGACCGGTGTCAGGCCCCCCAGGGTGAACTCCTGCCAGCCGCCTCCGGCCGGGGACCAGTACAGCGGGCGGTCCCACCCCTGGGCCTGCACCGCGGCCCACCCGTCGGACAACCAGAGCTCCGGGCGCCGGTAGCCGCCGTCCTCCATGAACTCCAGCCACTGGCCGCAGCTGACCGGGTGCCGGGCCACGGCGAACGCTTCGAGGAAGGTGCGGTGGCGGGGCAGCTCGTTGTCGAAGCAGAAGCCCTCCCCGCCGTATCCCACCTCGTAGGTCCCCTCCGGGATCTCCGTCCAGCTGCCCGGGGCCGGGGGCGTGGGAGCCGGCATGCGGACGGCGTCGTAGGCCGGCGCCGTCGGGTTGCGGGACAGGACGTGCTTGATGTCCATGAGCAGGAGCTCCTGATGCTGCTGCTCATGCTGGATCCCGAGCTCGACCAGGCCGGCCTCCGGGCCACGGGTCGGTCCGTCGAGGAACTCGGTCATGGCCCGGTCCACGTGGGCCCGGTAGGCACCGATCTCCTCCACGCCGGGCCGGGACACGAGGCCGCGGTCCTGGCGGGGATACCGCGCCCCCACCCCCTCGTAGTACGAGTTGAACAGGTAGCCGAAGTCGGGGTGGAAGGGCCGGTATCCCGGGAGCCCGGGAATGAGCAGGAAGGTCTCGAAAAACCAGGTGGTGTGGGCCCGGTGCCACTTGGTCGGGCTGACGTCGGGCATGGACTGGACCGTCTGGTCCTCGGCCGACAGCGGCGAGGCCAGCGACTCGGTGAGCGAACGGGTGGCCACGAAGCGGTCGGTCACGGTCAGACCGCCTACGGCCAGCATCAGATCGGCCATCCCGTTCCTCCGGTCCCCGTGTCGATGGGAGAGGTGGCCGTCCGGTCCATCCGGCACGCCTCTGCCCCAGAACGTTAGTGGGAAGTTCCCCGAAACGGGCGCGCC
>Ga0182012_10008100_pt1 | contig 10418 bp, 12 predicted proteins | sample 612S2SmetaG_FD_120486 | JGI IMG/M metagenome (GOLD analysis project Ga0182012, IMG submission 120486) | Permafrost microbial communities from Stordalen Mire, Sweden - 612S2S metaG | ecosystem: Environmental > Terrestrial > Soil > Wetlands > Permafrost | place: Sweden: Stordalen | collected...
ATATGCAGCCCGGGTTGTATTTGCGCAGCGACTTTCGGGCGGGGATGAAACACCTGTCGGCGCTGGGCCTGTCGCTGGATGCCTGGGGCTTCCATCCGCAAATTCCCGACATCACCGACCTCGCGCGTGCGCTGCCTTATGCCAACATCGTCATGGGCCATTGCGGCGGACCCCTGGGTTACGGACCCTACGCGGGCAGGCAGGACGAGGTGTTCGCCCACTGGAAGACATCGGTGACGGAGCTGGCGAAGTGCCAGAACGTAACGATGAAGCTGGGCGGCATGATGATGCGGCTGGCGGCCTATGACTACAGGGCGCTGCACGCGCCGCCATCCTCGCAACAACTGGCCGACCATTGGCGGCCCTATGTGGAAACCTGCATCGAACTGTTCGGCGCCGACCGCTGCATGGTCGAAAGCAACTTCCCGGTGGAGAAAATGGGCATCGGCTACGCCGGCCTGTTCAACGCGTTGAAGCGGCTGGCAGCCGGTGCCTCGGCGAACGAGAAAGCTGCGATGTTCGCCGGCACCGCGCGCCGGATTTATCGGCTGGATTGCTGACCATGCTGCCGCAAGCGGTGGATTTCAAAGCCGAAGCCGATGCGCTGCACGCTCTGCTGATACGGCTGAGCGATGCGGATTGGGACCGGCCGACGCTGTTCAAGCGGTGGACAGTCAACGCCATCGTGCAGCACTTGCACGATGGCGATCTGATGGCCGCGGCGTCTGTCGCGGGACCGGATCATTTCGTGGCATTCCGAGCCGGGCGCCAGGCGCTGCTGGACCGCGGCCTGACCCGGGTTGAGGCGGCACGACATTCTTTGGGCGATCTGACTGGACTGCGCTTGCTGGACCGCTGGCATGCCCAGATGACCGTTTTGTGCGACGCCCTGTCCGCCATGCCGCCCGATACCCGGCTGAAATGGGCCGGCCCCGACATGGGCCTGCGCATGTTCACCACCGCTCGGCAAATGGAAACCTGGGCGCACGGTCAGGCGATTTACGATCTGATGGGAGAGACCCGCACCCCAACGGACCGCTTACGCAACATCACCGAGATCGGCGTGCGCACCTATGGCTGGACCTTCGCCAACCGCCAGCGACCGGTTCCCGGACCGGCACCATACGTGCGGTTGACTGCCCCATCGGGTGGCGTCTGGACCTGGAACGATCCGGCAAAGGACAACGCAGTGCAGGGCGATGCGCTGTCTTTCTGCCAGGTCGTCACCCAGGTGCGAAATATTGCCAATACCGAGCTGGTGGTGACAGGCGAACCCGCGCGGGTTTGGATGAGCCTCGCGCAGTGCTTTGCCGGGCCGCCGGAGGACCCGCCGGCAGCAGGCTCGCGGTTCATCACCGTTTGACGTTGGGGCGCCGAGCCCTGTCACCGGCCTGAGTATTATCCGACCCTGTCACGCCGCAAAACCGGCCGTTATCTGATTGACCGGGCCGCATGACCGCGATCTGGCACCACCATCCCAGCGACGATGGACCAGCATGGCGCGCATCTCATCCCCGGAGGCACCAGGCAATGCAGCGACTTGGAACGGCATTCAACGGCTTCACCATCGAGGCAAGCGACGGCAAGGTGGGAAATGTTCGTGATTTCCTGTTTGACGACCACACCTGGATGTTGCGATGGCTGGTGGTCGATACCGGCACGTGGCTCAGCGGCCGCAAGATCCTGATCCATCCGTCGTCGCTGCACCGGCCGGACATCGAGGGCCGCGCGTTCGAGGCGGCACTGACGCGGGACCAGGTCGAGAAAAGCCCGGACATACAGCAAAACGAACCGGTGTCGCAGCAAATGGAGCGGAACCTGTACGGCTATTATGGCTATAACCCAAGCTGGGGCGGCGGCTTCTATGGCGTCGATGCTGGCGCTTACCCCGTCCGGGAGGCGCTGCCTGTCAGCGATCCGGCACCGCAGGGTCCGGCCGGCACGCCAGCCGAACCGACGAATGCGGACCCGCATCTGCGCAGCGTGGCTGAAGTGAAGGGTTACGACATTCGCGCCATCGACGGCGAAGTCGGTCATCTGCACGACTTCCTGATCGACGACGAGGACTGGAGCATCCGCTACCTCGTGATCGACACACGGAACTGGTGGTTCGGCAAACATGTCGTGGTGTCGCCCGGTGCGATCAAGGAGATCAACTGGGCGGAACGGTTCATTCGCCTCGACCTGACATGTTACAAGATCAAAGGCAGCCCGCCCTGGGATCAGACCGGCCTGATGGACCGGGCCTATGAAGCGGTGCTGCATACCTATTACGGGTGGGGGACGATGACCGAGGGTCCAGTGGCCCCGGTGGTGGCCGTGGCTCCGCCGGCGGCCGTGAAGCCCGTGCCTGCGCCGGTGGCTGGTGCGTAATCCGGGCTTTTGTCCCGAAGAACCTGTCGGCCGGGTCTGAAAGTCATGGCGGGTTGCAGCTCGCCATGACACTGCGGGGCTGCCTGAACTGTCCCGGCCCACGCGGTCTGAATGATTGCCTATCCGAGTTGAGCCACAAGGCGCCGTGGTGCCGTCAGGCCGTAGCTGCGTCGCACCAGCGCCCGCACTTCGTCCCAGTCCAGCCCGGCATCCAGCCACACGCCGATCCAGCCGTTGCGCCCGACATAGGGTGGCACGAAGAACCGCTCCGGCGCGGCATTGACCAGGATGGTCTGCGCGCCGGGCGGCGCCTTGCACCAGAACGACGCCGCGCCGTTCACCGGATGGACCATCGCGAAGATTTTGTCGCGCACCCGGAATGTGGGCGCTTCCCAGGTCTCCTTCTCGGTCGCCTCGGGGAAGGCGAGGCAGATCTCGCGCAGGCGGCTCAGCGGGGCTGCTGGGATTACGTCGGTCATGCTGCCGGCTCACCGATGTCAGGTGCCACCCAATAACAGGCGAACCGGCGGTCGGCACCTGCATTTGCACGGTATGGTATGATGGTTCGGGCCGGCCGTCCCCGAACAGTCATCATTGGGCGTCGCACTGCCGCCAGCCGTCGCGGGGCTACCGGGTTGCGCCAGCACAAGCCGTGGCCCGTATGCCGGAAATCCTCGCAAATGCCACGCCAGTCGTATAGATATACTCGATCGATATTGTAACGACTGTCACGGAACCGACATGCCCCTGGCCGAGACCACCGACAAGACCGTTTCCCGCCTTGGCGCGACCGCCGACCGGGCGTTCCTGAAACTCGAAATCTTCGCCTATATCATTCTGGGCCTGATGCTGGCGCTGGCCGCGCTGCTGGGCATTTTCAGCGCCGGCGGGTCGCTGCTCGAAGCGCTGCGGGAGCATGCGGACGCGGACACCCTGGTGGTGACGATCGACCGGCTGCTGTTCGTCCTGATGATCGTCGAAATCCTGCACACCGTGCGGGTCTCTTTCACCTCCGGCACGCTGGTTTGCGAGCCGTTCCTGGTCGTCGGCTTGATTGCCTCGATCCGGCGCGTGCTGGTGATCACATTGGAATCGTCCAGAGCCAATCAGCCGGGGCGGTGGTCGCCCGACTCACAAGGGCTGTTCAACGCGACAATGCTGGAGCTGGGCGTGCTGGGCGGGCTGATCCTGGTCATGGTGATCTCAATCTTCATGCTGCGTCACAGCCCGCGGCGGTAGCGCCGCGGGCATTGTCACGCTGTCCCGGCGATATACGCCTTCAGGTTAACGACGTCGTGCTCCTGAAGCATGATGCGATATTTGACCAGGTCGCGGATGCTGACGATGCCAACCAGCTTGCCGCCCTCAAGGACGGGCAAATGCCGGAAGTAGCCGGCATCCATGATCTCCATCGCCTGATCCACGGTGGTGCTCGGCGTCGCGGTGGTGACCGCTCGGGTCATCAAGGCATCGGCCCGCATCTCCATCACTTTCTCGCGGTGCGTTGCCAGGGCCTTGACGACGTCGCGCTCGCTCACGATGCCGGCCACAGACCCATCATTGTGCAGCACCAGCACGGCACCGATGCGTTTCGCCAGGATGATGGCTGCAATGTCATGAACCGTGGCGGACGGTTCAACGGACACCACATTGTTGTCTTTGTTCTTCAGCACTGCGCCGACTGTCATCTGCCTGCCCCCCTCCGATAAACCCCTGCGGCGGTCCGACCGCTTTGCGCGCGTCAAAACTTCGGGTCAGATGTCCCCGTTGGTCAACACGACCCGGACAGTCTTGGCGATTCAGGGGCGAGTTGCAAGGCTGTCACCGCGAATTGTACAGATCGATTGACGACAACTGTGTCAGACGGCTCCCAATGTCGTCTGGCGCATGGCACCGCCTTGCCGCCCGTCCTGCTTCTGCGCCACGCGCGCCGGCCTTGCGTCCGCCGCTGGCCTTGCCGTCACAAGGACGCGAACGGCCAGGCGCACGACCTGGCGGATCGCCGCTCCGCAGTGCCCGCCAAGATTGCGGGACCGCATGTGCCACGGGACCGCGCTTTGTCCGAACCAGCGGCGCAGGTGCGGGTCATCCCCCCAGTCGGGTGATGCGCCCGGCCGTAAGTCCGCCATCGATGACCAGTTCGGACCCTGTCATATGGCTGGATGCGTCCGACGCCAGGAACAGGATGCCGTTGGCAATGTCTGGCGCCTCGCCCGCCTGGCCGATCGGTACCGTGTTCTCGGCGATCTTGTACGGGTCGAACGCGGCGTTGGCACCGCCGGGCGGCATCTTGCTCCAGATCGGCGTGACGATGATTCCGGGATGCACCGAGTTCACCCGGATGCCGTCGCGGGCCAGGGCACATTCCAATGCCATGGATTTGGCGAACAGCCGGACCGCGCCCTTGGTCGCGCTATAGCCCGCCAGGCCGGCCGATCCGCGCAGTCCCGCCACCGAGGACAGCATGATCACGGACCCCCCATTGCCGGCGCGGCGCATGGCCGGGATGCCGTATTTCACCGTCAGGAACACGCCATCGACGTTGATGGCCATTTGCCGGCGCCAGTCAGCCAGCGACATGTCGATCGCCGACCCCATGATGGCGATGCCGGCGTTCGCAACCAGGATGTCCAGCCGGCCAAAGTGGCGTTCCGCGGTGGCGATAACCGCAGGCCACCCGGCGTCATCCGTCACGTCGTGATGCCGGTAAATGCCCCCCACCTCGTCGGCGAGCGCCTGACCCGCCGCGTCATCCAGATCGGTCAGCAACAGCTTTGCGCCCTCCCGCGCCAGCACACGAGCCGTCGCCGCGCCGATGCCCGATGCCGCGCCCGTGATCAGTCCGGCCTTGCCGTCCAATTGCCCCATGGTTTCCTCCTGTTGGGTCGCCGGAGGCAATCATCCCACCGCGGGTGGTGTGCGCCAAGCATGACTATTCCCCTTCGGAGTCGTCGGTGGTGCATTCCAGGCGCCAACCAAAGCCGCGGGGAGCATCGGGCAGCGGATGCCCGCGTGGTGCATGCACACGAATGTCGGTGTCGCTGCCGAAGACATTTACCAAACGGTAATGACCACTTCGTGGTGCGGGTTCGCCCGGGCGGTGTTCTGGGTCTCTCGGCATTGTCCGTCCCCTGGCGTCGCCGCCACGACAGCGCACTTTAGGGGAAATGTGATTGATCCAGATCAATGGCGGCTGATTTTACGTCCAATTACGATTAATGCCATATCGTGCCAATGGTGATCGGAACACCCCGCCGGGAAGCGGCACTGTGCCCCCATCGGGCCATAACAGCCTCAATAAAGGCGGGTTGAGGCGGTTGTGGCTGCGTCCCGCAAGCGCAATCGCAGACCTCGGGGGCAGCCATGCTCACTGGAAAATCCGCACTGATCACCGGGTCGCTCGGCGGCATCGGTTTTGCCACGGCCAAGGCGCTGGCCGGCCTGACCCGAGCCGTGGCGCTGGAGGTGGCGCGGACCGACATCACCTGCAACGCGATCTGCCCGGGCACCGTTCTGACACCGGCGATCGACCGGCGGCTGCGGCAGGCGATGCAGCGGGACATGTCGTCCTTCGAGGAGGCCGAGGCGGATTTCCTGGCCATCCGGCAACCGTCGCGCCGCTTTGTGCCGGACGACAACGTTGCCGGACTGATCGCCTTCCTGTGCGGGGCCGTGCGGCGGCGACATCATTGGCGCGGCCGTGCCGATCGATCGGGCCGGGGCCGCCGGGCGATACCACAACAGGAACGTCGGCGCCGGCCCGGACGATGGCGATTTGTCGGTTTGGCGGACATCGGGCAGCGTTTTGGCCAAGGCGACCGGCAACCCGGCGACAGTCCCCGGAGAGCGCTGGCCTGCCCGCCTGGCGCTCGTCATTGGAGAGGTGGAGCGCGATTTGCGAGCAGACGAAAATTGACCCGCATCAACGAAGTAGTCGGATTTTTCGTCTAGGCATAAGTCCGGTGGTCATGTAGGGATAGCAAGTGTCGTCATGAACGACATCATACGGATAGGGGAAGAAGCATGCCAAAAACGTTTTCCGTGGTTGGTGCCGCGGCCGCCGTCATTGCTCTCGGACTTGCCGTCTCTTCAACAGCCTATGCGCAGGCCGATTCTGGCTATCGAAACTTCGCCCACTCGACGAGCGGCGGCCCGAAATGCCCACCGATCGAATGGCACGTCCTGCCTATCATTGGCAGCGGTGCCGGCGTGACAAATGGCGTGGCGTACTACAGCGACATGAGCGGGGTCAGCGTCATCAAGGGAACACTGTCGGCGGATGGCACGATCACCGGGACCGTGACATCGGTCTATGGCAACGGTCCGGCCGGCACAATCAGTGGCAAACGCGATAAGACTATGACCCATGTTGACTTCGAGGGACCTGGGTGCAGCCACCTCGAGTTCGACTTGCGGCAGTATGTCCCGTCCGAGGGCGGTGGCTGACCGCCGAGGGTTGGCCCCGGCCCCTTAGAGGCGGGAGGCCCCCGAGAGGCGTGGTCCTGCGGGTCCGGCGTCAATACACAGAACATTCAACAGCGTGCCGGCCGCGAGGCTGGCACGTTGTTTCGCATGACGCAGATCTGCTCCCAACGCTTCAGTGCAGTTTCACGCTGGGGGTGGGCCGCTGCGAGATGGTGCTGACAACCGTGCGCCAGAAGACTGACGGGCCGCCATGCAGCGCCGCCTCGTGCATTTTATACAGTGACCGGTACATGATCCGCGCGAACAGCCCCTCGATGAACATGCTGCGCCCGACCAGGAAGCCCATCAGGCTGCCGACCGTGCTGTATTTTCCCAAGGAGACCAACGAGCCGAAATCCCGGTAGCGGAACGGTTCCAGCGGCTTGCCGTCGAGCCGCAGGTTGATCTGGCGCAGCATGTGGGATGCCATCTGGTGCGCCGCCTGCGCCCGCGGCGGGATCGGTGTGGTTTCGCCGGGACGCGGACAGGACGCGCAGTCGCCGATGGCGAAAATGTCCGGATCGCGCGTCGTCTGCAAGGTCGGGGTGACCAGAAGCTGGTTGATCCGGTTGGTCTCCAGCCCGTCGGCCTCGCGCAGGAAGTTCGGCGCCTTCACCCCGGCCGACCAGACCACGAGCTCCGAGGGGATGAACTCCCCGCTCGCCAGCACCACGCCATCGGCCCGCACCTCCGCCACGCGGGCTCGGGTGCGGACCTCCACCCCGATCGAGGTCAGCAGTTCCAGGGTCGCGTTGGAGATCCGTTCGGGCAGCGCGGGCAGGATGCGCTCCGCCGCCTCGATCAGCACGATGTGCACGTCGCGGGCGGGATCGATGCGGTCCATGCCATAGGCCACCACCGCTCGGACGGTGCGGTGCAGTTCGGCGGCGAGTTCGGTGCCGGTGGCGCCGGCGCCGATGATCGCGATGTGCAACTGGCCGGGACGGACCGGTCCCGGTTGGCCGTTGGCGCGCAGGCAGGCGTTGACGATGCGCCGGTTGAAGCGGCTGGCCTGTTCGGGATTCTCCAGCGGCACCGCGAATTGCGCCGCCCCGGGCGTGCCGAAATCGTTGGTGACGCTGCCGACCGCCATGATCAGCGTGTCGTAGGGCACCGACCGGGGCGGGGTGATCTCCCGCCCGTCCTCGTCGTACATGGCCGCGAGGTTGAGCCGCCTGGCGGCGCGATCGAAGCCGACGACCTCCCCCAGCGTGTAATGGAAATTGTGCCAGTGCGCCTGCGCCAGATAGTTCAATTCATGCTGCGAGCGGCGCAGGCTGCCGGCGGCCACCGAATGCAGCAGCGGCTTCCACAGATGGGTGCGCGCGCGTTCCACCAGGGTGACCTGGGCCCGGCCACGCTTGCCCAGGCTGTCGCCGAGCTTGGTGACGAGTTCCAGTCCGCCGGCGCCGCCGCCGGCGACGACGATGTGATGAAGGTCTTTGGTCGGTTTTGCCGGCCCTGTCATGGAGTGCCACCTTTGTCCGCGTTATGCTGCAACGCACCATAATAAATGAGCAATGCGCGGATTGGCAGCGGAAAGTGGATGATCCGGACGGTCAGCGGATCTGCTGGACCCTCGCGCCCGTTGCCTCGGCCACCCGCGACCAGGCCTGATCCGCGGTGAGGGCCGGTTGGCCGCTGCGTTGGGCCAGGGCCAGGCAGACCCGGTCGCCCAGCGACAACCCCGCCGATCGCGTGATACCCGCCATCAAGGCCGCGCGAAGGGCAAGATCGTCGTCAACCGGAACCAGGTTGACGGGCAGTTGGTCGCGCAATGCCTCGGCTTCCTGCCTGGCGCCGCGGAGGACGTATTGGGTGGCGACCTCCGCGAAGTTGACAGTGGTCATGTCCGCGCCGGCCAGCAGAGCCTCCATCACGACGTCCTGGCCCGGCTCCCGCAACAGAAAGGCCAGCACGGCGGATGCGTCGAGGATCACGCCGGGATGTCGCCCTCATGCGCCGCTTCGGCGCGCCGTTCGGCCAGGAAGCCGGCAACGGTTTCGCCCGACCCGGCGAAGACGCTCTGGGCCTGGTCCTGCAGGTTGGTCAGGACCTGGCGCAGGGCGCGTATCCGTATCTCACCATCGACAACCGAGACCATGACGGGTCCTCCTTGCTCAAGTCCGACCTGGCGGCGCATTTGGGCCGATATGTTCATCTTACCCCCATCGGAGATTTTGGTCACGATCGGCATTTTGCCCCCTGAATGGTTAACCGATCCTAAACGAGCCAGGTGAAAATGCCAATATTTTCGAACAATATCGGCGCCGGCGCAGGACCGCCGGAGCGGTCCCACGCCTTGCACATACCGGTATGAAGGGGTCAGACCCGCTGGCCGCCGTCGATATGCAATTCCGACCCGTTGATGTAGCTCGCCTTGTCGGAGCACAGGAAATACAGCAGCTCCGCCACCTCCCGCGGCTGGCCCATGCGGCGCATCGGCACGGTGCGTTCCACGATTTCGGCGGTGCCGGGCGACAGGATCGCCGTCTCGATCTCGCCGGGGGAGACTGCGTTCACCCGCACCCCGCGGTCGCCGAGGTCGCTCGCCATTTCGCGGGTCAGTGCCGCCAGCGCCGCCTTGGACGTCGCATAGGCCGCGCTGGCAAACGGATGCACCCGCGATCCCACGATCGAGGTGATGTTGACGATGCTGCCCCGGCTTTCGGTCAGCAGTTCGGCCAGGCCCTGGCTCAGCAGGATCGCCGAGAAGAAGTTCACGTTGAAGATGTGCAGCCAGTCCCGGTAGGCCATCTGCAGGCTGCCGATCTTCCCGCCCGAGGCGCTTTTCGGCGAAATCGCGGCATTGTTGATCAGCGCGTCCAGCCGGCCCTCGGCGGTGTCGCGGATGCGCGGCATCGCCGCCTCCACCTCCTCGATATTGGTCAGGTCCAGTTGGATGTGGTTTCGTTCCGCATCTTTCCACGGGCAGCGCGGATCGAACGGCTGGCGGGAGATCGTGAGCACGCGCCAGCCATTGTCACTGAATGTCTTCACGGTGGCGTGGCCTATGCCACGGCTGGCCCCGGTCAACAGCAAGACGGGCTGGGATTGGGACATGGGCGGCATCCTTGCGCTTGGGGATGCCATTATATGCGATTTGGACGGCCGGGTCCAAGGCCGTGTTGCGGTGCCGGCCCGTCAGGGATGAAACATTGAGCCCTCGCCCCTTGCATGGTCGCCTATGCGGTGCAACAAGGCGCCGCCATTGGTCTGTGGCGATGGCGCTCTCTTCGCGCTGCCGCTGCCCCGATGCCTGCCCCGATGCCTGCCCCGATGCCTGCCCCGATGCCTGAAGGAACAATTGCATGCGCCTGGCGGTGCTGAAGGAACGACGCGTGGCCGAAACGCGCGTCGCGGCGACTCCTGACACGGTGAAGCGCCTGATCGGTCTCGGCTTGACCGTCGCCATCGAGGCCGGGGCAGGGGCGACCGCCGCCATCCCGGATGCCGAGTTTGCCGCGGCCGGCGCGGAAATCGCCCCGGATGCGGCATCCGCCCTGGCGGGCGCCGGGATCGTGTTCGCCGTCCAGGCGCCGACCCCGGAACAGCGCGCCCTGATCCCGCGCGGCGCCCTG
>Ga0182012_10008104_pt1 | contig 10416 bp, 8 predicted proteins | sample 612S2SmetaG_FD_120486 | JGI IMG/M metagenome (GOLD analysis project Ga0182012, IMG submission 120486) | Permafrost microbial communities from Stordalen Mire, Sweden - 612S2S metaG | ecosystem: Environmental > Terrestrial > Soil > Wetlands > Permafrost | place: Sweden: Stordalen | collected...
AAGATTTCATGATGGCAATTGCGGGGTCGGGTATACCAAATGTTGCCTTGGCAATTCTCACTTGTGTATCAATCGTGTTCTTCTCGCAAATAGGGAAACATACCTCTCGACTCGGAGAGGGAGTGCTCAGAAGAGCCAATTGCCACGCAACATAGTCGAGGGACGAACGAAGAGTGGCAATGAAATCTCCGAATGCGAGCACGGTTTCTATTGCTCTCATAATCGGCGGATGGACAATCTTAACGACATAATGACCGGCTTTCATGTCGTCTTCGGGGAGGATTTCGTAAGGGTAGAGCTTATTGAATCTCTCTATCTCAGACTTAAGGAATTCCAAGTGTTTCTTCGCCCATTGCCGCTTGAAATCGGGATCGGAAAGGCTTGGAGGGGCTGAGCCTTGCGCGCCCGTTTGCTGGACTACCCCGCGAATATATAGGGGTTTAGACCCTTCTATAAGCATAATTAGATCTTACCAGCTCTCGTAATACCTGACGCTAACGGATACTTACCGGGTCAAGAATAACCTTACCGTCTCCGCCTGAGCAGCAGTGGGATGGTTTTGAGCGAGGCGCGCAGGCGGGCCAGCAGGCCGGGTTGGTGCAGCATGTCCACGAAGGCCGCCATGGGTTGGAAGTTCTGCGCGTAGGGGTACCACCAGAGTTTCTTCATGCTGGGCATCTGGTCCACGTCCACGTAGCGCGGGCGGACGAGTTCGCGCAGGCCGATGCGTCCGTGGGTGCGGCCGAGGCCGCTGTGTTTGACTCCGCCGTGGGGCGCCGCCGCGACGGCAAATCCGCTGATGAGATCGTTGATGAGGACCGTGCCCGCGTGGAGTTGGCGGGCGATTCGCCCGGCGCGCGTGGGGCTGCCCCAGACGCTGGCGGCCAGTCCGAAGTCGCTATCGTTGGCCATGCGGATGGCGTCTTCGTCTGAGTCGAATGGCGTGACGGGCAGCACGGGGCCGAAGGTCTCCTCGCACATCAGGCTCATGTTGTGGTCCACGTCGGTAACGAGCGTGGGCGCGTAGAAGTTTTCGCCGAGCTCGGTAAGGCGGCGGCCGCCGGTTTGCACCGTGGCGCCAAGGGCTCGGGCCTCGTCCACCTGCTGCTCGACGATATGCAACTGGCGCTGGGTGATGAGCGGGCCGAGGTCGTTTGCGGCGTCGGAGCCGGGTCCGACCTTGAGCGCCTGAATCTTTTGCACGCACTGGCTGACGAACTTTGAGTAGAGCTTGCGCTGCACGTAACAACGCTCCACGCTGACGCAGGTTTGCCCGGCGTTGAGCATGCTGCCCCAGACGGCGGCCGAGGTGGCCACGTCCAGATCGGCGTCGTCGAGGACGATCATTGCGTCTTTGCCGCCGAGTTCGAGCGTGACGGGCAGCAGGCGCTCGGCGCAGGCGACGGCAACCTTTCGACCGGTGGAGACGCTGCCGGTAAAGATGAGCTTGTCTATGTCGCCTTCGACGAGCTGGCCTCCGGTGGGACCGCGGCCAAGAATGACCTGCAAGGGGCGCGGGAGCGCGGTGAGTCCAACTTCATCCAGCGCGCGGTTGACGATGCGCTCGAGTGCGAGCGCGGTTTGCGGCGTGAGTTCGCTGGGCTTGAGGACGACGGTGTTGCCGGTGACGAGCGCGGCGAAGCAGTCGGCGGCAGGAATGGAGAGCGGGTAGTTCCAGGGAGCGATGATGCCGATGACGCCGAGCGGCTCCCATTCGATGCGCGCACGCTTGAGGCGCAGGGCCAGATTGTGGTGAGGAACATCCTCGGGGCGCAGAACGCTGGCGGCATCTTCGGCGCAGAAGAGCGCGGCGTCGGCGGAGACCAGTACGTCGTTGAGCAGAGCCTCCTGAAGGGGCTTGCCGCTTTCGGCGGTGATGACCTGGGCGAGGGCTTGCTGCTCCTCGTTCAGCAGCCGGGCGACGCGGCGCAGAAAGGCGGCGCGGCGGATGAGCGGAAGGCTGCTCCAACTGGGCTGCGCCTGGCGGGCACGGGCGATGGCCGCGTTGACCTCGGCTTCGTCGGCGATGGCGTAGTCGGCCAGGCGCTCGCCGGTGGCGGGGTTGGTGGTGGCGAAGCGCTCGCCGGCTTTGAATACCAAATGGATTCCGTTGGACATGCAGGGGATGTTGTACTCCGTTTGGGGCGGACAAGGGAAGCCCAGTTTTGGAGTTGCGGCAGAAATTTGCGGCGGCGCGGCGGTGGAAGTTTTGCGCTATCATGCCCGGAAGGTTTTTGCGGTGGCGCCGAGTGGGGCAGCCGCCAGAGGGAGAGATCTTGATGGCTTCCAAGTTGACGAGCAAAGAGCAGCGCTTTCAAGGCGTGTTTACCCCGCGCGGGCCGAATGGCGCGTGGACCTACATGATGATCCCCTTCAACGTGGAAGAGGCGTTTGGCAGCAGGGCTCGCGTGGCCGTGGAGGGCACGGTGAACGGCTTCGCCTTCCGCAACTCTCTTATGCCGAATGGCGACGGCACGCACCACATGAGCGTGAGCAAGGAGATGATGGCCGGCGCCGGGGCGGGACAGGGCTCCAAGGTAAAGGTGGTGCTGCGGGTGGACGACAAGCCGCGCGAGGTGGAGGTTCCGGCGGAGCTGGCGGCGGAGTTCAAGAAAGACAAAGCGGCGGCAAAGACCTTTGAGACGCTCAGCCCATCGCACAAGCGCGAGTTTACAGACTGGATCAGCGGCGGCAAGAAAGAAGAGACGCGAGTGACGCGGGCGGGGAAGGCCGTGGAGATGATTCGGAAGAAGGAACGCAGGCCGTAGGCAGAGCGTAAGTGCGAAATCAATCGAAGAGCTTTTTGTCTTAGAACCTACAAACCTAAAATCATTTTGTCTTAGGGCTTACAAATCGAGAATCTTTTTGTCTTAGAACCCTTAAAAAGCTAATACTCCACTTCCACCAGGTACAGCCCCTCGGGCGGAGCCGTGGGTCCGGCCATGCGGCGGTCACGAGCGGCGAGGATCTGCGGAATCTCGGCGGGCGCCACAGTTCCCTTGCCCGCCAGCAGGAAAGTACCCACCAGGTTGCGAACCATGTGATGCAGGAATCCGTTGCCGCGGACGATGTAGAGCAGCTCGTCGCCATGACGCTCGAAGCGGCTCTCGTGGATGGTGCGAGTATTGCCGCGCAGGGGGTCTTCGGGATTATCCAAAGCGGCTTCGGCTAGTCGCTGGGTGCGGTCGGGATCGGCGGCGGCGAAGCTGGTGAAGTCGTGCTCGCCCGTGACCAAGGCCGCGGCCTGCTGCATCAGGTCCTCGTTGAGCGGATAAGGATGGTGGGTGACGTAGCACGCCAGGAAGGGCGGCACCACCTCACCTCGCCAGAGACGATAGTGATAGCGCTTGCCGCGCGCCGAGTGCCGGGCGTGGAAACCTTCGGGCGCCTCCTCGATGGAGAGCACGCGAATGGCCGGGGGCAGTCGGTCGTTGAGCACCGTTTTGATGTTGGCCGCGGGAATCTCACTCATCGTCTGAAAGGTGGCCACCTGCGCCAGGGCGTGGACTCCGGCATCGGTGCGTCCGCTACCCTGCGGCAGAACCCGCTCGCCGGTCAGGCCTTCAATGACCTCGGCCAGAAGGCCCTGGATGGTGGCGCGGCCGGGCTGCACCTGCCAGCCATGGAAGGGCGATCCGTCGTAGGCGAGCGTGAGCTTGAGGGTGCGCGAGGGCATGGTGAGGATGGTCCTGTCAGGTGCGGCCGGAATCCTAAGGTTGGCGGCTTTTCGGTTGGTTGTCAAATAGCTGCGGCGACGGCGGAACGCGTGGTTCGCTCCGCAGGTTGGCCGGTGCCGAAGCCGGCCGGGGCGTACGGCGGCGAACACCTTGCGCGTGGGCAATCAGAGTGCGTGGAAAGCGATGGAAATGCGGCAATTTGGAAGAAGAGAAGTTTTACGGGCGCCCCAGTGAGGCCTGCACGGTCGGCTATACTCGGGGGTGGCGGCCCGGCTGCATTATCGCGTGGGAGCGGCGCAAGAAAGTCGCGCGGAACCGCCAAAGGCCTTTCTGCGTACAAAGTTTTGGATGGAACTCTTCGGCCCCGTGGCGCGCGCGCCGGTTGGCGCCGCTTGATTACCGAGTACGCCCGGAAGATGATGGGCAGACAACAGATATCTGATGACGGAGAAGAACGAATGTCGGGTAGGCGTGCAGTAGAAGGATTGCGCAAGCTGGTTGCCATGCTCTGCGTGGCGTGCATGATGTCCTCTGGCCTGTGGGCGCAGGAAGTTGCTCCCGCGTCAACCCAGGCGTCATCGTCAACAACCCAGGCGGCGGCCACGTCTAGCCAGGCGCAGGGCACGCCGGGCGCGCCGCTGGCCGCTCCACTGGCGGCCCAGACGAAGCCGAATTCCGCGCTGACCCTGTGGAAGCCCTACGCGCCGCACACGCTGCCGCAGCCGGTGCTGCGCAACAGCGACCGCCTGCATGGGCTGATTCGCGACGGCAAGCTGTATTTGAGCCTGAACGACGCCGTGGCGCTGGTGCTGGAGAACAACTTCGACATCGCCATTGCGCGCTACAACCTGGACATTGCCGACACCGACATTCTGCTGGCCAAGAGCGGAAGCACGGTGCGGGGCGTGAACACCGGGCTGCTGAGCGGCACGCCGGGCGGCAACGCCTCCACGGCCACCACTGGCACCACGGGCAGCGGCACGGGCGGCACCTCGACGGGCGCGGGCGGCTCGGCCTCGGGCTCCGGCGGCGTGGTGTATTCGACGCAGAACTCGGTGGGCTCGGCCATTGACAGCTACGACCCCGTGATTTCCGGCACCCTGAGCGGCGACCGCGACACCTACCTGATCACGCAGCCGGTCTTCTATGGCGGGCTGACGCACCTGAACATCAACACGAACCAGTACAACGCCACCCTGGCCCAGGGCTGGTCCACCGGCACCCTGGCGCAGTTGAGCTACAACAACCAGCGCCAGACCTATCAGCCAGCGGCCTCACTGGCGACGGGGCCGACCGGAATCCTGGCCTATAACCCCCTGCTGTCCGGCTCCTGGAAGCTGACGGTGCGGCAGCACCTGCTGCAGGGCTTCGGCGTCAGCAACAACCGCCGCGAGATCATCATTGCGCAGAACGACCGCAAGGTAACCAATGCCAGCTTCCGCGCCCAGGTGATCAGCACGGTGGCGCAGATCAACAACATCTATTGGGACCTGGTGAACGCCTACGAGGACGTGAAGGTGCAGCAGACGGCCGTGGAGTTCGCACGGCGCACGCTGAGCGACAACCAGAAGCAGGTGGAAATCGGCACGCTGGCACCGATCGAAGTGGTCAGCGCAAAATCGAGCGTGGCCGCGGCCGAGCAGAAGCTGATCGTCAGCAAGACGACGCTGGAATACGACCAGCTGATCACCAAGAACGCCATTGCGCGCAACTTCGACGACCCGCAGCTGACGACCGCCCAGATTATCCCCACCGACAGCATGAAGCTGAGCGATGAGCCACTGCCGCCAGCCGAAGAGCTGGTGAGCTACGCGCTGGCTCACCGTCCGGAACTGGAAGTGAGCGAGCTGAACCTGCGCAACAACGAGATCAACAACAAGGCGGCCAGGAACGGCCTGCTGCCAACGCTGGACCTGGTGGGCTACTACTCCGGCAGCGGCGAGGCCGGCAACTATGGCGACGTCTTCAGCCAGTTTACGAACCGCACGGCTCCCGATAAGGGCGTGTATGTGAACCTGAACATTCCGCTGCGCAACCGCGCGGCACAGGCCAACCAGATCCGCTCGCAACTGGAGTACCGCCAGAGCCAATTGAACCTGCAGCAGCAGAAGAACCAGATCAACCTGCAGGTGCGCAACGCGGCCTTTGCCCTGCAACAGGCCCGCGCCGGAGTGGAAGCCGCGCGCGCCGCACGCGACTACGCCCGCCAGAATCTGGACGCCGAGCAGAAGAAGTTCGCCCTGGGCGCGAGCACCAGCTACCTGGTTCTGCAGACGGTGCGCGACTCCACGCAGGCTGCTTCGAACTACATCTCCGCGCTTTCGACTTACGAAAAGGCCCAGGTGGCGCTGCAGCAGTACACGGCGACCATTCTGGACCGCAACGGCATCAGCCTGGAGGACGCGGCGTTTGGGCAGGTGAGCCACATGCCCGCCGTGCCGGGGTTGCAGCCGAATCCGACGCCGGAGGCGGTGAGCGCGAACCCTGTGGGAAAATAGTTTGCTTCCTTTTTGAGCTCAGGCGCGTCTATTACGTATAACCTCCTGAGCAGCACTTAGAGGCCGGTAAGGACCTGGATGATCAGGTCCCCCGGCCTTAACTTTTCCCGTGAAAACATTTTTGTTATCCGCAGGCAGCTGCCCGCAGGCGGTGGCTGGCGGTGGCGAGGCTTTTGCTTGCGCCGGGTGGGGGGCATCGCATATGCTTGGCGGTTTTCTGGCTCCCGGGTGAGGCCGCGGTTTGCCCACCTGCGCGCCAACTCCTGGGCGGTGAGAGTCTGCCCTGGGAGACGCGGCAAACACGAATCTTGAGGTCATCAAAATGGCGGAAAAGAAGAGCGCCCCGGTTCATCCGGCAGCGGAAGTTCAGCAGAACCGTCACCCTTCGGCGGCCGAGCGGCGCTGGGCGGAGACCACGCTTACCAAGGCGCTGGAGCAGCATCCGGAAAAGCCCATCGGCGCCCCAACAGGCGTCAACCTGGACGAGCACGGCGCGGCGCGCTTCACCACGCTATCAGGACGGCCCATCCGACGCCTGTACACCAAGGCCGACCTGCCCGATGACTGGAACGAGGAAAAGTACCTGGGATATCCCGGGCAGGCTCCGTACACGCGCGGCATACACCCGACGGGCTACCGCGGCAAACTGTGGACGATGCGCCAGTTTTCCGGCTTTGCCTCGCCCGAGGAGACGAACGAGCGCTACCAGTATCTGCTGGCCAGCGGCAGCCACGGCCTGAGTGTGGCCTTCGACCTGCCGACCCTGATGGGCTACGACAGCGATCACCCATTCAGCGAGGGCGAGGTGGGCAAGTGCGGCGTGGCGATTGATTCGCTGGAGGACATGGAGATTCTCTTCAAGGGAATTGACCTCGAGAAGATCACCGTGAGCATGACGATCAACAGTCCGGCGAGCGTGCTGTGGGCGATGTATCTGGCGGTGGCGGAGAAGCAAGGCGCGGACTGGAAGAAGATCAGCGGCACGTTGCAGAACGACATTCTGAAGGAATACATCGCGCAGAAGGAGTACATCTATCCTCCGGCGGAGAGCATGCGACTGGTGGTGGACACCTTCGAGTTCGGCTCGCGCTACACGCCACGCTTCAACACCATCAGCATCAGCGGCTATCACATTCGCGAGGCGGGTTCGACGGCCATGCAGGAGCTGGCCTTCACCCTGTACGACGGCGTGGAGTACGTGGAGTGGGCTCGGAAGCGCGGGCTGGATGTGGACGAGTTCGCGCCGCGGCTGAGCTTCTTCTTCAACGCGCACAATGACTTCTTCGAGGAAATTGCCAAGTACCGCGCGGCAAGGAAGATCTGGTACCACGTGATGAAGGATCGCTTTGGCGCCAAGAACGAGCGCAGCTGGCTGCTGAGGTTCCATACGCAGACGGCCGGAGTGTCGCTGACAGCACAGCAACCCATCATCAACATTGCGCGTGTGGCTCTGCAGGCGCTGGCCGGAGTGCTGGGCGGCACGCAGAGTCTGCACACGGACAGCTATGACGAGGCGCTGGCATTGCCGACGGCCGAAGCTGCGCGCACCGCTCTGCGCACGCAGCAGATCATCGCCTATGAGAGCGGCGTGGCCAACACGATGGACCCCCTGGGCGGCAGCTACTTTGTGGAGGCCCAGACGCTGGAGATGGAGCAGGCGGCGCTGAAGTATTTTGCGCAGCTGGATGCCATGGGCGGTATGGTGAAGGCCATCGAGCATGGATTCCCGCAGAAGGAGATTGCCGAGGCCAGCTACCAGTATCAGAAGGCGGCCGAGGCTCGGGAGAAGGTTACGGTGGCGGCCAACGAATTTGTCATCGAGGAAGAACGGCCGCAGACGCTCTACATTGATGATGCCGTGGGCAAACGCCAGTGCGAGAAGCTGAAGAGTCTGCGTCATCGCCGCGACAACCACGCGGTACGCAAAGCGCTGGACGCGCTGAAGCGGGCGGCGGCCGCGACTCCGACGGCGGGTGCGGGCGGGCAGGTCAGCGAGGCGAACACCATGCCCTTCATCCTGGACGCGGTGCGCGCCTACGCCACAGTGGGCGAGATTTGCCAGGCCCTGCGCGAGGTATACGGAACATACGAGGAGAGCGCGTTCGCCTAAGGCGTTCTGCTTTAGCTGGAGTGAGTTTTCCCGGGGAGGAGTTGCGATGGCGGAGGCAGTGGAGAACAAGGCGGGCGTGGAGCCCTGGATGCGCGGCACGCACCAGGAGGTTCCGGCGGCGGCGCGGGCGGTGATACACGCGCTGGAGCTGGCGCGCGAGGACGTTGTGCGCTGGTGCAATCACTTGACCGACGAGGAGTGGAACCTGCATCCGAATGGGCTGGCTCCGGCGGCCTTCCACCTGCGCCACATGGCTCGCAGCATGGACCGCCTGTTGAGTTACGCCGAGGGTGAGCAGTTGAGCAAGGCACAGCTGGAGGCGATGAAGGGCGAAGCCGATCCGCGGGCAAAGGGCGAAGAGTTGCTGGCCGAGTTTGAGGCCGCGCTTGTGCGCAGCGAGCAGCGCATCCGGGAGCTGGCCAAAGGCGATCTGGAAGCGGCGCGGGCGCTGGGACGCAAGGCATTGCCGACCAGCGTGGGCGGATTGCTGGTGCACGTGGCCGACCACACCAGCCGCCACCTGGGACAACTGGTGACCACGGCCAAGTTGGCCGTGACCAGCCGCGGAGTGTTTTAGCCTGTGCGGTGCGGGCGGGACGGCGTATGATTGCCCGTTGCAGGCGGCGGCAGTTTGCAGATTCCTGCGATAATTTTGGCGAGTAACGGCACTCTTATGGCAAACGAAATCAGAATTCGCGTACTGGTGGCCAAGCCCGGCCTGGATGGACATGACCGGGGAGCCAAGGTGATTGCCCGCGCCCTGCGCGACGCCGGCATGGAAGTGATCTACACCGGGCTGCGCCAGACGGCGGAGATGATTGTGAACGCCGCGTTGCAGGAAGACGTGGACGTGATCGGCCTCTCCATTTTGAGCGGCGCGCATAACGCCATTGTGCCGCGCGTGACCGAGCTGATGAAGCAGCAGAAGATGGATGACGTGCTGGTGCTGGTGGGCGGCATCATTCCGGACCAGGACATTCCGGCGTTGAAGGCCGCGGGCGTCAGTGGCATCTTCCAGCCGGGAACTTCGATGGAACAAATCGTGCAGTTCATCCGGGAGAACGTGAAGCCGCGCGGTGTGACCGCGTAGAGCGCGTCCCGGGAATTTCGCTCCAAAAATTGGCGCCGTGCCTGCAAGAGTTCTCCTCGAAGGCGCGGCGCCGTTTTGTGTGCGGAGAGCTTGCCGGCCGGGTTAGTGCGGCTTCACCTTCGCCTGGTGCTCATCCTTTATAAACTCTTCCACTTCCTTGGCTCCCTTGGCGTAGAGCTTTTGTTCGTCGGGGGCAAGCTGGTAGAGCAGACGCAGGAACTCTCCGGCGTGGACGAGCTCTTCGTCGGCGATGTCGCGCAGAACGACCGAGGCGAGCTTGTTCTCGGTGGATTCGGCGAGCTGCACGTACATCTGCGTCGCCTCATACTCCGAGGCGACCATGAAGCGAATGGCGCGGATGAGTTCCGCGTCGCTGAGTTTGCGGGGGTTGGCGAGTTCGGCAAATGGAGATCCGAATGATGGCATGGGATGTCTCCTCCTGCTGGAACCATAGGCCGTGGGCGGAGTGATGGCTGTACCGTTTTGCTCAGGTGGAGCGGGAGAAAGCGGCGGGCGTGGCTCCCGCTTCTTCGGATTGCTTGTTCGTACCGGCTCAGGTACGCTGTACGGTTTGCATCCGGCTGCCGTGGGGGTGAGGGCGCAATGAGCGAGCAGAAATCTGCTTCCGCCGACAATCTGTTGAGCACAACCGTAAAGACCGACGCGCCGCGTTATGAGCGCAACCAGCAGGCCATGCGCTTGCTGCTGGAAGCTCTGCGCGCGGAGGAAGATGCGATCCGCCAGGGCGGCGGGGCGAAGTCCATTGCCGCGCAGCACGCCAAGCAGCGGCTGACGGCCCGCGAGCGGCTGGCGCTGCTGCTGGACGCGGGCAGCGAGTTTTTTGAGCTTGGATTGCACGCCGCACATGGCATGTATGGCGAGTGGGGCGGGGCTCCGGCGGCGGGAGTGGTGACCGGGCTCGGGCGCGTGCATGGGCGGCTGTTCATGATCATCGCCAACGACGCCACGGTGAAGGCCGGAGCGTTTTTCCCGATGACGGCGAAGAAGGTGATACGCGCGCAGAACATTGCGCTGGAGAAC
>Ga0182012_10008105_pt1 | contig 10416 bp, 7 predicted proteins | sample 612S2SmetaG_FD_120486 | JGI IMG/M metagenome (GOLD analysis project Ga0182012, IMG submission 120486) | Permafrost microbial communities from Stordalen Mire, Sweden - 612S2S metaG | ecosystem: Environmental > Terrestrial > Soil > Wetlands > Permafrost | place: Sweden: Stordalen | collected...
CGAACGGCTTCCGCGTGGAGACGAACCTCGGCTCGGGTCCCGCAATCGTCCGGGCCGATGAAGAAGCCCTCCGGCGCGCGGTCCGGAACCTCATCGAGAATGCCATGAAGTACTCGCCCGAATGCCGCACCGTTTGGGTGGATGGCACAGTCGAAGATCACCGGGTTTCGATTTCTGTACGCGATCAGGGCATGGGTATCGATCCCCAGGAACAGAGAACCATTTTCCAGAAATTCGTACGGGGTAATGCGGCCAAAAAGGCCGGCATCAAAGGCACGGGCATCGGTCTTTCGATGGTGCAACAGATATCCGAAGCACTGAAGGGCGAAGTTCGCGTTCAAAGCAAGGTTGGGGCGGGAAGCACATTCACCATTCTGCTGCCGCTGGCGGGAGACTAAGATGTTCAGGATTCTGATCGTGGAAGACGAACCCGGCATCGCTTTCGGCCTGGAGAGCGATCTTCAGACCGAGGGCTACGAGGTGTCAGTGGTAGGCGACGGTGTCGAGGCGGTGCGCCGCGCCGGTACGGAAACGTTCGATCTGATCCTGCTGGATGTCATGCTCCCTCACAAGGACGGCTTCGAGGTTTGCCGCGAACTGCGCCAGACAGGGCTTGCCACCCCTATCGTCATGCTGACGGCGAAGACTGGCGAATGCGACAAGGTACTCGGCCTCGACCTGGGTGCGGACGACTACGTTGCCAAGCCTTTCAGCCCGCGCGAATTGCGCGCCCGCATCCGCGCGGCGCTACGCCATCAACCTGGCTGCGCGTCCGTGAGTGCTGATCTGCAACGGCAACTGCGGGTAGCCTCCAGTGTGCAGCAGCGCCTGTTCCCCCAAGTCCGGCCGGCGATGTCCAACCTCGACTACACCGGCTTCTGTCAGCCGGCTTTGGGCATGAGCGGCGATTATTACGATTTTCTCGACTTATCGAATGGCGCTCCCACCCGCGCAGGTAAGCTTGGCCTGCTGCTGGTCGATGTAGTCGGCAAAGGCATACCCGCGGCGCTGTTGATGGCAACGGTGCACGGCTCTATCCGCACCCATGCGCCGCTCCTCGGCGACCAATGCGGTGAGGTGCTCGCGCAGCTCAACGCGTCACTCTATGAGTCCACCGACGCGGCGATGTATGCCACCGTGTTCTATGCCGTCTACGATGAGTCTTCGCGGGTCTTGAATTACGCCAATGCGGGGCACGAATCGCCCCTATGGCTGCGCGCATCGCGGAACCCTGATGAAACCGGTTATACGCAACTCGATTCGCGGACGCCGCCGGTGGGCCTGCTTCCCACCATCCCAGCGCTCACATCCAGCATCCAACTGGCGCCAGGCGACTGGCTCGTATTTTTCACCGACGGCGTGACGGACATGACGAATGAAAGCCTAGAGGAATTTGGCAGAGAACGCCTGCTGGCGGCGGTGTCCCGCAATGTGGAAGGGACCGCGAAGGAGATGAGCGACGCCATCCTGGCCGAACTGAGGATTCACGCGCATGGAGCACTGCAAGCGGACGACGTCACACTCATCGCCGCGCACGTTCTATAGTCATGGAAAAGGCAGAATGACCAAGATTCTGATCGTGGAAGACGAGCCGGGCATCGCATTCGGATTGGAAAGCGATCTGCAGACGGAGGGTTACGATGTCGCCCTGGTGGGAGATGGTGCGGAGGCCGTACGCCGCGCCGGAGCGGAGCCCTTCGACCTGATCCTGCTGGACGTCATGCTGCCCAACAAGGATGGCTTCGAGGTTTGCCGCGAATTGCGGCGCGCCGGCTTGAAAACTCCCATCATTCTCCTTACGGCCAAGGCGCAGGAGGCGGAAAAGGTCATGGGCCTGGACGTGGGCGCGGATGACTATGTGACCAAACCGTTCAGTCCGCGCGAATTGCGTGCCCGCATCCGGGCCCTTTTGCGGCGCGTCGCTCCGGAAGCCGGAGAACAAATCTATCGGTTCGGCGCCTGCGAACTGGATCTGGTCCGCTTCGAATTGCGTCGCGACGGCCGGCGGCTTGACACCACCACGACGGAACTCAAGCTGCTTGCCGCCTTTGTCCGCAACCGGGGACGGGTATTGACGAGAGACCATCTGCTCGACGAAGTCTGGGGCTCGGGCATTGCCGTAACGGATCGCGCGGTAGACAACCACATCGTGTCGTTGCGCAAGAAGATCGAGAATGAACCCACTGCGCCCCGCTACCTCATCAGCGTCCGCGGGATGGGCTACCGATTCGACGGCTGAGGCGTGTCAGAAAATCGTGACGAAATTCCCACGGGCATATGACAGAATCTCCATACTGGCTGCATCTGGCTCCGTCATGCTGGTTCTCGTGCCACTAAGGAGGCGCCTCATGAAAGTTCATGCCGTCATCGGTTTTCTGCTCATTGGTTCATTGGCTGCTGCCGCCCAGTCCACCGCGGCAGGTGTGCGCCTCGAGTCCGGCATCGCGAAGGAAGATGTAGACGGCGACTTGAAGTCCGCCATCGATATCTATCAGAAGATAGCCGCCGACGCGTCGGCTCCCCGCGACGTGAGGTCCAAAGCGTTGCTGCGCCTGGCTGGCTGCTACGAAAAGCTGGGACGGCAAGCCCGCCAAATCTACGAGCAGGTGGTGCACGATTTCGCCGACCAACCCGCCGCTACGCAGGCCCGCACCCGCTTGGCCATGCTGCGGCAAGGAGATCGTGCGGCAGTGCCCGCAACCATGATGCAGCGCAAGATCGACCTGCCGGTTCTTGATATTTACGCAGTAACCGACGGGCAACGGGAGATCTATCTGGATTATGGGACCGGAGAGTTGATGACCATCGATCTCGGCGGCAAGATTAAGCGTTTGATCTTCAAACCGAAGGACGGTGACGACGTGAGCGGCTTTGTTCCCTCGCGGGATTTCTCGATGGTCACCTTGTTCTTGCGACAAAAGAATAATTCCATCAAGGTAGCGGTGGTGAGAACCGATGGCTCTGGTTATCGAGAACCGCTAAACACTGGGCTTGGTTCATGCTACCCGCATTGGTCCTGGGACGACCGTTATCTTTTCGTGTGTACGAACCTGCCGGACGGCAAGCTCCAACTTTCAAGAATTTCGATCGCGGACGGGGAGATTCGTAAATGCGGTCGGTCGAAGGATCGGTAAGCCGTATTTCTCCTGACAGCCGTTACGTCGCTCTCGGTAGCTCACCCACGCGTTACAGCAAAGTCTTCGTCGCGCCGAGTGAAGGAGGAGAGCCGCAACTGGTTTCGGACAGTGCCCGCGTTGTCGACTGGACGCGAGACGGGCGCTATCTGATTGTTGCCAGCGCACGCTCCAGTTCCGAGGCGCTTTACCTTCTTCCGATAAAAGACGGCCGGGTGGCGGGCGATGCGATCCATTTCCGTACCGGACCGTGCCGGTCCGGCTTGATCAATACGGCCGGAGCGCTCGTCTGTCAATCCGCTGTACCAGGTGGGATCTACGGGGCCTTTATCGGGACGTTGGACGACGCTGGACGATTAGAGAATTGGAGGCCGTTGGACGTCCGCGTCAGCGGCAGCTCGGCGACGCTTGCACTGCGATGGTCTCCAGATAGTACGCAAATCGTCTACGGCGCTCCAGTTGAGCCCGGGGGAATTGAGACGCACGTGGTCCGTTTGCGCAACATGGCCACCGGTGAGGAGCGTGAACTTTACAAGGGAGCTAACCGACCGACTTGCATTTGGGCTTCGCAAAGCCCGAGCCTCATCTGCAGCGAACTAAGTAACTCCAAGACGATGGATCTGTTCACCATTGCGCTCGGCACTGGTCACATTGAACGGATTGGCTCCATCAACTCCGTCATGTACGGCAAGGTCTTTTTTGCGAGCCCAGATGACAAGGTGCTGTATCTGATGCGGCCCAACGAGTTATTCCGATGGGATACTGCGACGCAGCAGGAGACCACGCTTGAATGGATTACCGGGTTCGGCTCTAAGGGAGTGCCAGTTCCTACCCAACAATGGCACGCCAGACACGAGAACGGGCGGCTTGAGATCCGCCCGGCGTCAGGCGGCGATTGGAAGCCCCTCATTTCCCTACGCCAAACCCAAAGCGATTTTTCGCCGGACGGCAAGTGGGTCTATTTTCACGAGTGGGATACCGCGGAAACACATGGCCTCTATCGCATATCGACTGCCGGCGGGCAACCGGAACGGGTCGGAAGCTTTCCGGCCGCCGGCGCGCTTGGAGGGATCTTTATCAGTCCGGATCAAAGGAAGATCATCGCTGAAGCGCAGGTGGCTCCGGAGGTGTGGCTGATGGAGAATTTCGAGCCCAAGCCACCGGGCTCAGCACACTGACGAAGTGCCTCCTCCAGCGCTCGCCATTGATCTCGCAGCGAGGATTCCAACTGGCATGTGACAGGTTCTCTTTGCCGCCCGCCCATGCTTCCCATTCTGATTCTTTCCATATGAAGGAGAAATCGCATGAACGTCTTTACCGTCACTCGATGCCTGCTCTTCAGTTTGCTGGTGGTCCCCATGTCGACCTTTGCCCAGTCCCCCGCTGGGGTGCGGCTGGAAGCCGGGATCGCCAAAGAGGATGTGGATGGGGACCTGAAGTCCGCTATTGACATCTATCAGAAGATCGCTGACGACAACTCGGCTCCCCGTGACGTGCGCTCGAAGGCCCTGATGCGCCTAGCGGGCTGCTATGAGAAACTCGGACGCCAGGCGCGGCAGGTCTATGAGCGCGTCGTCCATGATTTCGCCGACCAGCCCGTCGCGAGTCAGGCGCGCACACGTCTCGCATCGCTCGAACGGCAGGAACATCCACCCGCGCCAGCTACCATGACGGTGCGCAAAATGGAGTCGTCCGAGCAACGGCACCGATTGATCAACGACACCGACGGTCAGCGAGTCGTGTATCAAGATCCCAGCGGAAGTCTGTTCTTTGGCGATGAAGGCGGCCGCGCCAGGAAGCTGGTATTTAAAGGGCGGCCCGGGGATTCACCTGGCTGGACTCCATCCAAGGATTTTTCCATGGTGAGTCTTACGTTCTACGAGAAACCCAATCGTCCCGCAACAGTCGCTGTGGTAAGGACGGACGGCACGGGTTACCGCGAACTCTTTCACGAGGAAGGAGCTATCTCCAACGTTGCGTGGTCATGGGATAACCGCTTCGAGTTACGCGTCTTTACCGACACACGAAACGGAGGTGGACGTCTGGTGCTCGTGTCCATCGCGGACGGCCAGCGCCGTGACTTGCAGAGTACCGGGATCGGCCATTTCAGCAAAGCTGTGTTTTCCCCCGACGGACGCTACATCGCGTACGAACTGATTCCGCCGATCGGACAGGGCCCTTCCCGCGTGTTCCTTATGCCGTTTCAAGGGGGAGAGCCCCGCCAGGTTTATGAAGCTGCCGTTCGCCAGTCACAATCCGTCCCGACGTTTGATAAGCATACGCTTCTGGACTGGACAGCGGATGGCCGGTATCTGATGATTTCCGATTCTCCGCTGGGAAAAGGTGGACTTTACTTACTACCAGTAAAGAATGGCGCGGCTGCCGGCGACCCAGCCTTCGTTCGCTATGGCGAAGTCTGGGATGGAAACACCACCGCATCGGGAGCGCTGATTTTCGAATCGGTACGTCCGGGAGGCCGGTTTCGCGTTTTTGACGCATCATTCGGGTCCTACGGGCATCTGGGACCGTGGCGGCAAATGGACCTCCGCGGCGACAACATGACGTTCATTCACGAGCCGTCTTTTTCCCCTGACGGAACGCAGGTCTCGTATCTGGCGGACGACCACGATTCGACTGGCGGAGCGGCCCTTGTTCTGCGCGACCTTACGACCGGGAAGGAACGAATCCTTTATCGGCTGAATAATTCGATGCCGTCGTGTCGGTTCGTGACCCGATTCCCGAAGCTAGTTTGCACCGAGGTAAATAACGGGAACACCAGCCTGGTCTCGGTCGACGCAGAGTCAGGCCAAGTGGAGCAACTCGGGACGATTCCCGGGATCCGATGCGTGTGGCGAGGGGGGACAAGCCACGACGATCGAGCCATCTACTTGGCGAAACTCGATTCTTCGCTACCCTTCGCTAGTCCGCAGTCAATGATGAAGTGGGATCTTGCTTCGCGCCAGGAAACGCTGCTGGCTCCGGGCGAGACTGCGTATGAGCAGTTTGGTGCGTCCGGAGATGACCAGTGGCTCCTCCGGCAGACCATCAAGAACTTGTCCGTGCGGCCTATCGCCGGAGGTGAATGGAGATCCCTGGCTTCACTCAATGGGTGGAGCGCATGGGCCTTCACTCCGGATGGGCGCTCCGTCCTGTACAGCAATAAGGACGAGTCGGGCAAGAACGGTCTCTTTCAGATTACGACCACCGGAGACGAGCCACGGCGTCTGGGCGACTTACCCAGCTACCCGCTCTACCTGTTCCTCAGTCCAGACGGCAATCAGCTCATTCTCGAGACCGCCGAGTTTGGTGAGAACGACATGTGGGTTCTTGAAAACTTCCTCCCGTCCGCCAAGCAGTAGCACCGACACTGTCGCCCAACAAACCAGGAGTTCAGCTATGAAAAGCTTTCGTATACTTGTGCCCGCGTGTTTGATGATAGGAATTATCGCCGCCCAGAATGCGCCGGAACGTCTGGCGTTCGAGGTCGTCTCTGTAAAACCAGCGGAGGGACTCGTCGCGGGTAAGACGGGGAGCCTCGGCATGCGTGTGGATGGCGCTCAAGTCCACCTGAATCGCTACGCCCTCAAGAGCCTCATCACTATGGCTTATAAGCTGAGACGATATCAGGTCGTGGGGCCGGACTGGCTGGATTCGATGCGATTCGATATCGATGCCAAACTGCCCGCAGGGACAACCCCCGCCCAGATTCCTGATATGTTGCAAGCTCTGCTGGCCGACCGATTTCAGATGACCACGCATGACGGAACAAAGGAGGTCCAGGTCTACGCGTTGTTGGTTGCGAGCGCCGGAACGAAGCTGACGGACTTGAGCGATCCAGCCGACACTCCCGATGTTCAAGACCCGAGTATCAGCACGGGCTATGGCGGCCCGCGCGGTATGGGCAACAACTATGGCAATGGATCTTCGTACACATTAGGCGACAACAAGTTTGAAGGCAAGAAGCTGAGCATGGCTCGCCTGGCGCTTGTTCTTACTTCCTGGTTGGACCGGCCGGTGGTAGACATGACTGGACTCAGAGGCAAATACGATATCGGCTTTCCAGTGTCGGATGAAGATCTGCGTGGCTGGGTGACGCGCGCGTTTCTGCAGGGCGGCGGGTCAGCTTCGCCTGAGATGCTTCAATCGCTCGACAGCGTGGACGACGCTTCGCTCCACGCGGGTCTGCGCGCCGTGGGGCTGAAACTCGATTCGCGAAAGGCGGCCGTGCCGGTGTTGATAGTTGATTCCATCCTAAGGTCTCCAACGGAAAACTGAAGCGCCGCTGACCTACCTGCCCTTCCAGCAACCATCAGGGGGAGTATTTTGGGATCACTGCTATCCGCATCACTGGCAGCGCGGAAGAAATGCCCGTCCATTTCGGCCTTATGCAACCGCACCGCTGATTTCGGGCTAGTGGCAAGCAGGCCGGCCGCCTGCATCTCCGAGCGGATCGGCTACTCGTACGGATGCCGGATTCATCCCCGCGCGGCAGGAAACCTGCTAGCAGGGCCGAAAACGGTCATATGGGAAGTTGAAACGTGGTTCCGGCTCGTGGACCGCGGGTCGGCACGGCGATCCCCCGTTCTTCGCTGCGTCCGCCCTCGCGCGCCTCTCGGCCGCCGCCGGCCATTCGCGGCCCTGCTGCGGCGCTGCCAGGATCGCACTGAGGAAGAACCGGTTACTCGACATCGGCGAGGCGCGAACGCGATCTGCAGTGCGCTGCAGGCGATTGGGGGAGAGTGGGGGACTGAAGAACTCTTGTTTGCGCTCCGCCCTCCATGGCCAGCCGCCGAATCGGTCTGGAAGGCCGGGAGCAGGAACTCAAAGAATCCGTCATCGCCATCGAGATCTTTGGGCGTAGCGCGGATTACAATCCTCGGCGCGATCCCATCGTGCGAACCGAAGCCGGCCGCCTCCGGGCGCGGCTAAGCGAATATTACATGGGAGAGGGAAGGTTCGATGCGCTGATCGTCGAGCTACCGAAGGGCGCCTATGTGCCCGCGTTCCGCCGCCGTGAGCAGACGTCTGACAGGGCGCCCTCCGGAGCCGCTGCCGAAAGGAAAATCGGCTCACGGTGGATGTGGCTCGCGATTGCACTAGCCTGCCTCGCCGTAGCGCTGGAGGCGGCCGCCTGGTGGCGTTTTCACACGCAGGATCGGCCGATTCCCATCGCGGTCCTGCCCCTGACCGATTCCAGCGAGGATGCATCTAACGACTACTTCGCCGACGGTCTCACCGAAGAGATTATTCGCGACCTATCCATCATCGACGGCTTGGCGGTGCGCTCTCAAACGTCATCCTTTGCGCTGAAAGGCAAGCCGCGGAATATCCGCGAAGCGGGGAAGCAACTGAGCGCCGATTACATCCTGGAGGGTTCGGTATTTCGCGCCGGGCAGCGCTTGAGGATCAATGTGCAACTGGTTCGCGTGGGCGATGACTTTCCGTTGTGGTCGGGCCGGTATGACCGCCAGATGCCGGACGCCCTGGCAATTCAGGATGAGATTTCGCTGGGCATCGTCAACAGCTTGCGGTTGAAATTGGGGCGCGGCCGACGGCGCTATGAAATAAGACCCGAAGCTTACGATCTATACGTGCGCGCCATCTCTCTCGCGGTAGACAGAGGTTTGGTCGGCACGAACGAAAGCGCCGGTCTGCTGGACGAAGTAATCGCGAAAGAACCATCTTTTGCGCCGGCTTACGCGGCTCTTGCAGCTGCGCATGCGGCTCGCTCGGGTGAATTCCGCTTCAATCTCGCCGACGAGATGGTGAAAATGCGGGCGGCTGCGGAAAAGGCGATCCAGTTGGACCCTTTGTTAGCCGCAGCGCATGACGCGCTGGGCATGGTGTATGCGCGCGACGCGCAATGGCAGCAGTCGGAGAAAAGCTTCCGGAGGGCCATGGAGCTCAACCATAACGGGCCGCAGGCATACCTCCATTTCTCTTTGTTTGTCCTTCTGCCTCTTGGCCGGATCCCGGAAGCGCTCGAGTGTACGCGGGCCGCGGAAAAGATGGGTCGACTTTCGCCCGCGGCTTATTCCGAACTGGCATACGTGCTGATTGCCGCCGGCCGGTACAATGAGGCAGCCGAACAATGCGAGAAACTGCCGGCGGACTTTCCCGACAGCGGATGTTTAGGCCGCGTGCGGCTGGCCCAAGGGCGAATCGGCGAGTCCATCAAGGTCCTGGAAGCAGCGCTGAACAAGGGTGTCAGGCCGGGGGCTCAGGTTCGGGGTGAGCTTGGGAATGCTTATGCGAGGGCTGGCCGCCGCGAAGACGCGGAAAAGCTCTTAGACGATACGAGTCCGGTGAACCCATTCAATCGGGCGCTGATCTATGCGGGACTGGGCGACAAAGATCACACGCTGGAAGCCCTGGATCGTGCCGCTAGGGGTGGTCCTTTTCGGATTGGCCGGGCGCTGACATTTCCGGAGTTCGCCCTTCTCCGTGGTGATCCGAGAGTGAACGCTCTTAGCAAGAAGGTCGGGTTGCCAGACTAATATTATTCCAAAGCGCAAGAACCGTCGCATTCAGTCGCACTCCCACACGAGAAAAATCACCTCGAAGGTTGGAGAGCCGGTCAAATATAGGTTTCCACGCGATGATGCGCCGCAAATCATCAAAACGCTCGCGTGGAAATGCGACCGAATGCGACGGATTGACACAGGTACTCGCCGCCGAACCCGACTGGCGCAGTCGCTTGACGGCGGTGGACCTGCGAGCACTCTCGCCGCTCAAATGGCAGCACATTAACCCGTACGGACACTCACCCTGACATGAGTGAACGCTTACCACAGGCCTGAACCGCTACTTTGCCGAATTTCGGTCTTCGCTAGGTTCAGGCCAAAGTCCGGCAGCAGTTCGCCGGCGCCAGTTCGCCGAGCGAGTCCGCGAACCCCTGGAGATCGGATAGCGTCACTTGTAGCAAAGGCTTGCTGGCTTTCAACAGGAACCGTTCGACATCGGCCCGGTAAGAGGAGAAGACACGATTCGGAATTTAAAGCACGCTAGGCGGCTGCGCCGGGTCATGAACCCCCGGCCGGCAGTTCTCGACGGGCAACTTGTCCCTATTGAAGCTTACTTTGAATGGACCACACTTTGCCACGCGAAACCAGTGTTTTGTTGGGTTTTTGGCGTGCTGGTGTAATGAGAGTTCAATTGGGACAGCCGGTAGCGCATGACGCCGGCTATAAGCCAGACCTCTCCTCCAGGGAACGACGAGCTACGTACCTACGCCAAAAGGTGACTATGAAGTCTTCGGGATCTTGAAGGAAACCGTCTTCGA
>Ga0182012_10008107_pt1 | contig 10415 bp, 7 predicted proteins | sample 612S2SmetaG_FD_120486 | JGI IMG/M metagenome (GOLD analysis project Ga0182012, IMG submission 120486) | Permafrost microbial communities from Stordalen Mire, Sweden - 612S2S metaG | ecosystem: Environmental > Terrestrial > Soil > Wetlands > Permafrost | place: Sweden: Stordalen | collected...
CTTCGGTACCAAGCGCTGGCCGATGGTGTTCAGGTAGCGCTGCAGCATGGGGTTGTTGTAGAGCATGCCGTAGTGATCGCGAAAATCGGCGAACTCCGGTCCGGAAAGATCGCCGAATTTCGCAGAGGAGTTGATGTTGTAGATGTAGTCGATGTCTTTGCGACGGCGCTCGTCCCACTGCGTCTGGATCGTATCTTTGATATCCGGGCGCTGTTCGATCGCCGCGATCATCTTCTTGTCGGCGTCGGTATACTGGGGCGTCACCGCGGAGGGCGCAGGCATTTGCGGCGAAGCATACGGAGCCAGCATGCTCAGCAAGAGAACGGCTGTGAGTCTGGAAGGAAGATTGGTCATAATTCACCTCCGGTGATTTGAAACTTGGGCAAGTCATTAACTGGACATAATTGACCGGACTTAGTGGGAGAGGTCTTTTTACAGACGAATTCATATTACAATGATCGCGAAAGAAGTTCCATGAGTTTCAGGGCCGAATCATGAAATTATCTCGGATTCATATATTGCGGCTGAATAAGTTGGGGCTGGATAAGTTGCGGCTGGATAAATCAGGCGTTGCCCGGCTTCTGCTGCTCAGCGCCGCCTGGCTCGCGCTGCCCGGCCTTGCCCCTCGATTTGTTACAGGGCTCGATGGCGCCAACGGGCAGGTTACCGGCGTAACTCTTCCCTCGCTGCTTTTGCCGGAGATCAACGGCAGCATCCCCGGCGACGGCACGGCGGAGTTTACTCAGGCTCCGGACTCGGTGCGGCAAATGGTGATTCACATCCCAGCCGGTGGGTCGCACATCAACTACGGCTCCATTCATACAAAAGTGAATACCGAGTCGGCGGATATTGCCACCAAAAGCACCAGCAGCGTAGACGGGCTGGAGTTGAAGGTCGATCTGACTGCTGCCGGCGGCTTCCGCTTCCAGCCGGGAAGAAACTCGGTCGAGCTCGAATATCAAGATCAGTTTGGCCGACAGCGCTACTACAACTATCTGCTCTCATTTGAATCCGGAGGCGGGTCGCGCGGGTTTGCCCCCGAACCCGCAACTCAGAAGCCGGAGATCAGGCAGGGCAAGCTCTTCGCCGTGGTCATTGGAATTTCAAAGTATGAACAATCGGGGCTGGGGATCTCCAACTTGAAGTACGCCGACCAGGATGCGCGTTCCTTCCTCGAATTTCTAAAGTCCCCTGCCGGTGGCTCGCTTGGCGACGACTCCGTCACCCTCCTGCTCAACGAACAGGCAACCACCAAGAACATCCGCCATGCGCTGTTTACATTTCTGACTGAAGCGCAGCCGCAGGATACCGTCGTGATTTACATCGCAGGCCACGGCGCGCCCGACCCGCACGATCCAAGAAATCTGTATCTGATGACCTCCGACACCAACCCCGAAGACATGGGCGGCACCGCATTTCCCATGTGGCAGATGCAGGATGTATACGAACGTGTTTTGAAGGCAAAGAAAGTGATAACTGTGGCCGATACCTGCCACAGTTACGGATTCAGCGGCGTACGGGCCAAGGATGCCGGAGCGAAGGATGCAGCCCAGAGCGGCAGCAACCTGATCAACCAGTATCTGGAGCACTACGCGGCCAAGGGCGAGCGCGCCGTGATCACCGCCAGCGACATCAGCGAATCCTCATTTGAAGATGCGCAGTGGGGCAACGGCCACGGCGTGTTTACTTACTATTTATTGAAAGGGCTCAGCGGCGAAGCGGACAAGAATCACGATGGCGTGGTGACGGCCGGAGAGTTGTTCTCTTACCTACAGCGCGTTGTGCCACAGGCTACGGACGGTAAGCAAAATCCGAGAGCCCAGCAAGGGCTGGCCAGCGCGCTGCCGGTGAGCTTCCTGAAAAAAGCGACGGCCGTTGCTCGTTAGCTGGAAACTGCCTGACTAGGCTTCGCTTACTTTTTTGTCGTACTCTTTTTCTTGCTGGCGCTACTGCTGCTACTACCGCTGCTGCTACTGCTGCCGCCGCTCGTACTGGACTTGTTCTCAAATGCGCTGTCGATCGGTTCTACCGTGACGTTCATGGACGCATATGTGATGCCAGGAACGGCGCTCTCGGCGCGAGTGGCCAGCGGGAGTTTTGGATCTGCATCCTTTTGCACCAGGTAGCCCTGTTCGAGATCGAGATTCGGCATGACCTTCGCGAGATCTTCGGCGTGTTGCTGAGGGATCATCAGATACGTGCCGGAGAGCAGCCCCACGTAGCGATCGTCGCGGTCAGGATCGTTGAACGCCTGCTGCGTGGCCAGGGCCGTCGTCAGGTTGCCCGACATAAGGAACCGGGTGCGATCTTCCCAATAGCTCAGCACCTCGGAGAATGCGCTGAGCGCCGGCACGCTGATGGCCGGCAAAGTGATAATGGGAGCGACAACCTTCGCTCCCTGAACCATGATGTTGATCGCCTTCAGAAACATGGAGTTCGAGGCAGCCTTGGAAACATTCACCGCTAGCTTGCCTGTGCCCTGGTTGAGAAGGATCTTGCTGGTGCCCTGGGTCGCCGATGGCGACCGGAAGCCCAACTGCTCCAGCGATACCTTGCCTGCTTTATTGGGCTCGACGGAAGCAATCGCCGTCCAGGCCAGCGGCGCAATCACATTCATGTAGGGGTGAATCTGCGTTGTGTCCAGGCGCAGTTGTACGGCGCGCGAGGTTGCGTCGCTGCCCGCGGCAGGGTGATATTGCGACAGGGCCACGCTTACGCCCACATCGCCGTCGTGGTTCAGCAGTTCGCTCTTGCCAATGTCAGTAGCGTAGCGCAGCACCTTCGCGTCAGCCTTGTAGTGCAGATACTGGGTCTCGGCGGCAGGGTCGGGGAGCTGATCCTTGGGTCCGCGCGTGGCAGACTTTTGCCCATAGTTCCTGGCCGCGGGATTGACCGAGTCGTAGAACCCGCTCCAGAAATCGTAGGAGTCGTGAGGCGCGTCTTCAGACATTGGCGGTTTGGTGTCTGCTGCTGCCGCAAGCTCGGGCAAAAGCGCCATCATCAGGCTCAGCGCCGAGGCATCGGTAACAAAAGCGCGTCGGGATAGGGACATCGTCGTTCTCCTTCAGTAGGGCCGCGGAGTTCTGTTTGCGGCCTATTCAAACAGTTGTTACAAGCAGTGGATGCACTGGGGTGAAATCTTAAGCCGCGGCCGATGAGGAACCAAGCGGGGTCACGCTCACGCGAATGGAAAAGTAGGAAACATCGGGAACGGCGCTCATGGCGCGATTTTGCAGCGGCAGGTTTTTATCCGCGTCCTTGCGAACCAGGTAGCCCTGCACCAGGTCCAGGTTGCCCATCTCCTTGGCCAGCGTGTCGGCATGTTGCTTGGCAAACATCAGGTAGTCGCCGGAGACCAGGCCCACGGTTGGCGCGGTATGATTGGGGTCGTTCATCGCCTGCCGGGAGGCGACGGCAGAGGTCAGATTGCCGGCCATGATGAATTTTGTGCGATCTTCCCAGTAGCTCATGGCCTGCGTAAACGCGCTCAGCGCCGGTATGCTGATGGCGGGCAGCGATACCAGCGGGGCAGCAGTCTTCAACCCCTGCTGAATGACATTGAGCGCCTTCACAAACATCGAAGTCTGCGGCGCCTTGGAAATATTCACAGCCAGTTTGCCCGCGCCCTTGGTCAGCAAAATCTTGCTCGATCCAGCGGACGCTGTATCCGACTTGAGGCCCAGCCGGTCGAGCGAGATGAAGTTGCTTTTATCCGAAACCACGGAAGCGATCGACGACCAGGCCAGCGGCGAGAGCAGATTGCGGAAGGGGTAAACCTGGGTGGTGTCGAGCCGCAACTGAGCCGCGTGCTCATTGGGCGCGGTGCTGCCCACGGCAGGCCGATACTGAGAAAGCGAGATGCCCAGCGCTACGTCGCCCTCATGATCGAGCAGCTCTTGCTCCGTAATGTCGGTCGCGTAACGCAGCGTCTTATCTTCGCTCTTGTAGTGCAGATACTGGGTCTCGACGCCGGGATCGGGCAACTGATCCGTGGCTCCGCGCTTGGCCGCCACCTGGCCGGGGCGTTGCAGGGTCGGATTGACGGAATCGAAAAATCCATCCCAGAAGCTGAAGGAGTCGTGCGGAGCCTCGTCAGTTGAGGCCCGGGAGTTTGCCATCTGGGGTGCCTGGGCGCGGGCCGAGCTCAGCTCCGGAGCCATTGCGGCAAGCAGGCCGAGGATCGAAGCTTCGTTAAATAATTCCCGGCGGGAAAGGGACATGGTCGTTCTCCTTCATTCAGGGCGAATCGGAATGCATCTTGATAGAAATGTGTACTGGTTGTGTTCAGTTGCCTTGCGCTCGCAACCGGCTTCCGGCCCTGATCGCGACAGTCCCAACATATTACTCCCGACAGCATCTGATTTGCCATATGGATTCCAGTAACTGGCAAGTTGGACGTGTAACTAATTCATTCGTTGCAAAAATATTTGTGAATAAATCGGTAACCGAGGGCAAGAACCATGCCGAATGAGGGGTAACATCGGAGGTTTCGGATGGAACGGGAATGACGGCAAATTCGGCCCCAATACAACCAGGGCTTTTCCACGTCTATAATCGTGGGCATCATTTCCTTCGGAGCGCAAATGAAAGTCTACGTTGCCGCCGCAATCGTCTTGTTGATTTCGCTCTTGGCTGCGGAGGCATCCGCGCAGACCCAACGCGCTCTGCTGATTGGCATTAACACTTATCAGCCGCAGGGAACAGTGGCTGCGCATCCAGCCAGTTGCGTCTACGGTCGCTGCGAGCTGGGCAGCTTTGAAAATCTCGACGGAGCGGTGAACGATGCCCAGGCCATGGCCGACCTGCTCACCAGTCCCAAGTTTGGCTTTCCGGCAAATCAGGTGGTTCTGCTCACCAATCCCGCGCCGCCCGCGCCTCGTCCCGGCATCGTGATGCTGCCTGCCAGTCAGACAGATCGCGACGGCATTCTGGCCGCGATGCAAAAATATCTAGTTGACCTGCCACAGCGCGGCGACACTGTCGTCTTCTACGATGCCAGCCACGGGTCTTTGAGAGTAAATAGCAAAGGCACCAAGCTGACCGTGCTGGTGGGCGGCAAGTATGTGCACGCGGACTCGACTTTGGTTCCAGCCGACGCGTACAAAGGCGGATACGACATCCGCGACAAAGAGATGGCTCGCATCTTCAACGCCGCGCTGGATAAGGGCGTCCACGTTACGGCAATTTTCGATAGCTGCCACTCCGGCGGCATCAGCCGCGGCATCGGCCCGCGCTACCGCGAGCGCACTCTGGCCTATGACCCGCGCGACATTGCCGAAGCGCCCGAGTTGCTCGCCGGCGGGCAGCCGCGTCCCGCGCCCACCGAGCGCAGTGACAACCCCGCGCTGGTTTTTTCCGCCGCGCAGCAGGATCAGTCCGCCAAGGAGATGCCGCAGTCGGATAACAGCACTGAACCGCATGGCGCGTTTACCGCCGCGCTCATCGATGCGCTCGAGGCTCTGCCGGCTGCAACTCCGGCAGCCGTGGTTTATCAACGAGTCAAGGCAGTGCTCGAAGGTTGGAGCGTGCCCGATCAAGACCCCGAGATTGATACAACATCTGCCCGGCGCAGCCAGCCTCTCTTTGGCGGCAAGGCTACGGACTCCGGCAAGGTGCGCGCCGCTGCTCTCGCAACCGCCGACGATGGCACGGTGGGCCTCGATATCGGGCGCGTAGCCGGCATCGGCGTGGGCAGTGAGTTCACTGCACCCGCACCGGATAAGAATGGCCAACCCGTAAAGCTGCGCGTGACCGATCTCAACGGCATAGCGCGGTCTTCCGCCGCAATCGTAGCTCCCTCCGGCGCTACGGTCGCTCCGGGAACGGTGTTGGAACTAACCAAATGGGTTCCGGCGGAGACGGCTCCGCTGCACGTCTGGCTTTGGCCTGCATTGCCCGAGGCTGACATCGTTGCCGCAGTCGCTCAAATCCATGCGTCCGGTGCGTCGCTCATCGCAGATCCTGCAGAAGATCCGTGGACCGATGTTCTCAGTTGGGATGGCGCGCGCTGGACGCTGCAACAGGCCGGTGCAAGCACCCCCGTCGATCTCGGAGCGCGACTGACCGGAGATGCATTGAAGCAGAAGCTTCCGGCCGGGTCAAAACTTTGGGCTAACCTTCCTCCGCCGCCGGGATTGGCGGCAAAGGTAGTCTCAGCAGATGAGAAAGGCGCCGTTCAATCGGCAACGAATTTAGCTGCCGCTGAATACGCGCTCGTGGGAACCATGACCGCGGAGGGGACGAAGTACGCCTGGTTCCACAAAACTGAACTCGCCGCCGGCCCGCCGCCGGCCGACCGTCCCGGCCACAGCCCCGGCTGCTCCACTACCTCTTCTTATCCGGTCCGCAGCGACTGGGTTGCTTTGGCTGGCGAATCGGGGCTGGAAAAAAGCAGCGCGGCGCTGAACAAGCTTGTTTTGCGACTTGCGAAAGTGCATGGCTGGCTTGCGCTAGCCGACGACTCTTCGGAAGCATCTTCGGCGGATTACTACACGCTGGCTGTACATCGCTCATCTTCATCCGCCGCGCCAGCCGCGCCGACACAAGCGGCGGCGCAGACCGAATTCCCAGATGTTCCAGATCGGCCCTTGCGCCAGGGCGACGAGATGAAACTGGCTCTCGCATCCTCCGAGCGCGTCGTCGAGAGGCGCTGGGTTTATGTCCTCGACATCGACTGCCACGGCCAGGGCTCGCTGCTCTATCCGCTCAACTATACGGAGAATCAGTTCCCAAACTCAGCCGATCTGGGCCGCCAGTTTGAACTGCCCGGCGCGCGAACCATGCGCGTCGGTCCGCCCTTCGGCGTAGACACCCTTATCCTGCTCAGCACCGCGCAGCCTCTTCCCGATCCGGGCGCGCTGAACTTTGAGGGCGCGGCCAGCAGAGGCACACGCGGGCTGGACTCGCCTCTCGGCAAGCTGCTTGAAGGCGCAAGCAGCGGCAGCCGTGGAATCTCCGGCGAAGTGCCTACCGACTGGGGCATCTCAACCACGACGATACAAAGCATTCCCAAGGACGCTACGAAATGAACGCGGACGCGATAGCAAGCGGCGCGCTGAGAGCGGGTGCGGAATGATTGCTATGCCGGCAGCCTGCGGCCGGCGGCAACACGAACCAGTCTGATCCGATTCGCGCGTTGAACCAGAATGCAGGGAAGGTTGGCCAGCACTCCATACGAGGTTATCACCAGCGAGGCCCAGAGCGGATTCCAGAGATAGAAGATAGGCGTTGCGGCGAGCATCGTCCAGTGGGCGATTTCGCCGCGGCGAGTTTCCGCCATGAAGGTCGCGAGATACGCGGGGTCCGTAGAAGTCAGAGTGCGCTTGGGCATACCGCCCAGCCAGGGCGCGCCGTCGGGAAGCAAATCCTTCCAGCGATGGACATGGAACCAACTCCGATAGACAGCTCCGGATCGCTCCCAGGGGCGTTCGCGTGTGATCCAGTTGTCCTGGTGAAACCGCTCGGATGGCCGGGCCAGAATCCAGCGTGCGACGGAGAGATGGATGACTGGCCATCCTAGGCAATTGGCCAGAATGATCAGCGCCAGCCTCATACTTGCCTTCCACGCCAAGCGGACTTTTCCTTGCGCTGCTTGCGGACCAGCGCGCCGCCAAAGAGCGCGAAGAAGAAAAGCAGAGGAACCGGATATGCCAGAGATGTAAAAAGGCGATAGCTTCCAATCTGCCGCGCAAAGAAGAACATTTGTGAAGCGAAGATCAGATAACAGAGCGCGGCATAGGGGAACAATGTTGCGCCGCCAACAACGAGGAAGATCAAGATGCTGGACATGGAGGCAAGCCAGAGAATGGCGAGAGCGAGCACGATGACATCGGTGCCGCCGGCTCCATCGGCAAAGGCCTTGGTCCAGCTTTCGTAAAGTTGCGCAAAGCCTTCCGGAAACATGCGAATGCTCAGAACGCCCAGCCCGCCCGCGCAGCTGCATGTGCCTCCGGCTGCGCCAATAAGGTCGGCAAGCACAAAGTTTTCGAGAATGCTGCCGCGCACGGCCTCATGCCCTCCGATCTTCGCGTAGAGCTGCCGCGGCAGCTGCATGCATTGGCCAAAGAGCCGCGCTTTGCCGAATGCTCCAAATCCGCCCGCGCCAAAGACCATCAGAAGATGGAAAAAAACAGAGAGTTCCTCATAGAGCTCAGCGGTGCGGTGATATGGAATGAGCGAAAGGGCTTGATGCTCGCGCGCGGCAGCGGCCAGCCGCTCAAAGCCTCCCGGTTCAAACCAGGTATCGGCATCCAGAAACAGGAACCAGTTGGCGGTCGCGGCTTCAGCGCCTTGCGCGCAGGCCCAGGTCTTCCCCGTCCAGCCGGCAGGCAGTTCGCGCGCGTTCAAAACATGCGCTCCGCAAGACGCGGCGATCTCCGCGGTGTTGTCGCTGGAGTGATCGTTGACCACAATGGCTTCGGCAAGCGAGGATTTTTCTGAAACCTGCAAGTCCGCAGAAAGTGGCAGCGAGCCGAGCAGACGCGGAAGGTTCTGCGCCTCATTGCGAGCCGGAACAATGATCGAAACAGATTCAGTGGCTGGTTTCGTCGCCAGGGGGAGCAGCGGAATACGAGTCTGCAAAAGAAAACCGGCAAGTACTCCGATGCCGGTGACGAGCGCAATGGCAGTAATCACGCATTCCCTTTCGCATCCTCAAGTATCATGCGGGCGGCGTGCTGCCCGCTGAGCGAGACCATCGGCATACCGCCGCCGGGGTTCACGCTGCCGCCGACAAAGAAAAGATTGCTGAAATCCTTGCTTTGTTTGGGAGCCTTGAACGCGAAGTTCTTCCTGATATCGGAAACCACGCCATAAATTGCTCCCCGGTTAGAGTAGTATCGCTCCTGGATATCGAACGGCGTCCAAAAATCTTCCACAATAATATGCTTGCGCAGATCGGTGAGACCCATGCGTTCCAGCTTATCGAAGCAGAGCTCCTTGAGCGCCACGCAATCTTCGCGAGTGTAAGGGTTGCGGTCATTGATGTAGGGGATGTGGGGGAGAATCTTGATATTGTCGCATCCCGGCGGCGCTTGCGAAGGGTCAGACCGCGTCGGAGCGACGAGATAAATGGTGGGGTCGTCGGGCAGCTTTTTCTGTTGAAAGACGCGGTCGAAATGCGCGCGCTGATCTTTTGAATAGAAAAAGTTGTGGTGCGCAAGCTGCGGGTAGATGCGGTTCAAACCGAGATGAACGACGATTCCAGAGCAGGCCGGCTCAAACCGATCCAGCTTGCGAAGCTGGGAACGCGACTGGCCGAGCAGGCGCTCACATGCCGGAATGACCTCCATGTTGCTGACGATGTAGTCGGCGTCAAGTTCGATGCTGTTGCCCGCGCTGACGGCAGTTACAGAGCGCACCTTGTTTCCGGAAGAGTTGATTTTCGTGACTTCGTGATTGAGCAGGACGGTAACATTGAGCTCCTGCAGGCGGCGCTCAAAGGCGCGGGCAAACCCGTACATTCCACCCTGAACGTACCAAAGGCCATAGGCCAACTGAATGTTGGCCATCAGATTCATGAAGCCCGGCGCATCTTTAGCGGAGGAACCAACGTACTTGATAAAGTACGCGAGGATGTCGCGCAGATACGGATCGCGTGCGCGCTTGCGAATGGACCCATCCATCGTATGGCGCCAGTCCATGGTGAGTGAGTCGCGCAAGGAGTAGAAGCGCATGAACTGCTTGAAATGGTCGAAGCCATGGCTGAGATAGCCGCGTTCGACCACATCGAACTGAGCCCTGGAATAGTCGACGAAGCGCCGGTAATCCTCAAACGCGCGCGCGCCGTCGGGCAGCTTTGCCAACTCGGCGCGCATGGCCTCGGTATCTTCCCAGAGATCGATGACGCGGCCGTCCTCGAAAAAATTACGCCATTGCGGATCGACGCGACGCAGCTCGATGTAATCTTCCAGCTTCTTGCCGTCGCCTTCAAACAGGGGACGAAAATAATCGGGCAGCGTGAAGATGGAAGGACCGAGATCGAATTGGAAGCCCTCGGTCTGAAGCTGGTTGAGCTTGCCTCCCAGCTTCTCATTTTTTTCGAGCACGGTAACCTGGAGTCCGGCGCGCGCGAGTACGATTGCGGCGGAAAGACCGCCGATCCCTGCGCCAATGATCACAGCTGTTTTCTGTTTACTCATGCGGACACACTAATCGAATTGTCAATGTCTGATCCTTGTTTTCCATGGTGAAAATCGAATCGCTGTATTGCGGCGGCCCCAAACGGCGGCGGGTATTGTTTGAGACCCCAACACACTCCTTGGGAATGCCGAAAAAGCCCGTATCCAGCTTGCGATTGTTGTTCTCATCCAGGTATAAAGCGGCGGCATACTGGCCCGGCGGCAGTGTTCGAGCATCGATTTCTACTAGTCCGCCAGTCTCGCTTGTCGACGCAAGAGGGATAAAGCCGCGCAGCC
>Ga0182012_10008110_pt1 | contig 10412 bp, 21 predicted proteins | sample 612S2SmetaG_FD_120486 | JGI IMG/M metagenome (GOLD analysis project Ga0182012, IMG submission 120486) | Permafrost microbial communities from Stordalen Mire, Sweden - 612S2S metaG | ecosystem: Environmental > Terrestrial > Soil > Wetlands > Permafrost | place: Sweden: Stordalen | collected...
ACCGCAAGATATTGGCAAACCATCATCAATGCAGCCCACACAATGAGAAATAGCGGCACTGTGAATATGAGCATTTGCAGTTTCATAGTAGACACGCTTTCACACGTGCGTCTTGTAATTCCCATGCTGCGTTCCATGCCTTCTCAGCGAAAACAAGCATAGGACTTCTGCCGTTGCCATTATGTGGATGAGAATAATCGTTCTGCTTCGCCCACGCCTCAAAATCTCTGCGGCAATCATTCAGCGATTCTTCTGGTGTGCGAAGGGAGAAGTTTGGCTGCTCCGCAATTTCCGGTGTCTTCACTTCCTCCCTCGGCTCACGTAGGTAGGGACGTATTACTTCTAGGAGTTTATCGGCGGACTCACCGAAATCCCTTATAGCAGCCTCACAATCACCAAGAGTACTGCAGAGGCCACAATGGTCAAAACACCACACCCTTGCTATTTTTCCACGCAGATCTTCATCACGGCACACCTCGTTAGGCGTCAACTCCTTAAGCTCGTCATCGTAGCGCTTGCCCTTATTCGTTCCCATGCTATTTCTCCTCTTTCAAAGCAGCTTTCCATTGCGGGAATGCTATTGCCAATGCGTCAAGAAATTCTTTGCTGGCCTGTTCCGGTGTGTAGCCTGCCCCGACCTCTATTTTGCCGGTCGAACCATAAATAGTGATTAGGGGCTTAAAATCTTTGCCCTTAAAAACCAAATTGCGCGAGTCAATATTTTCGGAGATAGGTAGGCTATAGGCCGCGCCAACATCCACCGAACCAGACACCGTAGTGAGCGGTCGAGAAACCCAAACTTTATCATCATACTTTGGCGAAGGAGTGGATTCACGCGGTTTATCCTCAATTCCAATTAAAATTATGACGAATAATCCGAAGGAGATCACACATGTTCTTTGAAATAATGTTTTCATTTCCTTATCCTGCCATATAAAGAGCTTCCTGCATATGCAGGGGAATCTGCTGCTCAGGTGATGGCAATATAAGTCCTCTTTCCGCAAAGTAAGCGTAAGTTACTTCCTGGAAATCTTGCCACAACTTCACGGTTGCTTCCGTGCTACTTCTACGCACTTCGCGCGACTCACCTTCAAGCATATAAGGCTTCGTATACTTCCAAACATCCCTGACTATCCGATCGTGCGTTTCTTCTAAGTCAAAAACCTCCCCACCATCAAACCAGAAATCCTTTATCGCAGGAACTATTTTAAACCAATAAAAGCTGTTCTGTTTTTTGGTGCGTCTCTTAGGCTCAAGGATAAGCGTGACCTCCTTGCCGGAATGCTCAAGCAGCATGTCAAGCAGCATCTTCTGCGCGTCTATAGGGATCATACCACCAGATTTGAAGGTGTATTTGAAGAGCGGTTTCATGCAGACATTCCTTGCTTAGAAGCCTCTTGTCGCACGTTATTTTCCCATTCACGCGTAATTTCTGCGGTTTCTGCCGTGCGCGCAAGAAGCCGTATGCCCGGCACCTCCTCGCCACGCTCAAGCAGCATGGCGACAACCTTATATACCGGCTTCCTGATAACCACGGTTCGAGTTTCAATGGCAAAGGGGTATTTCGCTGCCAGTGCGTCAAGATCGGCGTCGGTCAGCGGTTCAAATCGGTAATTGCGTTTCATACGGGTACTTTCTCTTTTTGAGTTGCGGTGACTGGTGGCATTGTGACGACCGGCGTGTGCTCAAGAAGCCTTGTCAGGTCTTCTGCCGAATTAAGCGGCGTGATCTTATCCCCAGCTGGGGTCGCCTTGAAGTCGAAGGTCTCATTTTCATGCTCAAGCAGTCGCTCAAGCTCCTGCGTAGTTGGGAGGTACTTAATGCCGCGCCGGACCGGGCATTTACGCGTCATTTCTCCCTTCCATTCCGTCCACGGCCCCGTTTTCGCTTTGCTGGCATTGCGGATTTTTTCAATATCCTCTGCCTGCATTACCTCGCGCATTATCGCGCCGTCCCGCATTTTGAATATGGCATAAGCTGCAACTATTTCGCCTCGGTCTTTGCCTTGAAAGGGTTTGTGTATAATCTTTTCGTCGTCGCCAAGCTCATAAACGAAGCTATCCTTTGCATAAACCTCGTGCGCGCTTACTGACGATACAAGACCAGTCTGATAGATGACTTTCAGCAACCCCTTCACCATAGGCATGTACTGGACTTTTTTAACCCATATTTCCCTGGTGAAATTGTTCTCCTGTATTTTCTCCTTGCTGTTGAAACATACCAGCGCGGCCTCGCGCCCGTCACAGAGTAGACCGTCCTGGGCGGCCTTCATGCAGCTTTCGAGCAGCGAATTCAGATCGGCTGTAAGCAGGTCTTTGTTGAGCGTTACAGCCGTAATCGTGGTGCGAATAAAACGATCCACCGGGATTTGTTTAGGCAGCACCTTCTCAAGATCAAAGCGCATGTCCTCCAGTCTTGCAGAAATGCCCTCCACAGTTACTTTGGTTCTCAGGGCTTCCTGAGCAGGCTTCTCTTCCGTATGAGACTTCTTGGGCGCTGCCTCGGCTTCCGGCGGCGCATCGAATCCCGCATCCCTATAGTCGTCGGCTGAATACTGTACCGTCTCGTCAATTCTTTTAAACGCCATAAATTATCCTTAATTGTAAAAATCCAAGTTAAACCCCTTGACCATTCCCTCGACTATATCCTCTACTTCTCGGAAAGGAGAAGGCCAGGGCGCAAGGTTAGATTGATTATCGTGATATGCAGCCAACCCTTTGGTTATTATCTCCAGGCCGTGCTCAGTCGCGTAGGGTGTCATTGTCAGGCAGCGAACGGTAAACGGCGATGGAGCTCCTTGCGGGGCGCGTTTTTCTTGAAATACGAAAGCGAACATCTGTTTTTCACACGCCATGAACTGAGCAATAAATTCCGCATCAAAAGCATCGGGCATCTGGTAGCCTTCGCGTATCATCTGTTTGAGCGCCTGCATTCCATTGGAATAATGCGCACCGGAGACATGATACATGCGCCGCTTAAATTCCCAAGGCAAAAACCTGTTAGAAACATCGGTTGTGGTTTTAAGATCGGCAACCCACTTTGGAGCGAAGCTGTCTGGGCGACATTTGAGCATCAATCCGGTGTCTTGATCGCGCCAGAAGACAGAAACTTCGTTTATGCCGCCGTGCAAGGCATTCCACGCCCTCGGTGAGCGCAGAAGTCGCGCGTACATGCGTTCCAGCATATTATAGTCACCCTCTCCGATCATGCCTTCAACTTTGCTCGTGTGCACACCCTTCTTTATTTCAAAGGGAAAGGGCTTCTCTGGTTCAAGCACCATACTATGATATGCACGTCCTACCTTGAAGGCTGCGGTATCAAATGCCTCTCTGTCAGGATTAAGCGGGCTATCGATCCAGTAATCTTCTGGCGAAATGGCGAGTTGTTTTATGCCGCTACTTCCGATAGCCGGGTCGTTATGGTACGATTCCATGCTCAAATCCGGGTAAACACCTGGCTCTAATCCTTTGGGCTGTCCCATTATAATTTCTCCCACATTTCACGATATTTCTTAGCCTGCAAATCAAACCATTCTTTCGCTGTTTCTACTGAATCCATGCCGTGAGAATCGCCTATTACCTCTAATGTCGCAAAGGCCAGTATGCACGCAAGCTCACCGTGGCTGTGTTGATACTGGTGTTGAGCGTTCGTCATAGGCACGCATGAGAATTCAGGCTTGTACGCTGTCCCCGCATTTGATGCGCGTCTTACGTGACAGGCAAGATTGCGCCATTCCCCATTAGTAAATTCCGAGAACTTGCCATCTAAGCATGATGGCTGTCTTGATACCCATTCTCTAAACTTTTTGTCACTCATCTTCCGTCCCGATTCAATTTTTTACCACTTGGCAGATAGCCGCAATACTTGCATTTCCGCCGTCCGTCCTTTTTCTTTCTTACCTTCGTATTCCCGCATTTTGCACAACAAGCCATAAAAATTCCCAGACTGTCAGAGAGTTGCCTTCGCCTTCTAAACCTCTCGGTTCTCCCTGACAGTCTGCCTTCTGCGAAGATTCTTCTTAGAATCTGAGCAGATACCTAGCGAGCGTATGCGAGCTAGGGGTAAATGCTTCTCAAGGTTTAGGGCGGAGATTACACTTACCAGTTTCATATTATGCTGCTTTCTCGCCTTCAGGAGCGGGCAACACACCCCCTACATTGGCAATGGGCAATGAATTAATCTCAGCCGCATAATTTGCAAGCAATGACTCTTTCAAATCATTCCGCTTCTTACGCAGCTCAGCCGCTTTGATTGCCTTAACCGCATCGGCCTCTTGTTGCATAAGGCTATCGACATGAGCACGATCTACTTTGCCAATAACCCAAGAAACGGGGGTATTCGATTCAAGGTCAAAATCCACATCAACCTCCATAACCTTGCACACTGTCATTTTGTGGCGCGTATCGGTTTGCACAAGTACAAAGTCATCCACCTTGATAGTGGGGTCTAAGGTCTTAAACAGTGTGCGTTTGGCGTTATCTTCTGCCTCATATGTGGCAAGGATAGCGCGGGTGGTGCTATTGATTAGAAATATTGCAGTAGTGTAGTTCATTATTCGACTCCTTTATGGGTATGGGTTAGAATTATTGCCTTCAAAATCACGATCATTGCAAAGCACTACATCACCATGTATTTGCCAAAGAGTGCCAAGCTTGCAAATACTATGATAAATCTCTGTGGCAAAGGCATTCACCGGCTTTCCATCAATCATGCCGGTGTCGTCTACCTGCATAATGACTTCTGCCCGATCACGCTTTTTTGTTAGCACCACTGTGTCAATACAGTCGCAGCCAATTTCCTTATAGATTTTTTCCAATCGCGGTTTTTCATGCACAAGGGTTTCCGTGCCATCAGCGGCCAAGATTATATATTCACCGGGCTTTATGGCGGGACTAGACATAGACTTCATTCCTTTCGCTGATTTTCATGTCACTCAACCTTTAGGCGGATTGGGAAATAAGGCTCGTAACTTGATAAGCGTATCAAGAATATCTAGAGGAATTTCATAAATCCCTTCGGGGCAGTCACTATCTGCCGCGAGTTCGTTATAAGTCGCTATTTCTTTGTCTATCTCTTCAAGTGTTATCATATCCTATAGCCTTAAAGTGTAAAATTCCGGATTAAATTAAAATGACAATGTCATTTCTTCTTCGGTACTGGTACGGATATGGTTGCGCATTGAAATGGCCTCATTGATCCATTCAAGAGCAAACTTGGCGCATTGGTTGGTTTCCGGTGTATCACCTTCTTTAATATTCATGAACCAGCGTTCACGCGGCGAATCTGAATCCACTCTGAATGCAATGCCATTCTCCTTAATAGTCTGACCTGATTCTATATCAGAAATGCCGCGATGTTTGGCGATAGTCCCTGCGAGACAGGCGCAATCCCCTTGATAGATAGAGCCATTTATCTTTCCTGCGACCAACACATCGCGGAGAGTCTCAAGTTCATTTGGTAGTTTAAGAAGCTCTGCGATAATATCTTGCTTAAAAATGTCTAAATCTACCCCGGATAAATCTACCCCGGATAAATCTACCCCGGATAAATTTGCCCCGCATAAATTTGCCCCGGATAAATTTGCCCGGGATAAATTTGCCCCGGATAAATCTACCCCGGATAAATCTACCCCGGATAAATTTGCCCCGGATAAATCTACCTCGGATAAATCTACCCCGGATAAATTTGCCCCGGATAAATTTGCCCGGGATAAATTTGCCCCGGATAAATTTGCCCAGGATAAATTTGCCCCGGATAAATTTGCCCAGGATAAATCTGCCCCGGATAAATCTACCCCGGATAAATTTGCCCCGGATAAATCTACCCCGGATAAATCTACCCAGGATAAATTTGCCCGGGATAAATTTGCCCCGGATAAATCTACCCCGGATAAATTTGCCCCGGATAAATCTACCCAGGATAAATTTGCCCCGGATAAATTTGCCCCGGATAAATTTGCCCAGGATAAATCTGCCCCGGATAAATTTGCCCGGGATAAATTTGCCCCGGATAAATCTGCCCAGGATAAATTTGCCCCGGATAAATTTGCCCGGGATAAATTTGCCCCGGATAAATTTGCCCGGGATAAAATTGCCCCGGATAAATTTGCCCCGCATAAATTTGCCCCGGATAAATCTACCCAGGATAAATTTGCCCCGGATAAATCTACCCCGGATAAATTTGCCCAGGATAAATCTGCCCCTTTCTTAACTGCATCTTCTAAGCATTCTTTCTGCGAGGTATATTCACCCTCGAAAAGAACGCTGTCGTCCCAACGCGATTTAATCTGAAATTTGACTTTAGCTTTCTTCATAGCGTTACTCCTCGTTTGTTGTGTTCCTTCATTTCGTCCATAAGCTCTAAAGCCCTTGTCCCTCTCTTCTGGATGTCCTCAAGTGATAGGCTTCGCGGTTCCTTTGTATCGCTAATATTGACACAATTAGCTAGGGTTGCGAAAATTTCGTATAATTCATTCTCGGCGTCTTTTTTCATAAATGATATTCCTGATGTTTGTTGATATTCTTGTCGGTTAAATGATGCCTTCGGCTTCAAGCTGCGACATATCGGCGTAAATTTTGACCTTCGGTTCATCAGCATAGATGTCACCATGCTTAATGATGGAATTAATCATCCAGTCGTATCCGCAGAATCCCTTGGTATTCTTGTCAATGGCCTTGCGCTCGGCGGAGGTGACACTTTTCACGTCAATCCGCGCGCGCCAGCCATCCCCGAAATTGTAGGAGTAATGGCCATTTTTAAGTACCGCAGCAGCCTTGTCTTTGCTGAGAGAGCGAGTGCGGGCGTAAAAGGTGGAATCGCCAGTCCATTTGCCATTCCAGCTATTATTGCTAGGCATACTTAGTTGAAAGCATACTGTGGTCATATTCCCGTACTCCTCGTTGGTTACTCTTTTTCTAAATTAAAATAATAAACTGGCCTATCGGTCAAAGCTAACTTAACCCAATTCTTCACCCTCGTATGCGTTCCCTCTCTCAACCCATCGATCCAGAAAAGGCGCAAGAAGAAACGGTCTGCTAAATGTGGCGGCCAATCTCGCATTGTACCGCCAGCCATTCCACAGCGGTATCCGTTAGCATGTGCGAGTTTGATGGATTTGAGCATGTTATTCCCCCAAACCAAAACAATCGGCTCTATCCCAGGCAGATTGCCCGTAAGTATCTTGCATAGGGCTATAAGCGGCATCCTTCTTTTCAGCTTTTAAATCTGGAAATAATTCGTCAAATTCTTCGGGTGTAAAAGGCTCGGGTTTTTTTGCTTTCGCAACTTTGTATCCGGCTTTGCGCAACTGAGAGATGACGGATTTTGCGTGGATGTTTAAAACAGCCGCAACGCCATCCTCTTTCGCCATTTCACGCCACGCATCCTCTCCGGCAGGCGTGTTAGGCATGAAGCGGGTGAACATGTCGTCCTTAATATATTCAAGGTCTGTCATAACCCTATCCCCTATTGTTTGTTGTTAAGCGCTGCCCAAACCGTATCATCGGTCTTGGCCTTCGCATGATGCGTTTCGTGTTTCAGCTTCTTGGCAAAGTCGGTATAAGCATTGAAAGCCTCATTATCGGATTGCGCCAGCCCTTCCTCGAATCCGTGCATGTGCGAGACGCCCATAGCGACGGCAAGCAGGCAGAATGCAAGGAGGGTGAGTTTTATTCTTATCATTTTATGTCTCCCTTCTCTATATTGGCGGCCATTTCATCATGCAACCGCGCGGTCTTTTCCATGTGAAATTTACGCGCAAGTTCAGCCGTAACACGATAAGCGTCAGCTATCTCCGCGCGGTTCTCTTCATTGAGAGACCATGCGCTGGGCGCTTTGTGTGGTTTGAATTTGAGTGGTTCAGTCATGATATTCTCTCCCTTGGTTGCTCGGCTTGATTGCCGTTTGACTTTCGTAATATTTGTGATATTCTACGAACAATAGCAAAAGAAGTCAACCCTTATTTTTATTAAATGTTATGAAAAGCGAAAAACCCGCAGTAATCAGCCAGATAAATGAGAAATATCGACCGGTTTCTTATAACCTTCCACTTAGTATTATCGCATGGATCGACGCGCAAGCAACTGTCGCGGGGCATAAATCACGCAGCGAATGGTTGTCTAACTTTTTAAAGAAGGCTCGCGGTGATGAATAAAGACCCCGCATCCGGTGAGCGAAAGGCTTTAAAATGACCCTCGCCTGTTGCTTCACTAACATTGTCCTGGATAGCATTATCAGCTTCGTTATGGGCGCTATGTGGTATCCGCGCAGACATGCGCTCAGGGCGAAAAACGGGCGTTTTATTTCGGGGAAGCAGAATGAAAAGACGCAATAAATACGGCGCAATAAAATGCGAACTGGACGGCTACAAATTCGATTCAAAACGGGAGAGGGACTATTATTGCGAATTGAAAATACGCGAGAAGGCGGGGGAAATTAGTGTCCTTGAGGTACACCCTACATGGGCTATACATGTTAATTATATGCATGTATGCCAATATACTGCTGATTTTTCTTTTTATGACGATCTTAAAAATGGACACTGGAGAGTTGTGGACATAAAAAGTGAACCTACAGCAAAAAAACGAGACTTTGTGATCGTGAGAAAATTAATGAAGGCATGTTACGGCATAGACGTGGAAGTGGTGAAATAATTGGCGTAACATGGTCATGGGGGATGCCGAATACCGCAAGGATTCGGGCTGGGCACTACAGTCTCTACATCCCCCACCAGATTTCTTATGGCCTCCTGGGTCGGCTCGACAGGAGGCCACCATTTTTATCACTTATCACTTATTATTTATGATTATAAAGAAGAAATGGAACTGGTACAATGATATTGACCCTTATGTTTGTGAGTGGGCAAGGAATCTTATAAAGGCAGGGCATATCGCTGATGGTGACGTTGATGAACGCTCAATTTTAGAGGTAAAATCGGATGCACAAAATAATTGAGATTAAATGCGCCTGCGGGAATACCCGCATTGCTCGACGCGATAGGGTGAATAGGGGTGAGATTACCTGTTGTGCGGCTTGTTCTCATAAAAGAGCATCAGAGGCAAGGAGAAAGCCAGTAGCGGAGAAAGCGATAACGGAAGCCCATCACATTTATAAAAGCAATGCAAAGCGGAAGGGCAATATATTCAGTCTAACCAAGGAACAAACAAACAGGATTTTCCATGCATATTGCCATTACTGCGGGGTGGAAAACTCTATGGGGATTGACCGCCTGAACAATGAAGAAGGTTATACGATGTCAAACGCCGTACCTTGTTGTCGCATCTGTAACTATGCAAAGCGCGACATGAAATTGGCAGATTTTCTTTCTTGGATAAGGAGGGTTCATGCTCACGCCAAACATAAAGGCTTTTTATAATGAGATAGACCCATATTGCTGCGCGTGGCTCAGTAATTTAATGGACGCAGGACATATAACACCGGGGAAAATAGATGACAGACCAATCCAAGAACTCACCGCCGCAGATGTCATCGGGTATGAGCGAGTGCATTTCTTCGCCGGCATTGCCGGATGGGACTATGCCCTCAACCTCGCAAATTGGGGAAGTCGATTTGTTTGGACAGGAAGCTGTCCCTGCCAGCCCTTCAGCGCGGCAGGAAAAAAAGGCCGCCAATCGGATGAGCGTAACCTATGGCCGCATTGGGGAAGGCTCATTACAAAGTCAAGCCCTGCAACGGTCTTTGGAGAACAAGTTGATGACGCAGTTGCCGCTGGCTGGCTGGATGATGTCTTCTATGACCTGGAAAAGGAAAATTACGCCTGCGCGGCGGCGCTATTGCCAGCTTGTAGTGTCGGTGCGCCTCATGAGCGGCAGCGGATTTGGTTTGTTGCCCACCACGCCAGCGCAGACGCAGCAAGGTGGAATCAGGCTGGGAGGGGGATCAGCGGCTTGCAGAAAATGGAAAAAATTGTTGCCAACAGTCACCAAGAGGGACGAGAGAATGGACAAGTGGAGTCCCGCATACGAGAAGCGGAAATCTTCCTCAATAGATGCGCTTTCGTGGAAGCATGGCAGGATTGGAACGGTGGATTTAGTGGCTTTGGGCGCGTGGATGATGGGGTATCCCCGAAAGTGGCTAAATCAACTATGGCTGGACTCGGCAACGCGATAGTGCCTCAACTCGCCGCTGAATTTATACGAGCGTATATGGAGTGTAAACCGTGAAAAAGTGTACGAAATGCAAAATCGCCGCCAATAAATGGCAGCGATTCGCTTATAATTTACCCCAATAGATGTATTATTCTTTCGGCTGCATGGTGACTTCTCCTTTTTCATAGAGATTGCATTTATCGGATAGCACAATAAACGTTATTTTCTATAAATTTTATATTGCTTGAAATATAGGGAAAAATCAATAAAATGTCAACCCCTCATCATTTCCTTGTCCAGACAATA
>Ga0182012_10008112_pt1 | contig 10407 bp, 11 predicted proteins | sample 612S2SmetaG_FD_120486 | JGI IMG/M metagenome (GOLD analysis project Ga0182012, IMG submission 120486) | Permafrost microbial communities from Stordalen Mire, Sweden - 612S2S metaG | ecosystem: Environmental > Terrestrial > Soil > Wetlands > Permafrost | place: Sweden: Stordalen | collected...
ACCATGCGGATGAAATCTCTGGGGCGCATTGAGGTCGACCCGGCGAGACTATCGCAATTCTTTCCCGAACGCATGTCGCCCGTCAGCTGCGTCGTGAGCGACATTTCCATGGGCAATAATATGACCGTCGCGCCGCTCGGGGTTCATGAAGCGCATCGCATCAAGCATGGCTATGCGCCCACGCCGCGCATAAACGCGCTCGACGATATTTGCGCCCTGCCCTGACGCCGGATGGCGCGCCGACAAAAGCTTCACCCGCGACACCGCCCGCGCAATCGGCTAAACCATGCCGGCATATTCCCCAAGTGCAGGAGCATTAGAAATGAAACGCGGCCTCATTCCCGTAGCATTGGCTTACCTGTTCGCGTTTTCGGCGTCCGGCGCCGGCGCCTTCGAGCTGAAAAGCCCGGATATTTCCTCGGGGCAGAAGATCGGCGAGAAATTCGTCTACAATTCCTTCGGCTGCAAGGGCGAGAATCTCTCGCCCGCGCTGGAATGGAGCGACGCGCCGGCCGGGACCAAGAGCTTCGCCGTGCTGGTTCATGACCCCGACGCGCCGACCGGCGGCGCGGGCTTCTGGCACTGGATCGTCACCGATATTCCGGCCTCCGCGCATGGCCTGCCCCAGGGCGCCGGCTCCGCCGACGGCAAGCTGCTCCCGCCCGGCGCCAAGCAATATGAGGCCGACTTTGGCGAGCCGGTCTATGGCGGCCCCTGCCCGCCTCCGGGCCATGGCGCGCATCGCTATAATTTCACGGTCTATGCGCTCCCGGTAGAGACGCTCGGCCTGCCCGCCAACGCCAAGGCCGCCATTATCGGCTTCACCGCCAACAGCAAGGCGCTGGCCAAGGCGACGCTGACCGCGACCTACGGCCGCTGACGCCTTGCTGGCGGCGCTGTTCGCGCATCTGCCGCTGACGCTGCTGGCGCTCGCCTTCGAGGGCGCCTTCGGCTATCCGCCCGCGCTGCTAGCGCGGATCGGCCATCCCGTCGTCTGGATCGGCGCCGCCATCTCGGCGCTGGAGACGCGGCTGAATGAAGGGCCGCCGGCCGCGCGCCGGGTGCGTGGCGTTGCGGCGCTGGCGGCGCTGCTGACCGGGAGCCTCGCACTGGGCGTTTTGGCCGAGCGCGCCCTGCTGGCGCTGCCCTTCGGCCTTTTCCCGCTGGCGCTGCTCGCCTCCACCCTGCTGGCGCAGCGCAGCCTTCATGCCCATGTCGCGGATGTGGCCCGGGCGCTTTCGGTCTCGCTGGAGGACGGACGCATCGCGGTCGGCAGGATCGTCGGCCGAGACGTGACAAAGCTCGACGAAGCGGGGGTCGCCCGCGCGGCGATCGAAAGTCTGGCGGAAAACTTCTCCGACGGGATCGTCGCCCCGGCCCTGTGGATGGCGCTGCTCGGCCTGCCCGGCGCGCTGGCCTACAAAACCGTCAACACCGCCGACAGCATGATCGGCCATCGCTCGCCGCGTTATCTTGAGTTCGGCTGGGCTTCGGCCCGCTTCGACGATCTTGTCAATCTGCCGGCTTCGCGAATGTCCGCCGGGCTGATCGCGCTGGCGGCGGAAGGCAATGGGCGTATAGCCCTCGCCACCGCGCTGCGCGAGGCGCGAAAGCACGCTTCGCCCAACGCCGGTTGGCCGGAGGCGGCGATGGCCGGGGCGCTGGGCCTCAAGCTCGGCGGCCCGCGCAGCTATGGCGAAACGCAGGTCGCGGGGGCGTGGCTGGGCGACGGGCGCGCGGAGGCCAATCGAGACGACATCTGGCGGGCGCTGGCGCTCTATCGGCGGGCGCTGGCGGGGCTTTGGCTGATCGCGGCGCTCGGCGCGCTGGCGAGCCTGTTGTGAGTCCTCCAACCGCCCGGCTTGACACGCTAGCCCCGGCGCGACATCACTTGCCGAAACCGGCGCGTCTCGCGCTTTAGATGGAACTGATCTGGTTCTGGCGCTCGCCGGAGACCGTGCGCCATTGGCGCGAAAACCGCAAAAAGGCGCGAACATGAATGTGCAGCCACGGTCCATAAAGCCGCCGCTCAAGATTCTTCTGTGCTCCCCACGCGGCTTTTGCGCGGGCGTCGTGCGCGCCATCGACGCCGTGGAGCGCGCCCTCGCCAAGTTCGGGGCGCCCGTCTATGTCCGCCATGAGATCGTCCACAACCGTTATGTCGTCGAGGCGCTTAAGGCCAAGGGCGCGATTTTCGTCGAGGAGCTGGAGGAGATTCCCGACACCAGCGCGCCGGTGATCTTTTCCGCGCATGGCGTAGCCAAAGCCGTGTCCGCCGCCGCCGCCGAGCGCAATCTTCTGGCCATTGACGCGACCTGCCCACTGGTCACCAAGGTCCATCGCGAGGCGGAAATTCATTTCCGGCGCGGGCGCCGCGTCCTGCTGGTCGGCCATGCCGGCCACCCGGAAGTCGTCGGCACCATGGGGCAGTTGCCCGATGGAGCGGTGATCCTGGTCGAGTCGGAGCAGCAGGTCTCCACCTTGCAGATCGAGGACGAGAGCAACCTCGCCTATGTCACGCAGACGACGCTCTCTCTCGACGATTCGCGGGCGATAATCCTGGCGTTGACGAAGCGCTTCCCGGACATCACCGGCCCACACAAGGAAGACATCTGCTACGCCACGACGAATCGCCAGGCGGCCGTCAGGCAGGTGGCGCCGCAAGTCGACGCGGTGATCGTCGTGGGCTCGCCCAACTCCTCCAACTCACAACGCCTGCGCGAAGTCGCCGAGCGCTCGGGCGCTCCCGCGCAGCTGGTGCAGGGGCGAGGTGAAATCGACTGGACGATCTTCAGCAATATCAGGTCTCTGGGCATCACTGCAGGGGCCTCGGCGCCCGAGGTTCTGGTTGAGGAAATCATGGACGCTTTCGCGGAACGCTACGACATTTCCGTGGAAACCATCTCCGCCGCCGACGAAGCCGTGTCCTTCCCGCTGCCCAAGGAGCTGCGGGCAATCGCCTGACGCCCAATTGTCCCTCCTCCAGCTCCTCGCAATCGGCAAAGGCCATGGCCGTATATACGGAAGTCGACGACGAGGAGCTGATCGCCTTCCTCGCCACCTATGAACTGGGCGAGCTCCTTTCGTGCAAAGGCATTGCGGAGGGCGTCGAGAATTCGAATTTCTACCTGCACGCCGGCGCTGGCAGTTTCATTCTGACGCTCTATGAAAAACGCGTCGCCGAAGCGGATCTGCCATTCTTTCTTGGCCTGATGGAGCATCTCGCGGCGGCGGGACTGACCTGCCCGCAGCCGGTGCGCAACCGCGCCGGAGCGGCGCTCGGCCGGCTCGCGGGGCGTCCGGCGGCGATCGTCACCTTTCTCGATGGCTACGCGCTCAACCACCCCGAGGAATCGCATTGCGCCGCGCTCGGGGAAGCGCTGGCGAGGCTGCATCTCGCTGGCGAAGGCTTCGAGCTCAGCCGCCCGAATGCGCTCTCGGTGACCGGCTGGCGCCCGCTCTTCGAAACGCAGTCCGCACGGGCCGACGAAATCGCGCCGGGGCTTCGCGAACTCATTGCCAATGAACTCGACTACCTTGAGTGCAAATGGCCGAAGGACTTGCCCTCCGGTATCGTCCACGCCGACCTTTTTCCGGACAATGTGCTGTTTCTCGGCGACCGGCTGTCGGGGCTGATCGATTTCTATTTCGCCTGTAACGACGCCTTCGCCTATGACCTCGCAATATCCTTCAACGCCTGGTGTTTCGACTCCGCCGGCGTCTATGACAAGGACAAGGGCCGCGCGCTGATCGACGCCTATCGCCGCAAGCGGGCCCTGAGCGCCGGGGAACTCTCGGCCTTCCCTCTGCTGGCGCGCGGCGCGGCGATGCGCTTTCTGCTGACCCGATTTGTCGACGCGCTCAATGTGCCGCCCGGCGCGCTTGTTCGGCCCAAGGACCCCCGCGAATATTTGGCGAAGCTCCGCTTTCATCAAGCTATCCGCGACGCGCGGGACTATGGCTTCGAGCCATGACCAATCGCGTCAGGATCTGGACGGACGGCGCATGCTCCGGCAATCCGGGACCCGGCGGCTGGGGCGCGATACTGCGCTTTGGAGAGCGTGAGCGAGAGCTCAGCGGCGGCGAGAAAGCGACAACCAACAATCGCATGGAGCTGATGGCCGCGATCGTCTCGCTTGAGACATTGACGCGGCCCTGCTCCGTCGATCTCCACACCGACTCGCAATATGTGCGCAATGGCGTGACGCAGTGGATCGACGGCTGGAAAGCGCGTGGCTGGAAGACCGCCGACAAGAAGCCGGTGAAGAATGTCGACTTATGGCGTCGGCTCGAAGAAGCCGAAGCGCGCCACGACGTCGCCTGGCACTGGGTCAAGGGACACGCTGGCGACTAGATGAACGAACGGGCCGACGAGCTGGCGCGTGCGGGCATGGCGCCCTTCCTAAAGAGCTGAGCTCGGAAATTTTTCAAGCGTCAAAGTCTCCGCCGGCGCCCGCTTTCGCCTTGCGAGAAAACACGCTCAATTCAGCGAGAAAAAAACATTAAAAATCTCTTGTCGGAATTAAATCTAGAGTTTCGTTTCAATGATTTAATCAATGAGATGAGACGATCAGCCGCATCCGCCGCACTGACGACGACATGCCCGCTGACCCTTGAAAGGCCAGGAAATGCGCACGAATGAATTTATGTCCCTGCAGCAAACCGTATACGAACTCCTCGACCTTAAGGCGGTATTCCTCGCTCACTTTGAAGATGCTGTGATCTCGGCGTTGCCTCCAGATAAGCGCGCCCTTGTGCAGTCGGCCATCGAGCGCGAGGCCGACAGCGAGTATAAAAGCCCGGTGCTGATGGCGATAAGGCGCCACGCCTTCCCCTCGCGGGTAAGCGTATTGCAGGACGATTTTCCCGCATGGGCGCACGAGATAGTCGACGACGCAGTGCAAACCGCTTGCTACGAGGTCATCGCGCTCGTCGAAACCGAGCAATTGAAGCGACGTCAGCCGTTGGATGCATGACCGCTCGGCACAATCTACGCCGAACCCGCAGGCCGACGTTCGAGTCCCGAACGATCAGGCGCCGCATTCCAATTAGCGCTGCGACATGACGCGGCCCGGAAGCCGCGCCATGAGGAATATTCTAGGCGCTACGTTGCATGGGCGTAGGCGCGGGCTGGTCAACGCGCTCGCCGAGAGCTGGAAGAATGGCGCGAATCTTCGCCGCGCCTTCGGGGCCCACAAGCGTTTCTGCACGCGACAGCATTTCATCTACCAGACTGACGATCTGCTTGCCGGTGAGGCCGAGGTTCATGAGCCTGCCCGCGAGGATGTTGGTGTCCGCTCGCCCTCGTCCCATGAAACTCGTCATTCCCTCAATGACGGCGGTAACGCCGCCGTCTCCGGACGCCGCAGCCGCTTCTACGGCCTCACGAGCGGCCGGCATCTTGTCGATGAATTCCGCGACATGGCCTTGCGGCGCTTCATTGCGCAGGAATAATAGAACATGGCCGATGGCCGCTTTGGCGATGGCTGGCTCCAGCCCCGTGACGTCCGTGACATCTCTTGTAAGTTTTTCCATGAGATTTCCTCCCTCATGAATTTCCTGCACTCGACATGTCGTCATAATTCACGCTTTCAAGCGCGATCCGTTAAAAAAAGAAATGGCTGTGCGCGCGGAAATTCTGGCGAAGAAAAGCGCTCCCGGGTTGAAGCCCACACCGCTCACCGGCGAGTTAAGCGACGCTACTGCTGACCGCGGGCGGTTTGAACGCGCAGCCGTCAAGGACTGGCGAAGCGCCGGCGTTCGCGAGGAAGGCTCATCGCAAATCGGCGTCACGAGAACAGCGGCTCCACAAGGGTCGGATCGTCATCAAAGGCTCCCGCTTTGTTCACGCGCTTTGAAACGATCCATTCCAGCAGCGTAGCGTCAGGCGCCGGACGTAGCAGGCCTCCCGGATTTGCGCCCGTCAACCAATCGCCGACATTGCTCCAGTCGAGAATTACAGGCATGCGGTCATGATAGCGGCGCATCCAGTCGCTGGCTTCGCCGACGATGATCGTCGCCGACAACAGTTCATCCCCACTCACGGGATCGTCCCAATGTTCCCAAAGACCGGCCAGAGCCAGCGGCTCATCGCATGAAGCCGAGAAATAATGCGGTGTCTTGGAGCCCTTCTCGCCCGTCCACTCGTAGAAGCCCGACACTGGGATGACGCAGCGGCGCGTCTTGAACGCGCTGCGAAACATCGGCTTCTCGGCAATCGTTTCCGCGCGCGCGTTGAAGGTCGAAGGAAGCTCGTTCAACGGCTTCTTCCACCATGAGGGAACGAGCCCCCAACGCATCGGACGCAACGCGCGCCCCTCCGCCAATGCGCAGATCACGTCGATCTCCGAGGTCGGAGCGATGTTGTAGCGTGGACGCAGGTTTCTCGGTTCGCCAATGAGATTGGCCAGCCGTTGAATCTCCGTCCAGCTGTAGTTCTGGCTGAAACGTCCGCACATGAGCGCATCCTACCGCAAGTTTACGGCCGGCTGTAGAGCCGCAGGCAACTTGTTGGGCTCGAAATCGTTGAATAGAAGCCAATCGCCAACAATCCCTGGACGAAAAGTCAAGCGACGGGCGACGCGGCAAAGCAAGAGGAGAGCGACTATGAGAATCGACGCTTTCAACCCGGCGAAAAATCCTGCCTGGGCGACGCTCATGCACTCACAGGCGTTTTACGCGAAGCTGCTGGAGCTTTCCGTCTTGAATATAAATGCCGCCTTCAGATTCGCGAGCGACCTGTCGAAGGCGAAATCTCCGCAAGAATTCGCCACGATCTCCAGCGATCATATCCGCGATCAGTTCGAAGCTTTTTCGGAACAGGTCGAGGAATTATCCGCCACGGTGCGCGGAACGCCCTCCGTGGGCGAGGCGTCGCCACAGCCGGCTTTGGGCGATTAAAGCGGATCGCCGATCCCCCGGCGAATGCGCCGCTCTCAGACGCGAGGAGCGCTCTTGCCGGCGTCTTGCGCGGATATAGCCCGCAGCGCCGCCTTTCGCGCGTCAATAGCGCGCCTCGCATGTTCGATCGCGAGGGACACCGGCCACTGATTTGCGCTGTTGGAGCCGCGCAAAAGTTGGGAAACGCAGGACGCCACCGTGGCGTGAAGTTCGCGCTGGAGTTCGTCCAGCTCAGGCTGCTCGGCCTTCGTGGCCTGGTCCGCGATGACGAGAAGCTGGAATAGCTTTTGCTGATCGTCCTGCAGCTTCCTGTTGCGCCAGTGTCCGGCGAGCACCGCGATCAATGAAGCGGCCAGGCTGAGAGGAATGCCCACGACATAAAGATACTGCTGCGCGGAATCGAGGAAGCTCTGGTCGCCGCTGGACAAATAAGCCGCGACGCCCGGATGGATTGGCAGAACGGGATTTTTCTCGTCGGGATCGGGCGCCTCGATCTGCCCCGCCATTGGCGAGACGGCCATGAGCTTTCCCTTGGTCTTCAATATTGATCGTCCAATCGCTCCCGCGACCGCGTTCAGCATCGTCATCGGAACCGCGAGGCGATAAGTGATGGCGAGGCCTTTTACGCTGTCCGCTGGCGTCGCCGGGTGAGCCTTGAATGCGCCTTCAGGCACGTCGATCGATTCAAAGCCCGGAAAGCGCTTGCTGATCGCGTCGCCCTCGTCAATCGCCATGAGGACAGGGACGCCCCTTGCCGCCTTGGCCACCGCCGCGACAACGTCGACCGCATCTCCTGGACCGATCGGGCCTATCGCCAGCGCCGCCGAGGCGCGCTTTTCATGGATCGCTGCGCCAATCTCCGGGATGGGAAGAACGATGCGTTTAACGGCCTCGGGAGCAACGTTGTAATAGCCAAGCAGCAAATCGAGAGCGTGGGAATTGTCTTCAGCGAGCGGCCCCGCTGGAATCGCGATGGTCTTCCCCGAAAGCTGCACTAAGTCCTTGATGGGAGAATTCTGCGGAAGAATGATCGCAACGACGTCGCGCCGCAATATGACGAGAGTCTGCCCATTGACTGGCGGCGGCAGGTCGCTGCGAACAATGGCGATGTCGACTTTGCCGTCCTCCAGCGCTTTTGCGCTGTCCTTCAGACTGGAAACGTCCACCGTCTCAAATCGGATGCGGGGGTGAGCGGCGGTCGTCACGGAGATAAAGGCGGAAATGAAGCGCTGCGCCAGGCCTCCAGCCGGGCCGGTGGTTATGCGCAGCGTTGCGTGCGGAGACCATAGGTAGAGAATGCCGAGCAATGCGGCGACAATGAGCAGGCCGCCCGCAAGCATGGACGTCGCGAGCCGGGAGGGCCTCAGTTTGAACATTCCAATCATCGCGCCAATCTCCACCATGTTTCAATTATAACCAAGGCGCCTGCAATTAAATTTCGGCTATCCGTAGATAACATGAGGGGTTTTGGACGCCCATTAAATTTGCTAGACAGGGCGATGGCGCAATTTGTTAAGCTGGCGTTCCAACTTCCTGCGGCCCCGGCGCCAAACGGGTTCTGTCTCGATGACGCGGGATTCCATGCAAAAAACGTTGGCCAAAGCGAGCGATATGCGCCAAATTCGGGAGGCATGAATGCGGTTTAAAGCAACACTCTTGTCAATATTCACATTATTCGCATCGCTTGCGATAGTGGGAGCGCCCGCGCGCGCCGCTCCCGATCCAGCAAAGAAGCCGCCTGCCGCAAGCGCGGCCAAGAAGCCGCATATCGTCGTGATCTGGGGCGACGACGTGGGCCAGTCCAACATCAGCGCCTACACCAACGGGCTGATGGGCTATCGCACGCCGCATATCGATTCCATCGCCAAGCAGGGCATGATCTTCACTGATTACTACGGCGAGCAGAGCTGCACCGCCGGACGCGCGTCCTTCATCACCGGCCAGAGCGGTTTGCGGACGGGCCTGACAAAAGTCGGCATGCCTGGCGCGGCCATCGGCTTGCAGAAGGAAGACCCGACCATCGCGGAGCTTCTCAAGGCTCAGGGCTATGCGACGGGCCAGTTCGGCAAGAATCATCTTGGCGACAAGGACGAGTTTCTGCCCACGGCCCACGGCTTCGACGAGTTCTACGGCAATCTCTATCATCTGAACGCCGAGGAAGAGCCGGAGCTTCCCGACTATCCCAAGCCCGACGACCCGGAATTTCCGAATTTCCGCAAAAATTTTGGCCCGCGTGGCGTCATTCACAGCTTCGCGACGCCGGACGGCAAGCAGAAGATCGAGGACACCGGTCCCCTCACCAAGAAGCGGATGGAGACCATCGACGACGACATCGCCGATCGCGCCGTTGAATTCCTCGACAAGCAGGTGAAGGCGGACAAGCCGGTCTTTCTGTGGGTGAATTTCACCCATATGCATTTCCGCACCCATCCCAAGCCCGAGAGCGTGGGCCAGGCGGGACGCTGGATGGGGCCCTACGCCGACGTGATGATCGATCACGACAAGAACGTCGGAACCGTTCTCGACAAGATCAAGGAGCTCGGGATCGAGGACGACACGATCGTCATTTATTCGACCGACAACGGCCCGCACATGAACTCCTGGCCGGATGCGGCGATGACCCCGTTCCGCAATGAAAAGAACTCCAACTGGGAAGGCGCCTATCGCGTGCCGGCCGTCGTCCGTTGGCCTGGCAAGATCAAACCCGGTTCCGTCGCCAACGGTATCGTATCCCACCTCGACTGGATGCCGACGCTGCTCGCCGCCGCGGGCGTGCCGGACATCAAGGAGAGACTGCTGAAAGGCTACAAAATCGGCAAGACGAACTTCAAGGTTCATCTCGACGGCTATAATCTTCTCCCCTATCTCACTGGCGAGGAAGAAAAGAGCCCGCGCAAGGAGTTCTTCTACTTCTCCGACGACGGAGATCTGACAGGGCTACGCTACGACAACTGGAAGATGGTCTTCGCTGAACAGAGAGCGGAAGGCACTTTGCGGGTCTGGGCGGAGCCCTTCACAGTGCTTCGCGTGCCGCTATTGTACAACCTGCGCCTTGATCCCTACGAGCGCGCAAGCATCACCTCGAACACTTATTATGACTGGTTCCTGGACCATGCCTTCATAGCGCTGCCGGTGCAGAGCTATGTCGGGAAATTCCTGATGACCTTCAAGGATTTCCCGCCCCGCCAGAAGGCGGCGAGCTTCTCCATCGATCAGGTCATGGAGAAACTGAAACAGCCGATGCATCACGACTGACGGACCTTGACGGGGGAGGCATTGGCCTCCTCCGTCTCGATCAATTTATTCAGTCGTCCCGGGGCGTTCAAAGATTCCGCGGCGCTATCGCTGGCGACCAGCGAACGCCACGGAGCGCGCCTCCTGACGCGGGCGCATGGCGCGCGCCCCCGGGGCGCTAACTTATGTTAAAGTCCGACCAATCGAGAAATTGACCCGCCCGATGACCAGGCAGCCTCGGATTGATCGCATAAGCGCCACCGAAACCCGACA
>Ga0182012_10008113_pt1 | contig 10407 bp, 7 predicted proteins | sample 612S2SmetaG_FD_120486 | JGI IMG/M metagenome (GOLD analysis project Ga0182012, IMG submission 120486) | Permafrost microbial communities from Stordalen Mire, Sweden - 612S2S metaG | ecosystem: Environmental > Terrestrial > Soil > Wetlands > Permafrost | place: Sweden: Stordalen | collected...
GGGGGGGTCATGTGCCGTGTTCCTCACGCATCGGGACTCCTTGAAGGCGTCTACACCACTGAAACGGATTTCGCGCCAAACGATCACCGACAATTCCGCGTTAAGACGAACGACGCTCGAAAGGAGTGGTTGGATCGGGGTCTCAAGCGTGTTGAGCGACTGGATTTCCTTGTCAACGAGACCGGTCGAACCCTATCGCAGGTCGCGCTGCAGTTTGCAATTGCAGAACCGACTATGGCATGTGCGATTCCGAATATTTATGAGCAAAGCCAGCTTGAAGAGTTCGCCGCCGCCGCCAACGTTCCGTCACTTTCAGCGAGCGAGTTAGCAGGAATAAAAGACCTGTACGAACACGACTTTTACCTCGATGCGGAGACCGCGGGGGCAGTTTAATTATGGCGGAGGAAACCGAATCGCCCTTCGCCTGGCTCAACGCTTTCGCCACCCCGAGACCATTTGTTTGGCAGGCGTATATCTATCGCCGCCGGCTTTGGTACTGGTTCATCTGCTTCATTCTGCTGCTCCTTCTGGTTGGCATACCCTTGCTGTACGGTATCCAGCATATGCCGAATGACTCCACGTTCGAAAAGCTTGAGCCCACCCAGATAGCGCTTTATCTGGGTGCGATGGTTGTTGTCTCCTATGTCATGTTCGTCTACTCGTTGTTTAAACAATACGACGATCTGAAATGGCTGGGGCAGAGAGGTTTAATCGCTGAAGCCAATATACTGGCCGTCTTTCGCAGTCCTAGAAAGCTCTTTGTAGGATATCGGTTTTGGGATAGCGAGGGGCGCGAACGCGAACGTGAAGCGGTCATTGACATCGATGAAAAGCATCCCATCCCCGAATTGATCCCCGGCATGGTCGTTCCTTTGCTTTATGACCCGAACAAACCGGAGCATAGAAACTATCTTTGGGCTGAAATCTCGACGTACGTCACTGTCCGAGGATCGTGACATATATTGGCTGCAGACTAGAGAAGGACATTCCAGGTACCGATACTTGGAACTATGAAGGTGCTCTTAGTCACAAGAAGAATATCGCCGCTCTCCGCTCAACTTTCGGAACTCGGCCATGAAGTCTCCGAAGTTTCCGACGCCTATGATGTGCAGGCGCATCTGTCGGCAGATTACTATCCGCTCGTGTTGATCGACACCCTGAATGACGACGACGCGACGCTTACGTTGTGTCGTGCAATCAGAGACTTGGAGTCGCTGCGGTATACCTATATAATTCTGTTGACATCGCTTAACGATCCGGAATACCGGATATCCAGTCTGGAGGCCGGGGCTGACGATTTCCTCGTTTATCCGGTGCTTCTTCCGGAATTGACGGCAAAGCTTCGCGTTGCAACCCGAATTCTTGAGATACAAACCCACGCATCTCCAGCGTCCACATTAGTAGTTGATGACCACGCCGCTCACCGTCTGGAACCACTTGGATCCATCATGGTTTCCCTAGGAATAATCGATCCTGAAACGCTGCGCTCCGCCCTGGCAGAACAGGCAAGAACAGGGGAAAGACTTGGTGAAATCCTTCAGGCGAACAACTGGGCAAACGAAGAAGACATTACGCGAGCCCGCAGTATTCAGCTCGAAGTACGATATTGCAATGTCCTGGAAGAAGAAACCGATCCTTTCCTACTGTCCCAGGTTCCGTATGACACTGCGCGCCGATATCAAATGCTCCCGCTGCCTGCCGACAAGAATGCGTCAGGCGAGAAACGATTGCGTGTCGCAATGGTCAACCCCGGAGATATCGAGGCGATCGACCTGCTCCAACATCGGCTGAAGTCAAGAATAGAGCCGCTGCTTGCGAGCTCCGCGGGTCTACGCGCGGCAATCGAAAAGGCGTACCGATATGCGGAAGAGTCGCAGGAGCACGAATCTCTCAAGGGCCATGAAGGCGATGTCTCGGTGGAGTCGGACGAAGATTTCGAATTAAGCCGGCCTGTCGACACTATTGAGGAGCGTCGCCGAAGCGATGAAGCGCCAGTTGTGGCCTTTGTTAACGCAGTACGGACAGACGCGTTCAGGCGCAAAGCCTCAGACATCCATATCGAGACGCGCAGAAAAGATTTTCAGGTTCTGTATCGTATGGACGGCCAGCTTCAACCCGTCCGTACCGCCCCCAGGCAGTTCTACGCTGCGACTATATCGCGTCTGAAGATTATGTCTGAGATGGACATTTCCGAACGTAGACTTCCGCAAGATGGAAGAATAGCTGTCAGAGTCGAAGATCGCCCGGTTGATTTGCGAATCTCTACGCTGCCCACACAATACGGAGAGCGCGTTGTCCTGCGAATACTTGACCGAAGCAGCAGCGCCCTGGATCTCGGTCGCGTCGGCCTATCCGAAACAGACAATTCTCAGTTAAGAAAGATGCTGCAACAACCGCATGGATTGATCTTGGTTACCGGGCCAACAGGTTCCGGAAAAACCACTACCCTTTATGCAGCTCTCAACGCTATCAAGGAAATGGCGACGAATAGCGGCTCGGGCAGGCGAAACATCATAACCTGTGAGGACCCAATCGAGTACGAACTGGAGGGCATCAGCCAATCCGCGGTGCATGAGAAGGCCGGACTGACATTCGCCAGACAGCTGCGAGCAATTCTTCGCCAAGACCCTGATGTTGTCCTGGTCGGAGAAATCAGAGACGCTGAGACTGCGGAAATTGCATTTCGCGCTTCACTTACCGGCCATCTTGTCCTTAGCACGCTTCATTGCAACGAAGCCGCAGGGGCAATCAGCAGGCTGCTTGATATTGGCCTGCCCCCATACTTGATCGCTTCCGCCCTCAGCGGCGTCGTCGCTCAACGTCTTGCAAGACGTCTTTGCCAGAACTGTCGGGAAAAGTACCAACCGGACGACCAAGTTTTGGACCACATTTCACATTTCACTAAGACCACGGAGTTCTACCGCCCAACAGGCTGCGTCGAATGCGATGGAACCGGCACGAAAGGTCGAACGTCGGTCCACGAGATCATGGCCGTAGATACGAACGTTCGGAGGCTGATCAAAGAGGCTGCGGACACGAATACTGTCAGGAGAGCGGCAGTCGAAGGCGGCATGACGACTTTAATATGCAGCGGGCTTAACAAGGCTGCAGCAGGTGAGGCCAGCTTGGACGAAATACTATATCGCGTCGGACTCCCAGAGCCCGAAACAAGGCGGCCGACTCTACAGCTTAAAGCTGCCTAGAGTCGTTTCACGTGATCCAATCAATAATTTGGCAGGGGAAACCGCGCTGGGCGGGTAAACTATTCACAAGATGCCGTATTCACGATCATCCAGCCCGTTTGAACAGGTTGGCAATTATTTGCGTCGCAGTCAGATCCCGGCGACCCTATCACTGATTGCCGTCTGCGTCGTATTATTTCTCATCCACTTCTTTATGCTCGGATCGAGCTTCTTCACCGAGTTCTTCGAGTTCATGCCGCCGCTTGTAAGTCCTTTGCAGATTATCGCACTATTCACATATCCATTTCTTTGTCTCGATTTTATAACGCTGGCATTCGCCTGTATGTGGTTATTCTGGATCGGCGGCAGCCTGGAGAGGTCTTGGGGAAGTGGAAAGTTTTTGCTCTTTTTCCTGCTCATGACTCCGGCTAGCGGAATTGGCTTATTAGTCGGCTACGCGGCTATTCACCAAACCGCGCCGTTACTCGGTGGGTTGTGGCTTCCGGTGACATCATTGACAGTTGCCTGGGCGACAATTAATCCCTACGTCTCGATCCTCCTATACGGCCTTATTCCAATACAGGCTCGATGGATCGCAGTATTTGAAGTAGGCGTGATATACTTTGTCTATTATCAAGGACACCCGGTGCTAGGACTCTTCGTATTGGCGGGAGCGCTCAGCGCCTATCTCGTGGTCAAACTAGGCGTTATGACTGGTTCAGTTTACAGGGCTCCCGGTCCCGATCTTCGAATAATCAACGGCGGACAAGGCAAGAGGCGTCCGCTGGACGACGCGGGGATAACGGTGTCGCTAAATCCGATAAACCGGTTCAAAGCCTGGCAGCAGCGTCGAAAGCTGGCGAAGCTGCTGCAAAAAAGCGGATTCTCTGACCGCGATGATGATAAGCGCCGGCGTTAATTAATCCGTGAGAATTTTGAAGGCACTGCCAATCATAAGTAACCTAACAAATCTGTAAAACGATCACAAGCTCCACCGACGTATAGATATCAACACCTTCACGCCAAGGCCAACAATCCAATGATGAATTTTCTGCGACTCTTTTCGATGACACTTTCGATTGCTGCGGCATTCGTATTTGTCCAGACCGCTCAAGCCCAAACTGCCGGTGCGCCGCCCACCGCTACTTACCGTAGCGATCTTGGGCACAGCGGATACAGCCCGACCACGGCGCCGGCTGTACTTTCAGTATCCTGGCAGACCTCGCTGCCCGATGTCAAAGTTGCCTATTCGACGCCCGCCCTGGTCGGCGGCGTGCTTTACTTCGGCGCAGGCAAGCATGTGTATGCCGTGAACGAAAAAGACGGCGCCATCAAATGGCAGTACCCCGCTGACGGAACTGCGGCAACGGGCGAGTTCAACTGCCCTCCCGCCGTTGCTGACGGGAAAGTATTCATTGGTTCGGAAGATAAGAACCTGTCGGTTTTTGATGCATCGAGCGGAGCGCTTCTATGGACTGTCCCAACTCAGGGCGCAGTAGAATCGTCTCCGACGATCGACAATGGCACGGTATTCTTCGGATGCAACGACGGCAATATTTACGCGATCAAAGAAGCCGACCAGAAGCCGCTATGGGGCGGACAATTCCGCTGTGACGGCCCCGTGTTTTCTTCTCCTATAGTCACTGACGGGACGATATTCTTTTCGGACGCCAACAGTAACTTGTATGCGATTAAAGAAAGTACCGGCGAAAAGGTCTGGACTTACCTGCCGTCCGGCGGGGTCACTCCAGGCGGACCGGTGTTCCGAAATGGCGTTTTTTATGTAGTTTCTGGACGAAATATTCTGAGTCTCTCGCCGCGAACCGGCGCAGTAAACGCATTCTACAATTTGCCGACCAACGTTCTCGGTTCAGTCACCGTCAGCGATAATCACATTTTCGCCTCAGGCTCGGATCAACAAATCTACTGCATGAATTTGCACGGCAGCATTCAATGGCATACCCGCTTGCACGATATTTCCACTGTTCCTCTAGTGGTAACCGACAGCTACCTGTATGCAACCAGTCGGCGTGGAGTCATTTATGCCCTCGACCCAACTAACGGTACGGTTGTCTGGAATTACGCTCTGCAAGATTCCGTCATCCATCCCTTGGATGCATCAAAGGTAACTAAAGCGACACTGCCGCAAACACGAACGAATTCGTCGCCCCTGCTCCAGGATGGCAAGTTGTTCGTGGTCACGAATGACGGCAGCCTGACTGCGTTCTCGGGAACAGCTCCCGACCATGTGGCGCCCGTCGTCTTATCCGAAACGCCGCAGCCTGACTCCACCGTGGGAGGAGCCGATATACAGTTTCAGGCGTTCGTTACAGACGTGGGTTCAGGACTCAATCCCGACTCTGTCTCATTGCGAGTGGACGGGTACCCAATACCAGTTTATTACGATCCAAGTTATTCCCAGGTAGCGGTCCAATTCGACCATACGGCAGGGACCCTGGGCATTAGCAGGATTATCCTTCCGACCTTGCCCGACGGATTGCGAACCGCAACATTGAAAATTGCAGACTGGCGCGGCAACGTAGTCACTAAAACCTGGTCTTTCACAGTTGACAATACCAAGAACCCTGCCGGATCTCCAGCGGCGACGCCTTTGCCAGACAACCCGACTGGCGTAAATCCTGGCGGCCCAATGATTCCCGCCGGCGGTCAGACAACAACTGGAGGGGGTAGGACCAATAGCGGCGGCGGAGCTAACGGAGGCGGAAACAATGGCGGCGGCAATAATGGCGGGGGCGTTGTCGTTAACCCTGGCGTCCCTAATCCGGGCGGTTACACACCTGAGCACCCCGCTCCAGCTCCTCCGCCCGGCACTCAGGGCGGCGGAGCGAATGGCGGAGTTGGCTTCCCCCCGCCCCCACCTATCTAGCGGAGTCAAGCTCGCAGGACTTCTGTTCTGCGAGCTATTTTTTTGACTTCACCTAAAATCCCCCATTTAGACCATGTTGTTTCGCTTACACTCAACCTATAATCAATAATGTACCCGACATAACTCTGGCATGAACAAATGTTGCAGTAGAAGCGAATGAATACTAATGTTGCTGGAATTAGAAGCTAGGCAAATAGCGATGATTGCCAGGGCAACAGACCCTTTCACAGTTCCTGTAAACTAGAAAAGTCGTAGTGGCGATATAATAAACGAATTGTCAATTGAGCTCATCCCCGCCGCTGCCCAGTCAATCCTTGATAGTCTTATTGAAGAGATTGCAATACTAGATGCAAAGGGAGTCATACTTGCCGTAAATACTGCGTGGAGACGATTCACCGCCCGAAATGGTGCATTCGCCCTTGATGTGGCTGAAGGGGCGAATTATCTCCAAATTTGCGATAACGCCGAAGGCGAGGATGCAGTCATCGCACACCGCGTTGCTGCCGGAATCCGCGCGATTGCTGCGCGCGAGACTAATCTCTTCAGCATGGAATATCCCTGTCACTCACCTACCGAACAGCACTGGTTTTGCCTTCGGGTTACCCGGTTAGTTGACAATGGACAATTGCGTATCATTACTGCTCACGAGGATATCACTCAAAGAAAACTCGCCATAACGGAGTCTGAAGCAAAAAGCCGGGACATCCTGACTGCGTGGGAAAGCATGACAGATGCAGTGGTCATTACGGATAAGAAGTGGTCTGTTAATCATGTTAATGCGAATTACTGTAAAATTACGGGAAAGTCCCGGCAGGATCTTATTGGAATGGACATCTGGTCTACGCACCCCGATACAATTTATGACTCAATAGGCTACCGTGAATGCAACCGAGCGATGCGAGACCAAGTCACTGTGTCCTACGAAGAGTATTACGAGCCGCTCCGCATGTGGTTCGAAGTCCACGCTTATCCGTCCGAAGTCGGGCTCGCCATATATATACGCGACATTTCGACTCGTAAGCATGCCGAGGAAAAGCTTCAAAAAAGTCAGGAGCGCTTGCTATTCGCTTTGAACGCCGGCCAGCTCGGAATGTTTGATCGAAATATAGATTCCGGTTCGTTTAATGACGTCACTGGTATTTGCAAGTCACATTACGGTGTCAGTGAGGACGTCGCGATGACCTTTAAAGACGTAATTGCAGCTATCCATCCTGACGACCGCGCATTAGTGAAGGATGCTGTTGAAGATGCGATTAAGAACAGGCACGACTATCTATGCGAATATCGGACAATTTGGCCGGATGGCTCCGTCCACTGGTTGCTCGCAAACGGAAAGGGAATGTACACCGAATCCGGCCAGCCCATCGCCAACATTGGCCTTACTCAGGATATTTCTGAACGGCGTTCGATTGAACAGGAAAAACAAAACCTGCTGGTTGAAGCTCAGGAGAGGGCAGACAAAGACCCGTTAACGGGCTTGCTTAACCATCGCGCATTTCACAACCGGCTTAAGGCGGAGCTAGCGCGGTCCAATCGCGACGGCTCGGCGGGAGCCGTGATATTGCTGGACCTGGATAATTTCAAGTTCTTCAATGACTCATATAGCCATTCAGCGGGCGATGAAGTGCTCCGGGTGGTCGCAGATCGACTTGCTCAAACGTGCAGGCCATATGACATCCTCAGCCGGTATGGAGGAGACGAGTTTGCATTGATATTATCCAATGTCGGCTCGATCACCGCATCTGAAATCGAAGCTCGGCTGCTGTCGGAAATACAGCATATATATTTCACGCCGCCCGAAGGAAACGATATTCCAATCACCATTTCCGTCGGCGCCGCTTTGTTTTCCAGCGACATAACCAGCCGCCATGAAGTCTTGAAAAAGGCGACGGAGCGCGTTCAGTGGTGCAAAACGGGTGGTGAAGTTGAGACCCAGGCGGAAAACATTCGTTCCGCTGTTTCAGAACGAATAAAAGGTTTCTCAATGCTGACCGCCCTTGTGGTCGCCGTTGATAACAAAGACCGCTACACACGCCGGCATTCTGAAGGGGTCATGGCATATAGCCTGATGATCGCCGTAGAACTGGGAGTGCCGAACGAAGTCCAACAGACTATCGCGGTTGCCGCGCTGATCCATGATGTTGGAAAGATAGGGATTCCGGATTCCATATTGCGAAAGCCCGGACGCCTAACCCCCGAAGAATTCGACGCAATAAAAATGCACCCGAGTATGGGACTGATAATGGTCAAGGCCGTTCCCGGCCTCGAGGACACGCACGACGTCGTCCAGTACCATCATGAACGATGGGACGGCGGCGGTTATCCGTCGGGCATCGCAGGGGCAAACATCCCGATGACCGCCCGCATAGTCGCCGTTGCCGATGCTTTCAGCGCAATGACCACCGATCGTCCGTACCACAAAGCCAAGGCTTTCCAGGAGGCGCTTGTAGTGCTGCTGGACGGGGCTGGAAGCCAATGGGACGCTGACTGTGTCGCTGCATTCAACGCATCGATTTGCAGGCGTATGGCGCTGGACGCTGCCGCATGAGTAGTTCCTAACTTAACGAAAAAAATTCACCGCAGCCTTTCCGGATTCGCCGGTTCGTTTCGAGTATACGATCATGGATACTCAAACGAACGAAATGGTGACGGCGTGGCTGAGGGTGATCTCGACTGAAATTCCGCCGCTCAGATTAAAGCCCCTTGTCGAGTCATACGACTGTAACCCAGCGATTTTGCTCGAGGACACCGAGCGGAGCTGGTGCGATCGATCCCCAGAACTGACATCCCGAAACACCGCACGACTCATCGAAACGCGGCGAAGCGACCAGAGCATTGCCCTGGAAGCCATGAATCGCCTCAATATTCGGATACTCAGCCTATCTGACCCCAATTACCCTCAAAACCTGCGTTCCCTGCCGGACGCCCCGCCGGCGCTTTTTATCCGGGGCGCACTGGTTCCCGATGACAGATTCTCTGTAGCGATAGTGGGCAGCAGGCGAGCGACCTCATACGGACTTGCGATCGCGGACCAGTTCGCTACGGAATTGGTAGATCGCGGTCTCACCGTAGTCTCCGGCGGGGCACGGGGTATTGATACTTACGCACATCGGGGAGCGCTTGACGGAGGTGGACGTACCGCTGCATTTGTCGGCTGCGGCCTCGACGTTTCGTATCCCGCAGAAAATCGATCCCTCTATCAAAAGATGATCGAAACAGGTCGGGGCGCCATTCTCAGCGAATTTGTGCCTGGCACAACACCCGAACCCTGGCGTTTTCCCGCAAGAAACCGTCTCATTAGCGGCATGGCCCTCGGCGTCATTGTAATAGAATCTCCAATCGACTCCGGCGCGATGATCACTGCAACGGATGCCTCTGCGCAGGGTAGGGAAGTATTTGCCGTTCCGGGGCCCATCGGCTCCGGCCGCAGCTCCGGGTGTCACAAACTGATCCAGGAAGGCGCAAAGCTGATCGAAACTCCAGAAGATATCTTCCTCGAACTTGGCCTTCTCCCAATGCACATGGACCGTCCCACAGAAACGTACCGCCCCACCCCATCCGACCTCACCCCCGAACAGTTAAAAGTACTTCAGCTCCTCAGCCTCGAAGCAACCCACGTCGACCACCTTATAATGGCCAGTCGCCTCCCCGCAAACCAAATCAACTGCGCCTTAACCGTGCTGGAACTAAGAGGACTGGCAAGAAGGGTTGCCGGAAACAGCTTCATAAGGGCGCTACGGTAGGATGGGCGTCCCGCCCGTCATCCCAGTGGCTCGCCTTCGGACGGAATGGGCGTCCCGCCCGTCATTCACAAATCATCGCGCGGATAGGAATAATATGGAAATCAATACGTTGCCGGAAATTGATGGCATTAGGAAATATAGACGTCATCTACCTCACTGGCGCGCCGATGGAGTCACATACTTCGTCACCTGGCGTCTCGAAAAGTCAGTTGTCATATTAGAGCCCGATGAACATACTGTCGTAGCAAAAGCAGTTGAGCACTTCAACGGTCAAAGGTACGAACTTATTGCGTACACAATAATGGACGATCATGTACATGTATTGATGACAACTGTAAACGAACAGCCTCTTGAAAAAACTGTTCACTCTTGGAAGTCCTACACAGGCCATGTTCTGCAACGGCTTCGGCATTCTACTGGGAACATTTGGCAGCAGGAGTATTACGATCGGATAATACGGGACAGCGATGAACTAACGCGGCAACTTCAATACATAACGACGAACCCGGCAAAGCGGTGGCCCGAAATCAGTGAATATAGCTGGTGCCGCATATTCGAAACTTGACTCTGTCAATCAAGACGGCCGGGACGGCCA
>Ga0182012_10008117_pt1 | contig 10402 bp, 9 predicted proteins | sample 612S2SmetaG_FD_120486 | JGI IMG/M metagenome (GOLD analysis project Ga0182012, IMG submission 120486) | Permafrost microbial communities from Stordalen Mire, Sweden - 612S2S metaG | ecosystem: Environmental > Terrestrial > Soil > Wetlands > Permafrost | place: Sweden: Stordalen | collected...
CAACAGAGATTCGGATCGACGGTGAAAGTCCACAGGCCGGCGTGAACGGACCGGCTGGTAGCCGACCAAGGGGTGACGACGCGTGGCGATGACGATCGAAGTCAAGGACGAGTTGAGCCGTTTGGTAGTGAAATCGGTCAGTGCTCGTCGGGCAGAAGTCACGTCACTGCTGAGGTTCGCCGGCGGCTTGCACATTGTGGCCGGCCGGGTGGTGGTCGAGGCTGAGGTCGAGCTGGGCAACATCGCGCGGCGGCTGCGCAAGGACATTTTTGATCTGTACGGCTACAACGCGGTTGTGCATGTGTTGTCGGCCAGCGGGATTCGCAAGAGCACGCGGTACGTGCTGCGAGTCGCCAACGACGGTGAGGCGCTGGCACGTCAGACCGGGCTTCTCGACATGCGAGGGCGTCCGGTGCGCGGTCTGCCGGCCCAGGTCGTCGGCGGCAGTGTCGCCGATGCCGAAGCCGCATGGCGAGGGGCCTTTTTGGCGCACGGGTCACTGACCGAGCCGGGACGCTCGTCGGCTTTGGAGGTGAATTGCCCCGGCCCGGAGGCGGCGCTGGCCCTGGTGGGTGCGGCACGCCGGCTCGGGGTCAGCGCGAAGGCCCGCGAGGTGCGCGGCGCCGACCGTGTGGTGGTACGCGATGGTGACGCGATCGGCGCGTTGCTGACCCGGATGGGCGCCCAGGACACCCGGCTGGTCTGGGAGGAACGCCGGATGCGTCGCGAGGTACGTGCGACGGCCAACCGGCTGGCCAATTTCGACGATGCCAATCTGCGCCGCTCGGCACGGGCCGCGGTCGCGGCAGCCGCCCGGGTGGAGCGGGCGCTGGAGATCCTCGGCGATACCGTGCCCGATCATCTCGCCTCGGCCGGCAAGCTGCGGGTTGAGCACCGGCAGGCCTCCCTCGAGGAGCTAGGCCGGCTCGCCGACCCTGCGATGACCAAAGATGCTGTGGCCGGTCGTATTCGGCGGTTGTTGTCGATGGCCGATCGCAAGGCGAAGGTCGAAGGTATCCCCGACACCGAGTCGGCGGTGACGCCGGACCTCTTGGAGGATGCCTGACCGAAGCCGGCGAGCAGACGCAAAAGCCCCCAAAACACCGGCGTGTCGGGGGCTTTTGCGTCTGCTCGCGGTCGAAGGCGGACGATCCGCGCCCGGCCGAGCATGGCGCCGAGCCGATTCACCGCGTTATGGTTAGCCGCCCCAAAGCCGAACCTCCAGCCGAAAGAGTGCAGATGGACGTCGCCGGATTGTCTGACGAGCACGGTGCGCGGTACACCGTCGCTCCGGGGGCTCGCTCCGGCGTCGACCACCTCGCCGCTGCGGCTGAGACAGCCGATCGCCGCCAGGCCGCCTACTTTCTGCGCTTGCTCAGCCGGAGCCGCCGTCTTGCCGACTACCGGATCGGCAAATACCGTCGGGCGGTCGCCGCCGCTGAAGCCAACGGCAACGTCGGACGCGCGGCTGACTTTCGGCGCTTGCTGCGCATCGAAGAACGGGACCGGCAGGTTGTCGACGGCCTGATCGAAAACCTGCACCGGCGATTTTCGTTTCCGATTCCCGGCCAGGTTCGCTCGCTCCCTGGCAAGGCGCCGCTTCCGGCCCCTCAGGGGCGTAATGGCGTAATGAGGTAGCCGCGGCGCCTAGTCTCGATACAGTTATTCGCCAACTGGTTTCACATGCGACATAAGGCTGCCGATGGGATTCATGACACCGGACCTTCCGGACGTCGACCCCGACACCTGGCAGACCTTGCCACGGGCAACTCGACTGCAAGTCGTGACGCGGCACTGGGTGGAGCACGGCTTCGGAACGCCGTACGGGGCGTATCTGCTTTACCTGATCAAGATCATCGTGTACGTCGCCGCCCCTGCCGCGATCGTCTCGCTCACCCCCGGCCTGGGCGGACTGAGCCGCATAGGTGACTGGTGGACGCAGCCGATCGTGTACCAGAAGGTCATTATTTTCACGCTGCTCTTCGAGGTCCTGGGCTTTGGCTGCGGATCCGGCCCGCTGACCGGGCGGTTCATGCCGCCTATTGGTGGTTTTCTTTATTGGTTGCGGCCCAACACCATTCGACTGCCTGCCTGGCCGGGTAAGGTTCCGTTCACCAGCGGCGATAACCGCACGATTGTCGACGTCGCCCTGTATTCCATCGTGTTGATCGGCGGGGTATGGGCGCTGTTGTCACCCGGCCACGGCGGGCCGGCCACCGCCGCCGCTGATGTCGGTTTGATCAACCCCGTGCTGGTAGCGCCGACGATCGTCGCCCTGGCCTTGTTGGGTCTGCGCGACAAAACCATCTTCCTGGCGGCCCGCGGTGAACACTACTGGCTGAAGCTGATCGTGTTCTTCTTCCCCTTCACCGATCAGGTCGCGGCCTTCAAGATCATCTTGCTCGGCCTGTGGTGGGGGGCGGCGACCTCCAAGCTCAACCACCATTTCCCGTACGTCGTCTCGGCGATGACGAGCAACAACGCGCTGCTGCGGAGCACGTTGTTCAACCCGGTAAAGCACCTGCTCTACCTGGACCCGGTCAACGACCTGCGGCCCTCCTGGTTGCCGAAGATGATGGCCCATGTCGGTGGCACCACGGCGGAATTCCTGGTCCCCGGGATTCTGGTCTTCGTCGCCGACGGTCAACCGTGGCGGTGGTTCCTCATCGGGTTCATGGTGCTGTTCCACCTCAACATCCTTTCCAACCTTCCGATGGGAGTCCCGTTGGAGTGGAACGTGTTCTTCATCTTCTCGCTTTTCTATCTCTTCGGGCACTACGGCGCGATCCACGCCATCGACCTTCAGTCACCTCTGCTGCTGGCCATCCTGATCGTCGCGCTTGCCATGGTGCCCATCGGAAACCTTTTCCCGGAAAAGATTTCGTTCCTGCCCGCAATGCGCTACTACGCCGGCAACTGGGCCACCAGCATCTGGTGTTTCCGGGCCGACGCCGAAGACAAAATGGAAGCCAACATCGTCAAAAGCTCCGCGCTCGTCGTCAATCAGCTGGCCAAGCTCTACGACCCGGTGACTGCCGAAATTGTGACCGACAAGACCTCAGCGTTCCGGGCGATGCACACTCATGGCAGGGCGCTCAACGGCCTGCTACCCCGCGCGTTGGGGAGCCAGGCCAACGAAGCCGACTACAGCGTGCGCGAGGGCGAAATTGTCGCCGGGCCCCTGGTCGGGTGGAACTTCGGCGAAGGCCACTTGCACAACGAGCAGCTACTGGCCGCTGTACAGCGGCGCTGCCACTTCGAGGACGGCGACGTCCGGGTCATCATCCTCGAAGGCCAACCGATTCACACCCAACGACAGTGGTACCGCATCGTCGACGCCAAGACCGGTCTGATTGAGGCGGGCTACGTCGACGTCGCCGACATGCTGAGCCGCCAGCCGTGGCCGGAGCCCGGCGACGAGTTCCCCGTCCACGTGACGCTATGACCAGGGCGGTCGTTATCGGTGCCGGGCCTAACGGTCTGGCCGCGGCGATCCACCTCGCCCGTCATGGCGTCGACGTGCAGGTGCTGGAGGCTCGCGACACGATCGGCGGGGGAGCGCGTTCCGGTGAGCTGACGGTGCCCGGAGTCATCCATGACCACTGCTCGGCGTTTCACCCGTTAGGCGTCGGTTCGCCGTTCTGGAAAGAGATCGACCTCCCACGCTATGGGCTGGTGTGGAAGTGGCCGGAGATCGACTGCGCGCACCCGCTCGACGACGGCACTGCCGGCGTGCTCTATCAGTCGATCGATCAGACGGTAGCCCGGATGGGGGCAGACGGCCGACGGTGGCGGCGCGCCGTCGGTGGCCTTGCGGCGGGTTTCGATGAGCTGGCTGAAGACTTGCTTCGTCCGGTCATCAACATTCCGCGGCACCCGGTCCGGCTGGCCGGATTCGGGCCGCGAGCGTTGCTGCCGGCGACAACCATGGCCCGCTGGTTCCGCACCGAGCAGGCGCGGGCATTGTTCGGCGGCGCGGCCGCGCACGTGTACACGCGGCTGGACCGCCCGCTGACCGCGTCCCTCGGGCTGATGATCCTGGCCAGCGGTCACCGGTACGGATGGCCGGTCGCCCAAGGCGGATCCGGTTCCATCACCGAGGCCCTCGTCGCCGCGCTGAATGCCCACGGCGGCGCCGTCACCACCGGGGTGACTGTCGCCGGCCGCACCGATATCCCGGATGCCGACATCGTCATGCTCGACCTGAGCCCGGCCGCGGCGTACCAGATCTACGGCGACCTGATGCCCGGCCGGATCAAGCGGTCCTATCGGCGCTACCGCGAGGGCTCGTCGGCGTTCAAGGTCGACTTCGCCATCGAGGGCGACATCCCGTGGACGAATCCCGACTGCGGGCGCGCCGGCACCGTCCATCTCGGAGGTACGTTCGCCGAGGTCGCGGCGACCGAACGTGAACGCGCACAAGGCAAGATGGCTGGGCGGCCATTTGTGCTCGTCGGGCAGCAGTACCTCGCCGACCCATCGCGCAGCGCGGGGGACACCAACCCGATATGGGCCTACGCGCATGTGCCGTTCGGCTACACCGGCGACGCCACCGCCGCCGTCGTCGACCAGGTAGAGCGCTTCGCGCCGGGATTTCGCGACCGCGTCATCGCAACCGTCAGCAAGAGCACCGCTGAACTACAGGCCTACAACCCCAACTACATCGGCGGCGACATCATTGGTGGCGCTAACGACCGGCTCCAGGTCATTCTCCGCCCGCGGATTGCGGTAAATCCTTACGCGACCGGTGTGCCAGGCGTCTATCTGTGTTCGCAGTCCACACCGCCGGGTGCCGGTATCCACGGGCTGTGCGGCTACCACGCCGCCGACTCGGCGCTGAAGTGGCTCCGCAAGCAGCGTGGCAGCTGAAGAGGTCACCATTTGGGTCCGCGCAACCTGGAAGATCAGCCTCGGCCACCCGAAGGGCCAGGCAGGTATGGCTGACCGGACGCAGGCCCGCCAACCGGCGCCGGACGAGTCGGCGCACCCTTGCCGGTCCCAGCCATGTCAATGATGGGAGCGCCGGCCACTAGTGGAGCACCGGCCACGGCATCGACCGGAGCACCGGCCAGCACCGGCCCAAGCGCAATCAGCGGGGCACCAACCGGCACGATCGGAGCCACCACCGGAACCGGAGCACCAATGGGCACCGGAGCGCCAAGTGGCACTGGAGCGCCAAGGGGCACCGGCGCGCCCACCGGGACTGGAGCGCCCGCCGGGACTGGAGCGCCAAGGGGAACCGGAGCGCCCACCGGCGCCGCCGCATCCGCCGGCCCAAGCGCAATCAGCGGAGCGCCGGCCGGCACCACCGGAACCGGCCCGGGCGCAGCCAGCGGAACACCAGCCATGTCACTAATTGGAGCGCTGGTCGTACATACGGTGGCGGCCGGCGCTCCGCCGGCGGCTGGCGCCGGTCCGCCGGCGGCTGGTACCGGTGCGCCAGCGGGGGCCAGCGGTGCGCCGGCCGGCGCCAGCGGTGCGCCGGCGGGCACTAGCGCGCCGGCGGCGGCCGGCGGTGCACCGGCAGCGGCCAGCGTTCCAGCTTCGCCGGCCTGCGCCTGCATGCACGCGTGGCCGCCCGTGATCAGCGGGGCGGCTGTCGCGTCCGGGCTCAACGCGATAGCGGCTCCGCACAACCCAGCGCAGGCAACTACTTTGATGTTGAACCGATCAAAGATCGTCATCAACGTCAACTCCTTCATTCGCGCTCAGAGATTTCCGCAATCAACTGCCGGCACCACATAGCCGTACCGAAGTCGTGTCTGGACGACCGACTCAATTGGTAGCAGAGCCGGTGGGGAACACGAGCCGCGCCGCACCGGGCCGTTTCCAAATGGTGACGTTCGGCCGGTAGTAACCCGAAAAACGCCCACAGTCGCAGCGACACCGCTGGTCAAGCGTTTGGTGGTCCGCGCCATGTCCTTCTCGCTCCTTTGCCGTTCGCGCCGAATGTATGACGGGTTATTGCTATTCCCGCGCGACCATTCGGGCGTTTATAAAACCGGTATGGAGGGGACATGTTCCGGTTACCGGCGGCCTGGGTGTGACGGTGACAACGTTCCCGCGGGTTCGGCCCCCGGGCCGTCGACCATCGAATACGGTCCAGTCAGGAAGGGCGTCGGGGGATGGTTTTCACATACGTCCCTCGATGCCCTTCAACCACATCTGCCGCAGGCGCCAACCGCCGAACCCGGCTTTCGCAGGGCAAAATTGAGCAAAGGCGCGGGAGTGTTACCGGCGCCGCGACCGTTGCCGATTACTGATCTAGGCTGACCACGAGCGGTCCACCAGCGCACAGGCGTTCAACACTAGAACAGGGAGAGACACGTGACGGTCCGAGTAGGCATCAACGGCTTTGGTCGAATCGGACGCAACTTCTATAGGGCCCTACTGGTCCAGCAGGAGCAGGGTATCGCCGACATCGAGGTGATCGCCGTCAACGACATCACCGACAACGCCACGCTCGCTCACCTGCTCAAATTCGACTCGATCCTGGGACGGCTGCCGCACGACGTCAGCCTCGAAGGCGAGGACACCATCGTCGTCGGCCCGGTGAGAATCAAGGCGCTCGAGGTCCGGGAGGGCCCGGCGGCGTTGCCGTGGGGTGACCTGGGCGTCGACGTCGTCGTCGAATCCACCGGCCTGTTCACCAACGCGGCCAAGGCCAAGGGCCACCTGGACGCCGGCGCCAAGAAGGTGATCATCTCTGCGCCCGCCACCGACGAGGACATCACCATCGTGCTGGGCGTCAACGACGACAAGTACGACGGCAGCCAGAACATCATCTCCAACGCGTCCTGCACGACGAACTGCCTGGGGCCGGTGGCCAAGGTCCTCAACGATGAGTTCGGCATCGTCAAGGGCCTGATGACCACCATCCACGCCTACACGCAGGACCAGAACCTGCAGGACGGCCCGCACAAGGACCTGCGTCGGGCCCGGGCAGCCGCGTTGAACATCGTGCCGACCTCCACCGGCGCGGCCAAGGCGATCGGGCTGGTGCTGCCCGAACTCAAGGGCAAGCTGGACGGGTACGCGCTGCGGGTGCCGATCCCGACCGGTTCGGTCACCGACCTGACCGCGGATTTGTCCAAGTCGGCCACCGCGCAGGAGATCAACGCCGCGATGAAGGCCGCCGCCGACGGCCCGATGAAGGGCATCCTGAAGTACTACGACGCACCGATCGTCTCCAGCGACATCGTCACCGACCCGCACAGCTCGATCTTCGACTCGGGCCTGACCAAGGCGATCGACAACCAGGCCAAGGTGGTGTCGTGGTACGACAACGAGTGGGGCTACTCCAACCGCCTCGTTGATCTGGTCGCGTTGGTCGGCAAGTCGCTCTAGCTGTGACAGCCTCCTCGCTCCCAGCCCTTTCAGATCTTCTCGCCGAAGGTGTTTCGGGTCGCAGCGTGCTGGTGCGCTCCGACCTGAACGTGCCGCTCGACGAAGACGGCGTCATCACCGACCCGGGCCGCATCACAGCGTCGGTACCGACGTTGAAGGCGCTTCTCAACGCCGGCGCGAAGGTGGTGCTCACCGCGCACCTGGGTCGTCCTAAAGGCGGGCCCGACCCGAAATACTCGCTGGCACCGGTCGCCGCGGCGCTCGGTGAGCAGCTGCGCCAACACGTGCAGCTGGCCGGCGATGTCGTCGGCGCCGACGCTTTGGCTCGTGCCGAGGGCCTGACAGACGGCGATATCCTGCTGCTGGAGAACATCCGCTTCGACCCGCGTGAGACCAGCAAGGACGACGCCCAGCGAATTGCCCTGGCCAAGCAGCTGGCCGAATTAGTCTCGCCGGGAGGCGCTTTCGTCTCCGACGGCTTTGGGGTGGTGCACCGCAAGCAGGCCTCGGTCTATGACGTCGCCACCTTGCTGCCGCACTACGCCGGCACGCTGGTCGCCGAGGAGCTACGGGTACTCGAGCAGTTGACCACCTCAACCAAACGCCCCTACGCGGTAGTGCTCGGCGGCTCGAAAGTGTCCGACAAGCTCGGCGTCATCGAGTCCTTGGCGACCAAAGCCGACAGCATCGTGATCGGTGGCGGGATGTGCTTCACGTTCCTTGCGGCGCAGGGATATCCGGTAGGAAAATCGCTGCTGGAAGAACATATGATCGAGACCTGTCGCGGCCTGCTAGACACCTACGCGGACGTATTGCGGCTGCCCGGCGACATCGTCGTGACCGAGGAGTTCAGCGCCGATTCGTCCCCGCAGTTCGTGGCCGCCAACGCGATTCCGGACGATTTGATCGGCCTGGACATCGGGCCCGGATCGGTCAAACGATTCGCGGCGTTGCTGTCCAACGCGAAGACCGTTTTCTGGAACGGCCCGATGGGTGTCTTCGAATTCCCGGCATACGCGGCAGGCACCCGAGGTGTCGCCGAGGCGATCGTCGCCGCGACGGCCAAGGGCGCATTCAGCGTGGTGGGCGGCGGTGACTCCGCGGCCGCGGTCCGCGAGCTAGGGTTCCCGGAAGACGGGTTCTCCCACATATCCACTGGTGGTGGCGCATCATTGGAATACCTTGAGGGCAAGACGCTGCCCGGCATCGAGGTACTGGGTCGCGCGCAGCCAAGTCAGGCCAACTGAAGGAGACGCGTGAGCCGCAAGCCGCTGATCGCCGGCAACTGGAAGATGAACCTCAACCATTTCGAGGCGATCGCGCTGGTGCAGAAGATCGCGTTCGCGCTACCGGACAAGTACTACGACAAGGTTGACGTCACGGTCATCCCGCCGTTCACCGACCTGCGCAGCGTGCAGACCCTGGTCGACGGCGACAAACTGCGGTTGACCTATGGCGCGCAGGACCTGTCGCAGCACGATTCCGGCGCCTACACCGGCGATATCAGCGGTGCATTCCTGGCCAAGCTGGGCGCCACCTTCGTCATCGTCGGGCACTCCGAGCGGCGCACCTACCACAGCGAGGACGACGCGCTGGTGGCCACTAAGGCCGCCGCCGCGCTCAAGCACGAGCTGACCCCGATCGTCTGCGTCGGCGAGCACCTGGAGGTCCGCGAAGCAGGCGAACACGTCAGTTACTGCGAGAACCAGTTGCGTGGCTCGTTGGCAGGTCTGTCGGCCCAGCAGATCGCCAAAGTCGTCATCGCCTACGAACCGATTTGGGCGATCGGCACAGGGCGAGTGGCCAGCTCCGCCGACGCCCAGGAGGTGTGCGCGGCCCTCCGGAAAGAGGTGGCGTCCCTCGCCTCCCCAAAGATTGCCGATACCGTCCGGGTGCTCTACGGCGGCTCGGTGAACCCGAAAAACGTCGCCGACATCGTCGCGCAGGGCGACGTCGATGGTGGCCTTGTCGGAGGAGCCTCGCTGGATGGAGAGCAATTCGCGACGCTGGCTGCCATCGCCGCTGGTGGTCCGCTGCCGTAAGGGCGCCGGCTGCCCCGGCGCTGGATCAGCGTCAGCGGTATTTGATCAACAGCTCCACACCGACGATGGACACCAGCCAGATGCCGGTGATGAACAGCGTCAACCGGTCCAGGTTCTTTTCCACCACTGTCGACCCGGACAGGCTCGACTGCACCCCGCCGCCGAACAGCGTCGACAGGCCGCCGCCCTTGGCGCGGTGCAGCAGCACCAGCAACACCACCAGCACGCTGGTGACCACCAGGGTGATCTGCAGGGCCAATTCCATGAGGCGCAGTCTACCGAACTCGGTTGCACCCTCCGCGATCAGATCGAGCATGCGGCCAGGGCCGCGGGAAATCGCGAAACCCGACCGCACGCGCAGGCTCGACGCCATGGACGCAGGCTCGACACGCGGTTCGGGCGATCCGCGCCGATACTAGGACGCATGATTGAGGTTTCCGATACCGCACTGGAGCCGATTGGGTCCGTCCAGCGGACCAGCGTCGGTCGTAAAGCGACTGAGCCGATGCGCGCCGACATCAGACTGTTGGGCGCCATCCTCGGCGACACTGTGCGCGAGCAGAACGGCGACGAGGTATTCGAACTCGTCGAACGCGCGCGGGTGGAGTCCTTCAAGGTGCGGCACTCGGAGATCGATCGGGCCGAGATGGCGCGCATGTTCCACGGCATCGACATCCACGTGGCGATCCCGATAATCCGGGCGTTCAGCCATTTCGCGCTGCTGGCCAACGTTGCCGAAGACATCCACCGGGAGCGTCGCCGCGCCATTCACGTCGCCGCCGGCGAGCCGCCGCAGGACAGCAGCCTGGCTGCCACATACGCAAAACTCGACCTCGCGGAGCTGGATTCGGGCACTGTCGCCGATGCCCTGAAGGGCGCTTTGGTTTCTCCGGTGATCACCGCCCATCCCACCGAGACCCGGCGGCGCACCGTCTTCGTCACCCAGCACCGGATCACCGAATTGATGCGATTACACGCCGACGGGCACACCGAGACCCCCGATGGCCGCAGCA
>Ga0182012_10008120_pt1 | contig 10400 bp, 11 predicted proteins | sample 612S2SmetaG_FD_120486 | JGI IMG/M metagenome (GOLD analysis project Ga0182012, IMG submission 120486) | Permafrost microbial communities from Stordalen Mire, Sweden - 612S2S metaG | ecosystem: Environmental > Terrestrial > Soil > Wetlands > Permafrost | place: Sweden: Stordalen | collected...
ACCCACGTGTTACTCACCCGTTCGCCACTCGAGTATCTCCGAAGAGACCTTTCCGTTCGACTTGCATGTGTTAAGCACGCCGCCAGCGTTCGTCCTGAGCCAGAATCAAACTCTCCAAACAAAGACCCCTCGCTAACGAGGTGAATTCACAATCAGAGAAAATCTGATCTAACAAAAAGACACCAAAACTGGCATCTAAATAAACGACTACACCCTCACACGGGGGTGCTCAGATGTAGTCAAAAAACAACAACAAACAAAAACACCAAACACACTATTGAGTTCTCAAACAACACTCATCATTTATTTTCCGCCCGCTTCGGGGCAACCCTGCCAGCTTAATACAGATCCGGCGGGAGAGTCAAGCCCCGGTTTTCGGCCATCCTTGTGTTGCTTGCGGTGACCGGCCTGTCGGGCCTGTTGCCATCACCATACCCTCTCGATCTCTGCACCCAAAATGCCCAGGTTCTCGACGAATAACGGGTAGCCGCGGTCGATGTGGAACACATCGTGGACCTCGGTGTCGCCGTCGGCGACCAGCCCCGCCAACACCAAGCCCGCGCCGGCCCGGATGTCGGAACACCACACCGGGGCGCTGGAGAGTTGCGGCAGACCCCGCACGACAGCGTGGTGGCCGTCGGTGCGGGCATCGGCACCCAGCCGGATCATTTCCTCGACGAACCGGAAGCGTGCCTCGAACACGTTCTCCGTGATCATCGAGGTGCCGTCGGCGATCGACGCCAAGGCGATCGCCATCGGCTGCAGGTCGGTCGGAAACCCAGGGAACGGCAATGTTGCGACGTTGACGGCCTTCGGGCGCTCGTACTGGCTGATCCGGAAACTGCCGTCCGTCTGGGTGACGGTGGCACCCGCGTCGTGCAACTTATGTAGCACCACCTGAAGATGCGCAGGATCGACGCCACTCACCGTGATGTCCCCACGGGTGATGGCAGCCGCGATGCCCCATGTCGCGGCCACGATGCGGTCTCCGATGACGCGGTGCTCGGTCGGGTACAGCCGCGGCACCCCGGTGATGGTCATGGTCGCCGAACCCGCACCTTCGACCTGCGCGCCCATCTGGTTCAACATCGTGCACAGGTCGACCACGTCCGGTTCCCGCGCCGCATTGTGAATCGTGGTGACGCCCTCAGCCAGGACCGCGGCCATGAGGATGTTCTCGGTCGCTCCCACCGAGGGAAACTCCAACTGAATTTCCGCTCCGCGCAACGTATCTGCATGAGCAACCACGCACCCATGCTCGATATTGCATGTCGCGCCCAGCTGACGCAGGCCCGCCTGGTGCATATCCAGGGGACGCGAGCCGATCGCGTCACCGCCAGGCAACGCGACTCTGGCCCGCTTGCACCGGCCGACCAGCGGGCCCAGCACGCAGACCGAGGCCCGGAACTGCCGGACTGCGGCGAAGTCGGCGTCATACTTCGGCTCGTCGGGCGAGGTGACGCGCGCGACGTCGCCGTCGAGTTCGACGGTGGCGCCCAGGCCACGCAGTACCTCCGCCATCAGCGGGACGTCGAGGATGTCGGGACAGTTGGTGATCGTGCTGGTGCCTTCGGCCAACAATGTCGCCGCCATCAGCTTGAGCACACTGTTTTTGGCTCCCCCTACAGCGACTTCGCCGGACAACCGGTTACCCCCGGTCACAACGAAACGCTCAGCCACCCGTGTCAGTCTAATGACAGCGGCGTCGGCTCGTCGGTCAGCCTGGTCCCGGTCCTTTTACGCGCCGGAGTACGGTTTTGCTCATGGCAGTGCACCTGAGCCGCATCTATACCCGAACCGGCGACGACGGAACCACGGGATTGAGCGACTTTTCGCGGATATCGAAAAACGATGCCCGGTTGGTGGCGTACGCAGATTGCGACGAGGCCAACTCTGCGATCGGCGTCGCAATTGCGCTGGGACAGCCCGACCACGAAGTGGCGGGTGTGCTCAAGCAGATCCAAAACGACTTGTTCGATGCCGGCGCGGACTTGTCGACCCCCTTGAAAAACCCAGAGGAAAATCCCGAGCATCCGGCGCTCCGAATCACCCAGGCTTACATCGATCGCCTCGAAGGATGGTGCGACAAATACAACGAGTCCTTGCCGGCGCTGAAATCCTTTGTGCTACCGGGTGGTTCGCCCTTGTCGGCCCTGCTTCACGTCGCCCGCACCGTGGTACGCCGCGCCGAGCGGTCGGCATGGGCGGCGGTCGATGCACACCCGGAGGGCGTCAGCGTGTTGCCGGCGAAATATCTGAATCGGCTGTCGGATCTGCTTTTCATCACGTCGCGGGCGGCGAACCCGGAAGGCGATGTGTTGTGGAAGCCGGGCGGCGGCGCAGGCAGCGCGGATTAGAGCCTAAGCTCTAGACGCTGCGACGGCGTGCGCGTGGCGAGGGGCGGGACTCCAGCCACGACTGGAAAGCGGTCAACGCGCCCTGGTCAAGCGCGATCTCGTAACCCGACCTGCGGCCCTGGATGGTGTCGTGCAGTTCCAGTACGACGATCTCATCGGTCATGATGTCGAACTCGTCGCCGCGCGGGGCGCGCCGCGCCACGATCTCCAAACCCCGTCGGCTGAGCCGACGATCCGGCCACCAGCGCAGGCTGGACAGCCGATAGAACGCGGCTTCACCGCCGTGATAACGGATCACGCCATGACGCCAACCGTGACCCCCGACTGCCGGAATGTCCCGCATGATTGCCGCCGTGCCGCCCTGCCGAAGCTTCCACAACCGGTAGCTCAGGGCGAGCACAGCCGCCCCCAACACGACGACGAGCACGACCATGCCGATCATGGGCGCGCTCATCGGCGGTTAGTCGATCGCGCCGACGGCGCGCAATCTGGCGCGTCCCCTGGCGGCGATACGGGGATCGTCTGACTCGGAATCCTGCTTGGCGGCGCTTTCGTCGATCTCCGATTCGAACTCGGCGGATTCGGCGAGAACGGTGACTCCCTGCTCGGTCACCGACAAAAACCCGCCGTCCACCGCTATCCGCAGATCTTCTTCGCCCTCTCGCTCCACACGTACCATGGCGTCTTCCACCAATTGCGCCACCAACGGGATATGGCGTGGCAGGATGCCGATCTCACCGGCCATCGTGCGGGTAAACAGGAACGTTGCCTCCCCCGACCAGATCTTGCGGTCGACGGCGACGATCTCAACGTTCAATTCGGCCATACCACATCACCTTTCGACTGACCGGGCAGCTAGAGCTTGGCGCCAAGGCTCTCGGCTTTCTTGGCCAGGTCGTCGAGTCCGCCGATCAAGAAGAAGGCCTGTTCGGGGATGTGGTCGAACTCACCCTTGCACAAGCGGTCGAACGCCTCGATGTTCTCCTTCAACGGAACCGTCGAACCCGGCTGGCCGGTGAACTGCTCGGCCGCCATCATGTTCTGCGAGAGGAACCGCTCGATCCGACGGGCACGGTTGACCAACTGCTTGTCTTCTTCGGACAGCTCGTCGATGCCGAGGATCGCAATGATGTCCTGAAGGTCCTTGTAACGCTGCAGGATTCGGATGACTTCCTGTGCCACGCGATAGTGCTCGTCACCGACAACGCCGGGGTCCAAGATGGTCGAGCTGGACGCGAGCGGGTCCACCGCCGGGAAGATACCTTTGGAGAACACCGTTCGCGACAGCTCGGTGGTGGCGTCCAGGTGCGCGAACGTCGTCGCCGGCGCCGGGTCGGTGTAGTCGTCCGCAGGGACGTAAACCGCTTGCATCGAGGTGATCGACTTGCCCCGCGTCGAGGTGATGCGCTCCTGCAACTCGCCCATCTCGTCAGCCAGCGTGGGCTGATAACCCACCGCCGACGGCATCCGACCAAGCAGCGTCGACACCTCGGAACCGGCCTGGGTGAACCGGAAGATGTTGTCGATGAACAGCAGCACGTCCTTGCCTGCCTCGTCACGGAACCATTCCGCCATCGTCAGCGCGGACAGTGCGACCCGCATACGCGTGCCGGGCGGTTCGTCCATCTGACCGAACACCAGTGCGGTGTCTTTGAGTACGTTGGCTTCTTTGAGCTCGACCCACAGGTCGTTGCCCTCGCGGGTGCGTTCCCCCACGCCGGCGAACACCGAAGTACCGGAGAAGTTACGAGCGATGCGGTTGATCATCTCCTGGATCAGCACCGTCTTGCCCACGCCGGCGCCGCCGAACAGTGCGATCTTGCCGCCACGCACGTACGGAGTCAGGAGGTCCACAACCTTCAGGCCGGTCTCGAGCATCTCGGTGCGAGGTTCCAGCTCTTCGAATGGCGGCGGCTTGCGATGAATCGACCAGTGCTCGAAGTCTTCGCCGTACCCCGGCTCGTCCAGGCAGTACCCCAGAGCGTTGAAGACGTGGCCCTTGACATCCTCGCCAACCGGCACCGAGATTGACGCGCCGGTGTCGATGACCTCAACTCCGCGGACCAGGCCGTCGGTGGGCTGCATCGAGATGGTGCGCACCAGGTTGTCGCCAAGGTGGTTTGCCACCTCGAGCGTGAGGGTCTTTTTGAGCTCCTCGAAGGTGATCTCGGCGTGCAAGGCGTTGAAGAGCTCGGGGACCGAGCCCCGCGGGAACTCGACATCGACGACCGGTCCGGTGACCCGTACTACGCGGCCGCTGGTGTCGCTGTGTTTGTCGGTCTTTGCAGACTTTTCACTAGTTGCAGTCATGTGTTTTTTCGCTTCCTCTGGGGCTACCTAGCGGGCGTCGGCGAGCGCGTTTGCGCCACCGACGATTTCGCTAATCTCCTGGGTGATCTGGGCCTGGCGCTCGCGGTTTGCCTCCAGCGTCAGCGCTTTGATGAGGTCATCGGCGTTGTCGGTGGCCGACTTCATCGCCCGTTGCCGCGACGCCAGCTCCGATGCGGCGGATTCGAGCAGTGCCGCGTACACGCGGGTAGTCAGGTACCGCGGCAGCAACGCCTCGAACAGCGTCGTCGCGTCCGGTTCGAACGAATACAGAGTGTGCGGGCCTTGATCCTCCTCGACGTATTCGACCACCATCGGGGCGATCCGGCGGGCCACCGCCGACTGGGACAACATCGACTTGAACTCTGAGAAGACAATGTGCAGTTCATCGACGCCCTGGCCGGGATCGGACTGCTGGTCTTCGTTATCGTGACCGGCGCCGGTCAAGAACGCACCGACCAGAGTCGAGGCGATCTCCGCTGCGTTCTCATAACTGGGTTGCTCAGAGAAGCCGGCCCACGACCCGGCGATGTCCCAGTTCCGGAAGGTGTAGTAGCCGAGCGCTTTGCGGCCCACCGCGTACAGCACCGGGTCCTTGCCCTCCTCCCGCAGCAGGGAAAACAGCTCCTCGGCGCGGCGGAAGATGCTGGCGTTGTGGGCGCCGCACAGGCCGCGGTCGGACGACACCACCAGCACGCCGGCCCGCTTCGGTGCGGGCCGCTCGACCAGCAACGGATGGTCCAAAGCGGCCTCAGCTGCCAGAGTTGTGAGCATCCGGGTGATCTCTTCGGCGTAGGGCCGGGCGGCCTTGAGCCGATTCTGCGCCTTGGTGATGCGCGACGTCGCGATCAGCTCCTGGGCCTTGGTGATCTTCTTGATCGAGCCGGCGGAGCGAATCCGTCCGCGCAACTCGCGAAGTGTGGCAGCCATGTCATATACCTAAGTGAGCTACTTGTGCTTCTCTTGCGGCGCAGGCTTGTTGACCTTCACCGATTCCTTACCCAACTCCGCTTCGTCGAGGGCTTCGACGTGCTCTTCGGGCACCACCGATCCGCCGCCCGTTGCCGCGAAGCCCTTCTTGAAGCTGTTGATGACCTTGACGAGCGCCTCTGCAGCATCCTCGGGGAGCTTCTGGCTTTCGCGGATCCCGGTCAAGATTTGCGCTTCGGAGCCCCTTATGTGGTCCAGCAACTCGGTTTCGAACCGCCTGACGTCCTCGACGGGCACCGAGTCCAAATGACCGCCGGTGCCCAGGAAGATCGAAACTACTTGCTCCTCAACAGGCATGGGGTGGTACTGCGGTTGCTTGAGCAGCTCGACCAGCCGCGCGCCACGGTCCAACTGCGCCTTGGACGTGGCGTCCAGATCTGAAGCGAAGGCGGCGAAGGATTCCAATTCCCGGTACTGCGACAGGTCCAACCGGAGACTTCCTGCCACCTCTTTCATAGCCTTGATCTGCGCCGCGCCACCGACACGCGAGACCGAGACACCGACGTTGATGGCCGGCCGCACACCCTGGTTGAACAGGTCGGACTCCAGGAAGCACTGCCCGTCGGTGATGGAGATGACGTTGGTCGGGATGTAAGCCGAAATATCGTTGGCCTTGGTCTCAATGATCGGCAGTCCGGTCAGCGAGCCGGCACCGAGCTCATCGGAGAGTTTCCCGCACCGCTCCAGCAGCCGCGAGTGCAGGTAGAACACGTCGCCGGGATAGGCTTCGCGACCGGGCGGGCGGCGCAGCAGCAGCGAGATCGCGCGGTATGCCTCGGCCTGCTTGGTCAGGTCGTCGAAGACGATCAGCACATGCTTGCTGTCATACATCCAGTGCTGAGCGATCGCCGAACCCGTGTACGGCGCAAGCCATTTGAAGCCTGCGGCATCTGAGGCCGGCGCCGCGACAATGGTGGTGTAGTCCATCGCGCCGCCCTCTTCGAGCACGCGGCGGACGGAGGCGATGGTGGTGCCTTTCTGGCCGATGGCCACGTATACGCAGCGCACCTGCTTGTTTTCGTCGCCCGTCTCCCAGTTCTGCCGCTGGTTGAGGATAGTGTCGACACAGACGGCGGTCTTGCCGGTCTTGCGGTCGCCGATGATCAGCTGGCGCTGGCCACGGCCGATCGGGGTCATGGCGTCGATGGCCTTGATTCCAGTCTGGACGGGCTCCTTCACGCTCTGTCGCTGCACCACCGACGGCGCCTGGAGTTCCAGCGCGCGCCGCGTGTCGGTCTCGATGTCTCCGCGCCCGTCGATCGGTTGACCCAGCGGGTTGACCACCCGCCCCAGAAACGCGTCGCCGACGGGCACCGACAGGACCTCGCCGGTGCGCTTGACTTGCTGGCCTTGTTCGATCTTCTCGAAGTCGCCCAGGATCACCACGCCGACGCTGTGCTCGTCGAGGTTCAGCGCGACGCCGAGGACTCCGCCCGGGAACTCGAGCAGTTCCTGAGTCATTACCGACGGCAATCCTTCGACGTGCGCGATGCCGTCGCCGGCATCGATGACGGTGCCGACCTCCTCACGAGAGGTGTCGGAGGTAAAGGAGTCTACGTACTCCTCAATCGCGCTCTGGATGTCATCAGCGGAGATTGTCAACTCGGCCATGGCTTTTCGTCTTCCTTCTTGATTTCCGTCTTTGGGGTGTGGGTCTGCTGACTAGTTCGTGTTCAGTCGGGCAACTGAGCCTCGGCCGCGGCCAGACGAGACGAGAGCGTACCGTCGATCACCTCGTCGCCCACGGCGATGGAGAGCCCACCCAGTAGTGCGGGGTCAACCTGCAGCTGCACCGTCACCGGATGACCATAGATTCGGCTGAGCACTTCGGTGAGTCGAGTGTGCTGGGCGTCGGTGGGCTCGGCCGCGGCACGGGCCTGCGCCACGACTTCGCCGCGGCGCGCCACCGCAACTTCGGCCAAGAACAGCACAGCATCCTCGGCGGGCTGACCTCTCAACAGCTCGACGGTCTGGGACAGCAGCGCTGCCGCGATTGGATTGACGCTGCCGCTGCTGCTCTCCAGCACATGGCGCAGCAACCCGAGCCGGCCTTCGGCTGGAACAACATAGTCGCCCAACAAAATGGCAAGTCGTGGCTGTGCGTCGAGAATGCGGGAAAACCGGAACAACGTGTCCTCGACGTCGTCGACCTGATCGGCACGTTCGGCGACTTCCAACAAGGCTTGCCGGGACACATGTTCGATGGCATCGCCCAGATCGGTGTTCGCCGACCAACGCTGCGACACAGCGGTGCGCAGAACGTCGAGCGCGGCGGCGCCGACCTTGCCGGATACCAGGCGCTCGATCAACCGAATCCTGGGCTCCGAGTCTTCGGAGGGCGAGCTGAGATACCGGGTGACGACGTTTTCGCGGGCCAGCAACTTGGCTACCTCGACCAGTTCGCCGGCCAGAGTCCGCAGTCCGTTGTCGTCGAGGTCCTTGGCGATGGTGCTGAACCGGTCCGAGACGCTGACCAGCGCCAGTCGGCTGGCCGAACGCATCTTCGCCGTCAGGGGATATTGGACGTAAGACGCGGCCGGCGCCATTTGGTCGAGTTCGTCCAGGAAGCGATCGACGGTGGCCGACTGCTGTGCCGCGTCGGCCACGAAGCTGCGCACCAATTCCGTTGCCTGGCGGACAGATTCATGGCCGAGCTCCAGCCGAAGCTGGCGGGTCAGCTGGGCCCTCAGTAGCTGGACCTGACCGGCGCCCTGAGCCTTGACGCGTTCGGCCTCGATTTCGGCCTGAGCCTTTAATTGTTCAGTGATGCGCTCAGCGTCTGCCTGGGCCTCTTCGACGATCCGTTTCGCGTCCGACTCGGCGGCATTCACGGCCTTGCTGTGGGCCGAGGTCGACTCAGTCAACCGTTGGGCCGCGGCGGCCGCATCGTCCAATTGTTGACGCACTGTGATTTTCCGAGCGGTCATCAAACGGCGCACCGGCGGAACCACGTAACGCACCACCAGAAATACGATGAACGCGAACCCCACCAACTGTCCGATGAATGTGTCCATGGGTAGCTACCTCGTTGCGGCGGAGGTGGTGACGTCGACGCCGAGGATTCGACTGGCCAGAGTCGCCGCCGTAGTGCCCACCTTGGGGCGCAAATCCAATTCCACTGTGTCCCTCTCGCGCTTCAATTGCTCGGTGGCCAGCAGCAACGTCGACATCACCTCTTGCTCGGCACCGGCGCGTGCGTCCTCGACGACCTTACGACCTTCTGCCCTGGCGTTGTCGCGCAACGACGACGCCTGGAGTCGGGCTTCCTTCAGGGCTTCTTCGTAGTCGGCCTCGGCCGCCGCGAACTGCTCGGCCGACTTCTTGTTGTCGGCGACCGTCTTGTTGACCAGGGCGTCGCGTTCCCGCAACACCTTGAGGATCGGCGGCACGACGAAAGTACCGATGACGCCGAGCACGACAAGAAAGATGGCCAGCTCGAAAAAGAAGGTGCCGTTGGGGATGAGGAAGATCTGCTTTTCTCCCTCTCCGGCCTGGCCGGCGGCCAGAACAATAGGGTTCACTTCACGCATCACTACCCATCACAGCCGAATTAACCGACGGGCGTGGCGAAGACGAACAACGCCATGAACGCCAGGTTGATGAAGTAGGCCGCCTCAACCAGACCGACGGTGATGAAGAACGGTGTGAACAACCGTCCTTGCGCCTCAGGCTGCCGCGCTATGCCGGAGACCAGCGCGTTACCCGCAATGCCGTCACCGATACCGGCGCCGATAGCGCCGCCGGCCAAGATCAATCCGCCGCCGATGAGTGCACCCTGAGCGATCACGGGATCCATTACTTGTCCTCCTTTATGTGGTGGCTATCTGGTAGCGATCTACCAGGCTTCTGTCGTAGTGCGTGGGTCGGGCCAACTCGTAACTGCCTAGTCATGATGTTCCTCAATCTCCATGGCCTGGCTGAAATACAAGATGGTCAGAATCGAGAAAATGAACGCCTGGATCGCGCCCACGAACAGGTCGAACGATTTCCAGATCGCGTTGGGCGCCCACATTATCCACGCCGGGAGTATCCCTATCAAAGACACCAGGATGCCGCCGGCGAAAATGTTGCCGAAAAGTCGGAGCGACAACGAGATCGGCTTGGCGAGTTCTTCGACGATGTTGATCGGCGCGAGGATTGCCACGTGACCTTTGAGCAGCGCGATCGGATGTCCGATGATGCCGCGCCGCCAGATTCCCGCCGCGTGGTAGCAGACGAACACGAAAAGAGCCAGAGCCAGCACGTAATTGATGTCCGCCGCCGGCGAGCTGAGTAACTCTTTGGGTTCTCCTGATGAAGTGGCGTACTGGAATGGCAGCACCGAGAGCCAGTTGCAGATCAGAATGAACACGAAGATGGTGACCGCCAGTGGCAGCACGAACGGAGCGATCCGCATGCCGACCGCGCTCTCGATCTGGTCGCGCATCTGGATGGTGATCGCCTCCCAGAACAATTGCACCCCGCTGGGAACGCCGCTCGACGTGACCTTGGCGCGCAAGAAGAAGGCAAGGGCGATCACGATCACCGCGGCGATCGACGTCGACAGCACGGTGTCGACGTTGACCGTCATTCCGAGCCACGTCCTCTGGAGATGCTCGCCCACCTCAATTTTTGGGGCGGCCAAGATCGACTCAGTCATCGCCAGCACTTCCTTCCGATCCTTTGAGCGCGCCGCTCTCCGCAGCCGCGGCAGCAGGCTCGCCGGTACGCAGCTTCTTCCAGACC
>Ga0182012_10008123_pt1 | contig 10397 bp, 9 predicted proteins | sample 612S2SmetaG_FD_120486 | JGI IMG/M metagenome (GOLD analysis project Ga0182012, IMG submission 120486) | Permafrost microbial communities from Stordalen Mire, Sweden - 612S2S metaG | ecosystem: Environmental > Terrestrial > Soil > Wetlands > Permafrost | place: Sweden: Stordalen | collected...
ACCTCGGGCACGACCGGCCTGCCCAAGTGCGTGATGCACACCGAGAACCGGTGGCTCTACTTTCATCGCCTGGCCGTGGCGGCAGGGGCGCTCACCTCCGACGACGTCTTCTTGGCGGCCGTACCGGCCCCGTTCGGGTTCGGCCTGTGGACGGCCCATTTCTCTCCCGGCGTGCTCGGGTGCCCGACGGTGCTCGCGGCGAGATTCGACGTGGAACGCACCCTGCGCGCCGTGGAGGCCCACCGGGTCTCGGTGCTGGCCTGCGTCAGCACGCAGTTCATCATGATGCTGAACTCGCCGCTGATCGACCAGCTCGACCTCTCCTCGCTGCGGGTGATGTTCACCGGCGGCGAGGCGGTCCCCACCGAGCGGGCGGCGGCCTTCGAAGACCGGACCGGGGCCTCGGTGCTCCAGTTCTACGGATCAAACGAGACCGGTGCGCTCAGCAGGACCACGCTCGCCGACTCCCGGGAACGTCGCCTGGGCACGGCCGGCCGGGTGATCGACGACATGGCGGTACGGGTCTACGACGACCGGGGAGCGGAGGTGACCGGTAGCCCCCGGGTCGGTGTGCCAGCGGCGAAAGGCCCTGCCACCGCGGTGGGCTACCTCGACGATGAGGAAGCCAATGCGCAGCTGTTCACGGCCGATGGCTGGATGCTGATGGGCGACGTCGTCGAGATAGACGACGACGGCTACCTGCGGGTCATCGGCCGCACCTCCGACATCATCATCCGGGGGGGGAAGAACATCAGCGCCCCCGCCCTCGAAGCAGAGATCGCCGAGCATCCCGACGTGGTCCTGGTCGCTGCCGTCTCCATGCCGGACGAAATCTTCGGGGAGCGGGTCTGTGTCTACGTCTCCACCAGGAGAAACGTACCCCTCACCCTGACCGACGTCACCACCTTCCTCGCGGCGAGCGGGGTCGGGCGCGAGCAGTTCCCCGAGATGCTGGTCCAGCTCGAAGAGCTTCCCCGCTCCTCGGGGGGCAAGGTGGCCAAGGGCGAACTGCGGGCCGATATCCGGCGCCGCCTCGGCGCCGGGTGAGCCGCGCCGCGGTTCTGCAGGCGCGCCCGTCCGGCCCGACCTGGTCAGAGTGCGTGACTGATCGGACGTAACGTGCTCTCCGATGCGTCATAGACCGTTCGCGCCCGTGAAACCCCGGCGAAACACAAGGCTGGCAGGGTGAAGGGGGTGGGCGACCTGTTCGATGGCTACGGGGAGACCGCACGCGGGCTGACCGCCGCCGCCTTCGATGAGATGGTCGGACGAGGTGGTGCGACCAGGTCGCCCTACGCCGGCGTGGCGTCCTCGCTGTCGCAGATGGGCCCTGAAGACGTCTCGGCCCGCGCCACGCGGCTGGCCCGGGCGTTCATGGACCAAGGCGTGACGTTCGATCTCGACGGCGAGGAGCGCCCGTTCCCGCTCGATGTCGTGCCCCGGATCTTCAAGGTGGAGGAGTGGAAGCAGGTGGCCACCGGCGTGGCCCAGCGGGTCCGGGCGCTCGAGGCCTTCCTGGGCGACGTCTACGGTGCGGCACGCATCGTGAGCGACGGCCTGATCCCGCACGAGGTCGTGACCAGCTCACCGGGCTTCGTGCGTGCCGCCTTCGGTCTCACGCCGCCGAACGGGGTGCGTATCCACGTGGCCGGCATCGATGTGATCCGCGACGAGGAGGGCGAGTTCCGCGTCCTGGAGGACAACGTGCGCAGCCCGTCAGGGGTGAGCTACGTGCTCGCCAACCGCGCCGCCATGTCGCGGGTGTTGCCCGAGCTCTTCTGGGGCCAGCCCATACAGATGGTGACCGACTACCCCGCCCATCTGATCAACGCACTGCGCCGCGCCGCCCCGACCGGCGTGCAGGATCCGACCGTGGTGGTCCTCACCCCGGGTGTCCACAACTCGGCCTTCTACGAGCACGCGCTCTTGGCCCGGCTCATGGGCGTGCACCTGGTCGAAGGGAGGGACCTGGTCTGCCATGGGACCGAGGTGTTCCTCCGCACGACCGAGGGCGAGGTCCCGGTGCACGTGATCTACCGGCGCATCGACGACGACTACCTGGACCCGCTGCAGTTCCGGCCCGAGTCACTTGTCGGGTGCCCCGGAGTGGTCAACGCGGCGCGGGCGGGGCGCGTGACCATCACCAACGGCGTGGGCAACGGGGTTGCCGACGACAAGCTCGTGTACGCCTACGTGCCGGCCATGATCAAGTACTACCTGGGTGAAGAGCCGGTGCTGCGCAACGTGGAGACCATGCATCTCGTGGATGCGGCCGTGCGGGCCGAAGCGTTGCGGCGGCGGGACGAGCTCGTCTTCAAGCGCGTCGACGGGTCAGGTGGCAAGGGGCTGGTCATAGGGTCGGCCGCCACCGGCGAGGAGCTCGACCAGCTGGCCGTCGACGTGGAGGCCGAACCCCGCAAGTGGATCGCCCAACGTGTGGTTGCGCTCTCCACGTCGCCGACCTGGGTCGACAACGTCATGGTGCGGCGCCACGTCGATCTGCGGCCCTTTGCGGTGAACGACGGCGAGAACGTGTGGGTCCTTCCGGGTGGGCTGACCCGTGTCGCCCTCAAAGAGGGCGGGTTGGTCGTCAACTCCAGCCAGGGCGGCGGCTCCAAGGACACCTGGGTCGTCGGGGGCGGACCGGCGACGCCGGTCCTGCCGCCCCGCCAGCAGTCGCTGGTCAGCGCAGGGCCCCCGATGGACGCCGGACCGGGGGAGGACTCTGAGAACCGTAATCAACAACAGCAACAACAACAACAGCAGCAGCAGCAACCACAGCGGCAGCCGCAATGACCCAGGCCCTGTTGAGCCGGGTGGCCGAGTCGATCTTCTGGGTCGGGCGCTATGTCGAGCGCGCCGAGGGCACGGCGCGGATCCTCGACGTGTCGGTCTTCCAGGCCCTCGAGCAGAGCGACACCGAAGGGGGCCACGCGGCGCGGCGCCTGCTCGCCGTCATGGGGCTCCCCGACGATGAGAACGAGACCCTGTGGCAGGCCACCGAGCGCCTGGCCACCGACCCCAAGAGCCGTTCGTCCATCGCCGGAGCGCTCGCGGCAGCCCGGGAGAACACGCGCGGCGTGCGCCACGTCGTGCCGGTCGAATTCTGGGAGCACATCAACGCCACCTGGTCGGCCCTGCCCCGGCAGTGGGAAGCCACCCGGCGGACGGGCCCCGCCCCGTTCCTCTCGTTCGTCAAGACCCAGGTGGCAGGGATCACGGGGCTGGCCGACACCATGATGAGCCGGGACCAGACGTGGTTGTTCTTCACGCTGGGCCGCTGTCTCGAGACCACCGACGTCGTGGCCCGCCAGCTGGCCACGGTCGAATTCGACCAGGTGTTCGACAGCGGTCTGGTGATGTTGCTGCGATCCTGCGGCGGGTACGAGCCCTATCTGCGCCTGTCCCAAGGAGTGGTAGAACCGGGTCGCGTCCTGGACTTCTTACTGCGCGACCGGCTGTTCCCCCGTTCGGCCTACGCGTCGCTCACGCTCGCCGAGGAGTGCCTGGACAAAATCAACTCGGGTCGCCACGGCACGTGGGAGGACGCGCGAGGCCTGGTCGGGCTGGCCCGGGCCGAGCTCGAGTACTCTTCGCCGGCATCGCTGTCCCGCGGCCTCGAGACCCGGCTGGAACGGTTGCAGGGCTCCATCTCGTCTGTCTGCGATGCCGTGACGCGCCGGTACTTCGCCCAGGATCTGCCCACCCAGTGGCGCAGGGGGGGCGGGGGCGCATGACCCGGGCCGACGGATGGCGTCTCCACGTGGCGCACGAGACCCGGTTCGATTACAACGCGCCGGCGCGCGCCTCGTACAACGAGTTGCGCCTGACGCCGCGTACCGAGCGCCGCCAGACCGCCCTCGAGGCGAAGGTCGTCACGGTGCCGCCCGCGCCCCAGTACGCCTATGTCGACTACTGGGGCACGCAGGTGGTCGCGTTCAACATCGACCGGGGCCACGAGATGCTCTCCATCACGGGGACCGCCCTGATCGACACCCAGCGGGCCGAGTCACCCGACGACGCCTCGTGGGCGGACGTGGCCGACGCCTCGCTCACCATGGCCGACCACCTCTCGCACAAGCTCTATACAGCGCCGGGGGCCGAACTGGTCGAGCTGGCCCACAGCCTGCGCGCCGACCGCCCGCTCGAGACGGCGCGCCGGATCATGGAGCGAACCCACCACTCGTTGCGGTACGTGCGCGGCGTCACCAACGTGCACACGTCGGCCAACGAGGCCTTCGTCGACGAGGTCGGCGTGTGCCAGGACTTCGCGCACCTGGCCCTGGCCATGACCAAGTCGGTCGGGTTGCCGTCACGCTACGTATCGGGCTACTTCCATCCCGAGCCTGACGCCGTCATCGGCGAGGAGATGGCCGGTGAGAGCCACGCGTGGGTCGAGGTGTGGACGGGGTCGTGGTGGGGGTACGACCCCACGAACGCATGCCCCGTGGGCGAGCGGCACGTGGCCATCGGGCGCGGGCGCGACTACTCCGACGTGCCCCCGGTCAAAGGAATCTATGCGGGCAATGCCGAGCACACCATGAAGGTCAAGGTCCACATCACGAGGACCCACTAGCCGTGCTGGCCCGGATGCGGATCTGGTTGCCCGACGCCCCCGGAGTGCTCGGGGCGGTTGCGGCCGAGATAGGAGCGGTCAAGGGCAACGTGATCGCGCTCGAGGTGCTCGAGCGCGATGCGGGCGTCGCCATAGACGAGATCGTCGTCGAGCTGCCCGATGAACCTGGCGCGGTGGATGCGGTGAGCAAGGGCATCCGCACCATCCCCGGCGCCGGGGTGGAAGAGGTGCGCGAGCTGGTGACGGCGGCGCAGGATCGCGAGGACACGGTGCTCAACGCGGCCGCCGCCATTCTGCAGGCGGCGACGCCGACGGCGGCCATGAACTCGCTATCGGGCCAGCTCATGAAACTCTTCGACCTTACCTGGCTGGCCGTGGCCGACCTGGGCATGGAGTCGTTCGTAGAAGTGCACGGCGAGGTTCCCACGATCGCCTGGGTGACTGCGTTCGCCACGGGATCGCAGAGCGGCGCCGACCCCTCCAACGACACCACGAGCTCCGGGGTCTTCGTCGAGGCCGTCCCCGAGACGAAGCTCACCGTCTGTGGCGGGAGACCGGCGCCCATCCGCCGGCGCGAGCGTCATGGCATCGCCATGCTGGTCCTGGTCACGGCTCGCTTCGTCGATGCACTGGGGTGGCGCGAGCACGCCTAGGGGTGACCACGCCAGTCAGGCGCGATTTCGCCCGAGGGTCGACCACGCTCCCTCACGAAGCGACCGGTGACCAGGGGCGCACCTCAGCGTTGCCGTTGGCGGCCCCGGTGGGGTCGGCCCGGTCAGCCTCTACCGTCGCGCTCTCCGAGTAGACGTATCTCCCACCCCGAAGCCACGAACAGCCGGCAGCGACGAGGCAAGCGATCACGGCGAAGTCGAACGCGGCGTGGAGGCCGTTCTCGAACGGCTTGGAGATGAGGGCGGGGAAGAAACCACGCCCACCGAGGACAGCCCGGTTGGCCCCGGACAGATGGGCCAGCACGGAGGACCCGACGAGGTGCTGGAGCGGGCTGTAGCCCAAGAAGGCCGAGAACAGCGTCGTCACCGGCGGTAAGGCGGCCGCCCGCTGCGCCGCCGCTCTGGGCACCCCGTGCGCCACGAGCCCGTGGAACAGCGAGCCGGGCAGGCTCGCCGAGAGCCCGATGATCATGAGCGTGAAGAAGATACCGATGGAGAGGACCTGGGCCGAGTTCTGGAAGGTCGAGTTCATGCCGGATCCCACACCACGGTGCTGGCGCGGCAGGCTGTTCATGACCCCCGCCCGGTTGGGGGCGGCGAATGCCCCCATGGCCAGCCCGTTCAGCAGCAGGAGACCGGCGAACGCGAGGTAAGGGAAATTGACCGGCAGCAGTTCGAGAAGGCCGAACGACAGTGCCGCCGCCAGCATCCCGCCGGTGGCGAACGGCCGTGAGCCGTAGCGGTCGGAGAGAATGCCCGACACCGGACCCGCGATGAGGAAGCCGGCCGTGAGCGGCAGCATGTAGATGCCGGCCCACAGGGGCGTACGGGCGAAGTCATAGCCGTGCAGGGGGAGCCAGATCCCCTGCAACCAGATGATGAGCATGAACATCAATCCCCCCCGGCCGATGCCGGCCAGCAGGGTCGACAGGCTACCGGCGGTGAAGGCCCGGATACGGAAAAGGTCGAGGCGGAACATCGGATCGTCGACGCGTTTCTCTATGATGCAGAAGGCGGTGAGCAGGGCGGCGCCGGCAATGATGCAGGTCAGGACGAACGGGCTCGTCCAGCCCATGGTGTGGCCGCCGTAGGGCTGGATCCCGTAGGTGATGCCGACCATCACGGCGATGAGGCCGCCGGCGAACGTGGCGTTGCCGGGCCAGTCGATGTGACCCCCCTTGCGCACGCTGACCTCGCGGAGGCTGCGGTAGGCCCAGACTGTGGCGAAGAGCCCGATCGGCACCGACACCAGAAAGATCAGGCGCCACTGGATCGGTCCCAGGATCCCGCCCAGGACGAGCCCGATGAACGAACCGCTGATGCCGGCGACCTGGTTGATCCCCAGCGCCATGCCGCGCTGGTCCTCGGGGAACGCATCGGTGAGGATGGCCGACGAATTGGCGATGAGGAACGCGGCTCCGACACCTTGGAAGACCCGCATCCCGACCAGCCAGAGAGCGGCGGCGGTACCTGACATCCAGGTCACGGTCAGCGCCAGTGAGAAGAATGTGTACACGGCGAACCCGAGGTTGTACATCTTCACCCGCCCGTACATGTCGCCCAGGCGCCCCAGGCTGACCACCAGGACGCTGCTGACGACCAGGAAGCTCAGGATCATCCACAACAGGTAGAAGGTGTTGCCGGGAAGGAGCGGGTTGATGCCGATGCCCCGGAAGATGTCCGGCAGCGCAATGAGCATGATGGACGAATCGATCGTGGCCATCAACACGCCCAGCGTCGTGTTGGACAGGACCATCCATTTGTAGCGGTCGCTCCGTTCGGCGCCGGCGCCGGCGCTGGCGCCGTTGACGTTGGCGCCGCCGCCACCGTTGACGTTGGCGCCGCCGGCGCCGTTGACGTTGGCGCCATTTACGTGGGTCAGGCTCGCAGAACTCATGCCCCAACCATTCCCGCTCGTCATCGCCAATAACGTACCTTTACGTCAACGAGAAGATCCATTTGGAACCCCGCCGGCCGCCCCAACTCCCGACCGCCCCCGCCGGCCGTCCTGCATCGGTCCGCGGCGTCCGCTTGCGCCGCCTGCGTTCGTCGCCCCGGGCCTCGCCCGCGTAGTGTCCGGGGATGCTCCGGATCGGATTCGCCGGTGCCGGGCTGATCGCCTGGGCCCACGGGATGGGCTTGCGGGCGATGATCGAGGCCGGGGTGATCGAGGCCGACATCTCGGTGGTGCTCGACAGCCGACCGCGCCGGGCCCAGGGATTCGCATCGGCCCATGGTGCCGCGGTGGTGGACGATCTGGCGGCGCTCGCCGAGGGATGCGACGTGCTCTGGGTGTGCACCCCGACCGTGGCGCATCGGGCCGCCGTCGATGCCGCGCTCGCTGGTGGCCGGCCTTTGTTCTGTGAGAAACCGCTGGCCACCGACCTCATCGGTGCAAAGTCGCTGGTCGCCGCGGTCGACGCCGGTGGGGTGCCGGCGCAGTCAGGGCTCGTCCTGCGGTCAGCGCCGGTGTTCCGCGCCCTACGCTCCCTGGTGGCTTCGGGCACCCTGGGACGGCCGATGGCGGCCACGGTCCGTGACGACCAGTACTTTCCCATTCAGGGGACCTATGCCTCCACATGGCGCGCCGATCTCTCCCAGGCCGGCGGGGGCTGCCTGATTGAACACTCGATCCATGACGTCGACATCCTGCGCTTCTGCTTCGGCGAGGTGTCCGGAGTCCGGGCACGTACTGCGAACTTCGCAGGGCACCAGGGGATCGAGGATCTTGCGAGTGTCTCCCTCTCGTTTGGTTCGGGGTTCGAGGCGCACGTGACCAGCGTGTGGCACAACATCCTCAGTCGCGGCTCGACCCGACGCATGGAGCTTTTCTGCCAGGACGGCATGGTGTGGCTCGACGACGAGTTTCGCGGGCCATTGCACGTCGAGACGAGCACCGGGACCGAGCAACGAGCGTGCCCGCCACCGGCCTGGGTCGACGACCTCCCCCTCGAACGCGACGCCGTGGGTCTGGCCGTACGCGCCTACACCGAAGCGGACCGGGCCTTCGTGGAGTCCGTGGGATCGGGCCGTGCGCCGGAACCCAGCCTGGGTGAGGCGCTGGTGGCGCACCGTATCGTCGATGCCGCCTACCGCTCCGCGGACGCCGGTGGAGCACCCCTGTCGCTGATATGACGTGCCTCCTCCCTCAGGTGTCGGGCGGTTCCCAGCGTACGTACTCGCGGTAGTGGTACTGCGTTTCGAAGCCCAGCCGCGCGTACAGGGGTGCGCCCATCGGGGAGGCCTGGAGTGTCACCGCCCGGGCGCCGCGGGAGAAGGCGCTGTTGGTCGCCCATTCCGTCACGATGCGGCCCAGGCCCATGTGGCGCGCCGCGGCGACGGTGCCGACCCATTGCAGGCAGGCGACGTCGCCGTCGAGGAACTCCATCGCCGTCGCGACCGGACGGGTGCCCGAGTAGGCCACCACGATGCGGGCGCGCGAGTCGGCGAGAATCGCTTCGGGGAGGTCGAACATCTCCACGAAGACCTCGGCCGGCATCCCGTACGTGGCGTAGGCATCGGTGTTGACGGCGGCGAAGTCGGCCACGCCTGCGTCGTCGTGAACCACCCGCAACGAGATGTCCGTCCCGGCTGGCGCCGGTGTGAGCGGGCTTCGGCAGATCATCTGTGGAATGGGGTCGCCGAAGGCGGCCATTCCGTGCGCCTCGCAGGCCGCCTGCAGATCGGAGTCCTCACCCGTGTCGCGCACCTTGACCGTGTAGCCGCGCCGGTGGCGGCCGAAGAATGCGTCAGCCTGGGCGAGGACGTCAGGGGCCGCCGCCGTCGGTGTCGTGCGGAACGCAGCGTTGCCGACCACCGGGATCCACGAACCACCGGCTACGAGCAGCGCGCCATTCTCTTCGTGCAGGGCGCCCTTGGTGCACCACCTCGTCGCCGTCCGGCTGTAGGCGATCAGGCTCTCGTGGCCGGCATGCGCATCGCGCTCAACCATGTCCGCCTGTTTCCGCCCCCCGCCATTCGGCGACGCCGGACCGGCCGCGCCGGCTCAGGTCGGGACCTGAAGACCCACTTCGATGCCTGCGTTCTGCAAGAAGGCGAGCTTGTGTGCCAGTGCGGACTGCCAATGGACCATGTCCTTGTCGAAGTGGGCTCGATCTCCCTCTTCACACGCGTGCTCGAGTTCGTCGAAGGCTTCGTCTTCGGCGTCAAGCAGGCTGCGGTACCGGGAAAGGAAGTGGTCGCTGATCGGCTGATGCACGTCGTCCCTCCTACTGCGGCCCGCTCGTTACGAGCCGGTGCCCCAGACGATACCGCCATGGTTTGTCGCCTGCTCGGCCACATTCTCACCAGTCTTTCCGCCCCCAGAAGTACGCTCGGGGGAGCAGTTGCCGGAACACCATGACGGCGTCGATCAGCCTGCTCACGCTGATTTCCAGGGGGGATTCGCCTGCCCGAGCCAAAATGGTGCGCGAGACCACCTCCACGCTGCGCACTGTCAGCTTCGGCGGCTGGCGCAGCCCTCGCTGGAGCGCCCCGAGGCCGAGCGGTGTGGCCATGAAGGCCGGATAGACCACGTGGACATGGACCCCCTTCGGCCGGAGGCGAAAGAAGACCGACTCGCTGAAGGCAGAGAGCGCGGCCTTGGAAGAGGGGTAGGCGCCCGGTCCCGGAGACGGGAGGCGCCCGCCGTCCGACGACACGTTCACAATGATGCCCTCGCCCCGCGCCACCATGGCGGGGAGCACGGCCAACGTGGCGGCGACCGGGGCGAAGAAGTTCACGTCGAAGGTGCAGCGGAAGTCCTTCTCGTCGATGTCGGCCAGACGCACACCGGGATCTACCGCGGCATTGTTGATCAACAGGTCGATATGACCGTGGGACGCCCCGATACTCGCCAACGTGGAGCGCAATGCGGCGGTGTCGGAGACGTCGCATGCCAATGTGTGCGACGTCGCCGAGGTGGCGCGCAACGCGGTACCCAGCGATTCGAGACGCTCGGCGTTTCGAGCCAGGCCGACCACGGTGGCGCCGGCATGCACCAGGTCGCGGCAGAGTTGCTCCCCGAGTCCGGACGAGGCCCCGGTGACGACGGCGAGTCGGCCCTCGTAGCGGCCGCCGTAGTTCGGAGGCCGGCGCGATGGGCGGGTCATTCGGGAGGGTCGGTTGGGTCTGTCAGGTCGGTCAGGTCG
>Ga0182012_10008124_pt1 | contig 10397 bp, 9 predicted proteins | sample 612S2SmetaG_FD_120486 | JGI IMG/M metagenome (GOLD analysis project Ga0182012, IMG submission 120486) | Permafrost microbial communities from Stordalen Mire, Sweden - 612S2S metaG | ecosystem: Environmental > Terrestrial > Soil > Wetlands > Permafrost | place: Sweden: Stordalen | collected...
GATCAGCTCAGCGCGCATGGCCGCCAACAACTCCGAGGCCGGAGGGTCTTCGGGGTCGCACAGCACGAAGCGGGTCGCACCCCGGCCCGCCGCCCCCACCGTGCTCACTGCACCAGGTCGGGATGCAGCGCCCTGGCCATCCGCGCCATGCCCTCACGCCACGGGACGGTGGTCTCCCCCGCCAGCTCGTGCATGCGGGTGGTATCGATCTGGACGCTGTCGATGGTCTGGGCCGTCGGCTCGAACCGGGCTTCGGTGCTCGCCAGGCCCGCCAGGTAGGTGCACCACTCCTCAATGCTGACCGCCTCGCTGCCGCCCCAGTTGACCGTCACCGCCGGCACCGACGCCGCGGCGAGCAGGCGCGGGACCATGGCCAGGATGTCGTCGGCATGGATCGGGTGGTAGACGCTCGGCGCGTCCACATGGACCGGGATGGCCGAGCCGTTCAGCATCATGTGCAGATGGATGGCGGGCCAGCCCCCACTGTCGCTGTAGGGCACGGACAGCCGGGCAATGGTGGTCGGGAGCTCGAAGCGCTCGGCCGCCCAGCGGGCCATGCCCTCCGCCGCGATTTTGCAGATGCTGTACGTGCGCAGGAACGGCCACACGCCATGGTTGTCACCGAGGGGCCCGTCCTCATCGAAGACCCGATGCCCTTCGGGCTTGTACACCGCCGTCGACGAGCAGTGCAGGAAAGCCCGGGCGGACCGGTGGTGCTCCATCAGGTACGCCAACCCACCACTGTTGGCCGCCAGGTCCCGCTCCCAATCGTTGGTCTTGGCGACCGCGAAGTTGAGGACGTACTCGGCGTCTTCGGGCAGCCGGCCCATGTCGCCCTTTTCCAAGTCGACGGGGATGCACTCGACGCCGGCGGCCTCGAGCTCGGCGCGGGCGGCCCCGTCGGAGAAGCGGGCGGCCCCGATGACCCGGTTGTCACGGGCCAGGGCTGTCGCCAGCGGCCGCGCCACCTGCCCTGTGACCCCGGTGACGACAATGGTGCTCCCCTGCAGTTTTTCTGGACTCATCGGCCCCTTCGTACTCGCTACGCTGCCCGCGTGCACCTCTTCGCAGCCTTCCTGGGTGGTGAACTCGCGCCGGGCCGCATGGGCGAGGACCACGAAGTGGTCTTCGTGGTGGCCGAGGACATGGAGTCGGCCCGCCGTGCCGCCAAGGCCAAGTGGGGTGGCGACGGCCGATCGCACGTGGACGCCCTCACCCGCCTGGACATGATCGACGGCTTCGCCGTGGGTCTGGAACCGGCCGGGGCGGGCGACACCACCGAGACCGAGGGCTACAACTGACTGGGGCCGGCTCAGACCGAGGGTGACAGCCCGCCGTCGAGGTTGATGGCCGTGCCCGTGAGGTAGGAGGCCCGCGACGACAACAAGAAGCAGCCCAGGTCGGCGAACTCGGCAGCTCGGCCGAAGCGGCCGAGGGGAATGCCTGCTTCGGCGGCGAAACAGTCGTAGAACTCCCGCAGCCCTCTCCCGGGGCCCTCGGCCATGCGCACCCACTGGCCACTCTCAATGAGACCGATCAGGATGGCGTTGACGCGGATGCCGTCGGGGGCCAGTTCCTTGGAGAGCGCCTTCATGAGCGCCATGCCGGCGGCGCGCGTGACCGAGCTCGGCTCGCTCGACCCGCCGGGCGCCTTGGCGGAAACGGCCAAGGTGAACAGGACGGCGCCCTGACTGGCCCGTAACTGGGGAAGGGCCAGCCGGGTGAGGCGCACGGCGGCCATCACCTTGAGCTGGAAGTCGGACTCCCAGGTGCTGTCGTCAATTGTCTCGATGGCGCCGCCCGAGGCACGGCCGGCGTTGTGCACGATCCCGTCGATGCGACCCCAACGCGCCACCGCCGCCGCCACGAAGGCCTCGAGATCCGCCGCGTGCGAGACATCGGCGCGCTGCACCAACACGTCACCACCCAGCGCCTGGAGCGCTCCCTCGGCGGCGTGCAGCCGTTGCTCGTCGCGGCCGCAGACGGCGACTGCGGCACCCTCACTCGCCAGCTGCGCGGCCAGGGCCAGCCCCAAGCCGTCGGTGCCCCCGGTCACCAGGACGGTCTTGCCCGCCAATTCCAGATCCATGCGTCACTCCTTGTCCGCGGTGATGGCTACCTCGGTGAGCAAGGCATCGGCCTCCCGCTGCGAGCGCAGGCGCACGAAGCGCAGACGGGCCCAGCGCGGGTCGTGCTCGGCTTCCCCGTAGCGCTGACGGTAGACGCCATGCCGGGTGGCTGCCCAGGCGATGATGGAGTTCTCCGGGTTCCACGAGTACAGGTTGGACCATGGCTCCTTGTTCCCGTTCCAGAGCTCCTGGCGGGTCACGGCCCGCCGCACCGTGCGCCGGATGGTGCGGGCCATCACCTGCGCGTAGGGCAGGTCGAACCACACCACGGTGTCGGCCCGCTCCCAGACGAGCTGGCGGACGGTGGAGTAATTGCCGTCGACCACCCAGGCCGGCGCCTCAATCGCCTCGGTGACCCGGGCCCTAAAGGTGTCGTCGTCGATCGGCGTCCACTTGGGCTGGTGGAAGATGGCATCGAGCTCAATGTGCGGCGCCTGCAACGCACGCGCCAACGAGCGGGCGAGGGTCGTCTTCCCCGACCCCGAGCACCCCACGACGGCGACCCGGTCGATGTCAGCGTTCCTGTTCTGTGGGCCTGATCAAGATTTCGTTGACGGCGACGCGGCGCGGCTGGGTCACGGCGTAGCGCACGGCCTCCGCAATGTCCTCCGCCTGCATGATCTCAATACCCCCGAAGGTCTGCGCCATGCCCTCCAGGATCTCAGGCCGGTTGTGGAACGCCAGCTCGGTGGCCGTCGCCCCGGGCTCAATCAGCGTGACCCGAACGTGGCGGGCGGTGACCTCCTGGCGCAGCGACTCGCTGAAGGCGCCGACGCCGTGCTTGGTGGCGTTGTAGACACCGCTGTTCAGCCGGGCCACGCGGCCCGCCACCGAGCTCACGTTCACCACGTCTGCCACCGAGCGCGGTTCGCCCTCGGCGGCCGTCAGAAGATGCGGCAGGGCGGCGTGGGTGCAGTACAAGAGGCCCAGCACGTTGAGGTTGACCATGCGTTGCCATTCCTCGACCGGCGCGCCGACGATGGGGCCCAGCAACATGACGCCGGCGTTGTTGACCAGGGTGTCCAGGCGGCCGAACTCCTCCACCGTGCGGGCCACGGCGTTCTCGGCCTGGGCCTGATCGGTGACGTCGGCCTCAATCACCAGCGCCGTCCCGGCTCCGCCGAGTCGCTCGGCCAACGCCTCGAGGCGGTCGCGACGCCTGGCCACCAGCGCGACCCTGGCCCCCTCGTCGGCCAGGGCGACCGCCGTGGCCTCACCGATGCCGCTGCTGGCACCGGTCACGAGGGTGACCGTCCCTTCCAGTTTCTTCGTCATGAAGCCTCCACATTTCATTTCCGGCCGGGCGCGGCCGTGGCCACGGTCTACCGGAACGAGTGGTCGCTCCGCTCGGCCCTTATGTGGAAGACCCCGTTGGCTCGTTCTTGACGTGATCGTCGGCGAACGGCTCGATCCCGAACAACCCGACCGGTATGCCGATGTCGTCGGGCACCCGGGTCGGCGTGTCCCGGTTGAGCGTCTTGCCCTGGAAGAAGTCGGGACGGACGAACCGGTAGATGACCAGCAGGACGACGCCGAGCAGGAAGGAGGCGACGACGAGGAAGAACACGCCTCCGATGACCTTGTGCGTGCCCGGGATGGTGAAGCTGGTGTAGCTGTTGCTGGGGGTGACCCAGTTGTACCAAATGAACCACACCATGACGAACCAGAGAATGAGGCCACCCAGCAGGGGGAGGACGCCGCGCAGCCAGAACGAGCGGGCGCTCTCCCTCAGGCTGGCGCGGTAGTACCAGACGCAGGCGAAGCCGGTGAGCCCGTAATAGAAGGCGATCATGGCCCCGAGAGCGGACACGGAGTCCCCGATCACGCTGCTCCCGTTGGACAGGTAGTTCATCGCCACGTAGAGCGCGATGGAGACCCCTCCCATCGCCACGGTTGACGTGGTGGGCGTGAGGAAGCGCTTGTGCACCTTGCCGAACGCGTCCGGAATGGACTTGTAGGCCGCCATGGAGAGCGTGGTACGGGCCGTCGGCAGAATTGTGGTCTGGGTCGATGCCGCCGCCGAGGTGAGCACCATCAACAACAGCAGCTTGACCATGACCGCCCCGACGCCCGAGGTTCCGAAGACGGAGGCGCCCAACGAATTGAGGACGTCGCCCGAGTTGGCCGAGTTGGAGAGCCCGATGCCCGTGGAGCCGATGCCCGCATAGGACTGCGACGCCACAATGACGATGGCGTACGTGGCGAGGAGGATGAGCGTCGAGATCACGGCCGCCCGCCCCGGCGTGCGGGTCGAGTCCTTGGTTTCCTCGTTGACCGAGACGGCGGTGTCCCAGCCCCAGTAGATGAACAACATGAGCGAGAAACCGATCATGAAGCTGGTGAAGCCCAGACCGTGGAACGGGTTGAACCACTGCGCGCTGGGCGTCAGGTGCCCGGCCGGCGCCTTCCCGGTTCCGATCTTGACGAAGGCGACGATGGAGAAGAGCACCAGAACGACCACCTCGACGCCCAGGAGGGCCTTCTGCAGGTTGGCGGAGATCTCCACGCCCACGTAGCAGATGGCCGTCATCACCACGATCCATGCGATTCCGACCAGAAGGACCCAAGTGCTGGCGGGATTGCCTCCGATGCTCTTGGCGCCGAACAACAGGAAGACGTACTGCCCGGCGATCTGGGCCAGGCTCGCCATGACGAGGATGTCCGCCGCCACGATCCCCCACCCGCCCAACCATCCCGTCTTGGGCCCGAAGGCGCGGGTGGCCCAGGTGAAGGTCGTGCCGCAGTCGGGGTCGGCGTTGTTCAGCTCCTTGTAGGCGTAGGAGATGAACAGCATCGGGATGAAGGCCAGGATGGCGATGATCGGTGCTTGCACCCCCTTGATAGCGATGACGACGAACCCGAGCGTCGCCGCCAGGCTGTAGGCGGGCGCCGTCGACGCCACCCCCACCACCACCGAGGAGAACAGCCCGAGCGCCCCGCTCTTCAGGCCCTTGTCGCCAAGGTCCTCTTCCTTTGCCAGAGAAGCATCGAGATGGACCATGGGCGCTCCGTTCGTTCCAGGACTGGTGCGTCGTTCCAAAGTGACTGGCCTGCACCATACTCACGCCCGGCAGAAATTCTCCAGAGTTTTCTGAAATTCCACTCATCCCGGACCCGGAACTCTCCCTGGCCTACGGTTTCGGTGCCCGAACCGCGGTTCAGTGCCCGATATCGCCACGAGATCAGCGGCGCCCGGCCTCTGCTTGCCCGATGCCCTCACGCAGCTTCTGCAGGCTCGACGAGAGCAGGCGCGAGACGTGCATTTGGCTCACGCCGACGGCTGCCGCGATTTCCGACTGGGTGAGGCCGTCGACAAAACGCATGTGCAGGATCGACTGCTCCCGCTTCGGGAGCGTGGCCAGAGCCGGCCCGAGAAGCGCCCGATCCTCCACCGAGCCGAAGTTGTCGTCCACCTCGCCCAACCGCGCCGACAGGGGGTCATCCTCGCTCTCGGACGCGTCAATGGAGGCGGCCCGATAGCCCTGGCCGGCTTCGATCGCCTCAATGACCGCTTCCTCACTCGCTCCGGTCGCCTCGGCCAACTCGGCCACCGTCGGGTTGCGACCGAGCTGCTGCACCAGCGTGCCCGTGGTATGCCCGAGCTCGAGGTAGAGCTCCTGGACCCGCCGGCTGGCGCGCACGGCCCAGCCCTTGTCGCGGAAGTGGCGCTTCAGCTCTCCGATGATCGTCCGGGTGGCAAAGGCCGCGAAGTCCACGCCACGATCGGGGTCGAAGCGGTCGGCCGACTTGACCAGCGCCACTGACGCCACCTGCACCAGGTCGTCGAACGGCTCGCCCCGGTGGAGGAAGCGCCTGGCCAGCTGCTGCGCCAACCGCAGATTGGCGGTGATCAGCTCTTCCCGTGCAACCGGATCGAGGGCGGGACGGTCAGATTCGGCAGCGCCCGACAGCGGCCCGGGATCCTGTTCCCGGCCCTCCGTCACTCTGCATGCCCCCCCCTGCGCTTGCGGAGCCAGGCGCGGGCCGAACCGTCCCGGCTTTCCCGCCCGTGCTCGTCCACCAGCGCATCGAGGATCTGCTCGCTCAAGCGGGCGACCTCTTCCCCCTCGGGCTCGGGCACGGTCGCCACCTGGGCCCGCTCCAGGGTGCAGACGACCTCTATGGCATCGCCCAGAACGCTGAGCTCCAGATGCAGGTCACCGTGCTGTGCGTCACTGCCCTGCAGGGTGAGGAGGCAGAGCTCGCCGACCGCGAGCCGCAGGTCCTCGAGCTCTTCGATGTCGAACCCGGCCCGGGCGGAGATCGCGCTGGTGACCAGCCGGGCGAGCACAATCAGATCACCCCGCGCCGGGAACTTCAGCTCAATCCGATCGCCGCTCCCCAACCGGTCGGCCGTCTCCATCACGCCGGTCCCGCCGATTCCAACGAGTCGGCGATGGTGAAGACACTGGTGAGGCCGGTGATCTCGAAGATCTTCACAATGCGCGGATCGGCCACCACGATGTGCAGCTCGCCCCCCAACTCGCGGCAGCGCTTCAACGCGCCCACGAGGACGCCGAGCGCGGTGGAGTCGAGGAACGTCACCTCGAGGAGATCGAGGACGATGGTGCCCTCGCCCTGTGCGATGACGCTGTGCAAGCTCTCCCGCAGCTGCGGAGCCGTGGCGACGTCGATCTCCCCGCGCACCGCGATCACGGGAGGCGTCGACCCCTCCCGCTGCTCTATGTGAAATTCCTGATCCACTGCGCCCTCCTGTGGGCTCATCCTGCGCCACCCCGCGACGACCTGCAATGCCGATTGGCAAAGTGTTCTATTGCCGCCTGCTGCGCAACCTAAACCTCCTGGCTGTCACCCGGGTTTCCACGCGGACGTGACCGGGTACGGAGATCCACTACAACCACCATTGACGGCGGGAGCTCGGGCCTCTGCCTACCCCGCCAGCGAATAGCGTCTGCACACAAGTCTGCCGACCAGGGGAGGAGTGCGTGCCCGAACCAGGAGACGAAGAGCTCTCGAACACTCCCCGGAACGCCCGCGGAGACCGGACCGAGGCCATCGCCACGCTCGTGGCGCTGGCGTGGGCATCCACGGTGGCGATCGTCTTCGCCGTCTACGGGGGGAACGTCTCGCTGGTCGGGCTCCTGGCCATCTCACCCTTCATCGCCGCCGCCTTCGCCCGCCCTTCACGGGTTGCGCTTGTCGGCATCCTGACCGCTTTCTTTGCCCTCGTCATCAGCACGCCCCCTCGAAGTTACGGCGAGCTGAACCACACCCTTCGGGTCGTGACGATGTTGGCGGCTACCGCGGTGGCCATGTGGATCTCCTATTTACGCGGTCAGCGCAACGTGCAGCTCTGGACCGCCCGCTCCGAGACCAGGACCGAGAGGCGCCGGCGCGTCGTGGCCGAGACGGCACAACGCATGCAGGTCATGGCTCGGGCCCTGACCACGGCAGCCGACCCGGCCCAGGTGGCTGACGCCGTCTTCGCCACCATGCGCGACGAACTGCGCGTGGACGCGTCGACGTTTGCCCTCCTCGACGAGCGCGGCACCCTGCGCACCCTCCGGCGCTTCGGCTACGCCCCCGAGGAGCCCACGGACAGCGTGCTGGCGTCCCTGCAGCCCGACGGCCCCGTCCTGGGCGACAACATCGCCTTCTTCTCCGAGACCATGGCGGACCTGCAGCGCGATCGCCCCGACATCTACTCGTCCCTCAATCCAGGCCGTTTCCGTGCGCTGGCCATCATTCCGCTCGTGGTGTCCGACCGCACCATCGGTGCCGTGGTGGTGCACTGGGAGGGCGACCGACGGATTTCCGAGCCCGACAGGACGTTCCTGTTCACCATTACGGGCGCGGCGGCCCAAGCCGTGGAGCGAGCCCGGCTCACTCTCACCGAGTTCGTCAACCTGGAGCGCAGCCAGCATCTGCATCAGCTGAGCTCGGCGCTGGCCGCAGCCACCACACCGGGCGACGTGGCCCATGCCGCCATCGCCGGTGGCCGGCGCGCCCTGGGTGCGCAGTCCGCGGTGGTGCGGGTCCCGGCCGGCACGACGGGCGGCCTGGCCTGCCTGGCCAGCAGTGGGAACCCGGCCCTTCTGTCGCCGACCATGGTGCCGCTCGAGGGCAGCCAGGCCGGGAACTGCTTCAGGCGGGGCCAGACGGTGATGGCCGGCATCGCCCCCGATGACCGTCTGCACGAGAACCTCGAGACGGAGGTGGTGCCCCGCGTCCTGCGCGAGCTGGCCCAGCCCGTGACCATCGTCAGCGAGCCTCTCATCGGCAGTGTCGGACCGCTCGGCGTTCTCTCACTCGCCTTTGTCGCCCAGCCCGAGCCGAACGAGCCCGATCTGCGGTTCCTCTCGACGTTGGCCGGGCTCACGGCGCAAGCGATGGAGCGGGCCCAGGTGTTCGAGCACGAACGTGAGGCACTCCGCGACGCCGAGGCCGCACGTGATCGGCTGTCGCTTCTTTCGGAGGTGACCCGTCTGTTGAGCTCGAGCCTCGAGCCCACCACCGTCATCCGGCGCACCATGAGCCTCGTGGAGGGCCGTCTGGCTGACACGTGCTCGGTCCAGGTGCCCGGAGAGAGCGGGCTCGTGCGACTCGACGTACGGAAACCGAGGTCGGCCTCGCAGCACGGTGCGGACGCGGCCAGCGGGGGCAGCGACGTACTTCCGTTCGAATCCGATGCACCGGCCGCTGTTGCCTTCCGCAGCGGCCGGACACAACTGGCTCCGCTCCGCGGCAGTCAGGGCGGCGGCGAAACACCAGGCGTCTCCACGGCATTGTGCGTGCCGTTGACCGTCAACGGCGAGGTCATCGGCGTGATGACCTTCGTGGACGGGCCGGGACGGATCTTCGAGGCCGACGATGTGTCGCTGGCCACCGAGGTGGCGAGTCGCGCCGGTGTCGCCCTGTCCAATGCCACGCGGTTCCAGCGGGAGCATGTCGTGGCGGACGTGTTGCAACGGGCCGTTCTGCCGGACTCGCTGCCCGATGTCGAGGGCCTGTTGCTCGATGCCGAATACCGTGCGGGGGTCGCCGGGACCTACGCCGGGGGCGACTGGTACGACGTCTTCGAGCTCGGTGACGACTCCGTGTTCTTCAGCGTGGGCGACGTCATGGGAAAGGGCGCACCGGCCGCAGCACTCATGGGTCAGGTGCGCAGCGCCATCCGCGCCTATGCCGTGGCAGGACTCTCCCCGACCGAGGTGCTGTCGTCGTTGGACCACCTCTTCGACACGCTGATCGAAGACAGGGTCGCCACTGCCGTCGTGGGGACCATCACGCCCTCCACGGGACGGGTGGTCCTCAGCAACGCCGGGCACCCTCCCCCGCTCGTGGTGCGCGCCGACGGTCGTGCCGTTTTCTGCCCCATGCAACGGACCCTGCTCATTGCGGCGGGCCTGAGCGGCGCGCCGCGACCTCGTGACGAGGTTGTCTTGGAGCGCGGTGACTCGCTCATCATGTACTCGGACGGCCTGATTGAGCGCCGCGGCGAGCTCATCACGCACGGCCTGGAGCGGTTGGCCGAGGCGGCAACACTTGTTGCGCGCGCCGGCTGGCCGGACAACCCAGCGGTCACCCTGGCGTCGACGCTGAGCGCCGAGGAGCGCACCGATGACGTCGTGGTTCTCTGCATCAATTACACCGGTTTGTCCGAGGGGCGCATATCCGCGTCGCCTGTGGGTACGTCACGAGATGGAATGTCGACACTGCACCTCGAACCGGTGGTGGAAAGCACACCCGTTGCCCGCCATTGGATTGCCGCCCACCTGCGCGACCTGCCGGCGGAGGTGTCCAGCTGCGCCGCACTCTTGACCTCCGAGTTGGTCACCAACGCAGTGCTCCACGCGGCGACCCCGATGAGCGTCACGCTCCACACGCTGCCGGACCGCATCCGGATTGACGTCGCCGACGGCAACCCCGCCTTCCCCTCCGTCAAGGAGTACGGCAAGGACGCGGCCACCGGACGGGGTCTCACCCTGTTCAACGCCCTGGCGTCGAACTGGGGAGTCCAAGCGGTGGAAGGCGGCAAGATCGTCTGGTTCGAGCTTCCCGTCGACTTCCCGGTCACGCCCGCGCACACCTCCGACGGCAGCTTCCGGTTCGACCTGACCGGAGTGACGCGGCCGGGCCTCCACAGTGAACCCGGTGCGACGCCGGACGTCTCCATCAGACTCTTGGGGACACCGGTCACACTCCTGCAGAAGTCGAGCGAGGAGTACGAGGCCCTGTTCCGCGAGCTGCGCCTGATGAAGGAACGGGCCGACACGTCGCCTGATGCACCGCACCTTCCCGAGCGCC
>Ga0182012_10008131_pt1 | contig 10393 bp, 7 predicted proteins | sample 612S2SmetaG_FD_120486 | JGI IMG/M metagenome (GOLD analysis project Ga0182012, IMG submission 120486) | Permafrost microbial communities from Stordalen Mire, Sweden - 612S2S metaG | ecosystem: Environmental > Terrestrial > Soil > Wetlands > Permafrost | place: Sweden: Stordalen | collected...
CGCCGCGCTTGCAGGGCCGACAAAGTTACCAGCCGGAAGAGCGCGCCGCGTCGGGCCATGTCGGCGGTCAGGTCAACCCATGCCCGTGCGCCCAGGTGTCGAGAGGCAGGAGCATGGCCGCCAACGTTGGATCAGGATGTCTTTGCATATCCTTCACAAACAAACCGTCTGCCACGACAACGGCCCGTGCTCCCATGGCTAACGCGAAGGCCAGATACAGCGTGTCGTAGGTCGAGTGGTTTGTGGCCAGGCCGATGTCCAGGGCGACGTCGTGCAGTTCAAGTTCGCCCGTGGGTGTCGGTTCAACGACGGCTCGAAGCAGGGCCAGTCCCTCTCTCGCCTCGTCCGGCGAGAAAATACGCTTGCGCACCTGGAGCCACAGGACGTTGCATACCTCGTTCAGCCAAAAGTCCGGCACGAGAAGCGTCTCGTCGCCCTCGGCCAGCGCCTGCGCGAGATGACTGTCCGGCTCTTGTAGAACCCATTTCAGGGCGACACTGGCATCGACGACCAGTGCCAACCTTAGCTGTCCATCGCCCGAGACGCGTCGCCGGCCTCACCCATCCGCGATTCTCGGAGGAGTTCGGCGGCGCTGGCCGACCCGCGGTCCGCGGTACGACGTCGGAACTCCGCCAGGCGTGCAGCTGCCGCCGCTCGCGGGGATGACCGCGCAGCCTCGGCCAACGCCGAGCGCAAGATCTCCCGGTGCTCTGCTTCGGCTGACCGCCCATGCTCGGCGGCGCGAATGCGGAGCGCGCGGACGACGTCGTCGTCAAGATTTCGAACAGTAAGAGTAGCCACCAGGATTCCCCGCTGCGCATGCTGTCAATGCTGTCATATAGCTGGCATCGGATGTGCCGGGAAGTCTCTCATCGTGATCGGGAGCTACAGCCGAATTTGGAGAAACCTGCCCACTCAAGCGGCCATCTACTACAGCCCGAGTTTGCCCGCCGGGCTGGCCTGGCTGAGCTTGGCCCGTCGGACGTAGGTACGCATGGTCGTCAAGCTCCGGTGCCGGGTGTGCCCCATGATCTCCTCGTCCGGCACTCCGTTGCGGTAGGCGGTCGTCACGAACCCCGCGCGCAGCCCGTGCGGGCTGACCGGCTCGGCCAGCGTGCCCTTCAAACCGGCCGCGGCGGCGCGCTTTAGCAGGATCTGTCGGACTCCGTCCGCACTCAACCGGGCGCTCTCGACCGCACCGCCGCGGTTGACCTTGCGGAACAGCGGCCCGGCGGTGACCTCGGCAAGTTCGAGCCACTCCTTCAGCGCAGCGACCGGACAGGTTTCCTCGGCCCGGCCGCGCGGAATGGCGATTTCGGCGCCTTCGCCCTGCTTGTCCGTCTTGGACCGCTCGATCAGCAGTTTCAGGCCGTCATCGGTCCAGGTCACATGTGCTACATCCAGCCCGACGAGTTCGGAGCGGCGCATTGCCCCGGCAAAGCCGAGCAGGAACAGCGCGCGATCCCGGGCACCGGCGACGCCGGTACCGCACGCTCGGCACAGCTTGCGGACCTCGGTCGTGGTCAGCGCCGCCGCCCGCCGCGCCGGGGTGCCGTGCTTGCGGCCGATGCCGCGCAGCGTCTCGCGGATCGCAGGATGTTTGGTGTCGAGCGGATGTCCGGCGACGCCGCAAGCCCGAGCGATGGCGGCGACCCGGCGGCGCAAGGTCGGCATCGCGTAGCCCTCACCAGCCGCGGCGAGATAGGCGCCGACGACTTCGGGCGTCGCCGGCATCGCCGTGAAGCCGTGCTTCGCACACCAAGCCTCGAAGTTGGCGACATCGGTCGCGTAGGCCCGCAGTGTCGCCTCCGCGTCGGCCCCGTCCTGGTAGGCTTTGGATTTCGCCAGCGCCATGGCCTTGCGCGCGCTTGGCGGCTTGGCGCCGTCCAGCCGTGCGATCTGCCGCTTGCGGGCTTCGGTTACGGAATCGACCATATGGGACCCTATAGCACCGCTTAAGACGCCATAACAGCCCTTACCGCGCGTTAGTCCGGCGCTGAACACGATCGGCCGAATCACGTCAATGCATCAAATGTTAGGTTCTATCCACTCACCAATGGCTGCCGTCACGAAAACGCGCCGATATAACCTGAGATCGTACCTATGCTGGCGTCCGGCCAGCAAGGCGACTCACGACGCCACGGCTCAGGTTGCCAAAGTCTATGGACCGGTGGAACCCTGAACTCCGTCGAGACACTCACGGATCTGTCTCGCGAGGAGGTCGAACGAAAAAGGCTTGCCGATAATGTGAAACCGCGCATCAAGGCTGATGTCGTCAATGACCGCGTTCGGGCTGAATCCGGTCGTTATCAGCACAGGAAGCCACGGCCAATGTTCAGCCGCCGTTTTGGCCAGGGCTAGACCATCCATACCTCCCGGTATGACGATATCCGTGAACAGCAGGTCGACGCCTGCGCGGCCCCGAGCTTCAAGCAGAGCGATGGCCTCCGCCGCGTTCGTCGTCGTCAGCACACGGTAGCCCAGATCTTCCAGCGCCTCCTGGACGACATTGTGGACTTGCTCCTCGTCCTCCACCAACAGGATCGTTCCTCCCGAACGAGCCGCGGGCAGCAGGTTTCGCCCACCGGTCAGCACCGGCGGCGGCGATGAGGTAACCACCTCCAGGGCGCTACCGTCGTAACGCGGGAGGTAGATCTTGACGGTCGTGCCCTCGCCAACTTCGCTGGAGATACCGATGTGGCCTTTGGACTGCCTGACAAAGCCATAAACCATGGCGAGGCCAAGCCCGGTGCCCTGACCAAACGGCTTGGTGGTAAAGAATGGCTCAAACACGCGCCCCAACACGTCCTCGCGAATTCCGGCGCCGCTGTCTGTTATGCTCAACAAGACATACGCGCCCGGCGGGACATCGCCGAGCGGCAGCTTGTAGCTACCGTCGAGATTGACGTTCGCTGTTTCAACTGTCAGCCGGCCGCCGGCGGGCATTGCATCGCGCGCATTCACAATCAGGTTCAGCAGCGCAGCCTCGAGTTGATTGGCATCCGCAAAAACCGGCCAGAGATCATTCCCGGGAAGCGTCACCACGTTTATGGTTTCACCCAAAGTTTGGCTGATCATTTGCGAAAGCCCGGCGACGAGATCGTTCACCTCGAGCATGGTTGGAGCCAAAATCTGGCGGCGTCCGAAGGCGAGCAACCTTTGCGTCAGATCGGCTGCGTTTTTGGCGGCTCTGCGAGCGTTTTCCACCGGACGCCGGAGGGTTGCCGGATCGGCCGCCGGTGTGTGCGGTGGCAGCCGCCGCAGCACCATCTCCAGATTGCCGGTAATGACCTGCAGCAGATTGTTGAAGTCATGCGCCAAGCCGCCGGTCAATTGGCCGATTGCCTCCATCTTTTGAGCCTGGTGCAGTAGCGTTTCAGCCTCAAGACGACGGGCGCTCTCCTCGACCAACGCTGCCGTGCGTTCGTTCACGCGCCGCTCGAGTTCGCCGTTCAGCCGGGCGAGTTCGTCAGTCACGATACGACGCTCGGCATGCAACTTGAAGCGGTCTCTCGCGGATTCGATGGCCCTCAGCAGCATCTCCGGGCTCATAAGCCGCTTCGGGAGGTACTCCTGGGCGCCCGCGCGCAATGCAGCGGATGCGAGATCCCGTTTCGCGATCCCGGTGAAGACTACAACCGGAACGGGGGTTTCGCCCGATTTCTCCCGCAGGAGATGCAGGAACTCAAGCGCATCCATGTCCGGGAGATAATAGTCGAGCAGGATGCAATCCGGGGCTGTGGACCTAACTGCGGCCAGAGCGCTTTCGCCGGTGGCATTCTCGCTGAACTTGAATCTCAAACCTTCCAGTTGACCCGCTTCTGTCAGAAAAATGCGTGCTGCCGTTCGATCTTCCGGACGGTCATCAACGACAAGGATTGTCATCGGGCAAGCTACGCTCCGGCCGGAAGGCGGGTCAGGCGGCGTAGCAGACAGTTCCAAGTCGACTCGTTCCCGGTTCTGAATGAACCTGCTGCCGATTAGAGGATTCCGCCTCGTTGCAGTCAACAGATTATCGCGGCCGAGCGAGCGCTTGCCCGCATGGAATCCGGCCTTTCCGGTCCGAACCCATCCTCATGTTAGAATATCCGCGACAAATCAGCCGAAAGGGCAGACGATATTCGTACGCTTTCGATGCGCCGTGCTAATTGACGCAGGCCCTGTCTTGCCACCCGGGCGGAAAAATCCGAACTCCAATGTGGGAATCCCATGCAGCCCGAGCACGCCGCTGCCGAGGACATCATTGCCGCCGGGAACGTGGATCTGAGCACCTGCGACCGGGAACTCGTCCACATGCCAGGGCTGATCCAGCCGCACGGGGTGATGCTGGTGTTGCGGCAATCAGACCTCGCCATTCTGCAAGCGAGCGAGAATACCGCTGATCTGCTCGGGGTTCCTGCGCTGGATCTGACGTCGAAGGGACTGGCCGATCTGCTGGGGTCCGAGCAACAGGCCGCTCTCGGTGCCGCCATCGCCTGTGCGGGCGATCGATTGGACCGCAGCCCGACCCATCTCCTGCAAGTGCCGCCCGCCGAGGGCAGGGTTGCATTCGATGCCATCGCCCATAAGGCAGGCGACGTCCTGATCTTGGAACTTGAACAGGTCATGACTACACGATCCGAGACGTGCGATCCATACGCCGGTCTCGCCGATTGTATCGCCGGTCTGTGCCGGGCAACCAACCTGCAAGAGTTCCTCGACGTCGCCGTTACGCAGGTTCGTGCCTTTACCGGCTTCGACCGTGTGATGGCTTACCGCTTCGACGAGGACGGCAGCGGCGAGGTGATGGCGGAGGCACGGCGGGACGGTCTGAACCCTTATTGTGGACAGCACTTCCCGGCCAGCGATATCCCGGCGCCGGCGCGCCGGTTGTTCGCGCTGAGCCGACTGCGGCACTTGCCCGATGCCGCCTACACGCCGGTGCGGCTGTTGCCGGAGTCCGGCGCTCCGGTGGACATGAGCCGCAGCATCCTGCGCCATGTCTCGGTGATGTACTCCAGCTACCTCAAGAACATGCGGACGCACGCCACGATGGTCCTCCCGCTGATGAAGGGAGGGCAGCTCTGGGGATTGATGTCCTGCATGCACCATGCGGGACCGTTTCACGTACCCTGCACGACGCGAACGGCCATCGAAATCCTGTCCCACACGGTTTCATCGATGATGGCCGAGCGCGAGGACGGCGACACGGCCACCTACCGGGCACGCATGAGCGAGGCCATTGCAGGCCTCGACCGGCAGATGAACGAGGAGCCGGACTTTCGCCATGGCCTGAGCCGGGGCGATATCACGGTGCACGGTTGGCTCGACGCCACGGGTGCGGCGGTGGCAACGGAGGACGGCCTGGTGCTGCTTGGGACCACGCCGGACGAGTCGGAGGTGCGCGGGATCGTCGCGTGGCTGGACAGGAGCGGCCTTGCCAGGCCAGAGTATGCGACCAATTGCCTGCCGCAGGTCTATCCGCCGGCGGCAGCCTTCAAGGCAACCGCATGCGGACTGCTGGCTGCCAGGTTGATGCAGGGCAGGCCGGAATTCGTTCTGTGGTTTCGTCCGGAACGTGTTCAGACCGTCGCCTGGGCCGGTGATCCCCATAAGCCGGTTCAGGTGGACGTGTCGGACGGCGCGCAACGCCTGACACCGCGGACACATTTCGAACCCTGGAAGGAGGAGCTGCGGGCGCGCTCGGCGGCGTGGCTACCATGCGAAATCGAGGCCGCCGGGGCGCTGCGGCGGGCGATTGTTGAAGTGGCGCTCAGGCGGCTGAACGACGACCTCCGGCGCAGCAATACCGAACTCGACAACTTCGCCTATATCGCGTCCCATGACCTCAAGGAACCGCTGCGAGGTATCCACAACTTTGCGAATTTCTTGCAATGCAGCGCCGATGCGAAGCTGACCGAGGAAGAGCGGGGCCGAATTCAGACGATCCTCAATCTAACGCAACGGATGGATGACCTGACCGACGCGCTGTTGCAATACTCGCGGGTCGGACAGACGGAGCTCGTGTTCGAAACCGTTGATATGAATGAACCGGTGCGCCAAGTGCTCGAACTATTGGGCCCGCAAATCGCCGCGGCAGGTATCGAGGTGCGCCTGCCTCGCCCGTTTCCGAAGATACGGACAGATAACGTCAGGCTCGTTGCCGTGCTTACCAATCTCGTGGTCAATGCCATCAAGTACACCGATCGATCGGCCGGCGAACGTAGAATCGAACTCGGATGGCGGCATCAGGACGGACGGCGGTTGTTCTACGTTCGCGACACCGGCATCGGCATCGCAGAGCGGCACCTGGAAGAGATCTTCCGGATTTTCAGGCGCCTGCATCCGCAGGATGAGTATGGCGGTGGCAATGGGGCGGGACTAACGATCGCGCGCCGCGCGATAGAACGGTTTGGGGGCCGGCTCTGGGCCGAAAGTGACGGATTGGGCAAGGGCGCGACCTTCCTGTTTAGCCTGGGCGAAGCCTCGATCGCGGATCCATCGGCGTGAAGGCGCCCCTCGCCCATGCGAAGCGTTGGCTCGATTTCGTGAGCCACTTCAACAACGCCTCGAACAGCTTTTTATCATGTTTCTTAACAGAAGGCTTTTTCTCGCATAAATCAGGAGTGCGGGCGATTACTGGCGCGGGGCCGGTGAGCTGAAATGGTGGATGTGCCGACGGGTCGAAATCCGGCACGGGATCTATGGTTGCCGTGCGCGACATCATCGCGAGAAAACTATTTCAGTTTGGACCGCGTAGGAGCAATAGGGCGTGATAATAGCCTTTCCTGCGTGTTATTTTAACGTTGCTGAAATCGCTGACGCCGGGCCTGATCGCCCTATCGAGTTGGTCGGTACATTTTTGGCTACACCAAAGCACGTCGTTACTGTGGCCCATGACTTCCGGTCCTGCGACGGTGCCGCGGTCGGTGATAGTGAGATAGATCCGGAGAAGATATTCACTCTTGAGGCGTCTCCGGCTCAGGATCGATGCCAAGTTCCTGTCGGATATGCGCGAACTTCTTCGGATCGGCGAGGCGGCGGTCGCTCATCATCGCGCGCAGCGCGGCGAGGCCCGTCTTGGTGAAGACTAGCCGCGCCAAGCGCTCACCGGTATCGAGCCGCATCAGTCCTCGCTCCAGAAGACTCTTGGCAACGGGGGAGATCTTCGGCTTGCCGCGTTCCGGGCCGCCACGCCAAGTCTTCAGCTGGAACCCCTCGGCCACGCTTGGCAGCGTCGAGAAGAAAATATCGAGTTCGTTACGGATATATGCTCGCTCACTCGGCGTGAATCCGGGGATCGGTGCAGGCGGCGTTTCCGTCATGGTGAACACTGATACCTTCGGCCGGCCCGGCCGAAACCTTCCATGGTCCGCGATATGGCGATCGTGCCGCCGATCTTCACACCGGTCGATGCCGCAGAGTGCGTGTCGGAGAACACGCGCCCGCACCGGAGGTGATCACCGTCAACGTGCCGATCCAGCGCCCTGCCGGCGCATTCTGTCGTCAGCCGCACTTCGACCAGCCGCAGTGGACGCAGCTCAGGCAGCCGGCCTCACGCACCAGGCCCGGCTGGCTGCACTTCGGACAGAGCGGACCAAGCCGCGTGGCGGACGTTCCTGGCGAAGCCCGGGCCGCCGCCTTGGCAACCAACGTTTCAGCCGGCGCCGGGAACCCGGTGTCGATCATGTGCCGCTCGATGATATCGCCGATGGCGGCGACCAGCGAGCCAACATACCGGCCGTTGGTCCACTGGCCGCCCCGCGGATCGAACACCTGCTTCAGCTCCTCGGCCACGAAAGCGACCTCGCCACCCCGCCGGAACACCGCGCTGATCATGCGGGTCAGCGCCACGACCCAGGCGTAGTGCTCCAGGTTCTTCGAGTTGACGAAGATCTCGAACGGCCGAGCGACACCGTCTTGCTCGATGTCGTTGATCGTAACGTACATCGCGTGTTCGTTGTCCGGCCAGCGCAGCTTGTAGGTCGCACCGGTCAGCTTGTCGGATCGCACCATCAGATCGGTTGGATTCGGCATGATCGACGCGGTCGCCTCGGCAGCCTTGACCTCGAGCACCGACCCGGTGATCGCATTCGGCCGATACGTCGTGCATCCCTTGCAGCCGCTCCGGTAGGCGTCGAGGTAGACCTGCTGAAACGCCTCGAAGCTGATGTCTTGCGGAACATTCACCGTCTTGGAAATCGCGCTGTCGACATGACGCTGGACGGCGGCCTGCATACGGACATGCTCGGCCGGCGTCAGATCCTGCGCCGTCACGAAGTATCCGGGCAGCGGCGCCTTGTCGCCGTGGATCGCGCGAAAGCAGCGCAGCGCGTAGTCGGACACCGCTTCTTCGACACTCGACCCGTCCGGCTGCCGCACCTTGCGCGTATAGGCCAACGCGAAAACCGGCTCGATGCCGCTGGAAACATTGTCTGCGACCAATGAAATCGTACCGGTCGGGGCGACGGAGGTCAGCAGCGCATTGCGGATGCCATGCGCCGCGATGAACGCCCGCACGTCCTCATCCAGTTCGCCGACAGTCTCGCCGGCGAGGTAGGCGTCCCGGTCGAATAGCGGGAAAGCGCCCTTCTCCTGCGCCAGGCGAGCGGAGGTGAGATAGGCCGCCCGGCTGATCTGCCGAGCCCACTCCCCTGCCCTCTCCGCCGCCTCGACCGAGCCGTAGCGCAGTCCGGTCATCATCAGCGCGTCGGCCAGCCCGGTCATCCCAAGGCCGATCCGGCGCTTGGCGATGGCCTCCTGACGTTGCGCCTCGAGCGGAAAACCCGAGGCGTCGATAGTGTTGTCCATCATGCGGATCGCCACCGCCACCAGATCAGCCAGTTCCGCCTCGTCGATCCGGGCTTCCGTGGTGAACGGCGCGCGCACCAGACGGGCCAGGTTGATCGATCCCAGCAGGCAGGCGCCGTATGCCGGCAATGGCTGCTCGCCGCAGGGGTTGGTGGAGTGGATGGTCTCGCAATACGCAAGGTTGTTGCGGGCGTTGATACGGTCGATGAAAATGACGCCCGGTTCGGCGTAGTCGTAGGTCGCCCGGGTGATGCTGTCGAACAGGTCGCGGGCGTTCAGAACCTTATAGGTCTTGTCGCCGAACCTCAGCGGCCAGTCGGCACCGGCGTCGACCGCCGCCATGAACGCGTCGGTCGCCAGGACCGAGAGGTTGAAGTTACGCAGCCGGCCGGGCTGAAGCTTCGCTGCGATGAAGTCCTCGATGTCAGGATGGTCGCAGCGCATCGTCGCCATCATTGCACCCCGGCGCGCACCGGCGGACATGATGGTGCGGCACATCGCGTCCCACACGTCCATAAAGGACAGTGGTCCCGATGCGTCCGCGCCGACACCCTTTACGGCAGCGCCTTTCGGCCGCAGCGAACTGAAATCGTAGCCGATCCCGCCGCCCTGCTGCATGGTCAGCGCGGCCTCGCGCAGGTGGTCGAAGATGCTGCCGAGGTCGTCGGCGATGTCGCCCATGACGAAGCAGTTGAACAGCGTCACCCGCCGATCGGCGCCCGCTCCGGACAGGATGCGGCCGGCCGGCAGGAAGCGGAAATCCTGCAGCGCCTCGTAGAACGGCTGCTCCCAGCGGGGCGGGTCGGTTTCGCCGGCGGCCAGCGCCCGCGCGACTCTGCGCCAGGAGTCCTCGATGGTCAGATCAACCGGCGAGCCGTCGGCTGCCTTCAGCCGGTACTTGGCCTCCCAGATCTGGCGGGAAATGGGGGCGATCCGCTCGAGGGCGGATCCGATCATCGCATCGACATTCATATCCACCACATAGCCCCGTCTCTCGATTCCCGTCATCGCTGCGGCGATCGCTGGCGTGACCCTGCCCCGTCGCGATAGGCCGGCAGGATGGGGCCGCCAATTGCGCACGGGATCGAGCGTGGAAGCGGGATCGCTGCACGACGCGCGCTACGCCCGTTTCCTCATAACCGTTCTATTCCGAGGAGAAGGGCTTACGTCCTGACCACGCGGCGGAGGCCAAAGGGTTCGCGCGGGCCGCATAGCTTGAAATCGCGGCACCGGCGGGCTTGCTTCGGCAATTCGGGCCATAGGTGCGGCACCTCCGCTGCGACACGCTGAACGGCTCGAAGCACGCGAACATGAAAGAGTTGATCACGCTCCGGAAGCCCTTTGGCGACCGGCGGGATCTTCGGCTTCCCCGCTTCCAGTCCGCCGCCCCAAGTTTTGAGCCGGAACCCCTCGGCCACGGCCGGAAGCGTCGAGAAGAACATATCGAGTATTATAATCCCACTCGGGGCGGAGTGAATGCCTCAATCGGCGCAGACTGCGTCCTGGTCACCGATTGCATGATAGCACCCCCGCCGCGGCGGCTGCACCGACGTCGTCGCATGCGGCGACCTCCCCGCCGAACGGCCGGCCGGCATTGCGTCAG
>Ga0182012_10008134_pt1 | contig 10390 bp, 7 predicted proteins | sample 612S2SmetaG_FD_120486 | JGI IMG/M metagenome (GOLD analysis project Ga0182012, IMG submission 120486) | Permafrost microbial communities from Stordalen Mire, Sweden - 612S2S metaG | ecosystem: Environmental > Terrestrial > Soil > Wetlands > Permafrost | place: Sweden: Stordalen | collected...
CAACAAGGAAGCGTGCAGCGCGAAAAGCGGCGGAGCGGGCCAGATGTTTGGGTCTATCGCTGGTATGAGGTTGGTTCTGACGGCGCGAGCAAGTATCGCAAAGCTATCGTCGGAACCGTATCGACCTTGCCCACCGAGGCCGTAGCCCTCAAAGCAGCCCGTGCGTTGCGCATTGACGCCAACCAACAAACCCCGCAGTCAGAGAGTGGGCCAAGCACGATCGCCGAACTCGTTGCTCACTACCGGCTGAAGGAATTAGCCGGCGACAGCAATGGACGCAAGGCATTTTCCACGCGCGACGGCTATGAATGCTATCTGGACAATTGGATATTACCGAGATGGCAGGATCACAAGTTGAATCAGGTCAAGCCTGTCGCAGTGGAAGCATGGCTCGACAGCATTAAGCGGGCAAGAGGCACACGGGCCAAGATACGGAACATAATGAGTGCGGTCTTTCATCACGCAATGCGTTACGAGTGGTTGGATGCCAACCCTATCAAGCTCGTGCGGCAAAGCGCGAAGCGAGAACGAACTCCAGATGTTTTGGAACTTTCGGAACTACAACTTCTCCTCACCAAACTCGAACTTCGGGAGAGGACGTTGGTCCTGCTTGATGCGGCAACCGGGCTTCGCGTAAGCGAACTCCTCGCGCTGCGCTGGGAGGATGTGGACTTCAAGACTCTTGAGCTAAGTGTGACCCGCTCGATTTGGCACCAGGTCGTAGGCAACTGCAAGACCGAAACCTCGGCTAAGCCGGTACCACTGGACAGCTATTTGGCAGAGGATCTGCTCCAATGGCGACGGGTTAGCCCGTACCCGATGCCGCACGATTGGGTCTTTGCCAGTCCGACCATGAAGGGGAAGCAGCCTTATTGGCCGGACAATCTTATGAAACGGTATATCCGGCCTGTGGCACAGAAAGCCGGTATCCACAAACGAGTCGGTTGGCATACCTTCCGCCACTCCTTCGGCACGTTGCTGAAGGCAAACGGAGAGGACATCAAGACCGTCCAGGAGCTCTTACGACACGCGAACAGCCGAATAACGTTGGAGGTCTACACGCAGGCCGTGACCTCGAACAAACGCGCCGCGCAGAGCAAGGTTGTGAAGATGATGGTTCCAAATTCGGGCGCAATTCAGGTGCAAACGCCCGCTTAGGCGGAGCAATAGGCCCGACAGAAATCGAAGATCAAAGGCCCTATTTCACGGTGTTTTTTGGATGTGGGCAGAGGTCGTGGGTGGAATGAGGTTTTTCTACACCCAGATTTTGGAAGGTTCTGGGCTTATTGCACCTTTATCGAACCCAGATTTGACTGTCACTTTGATTGCCATTCACTCCTAAGTCCTTTGGAATGTATGGCGGGGACGACGGGGCTCGAACCCGCGACCTCTGCCGTGACAGGGCAGCATTCTAACCAACTGAACTACGTCCCCAATTTCTGAAAAACTGCCGCGAAGCGTTGCGCCCGGGCTTTGCGTTCTGGTTCGCGGAGGCCTTGACGAGCCCACGCAAGCCTGCGGAACTGTCACCATTCCGCTGTTCGGATTGTAGCAAAGAACCAGTGGCCAGCGATGGGCGCCTGCGGTCAGAGAAGGCGGTGGCCCGGCAGCAGTGGCGAATCGCGAACGGTTGCTCATCGTTCCCACCCGATTAGCCGCAGGTGGGGATTTTGGCGACGGCGGAGAGGCGGTGAACCACGCGATCTTTCCCGAGGAGCGCCATGACCGCGAAGAGGCTCGGGGCTACGGCCTGGCCGGTGAGAGCAACGCGCGATCCATTGATGAGGGTTCCGGCTTTGACATTTTTTTCGGCGGCAAAGTCGCGGAGAGTTTGCTCCGCGGAGGCTTCGCTGAAGCCGGTTGCGGCGGCGTAGCGGGTGGCGAGTTCCTGTAGCAGCGCGGGAAGCGCGGGATCGCCGAGGAATTTTGTAACAGCGGCTGGATCGTATTCGAAATCGTCGCTGAAATATGCGCGGAACGAGGTGGCGAAGTCCTTCAGGCTGCGGGCGCGCGGTTTCAGAAGCTCGATGGCCGCCACAATTTCGCCGGCTGATCGCGTAGGCGTGAATTCGGCGGCCCTCCACTCATTTTGTATCAGTGGCAGTAGCTTTTCCGGATCGTAGGCGCGGATGTATTCGGTATTGAACCACGCGAGCTTGTCGTTGTCGAAGACGGCGTTCGATCTGGAGATGCCGTTGAGGGTGAAGAGCTGGATCAGGTCATCGGAGGAGAAGATTTCGCGGTCCTTGTGTTGCGGGCCGGGCGACCACCCCAGGAGAGCCAGGAAGTTGCGGAAGGCCTCGGGGACGATGCCCATTTCTTTGTAGGCGATGACTGAGGTTGCGCCGTGACGTTTGGAGAGACGGGTTTTGTCTGGACCGAGGATGAGCGGGACGTGGGCGAAGACGGGCAGGTCGGCCTCCAGAGCGCGGTACTGAACCACCTGTTTGGGAGTGTTCGAGATGTGGTCGGCGCCGCGGATTATGTGGGTGAGACGCATATCGATGTCGTCTGCGACGACGCTGAGGTGATAGGTGGGCATGCCGTCGGAGCGGAGGAGGACGAAGTCCTCGATTTCGGCGTTGGCGAATTCGACGCGGCCGAACACCGCGTCCTCGAAGGCGGTTGAGCCGCCGTCGGGGACGGCGAAGCGGACCGCCGCCACTTCTCCGCCTGCTTTGCGGGCTGTCGCGCTTTCGGGAGCGATGGAGCGGCAGCGGCGGTCGTACATCGGCGGGCGGCCGGAGGCTGTGGCCTGAGCGCGGCGCTGCTCGAGTTCTTCTTTCGTGCAGAAGCAGTAATAGGCGTGGCCGGAGGCGATGAGTTTTTCGGCGGTTGCCTGGTAGAGAGCGAGGCGCTGGGACTGGAAGAACGGACCTTCGTCCCAGTTCAGGCCGATCCAGCGCATGCCTTCGAGGATGCCGTCGACCATGGCTTCCGAGGAGCGCTCCAAATCCGTGTCCTCGATGCGGAGGATGAAGGTTCCGTTGAAGTGGCGGGCGTAGAGCCAGTTGAAGAGCGCGGTGCGGGCTCCGCCGACGTGAAGGTAGCCGGTGGGCGAGGGAGCGAAGCGAACGCGTGGCGAATCATTGGGAGTCATAGTCAAATTTTGAGTTTATCGTGCTGCAATTGCCTGAGCGTGGGGCGGTATGCGGATATTGAAATGCAGGACGTTGCCGATGCGACCGGAGTCGGAGGGGTATGCCTGGTGGCCTGCCGCGGACACCAGTGGGGCCATCGGCCGCGGCGCCCAGTTTGTCGCCCTGTCCACATCCGGCTCCGAACCACGTATGCTCATCCGTATCGCTGGGTCCTTTCATTGATCGGCAATGAAAGGCTCTCTTTCCATCTCAGGAGATATCGATGCTGCTTCTTTGCGCATTCCTTCTCGGCTTCGTCGCTGGCCTCCGCTCCATGCTCGCTCCCGCCGTCGTCAGCTGGGCGGCCTTCCTCAACAAACTGAACATCGACCAAACCCCCGTCGCCCTCATGAGCTACAGAATCACGGCCGTCATTTTCACGGTCCTTGCGGCCGCCGAACTCGTTGCCGACAAACTGCCCATGACTCCCAGCCGCAAACAGCCGGTACCCTTCATCATCCGGATCGTGACCGGCTCGCTCACCGGTGCGACCGTCGGTGCATCCGCACAAAAGCTCCTGCTCGGCCTCGTTCTCGGAGCCATCGGCGCCGTTGCCGGCACGCTCGGCGGAGCCGCGGCGCGCGCCAAACTCGCCTCTGCTTTCGGCCGCGACTTTCCCGCAGCCATCGTCGAAGACATCGCTGCGCTCGCCATCGCCATCTTTGCTGTGACGAGGCTTGCATGAAGCACAACTTCGACGCCATCGTGGTCGGCGCTGGCCAGGCCGGACCCTCCCTCGCCGTCCGCCTCGCCAAAGCCGGTCAAAAGGTCGCCATGGTCGAGCGCCATCTCTTCGGGGGAACCTGCGTCAACAATGGCTGCACCCCCACCAAAGCCATGGTCGCCAGCGCCCACGCCGCTCATCTCGCCCGTCGCGGCGGCGACTTTGGCGTTCACGCCGGTCCGGTCTCTGTCGACATGCGCGCCGTCAAAGCCCGCAAAGACACGATCGTCCTCAACTCGCGCAACAGCGTCGAAAAATGGCTCCGCACCACCGAAAACTGCGCCGTCTTCACCGCAACCGCATCCTTCGTATCGCCAACAACCATGCGCGTCGGCGACGACCTCCTCGAAGCACCAAAAATCTTCCTCAACGTCGGTGCGCGTCCCCGCATCCCCAAAATGACCGGCGTCGATTCCGTCCCTTTCCTCACCAGCACCACCGTCCTCGACCTCGAAGAACTCCCCGCTCACCTCATCGTCGTTGGCGCCGGCTACGTCGGCCTCGAATTCGCGCAGATGTTCCGCCGCTTCGGCTCCCAGGTCACCGTCGTCGATATGGGTTCCCGCCTCGCTCCCCACTCCGACGAAGACGCATCCAAAGTGATCCGCGACATCTTCGACTCCGAAGGCATCGCCGTCCGCATCAACGCCGAGTGCATTCATCTCGAGCAGTCCGATCGCGATATCGCGGTCGGGCTGGATTGCCATGACGGCGAGCCGCAGGTGATCGGCTCGCATGTCCTCCTGGCCGTCGGCCGCATCCCGAACACCGACGACCTCAACCTCGCCGCGGCAGGCATCCAGCCTGACAACCGCGGGTTCATCCCCGTCGACGACCAGCTCCACACCGCCGTCCCAGGCATCTTCGCCATCGGCGACTGTAACGGCCGCGGAGCCTTCACCCACACCTCCTACAACGACTACGAAATTGTCGCCGAGAATCTGCTCGACGGCGCAGCCCGTCGCGTGAGCGATCGAATTACGGCCAGCGCCCTTTATATCGATCCCCCGCTGGCGAGTATCGGCATGTCCGAGGCCGAAGTCCGCGCCACCGGCAAGCCCGCGCTGGTCGGCAAGCGCCCCATGACCCGCGTCGGCCGCGCCATTGAAAAAGGCGAGACCTTCGGCTTCATCAAAGTCCTCGTCGACGCCGAAACGAAACACATCCTCGGCGCAACCGTCTTCGGCACGGGCGGAGACGAAGCCATCCATTGCATCCTCACCGCCATGTACGCGCGCCAGCCCGTCTCCCTCCTCACCCACTCCGTCCACATCCATCCCACCGTCGCCGAGCTTATCCCCACCACTCTCGAAGATCTCAAACCTCTTGAATAATGCTCCGCATTCCCTTCACTGAACTCGCCTCGACACTCGCCGGCATCCTCGTCAGCATCGGATTCGAGCCAGCCCGCGCCGAGCATTGTGCCCGCCTCTTCGCAGAAACCACCCGCGACGGAATCTACTCCCACGGCATCGAGCGCTTCCCGCGCTTTCTCGACACGATCCGCAACGGCTCCGTCGATATCCACGCCACACCCGAGCGCACGCTGCAATCCGGATCCATCGAGCGATGGAACGGCCGCCGTGGTCCCGGCAATCTCAACGCCTGGGCCTCCATGGCGCGCGCCATTGAACTGAGCCGCGAACACGGCATCGGTTGTGTGGCCCTCGCCAACACCAACCACTGGATGCGCGGCGGCACGTACGGCTGGCAGGCCGCGGACGCAGGCGTCATCGGCATCTGCTGGACTAACACGCTCGCCAATCTCCCACCCTGGGGCGCGACGACCCCGGCTATCGGCAACAATCCTCTGATCATCGCCGTGCCACGGCCCAGCGGCCACGTCGTCCTCGACATGGCTATGTCGCAGTTCTCCTACGGCGCGCTGAGCATGTACCGGCAGAAGGGACAGCCACTCCCCGTCGACGGCGGGTTCGACGCCGAGGGCCATCTCACCCGCGACCCCGCCGCCGTTGAAGCCTCGCAACGTCTGTTGCCCATCGGCTACTGGAAAGGCTCCGGTCTCGCGTTTGTCCTCGACATGCTCGCCGCTCTGCTATCCGGCGGCCTCGCAACGCACCAAATCCCCACCGATCCCCTGCGCGAAACCAGCCTTTCCCAGATCTTCCTCGCCCTCAATCTCGCGCAACTTCAGCCCGCCGAAGAGTCCGCCCGCACCGCCGACACCATCGTCGAGTCACTGCTCCGGAGCAATCCGGAAAATAATCCGAACACCGTCCGCTACCCCGGCCAACAAGTCCTCAAAACACGCGCCGAGAACCTCGCCCTCGGACTCCCTGTTCGCGAAGACTTATGGGTACAGCTGCAGAACGAGCTGCCCCTCTGACTTGAATTGGCTGTACCCTTTCTCTCGCTCCCAGGCGACGAGTGGCACATTCAAGCCCTCTTTCGGCTTGAGTGACCTGCATGCTCTCAACTCCCATACACATCGAACATGATTATTCCCCGCGACACAAGGTTCGCAAAATGAGAGCCTTCATGCGGCGATGTGTATTCGTGGTTGACATCGTTGAGGCCCCATAAGGCCCTGCGGATCGCGTCTGCCTGGGCATTTGTGCTGATGATTGTGCTTGGCGCTGGAATCGTAGGCGGATTTTTTGCGTGGGTCATCGACATCGGCTACAGGAGGTCTCCCGAATACAAAACGGAGCACCAACAAGATGCGCGCGCGACTGACGCTCGAAGTAATCCTGATGTGTAGTTATCTGTTACCTGCGACAACGTAACCCCCGTAACAAATAGTCCCGGCCGCATCGCCCATTCAAGCCCTCTTTTGCCTTGAGCAGGCCTGCATACTCTGAACTCCCAAGGCTCACCAACAATTCGATCCGCCAGCTGGCCCGGTTCTGGATTCTGAGACTTGGGATCGCAATAGCTCGCAACCCTGGCGAACATCCCGATCCTGCGAAGCAGGATGACGGTAGAGGCGCCGGGTTTCAACCCGGGGAAAAAACAGCGACCCCTCAGCGGCCTTCAGGCTCGGAACTTGGACCGCGTTGCCTATCCAAGCCTTTTTGGGCTTGAGTGGGCCAGCACAGACTGCTTTGAAGGTGCACGGCTTCAGCCGTCCCAGCTTTCCGGTATCCAATATATTTAGAAACGGAAGCATATATCTAGAAACGGAAGCATAAACTTGACGCAAGGGCTACTGCTGAGAATCGGAGTTGGACCATCCTGGCGGTAGGTCGCCCGATCCTTCGTCAGCCGGAATGCTGTGAAAAATGGGTAGTGTCTGAAATCTGCGTTGATTGAAAACAGCGCGGTACGAACGGAATTCTCAGAGATTATACTTCCAGAAAAGCGGAGAAGGTCGATTCTGTGCTGTTCCAATGGGGAACCACCGCCAAGCCAACTAGAGGCAGACCCAACATTGCTGTCACCAGGGGCAATCTGTCTCCAACTTGCTAGATTCAACAGAACGCTGCAATCTGGGGCCCGTCCCAGTACCCTGCTAATCTTCCGCCAGGGACAGCGGGCGCTTGCCGGCTTAATGCTGTTTACTGATGAGTAATTGACGGGTAGGCGGTAACACGCCAGGAACCCCGGAATTCGCCCTCTCGACACTCGATTCGCGCCTCGACGAAATTGCTTCAATCGGGACCGGATCTAAGCGAAATTTGGAGAGTAATGAAGCCTGCAGAGTCTCAATGGGTATTGGGGAATTGGTGGTAGGCTCGACTGTGAGCCGGGTGGAGATTTCATTTGATTCAGCGTTTCGCCGGCGGTGAAGGCAGTGGCGTGGAAAACGTCGCCAGAGTCGTTACTGTATGATCTGCCGCGATTTTCCGCACCCGTGCCCTCCAGCCTTCCGTCTTGGGGCCGTTGGCGTTGGTGTATTCAAGGACATACACGTCCAGCCCGCTCACCGTTACCCCTGTGGCCGACCACGGGCGCTTCGAAATCAGAATCGATGCGACTTCACCCCTGGGAGTTATTCTGACGACGCGATGGCAACTGGTCGCAGCCACGTACACATTGCCATCGGCATCCACTCCCAAGCCGCGAAATAGCGGGGAAGACGCGTTAGCCGGATTGTGGTCGGCAGGATCAGAATCGCAATCTTTCACCGCAACTGGATGCATGATCTTCGTGATTGATCCATCCTTACTCAACTTTACGATCCCGTTCCAAGTGGCCGCGTAGATGGAACCATCCGCCCCGGAGGTCAATCCTGTGATGCCATCGTTCAGATTGCTGAGAGTCTGCTTTAGCGAAGGAGTAAACAGGTGCTGCTCGCCATGGGGCGACATGCGCACAACCGTCATCGCGCCCGCCGGGAACGAGTCCTCCTGCGAACCGTTGCTCCCATAGTAGAGGTTGCCATCGAGGCCGATGACCAGCGGAGCGCCGTCGCCATAAATCAACGCCGGTATCCCACCGTCGGGGGTCGCCCGCTTGTAGATTTTGGGTGTGGCATTGGCGAAAGCGCCCTTGGCATCGAGTGCGAGCCAATGCCCGCCCGTGTTCTCCTGCACAACGGAGAGTTTCCCCGAAGGATCGATTCGATACAGGCTGTCAAACAGAAAATAGATGCGGCCCTGGTCGTCGACAACGATACCGGAGGCCGGATGCGCAAAGGCTGGGGTCACAAGCAAAAGCCAATGGCACAAACCAATCAGAACTGCGCAGAGGGATTGTGAGCGCTTCATGTTCACCTCAGGCTGGAATCTCCTTTTTGATTCCAAGAACGACAACAATTTTACGCCTCGTTCGCCTGTTAGCAACGTGTGAAAAGACTTTCATCTAGAGCGCCCCCAACGGTCTCCGATCCACGTCAACACAGCTCAGGATTGCCCCTTTCTGCGGCACTTTTGGCATACCTCTCCTTAACTAAGCTCGCAAGAAAACCGACTTCGATACGCGCTGGACCAGCATCCGCTATCCTGTCGGTATCTTTTGAGTTCTGGTTGGATTGTCGGCAACCCGACAGTCGGCAACCCGTCAGTTACTCATCGGTAAACAGGACGCGGGGCTCGTTCGCAAACTCTCAAGTTTTGCGATGATTTGACCTTCGATGAATTTGGGGCAAACACGTGTTGCAGAAATTGGCCGCAAAATCGGTTTCTATTGCGATATATTTGGCGAAAACTTTCAAGAAATCTGAGGCTTTGGCGGCGGCAGGCACACTTTTCATCACTCAGATTGCCCCTGGTGACAGCAATGTTGGGTTTAGGCCAACTAAGCACATGGGCGTGCTGTTCGCTACGCTCAGAAGGCTGGGTTCTATCTATGGAACGCTCTTTCCACCATCGGTACTCTGCGAAAGCCATGCACGCTCATACTTATCAAGGCTCTCGCCGATGTATCGCCAATAGTCCGGAGACGTCTCCATCTGAGCGACCTCGTCAACAATTGATCGGAAGTATCCGAGACTGGCAATGGGGCCACTGATCTGCCCGTTGAGCCATGAGACATACTTTCTCGTGCATCCAAGCAAGAACGCACGTTCGATTTGTTCTCGGAACGTGGCCGAAAAAGAGAGAGTCGGCAAGCTTTTCGTCTGCTGGCGCAAATGCATGCCACCCGGCGGCAGGTTTTTTCTTTGTCAGAGACTTCTTCACAGCATCCTGCCATCGGCCTCTGATCTTCAGCCGGTCCGCTATTGGCCCGCGCTGCTTTGCCGCTTTCTTCTTCGCAGTTACTGGGCGTACGCGTTCCGGCGCGCCTGTACATCGAAGAAGGGCGTATCCGCATTGGAGATCAAGCGGCACTGCACCCCTTGCGTAAAGTCCATACTTTCGTTTAGAAATAGGAGTCCGGCTTTTGAAGCCGTTTATTAGGAAGCTACCAAACGGAGTTTGACCACACATGTGGAAAACCTGTCAAGCCCAACGCCCACAGTACGAAAGTGTTGTCCCTCATCTAACAGCACTTACACCCTCATAACCTCAAAGAAAGTTGGCAGTGTTATCCTTCCAACCTGCTATTCTGAACTTATAGGGTAGAAAAAAAAGGCTCAGCCTGCACGGCTGGGCCTTTTGTTTTGTTCCCGACGTCATCGTCCATCGGAGAAAGGAGAAGGCCCAATGAAGTTGTCACCCGAACCCTGCCACAACGGACGCTTTGTCCCTCCCAGCTCCAGGCTCACCGCTCCGAGCGGCTGTTCCCGAAAGGACAGGAGCCCGTGGAGCGTACCCACCCAAACCCGGTCATCCCAGGGAACCCCATACCAAAACGCCCCCGCAAAGGCTCCTGTTTCAGCAACTTGCCACAGTCCAAAAGTGCCCTCCCCGAACCCCTTCGGATCGAGCCACTTGCCACAGCCCCACCCCCCAGGGGTATGGCCCCCTCAGCGCTCATCGGCGGCGCCAGGCATCCCATCGGAACCTGGTCCGACCCAGACCATGAAAACTGGACCTAAAATTTGGAGGCGCGGGTCGGAATCGAACCGACGCATAAAGGTTTTGCAGACCTCTCCCTTACCACTTGGGTACCGCGCCCCTGTAGTGCCAATCCTGACCAGCCAATCCCGAACAGCCAATCCTGAACCAGCGAATCCTGAACC
>Ga0182012_10008135_pt1 | contig 10390 bp, 22 predicted proteins | sample 612S2SmetaG_FD_120486 | JGI IMG/M metagenome (GOLD analysis project Ga0182012, IMG submission 120486) | Permafrost microbial communities from Stordalen Mire, Sweden - 612S2S metaG | ecosystem: Environmental > Terrestrial > Soil > Wetlands > Permafrost | place: Sweden: Stordalen | collected...
GATAGCTTCAGTGACATACCTTACTGGCTTGCAGACGCGGCGGGCGATTTCTTGGGGATTCTGGCCCCACCGGATGAGCTTGCGGTATTCGACGCCGGCCTCCCATTGCGTGATCGGCAACCCGGCGTTCGAGGTGACGTTCTCGATCGTGAGTTCGATTTCGTCGCCTTCGACTCGCTGGCAGGGCACCATAACCATGTGGCCCTTCTTCCAGAGGTTGAGGCAAGCTGCGAGTCGGCACTGCCCGGAGACGAGGGTACGGACTCCGGTGGTCTTGTCGTAGATAACGCGGATTGCCTCTCGTACTCCATCAGCCAATATGGATTCTTCGAGGGCTGCGATGTGGTCAAGTGTGGCTGGGCTGGTCATGTCGCGGCCATTCCAGTTCGGGTCGATGCGAATGTCTCGCGGGTCGTGCATCCGGCTCTCCGGCTTGTAGGCCGTGCCAGTCGATGCCCTATCGAACCGCTCTCCGGGCGTTTTGTGTAGACTCATTGGTTCTCCTTCTTCGATGCGGCGGCTAAGTTTTCATTGTTCAGCGCTTCGGCCCCTACTTCATAGCCGAAACAAATCCGCCACTGTTTGCGGATTTCCAGCACGGATGCGACGAACGCCCACAGTGCCCATCCGCCTCCCACAATGCAAACAGAGAGGATCAGGCACTCGGCGGCTATGTCCCAGTCGTTCATGGACGCCTCCAGCCACGGATAGCCTCGTTGAGCTGTTTGACGCAGCGCCTACGTTCCAGCCAATATCCGATGCGGTAGTCGATGTAGCTGCCAACAGTGGCCAGCGCCACGAAGTACAGGATGAATTTAAGGATTCTCATTGCGTGGCCGTCGCTTTCCGGCTCTGCTCCAATTCCTTGCGCAGTGCCTCGCAAGTATCTGCGTGAACTTCTTTCTTGGTAGCGTATTCCCGGCGTGTGATAGCGTACCCTCGCCGGTCGAGGCGTTCCAATCGCCATCCGCATTTGCAGGTGTATCCGTATTTCATGCGTAAGACTCGTTTCTGCCGACTCCACGGCGGGGTTAGAGGTGCGATCTAGCACCTGAGTGTATTGCGCTCATGTTTCCGCTTCAATGACCGGTTGCGATGCGTTGGTGGTTAGCACAACGACTTTGTTGCCGACCGTTATAGGCTTCAAGAATCCAAACATCTTTGCACCTCCAGTGCCTTTGGTGGGGCTTGCGTACCCCACGTGACTCGGTTACCATCCGGAACGCCTCACGTGCCTCTGGAGAGGCGCAGCGAAGGTCTAGGAATCGAAATCCATCACGAGTCGTACATTCTCGAATCCATAGGAGCGCCCTAAGTTGAGCATCTTTGGCAACGCTCGATGCCAAAGTTGATCGCCGTCGCGGCTGTATGTGGATTCCCACTCGATCCATGTGTAAAGGCCGCTTTTGCAGAACAGTCCGCCGTCGTCTTTCAGCGCCGGATCGTCAGCAATGGCTTGGCGCATTTCGTCGTTGCTGACGATCCTTACGCCGCGACCGGCAACCCCTCCTGACCATGAATCAGGCCGGTTCTTCGTGCGATCCCATTTCGCAAACTCAGCCGGGTTCACGCAACCGCGATGAGTCGATGTGCGGTCCCAGTCATAAGCCAGTATTTCAGCCAGCGTAACCCAAGTCGCCGAGTGTTCGTTGCTGAGAACGTCTCTTGCTTCGGGCGAAATATCATCCGGCACGCCCCGGCAGTCGCTCATGGGCGCAAATCTCTCGCCAGTTTTCTCGCCTGCGAATCCTCTATTGTTGCGTACGTTTCCGAGAATGGCAAACAGATCGTAGTCGCGGCCAATGTCCAGACTCGCGGTGTATTCCTTGTCATGCCACTCTCTTTTGCCGAAGTATGGATCTTTGGCGAGCAGCGCTTTCCACGGTCCAACTTCCGACTCGCGGTACTCGATTGCAGGATGAATGTCGCATCCCATCTTTGCATCTCCAGTGCCTTTGGTAAGGCTTGCCACTACTCCGTGGCCGGTTGTGCTACAGCACGAAACGTTCCAACTCTAGATCCGATATTGCGGCCACGCTTCCGCTGATCGACGTGCATTGAAAAACGTTCGTTCCCATCACGCGGCGAAGGAAAGAGACCGCTACGTACTCGCCGGCATTGAAGCCTTCTGGAACTTCCCACGATTCGTCGATAAGTCGTGCTGTTCGATAGAGTTTAGCTTTGCCGATTGAAGCAGTGTCCGGGCATTTGCGCTTCATTGTGTTTCCTCCCTTGCGTGATGTACTACGGTTTGGTGCGATATTGCACCTGTTAGGCTGCTAAGGACTTGCGATATACGTAGCCGTTGACAGACACCGTTAAGCCGCAATTAGTATCGGCGCAAGTGGATGTAGACGTAGAGCAGTCAGCGGCTTGCAAACCTTGAGAGGACATGAGAGCGATTACATCATTCACGTCATGCAGGTTATCGCTCACTTCGCGGGGCATGAACTTGCCAACATAATCAATAATTGAGGGTGTCATGGTTTTCATCTCCTGTACTACGGTTTGGTGTGATATTGCACCAGCTTACGGCAAGTACCGCGCGGCGGAGGCTAATGCTTAATGATCTGCCAATCGGTCGCGGCAAGAGCCTCAATGCCCAGCGCCATACGCCGTCCTTTGGCATCTGTATCGCTGTACGACCGCAGAATGCCAAATTCGAACCAATAGCAGTCGGATGTTCCCTTGCGAGCAAAGTGAAAAATGTCGCGCTGGTCAAATTGCTTTTTGGCTATCTTTTGGATTGTCATTTTTGCTTCTCCTTATGCGGTTGAGTACCGCCCTTGCATGATGTACTTCCGGTTATGTGTTCCACGGTTTCGAGTTCACATTGATAAAACCGCCCGAATAGGCATTTTCGAGAAGAAATGTGATAGTTCCCAGGGAATCGGCGATACGTTCCAGCTGCCGAGCCTTCCACGCTTCCCGGAAAGATGGGTCCATTACAAGTGTCTCCCATTGCGGTGAGTGATTATCAGAGTCCATAAGTTTGCTCTCCAAGAGGCTGGTTGCCTCACTTGCATGATGTGTGACGGTTATGCGCTGATGATCTTCCTGGTGAGCTTGCAACGGTCACAAGAGCAGGACTCAGGGTGCGACTCGGTGACTGGTATAGCCGAGCAGAACGCAAACCCCTTGCGTACATCGTCCGGCTTGGCGTCTGGACAAAGGCTGAGCGAATCGAGCTTTTTACCGCTCAATTTCGGGATTACGGCTTCCGATGGGCCGGGAACGGCAACGGCAGATGGAGGCGGATGGCATCATCGACACCGCGCAGATAAGCCCACATATCTTGATTGTTTCCGCTGAACCAGACGTGGCAACGGCCATGTTCGTTGACGGTTTCAAGCAATTCATAGCGGGTCCATCCGTCGCCGGGGTTTGACGCTCCAAGGTGGAAGAACCCAACAGCTATTTGGTCAAAAGTGTTCTTAGACCCAGGGAAGCAAGGAACATAGTACTCAGTGGGCCGGTTGAGGGTTGAATTGAGGAATTCGACTCTTGCCTCAAGCATCTTGCGATTGACCTTCATAGTGGCGTCTCCTTTTTCTCGTGCTCTTTACAGATGATGCCACAAGGCGCGCGCCATGTCAAACTAAAAATACAGTCAGCCGAAACTATTTTCCGGGCAGCCCGTCCGGACCTATCGCCGACAAGCCCTGAACGCTTCTAACGAGGTCTCTTAGTGTCCTTGTAGTAGTGCTTCTACTTGAGCACGTCTAATGAGTACGTGAGTGCATGGCTTGTACTTCGTCAGCCTTCCATCTGCCAGCATCCTGAAGATCGTCATAGGAGTGACATGGAGTCTAGCCCCGGCCTGCTTGATGGTCATGTGCTCGTGAGCCTCACAAAGCCCTCCAGTGCGCTCCCCAAGGGCTGTAAAGATAGGCGTACCGCAATACCAGCACTCATCCATTTGACGAAATATATCACAGCCCCACTGCCGCACCTCACACCCACACAGCTCCCACCAACCCGACCCAGCCTCTTTTTTCTTGTATCCACTGTGCTCTCATAAGATCAATATCTGCGCGGTGATAGAGCGGTTGGCCGTTGAGTTTGGCTTGTCGGATGCGGCCTTGTTTGGTCCAGTTTCGAGGTGTGTTTGGTCCGACCATGAGGTATTGCCTAACGTCAGAGGTAGTCATCCACTCGCATTGATCGCAGTACCCGGCCTGGCGGAGGGCGCGGGCGCGTGGTATCAACGTCTTGCAGTGTCCGCATGGATACATGGGCGGGGATGTCCGGGGATTCATGTAGTCCAGTTTAGCTCCGAAGTTGTCCATAGGGGAGGGGTGGCGATGGCATGGACCCGTTTTTCTCGCGTGCGGGCAGGATGGAAAATTTTTCAATTGACAAGTAGTAGCAGTAGTAGTAGCATTTTAATTATGGCAGGACCATGCAGACATTGTGGGGCGGAGTGGAAGAGTCGGATTGAGAATCCGATTCAGTGCCCGAGGTGTTGTCAGCGATTGGCGATGCCGGCGAAGCGTCGGCGGAAGGGTGTAGGGGGAGACGATGCGGCGAGGGATGAAGGTTCTGGCCGACAAGTTCAGGGCGGAGCAGGAGGCGAAGGGGCTGGTGTTCACCGGGGGGAAAAATCCGGCGGCCTATCGCCGCTGGTTTCTGCGCCGGATGATCGAGCTGCGGGACGGGAATCGGGCTGCCCGCTCTGCGGAAGGCCGTTGATCGCCTGGGGTTCTCAGAAGCGTTGTGTGGATTGCGGGAGGAATTTCTGATGAGAAACATTCTTTGGGACTATGAAAAGAGCCGGTATAGAGGATGGATTGGCGGTGCTGTTTGGTGGTACTGGCCGGTAATCTGGATGTGGGAGTATCCGCGCAACTGGATTGTTATTTGGTGGAAGTTCGATAGTCCATGGAGGACCAAATGAGCGAAGTGAGCAAATATACCGTACCAGAAGAGGGGTTGAAGGCGACTGTGGAAGCAATGAAAAATCCCAGCGGCACGAAGTTTCTCTCGACAGAGCAGTGTGCATCCCTTGGGCTTGAAGCCTTCATCCGCTGGCAGTCAGAGAACCCGAAGGTGTTCAGCGACGAATGGATTGTGCAATTGGTTAAGGAGGCTGGCTGCGCGGACTTGCTTGGAGCAAATCAGTTCGTCCTTGGGATGCATCAAATTCTCGACCTGTTCCAGCGCCGGATGTATCTCGCTCCTGAGCCGGAAGTTCCGGAAGTTCCGGAAGTTCCGGAGGAGATCGAAGACCTTCTGTGCGGAGGAAATATTAACACGCTGATTACCGAAGCCTACCGGCGCGGCAAGGCATCGAAGTAAGATTTTGCTTGACATGATTTGATGTGGTGGTAGATTGGATTCATGTTCAACCGGGGTCTCAAAATCGCAATTGAAGAACTGACGAAGGAGTTAAGAATGTCAACGCAACCCGGACTCACCGCACTCACTCAAGCCGTCACTGACGAGACGACCGCCGTAACCGCTCTCACCGCTGCCGTCAGCGCAGCCGCAGCCGCCATTTCTACCGCCTTGGAAGAAATCAAGGCCGGTGCTTCAACCAACGTCGAAGACGGCACCGTGGAGGTAGATGCCGAAGAACTGGAAACCCAGATCGGCAACATCAACACCGCCGTTGTCGCCCTGAATACCGCCGTGGCGACCCTCACATGGGCCGCCACATCGACGACACAGGCTTCCCAAGCGCCAACGGCTTAGCGGCTTCCCTTGGCGCTTGGGAATGAGCGCGGGCGAGTTCGCCGGGACATAGCCTCCACCGGCGTCGGGAAGCTCGCCCGCTTGCTTCAACGAGGTGCGATATAGCACCTGAAAGGAACCGATGAAACGAATTGTCAGAATTGCCGCGTTCGTTGGCCTGTGGATGTTCTTCGCCTTCGCCTCCGCTCAGACCGTTAAGCCCGCTCTCCCTGCCCCACAATCGCCCGGAGCGCCGTCGCTGAGCACGGCGGATAGGGTTGCCATTCAATCCATCGAGAAGGCCAAGGCGGACCTCCAGAAGCAGTTTCAGGAGATTCAGCAGCAGGAGTTGACCATCCTGCGCGAGTGGCAGACTGCCCATCCTGGCTGGCGCATCGACCCGCAGACCTTCGCCATCAGCGCCGAGGCTAAGGGTCCAGAGGTTAAAAAGGCGCTCAAGTGACGGAAGGTACCAAACGGACGAACCAGCCTGCTCACCCCAAGGCCGCGCGGGACTGGCAGCTTCGCAAGATCGCCGAGGGGAAGTGCGGAATCTGCGGAAAGCGTCCTATCGTCTCCGGGGGACGGTGCAAGGTCTGCCAGACAAAGAATCGAGTCCGGTCGCGAAATGCGTACCGGGAAAGGAAGAAAAATGAAAATAAGGATTAGAAAAAGTCCAACTGCCGACACGCGGACCTGTGATTTCTCGAAAGTCAGTAAGGAAACTTTGCTAGCCAGCAGCCATCAGCACATTCAAGACGTTGGAGTGGCTATGGGTTACTTCGCAATTATGCTATGCAATCAGGCGGAAAACCACGATCACGACAAGATTAGCGATATTGAGGGATTTCACCGCGACTTCCTGACCGGCTTCAAAGAGACAACGTGGTGGGATAATCACCGAAAAGTTAACCGTCATCACCTCTTGGAAGCCGATGGTGTGCCAGAAGACGTGAACCTGATCGACGTTTTGGACATGATAGCCGATTGCGTTATGGCTGGTATGGCTAGATCTGGGTCAGTTTACCCTATCAATATCGAACCGGATGTTTTGATGAGGGCATTTCAAAATACAGTGGAACTACTCAAGAGGAATATCGAGGTTGAATCGTGAAAGCTGAAACGTGTCACACATGCAAAGAGCCGTTCAAGCGTGCTCACCACTGGCACCGCGTCTATCGCCATTTCCTGTGGTTCCACTGGTCGTATCGCATCCATCACAACTGCCATCATCCCGAGATGGGTCCATCGAAGGTTCACCGTCTGCCGGGCGAGCTCCCCTTGCCGTTTCCTGGGCCGGAAAATGGAGTACCGGGCGAGATTGCAGGTATCGGATGAGCAAGCCTATCAAACTGAACCTGCCGCCTGAACTGGAAGCGCGGGGCCGCGAACTGGCCGGCAACCGCCGCCTGGCCACGGTCATCGTCGAGGCGCTCAGGGAGCAGTGGTTCCCAACGGTAGTTGCCGAGGCGAATTATGGTTCTCAGAAACCATCTCCCGTACGAGATGGAGGCGGTTTCGAGGAATGGCCAGTTGTCGGTTCAATTCCATCGGAGCAAAAGCGCGATGCCTGAAACTCAAATTGTATTGCCGCTTGACTGTGACGAAATCAAATCTGGAATTGTCACAAAGATTGCTGAATCAATTTGGGATGCTTTAAACAATACCTGCAATTTGTATGGCGTGGCGTATCCGAAATTCAAAGCGAAATTCGTTATTGATTTGCATTTGGACAATTTTGGAGATGTGAGATTGGACGTGGTTGCCGGTGAAACTGAATCCGAAGGCGAATTCCACAATCCGCAGCAAATTCAAATCGAAGGCGAAATCCCATTCACACCGCCAAATGTATTTCGCAAACAAACCGGGCAATCAATTCCGGTGATTGTCGAGAATGACGATGGTTCGGTCGAGCAAAAAGCGATCTTCTATCGCAAGGAACGGGAAAGGGGGCCGAAAGTTGGACGCGCAAACGGAGACGAAGATATTTGATTTCCTGGACCGGGCCTTGAACCTGTTCGACAAGTGGATTGAGCGGAAGTACCCTATTCAAAAGGAGCAAGATGGAGAAGTCTGGCGAAAAGGCGACCCGCTCCCGCAACCCCAAACAGCGGAAGAATATCGTGAATTTCCCTCCGATCAGCCAGGCCGGTTTCAGCAAGCCATCGACGCCGCCAATCGAAACCGTTCCGTCTGAGATGGGGATTCCCGCGCCCGTGGATGGTCAGACTGCTTCCGAAAAGAAACTGATGAAGTTCCTGGGCCGGTACAAGATTGGAAAGCGCTCCTACGAGCTGTCGGCCAAGATCGGCGACGTGATCTACCGGGCGATAGGCGGCAAGAACCGGGCCATTGAGACGCTGAAATTCTCCAAAAACCCACAGGCGGTGAAGTTGCTGGAGTTCTGCGAGAGGCTTTCGTGGAGCACGCGCGACAGCATACCTATCGAGGCGCTGTGCCTGTGCGCGGGGGTGGACCCTACGACCATCGCCGGGGCGCTCGTGCTGGCCGCTCGGGACGTGTCCCGCATGGAGTCGGCTCTGATTACCATGAGAGAGCATCCGAACATGGTCCAGGCGACGGCGCACTGGGGCCAGATGCTTGCTGACAACGCCAAGGACCGGGAGATGTTCCACAAGGCTACCGGATGGCTCCCTGCGTCGAAGGGTTCCAGTGTCAATGTCAACGTCTTCGACCCTAAGCAGGTGGCTGGCAGTGAGGAAGATGACGACGGAACCCCGACACTGGAAGGCGTGTTCGGCTCGGACCCGATGGAAATTGAGAACTGGGGTACCCGGCGGCGGGAGCTTTTGGAAGCGGGGAAGTGAACCATTTATAGCAAACGCATCGTCGAGTCGGTAATCCGGGACTTCGCAGTCAAAAACGGCTGGGAGCCGGTTCGCCGCGAACGCTGGGAAGTTGACGAGTTCAATACCTACATCGAGAGCATCACCGACAAGTCCACAAACAAACTCGGTTCATCATTCGACTGGCGCCCTGGGCGTGAACCCACAACAAAACGGGCGGCATGGATCAAGCGATGGTGCCAGAGCGAGAAATTCCTTTGCTTCGCCGATGCTGAATATTTCGTGACCCGCTACGGGAAAATCAGGGCCGTGGATGAGAGGATCATCCCCTTTGACTTCCGGCTGGGCCAGCGCATCTTCTTTGAGATTCTTGGCGAGTTCGACGACCTCCAGCTTGCCATCCAGATATTCGTGCTCAAGGCCCGCCAAGTGGGCATCTCGACCGAGGTCGCCCTGTTCTTCCTTCATCGCATCCTGTTCCGCGCCAATACACACGCCATCATGGCATCGGCTCAGGTAGAGCAATCGACCAAGCTGAACATGATTATCGATACGGCATGGGAGCGTCTTCCGTTCTGGTTGCCACCGGCTAAGACTTCGATACGAGCAAAGGAGCCTAAGTGGGAGAACGGTTCTGCACTGTCGATTCAGGCCGGCTCTCAGACGGTCGGCATTGCGCAAGGTTCAACCCCTACGTGTTTGCATCTGTCCGAGTTGGCTGACTACGACAATCCCATCAAGACGATTGAAGAGGGCGTGTTCCCCGCGGCTCACCAGACCTCTTCGCTGTTCTTTGTGATGGAGGGGACAGGCTCGATGGCTTCGCCGTGGCAAAAGTCGAAGTGGGAAGAATACAAGTCTGGGCAGACGCAGAGGAAATTCAAGGCGATCTTCATCCCCCCGGCTTGCGCTTCGGACATCTACCCGACGAAGGACTGGATACGCGGCAACCCGGTTCCCGAGGGCTGGAACCCGGCGATTGAAGTTCTGCGTATGAAACGGCGCTGCGAGTTGTTCGTGCGCTCTACGGACTACCTGGCGCGGTCCCTGGGGGCATCCTGGGAGATGCCGATGGATTATATGTGGTACTGGTGGCTTGGATATAAAGAAGCCGTCAAGTCGCATTCGGAGAAGACATTCCTCGCGATGAACGCCGTGACCGATCAAGACGCTTTCCAGTCGAAGCATGACCCGGTGTTCTCTGACGAGGTGATTGAGGTAACAACTAGGGATCGGCAAAGCTCCTACAGGGCATACGCGATCACCGGCAAGACGATCATCATCGGAAATGAGAACAAGCCTTATGAGCCTCCGACTCACGAGATCGACTATGCGGCCGAGCGCATCCCGCTTCGATGGGAAGCCAATGACGGCAATGTCTACACGTGGGAACTAGTCCCCCTCAAGCCGTTCGATGACGCGACGGACGAGGCTTGCTTTAACAAACTTCTTGTCTTTGAGGAGCCGCAGGACGGCAAGCGGTACTCTGAGGGCATTGACACCGCCCAGGGCCTTGGACTGCCCAACGAGGACCGGGGAACGCTATCTGTGCTCAGGAACGAGTATGGGCGCGACCGGGACAACCAGTGCGCCAGCTTTACCTCGCTCGACGTGAACGCCGCCCAGATGGCGCGTATTGCCGCCGCCGTGGCCGTCTACTTCACGACGGACGGAATGGGCGAGAACACCTGCGCTGACCAGATGGGGATGCGGTTCATTATCGAGCAGATCCGAAAGTCGGGGGATGAGTGCCTGAACCAGTTGAAGCTGATGGGCTTCTATAACCACCACGTCATGCACTTCTACGACGATAAGGGGCCAATCAATCCCGACAAAGGCAAGAAAGAGGGATGGCGCACGGTTGAGTGGAGCCGGGACATCCTGCTCTCGAAGTTCGTCAATTACGTGAA